>WBZO01004905.1_pt1 | contig 14039 bp, 10 predicted proteins | sample 5204261 | NCBI WGS metagenome assembly WBZO01 (sample SAMN12412400, study PRJNA552823) | activated sludge metagenome | isolation source: activated sludge from anammox sidestream of wastewater treatment plant... | place: USA: North Carolina | collected 2017-09
CGTTAAGAAGTTCTCGCCTAACCCGTGGAAAAAGGATTGGTGATAATTTAGCTAAAGCTGGGATTTCAGGAGCATTTGAAGGCGCACTTGCTTTATGTAAAAACCCACAGTCTCTTAGCCGGACTCATTTTTCACAGTTTTTGGTAAATAATGGCTATGCCAAGCCTGGAAAAGCCTTTGAAAAATTTCTGGCACCGGGTAAACCGGGATACACGCCACAAATTTGGGCTTCATTAAAGGATGCCGTTAACTGGATTACTCAAAGCGGAGGAGTGGCAGTAATTGCTCATCCCGGGCGCTATAAATTCACTCGAACAAAACTACTTAAACTGATTGACGAATTTAAAGAATATGGTGGTCAAGGAATCGAAGTTATCAGTAGCTCTCATGCCCCCAGCGATGAGGAAAATATCGCCCAAATCTGTAAGCAAACTGGTCTTCTTGGCAGTGTTGGCAGCGACTTCCATCAAGAAGAAAGCTACAGAATAATTAAACCGGGAAGAAATAGAGCTTTACCCCATAGTGTTGAACCAGTCTTCAAACTGTTGGGAATTGATCAACAATACTACTAAAACTGGAAATATATGTCGCAAAATAAGCTCGCACATTCATTAAGTAGCCGCCACATCCTCATGATTGCACTGGGTAGTGCCATTGGCACCGGGTTTTTCTTCGGGGCTGGTGAATCGATAAAACTTGCCGGACCTGCAATCTTACTATCCTATGCCCTTGGTGGAATAATGATGTATATTGTCGTTCGTGCCCTAGGCGAAATGGCAGTTGCTGAACCTAGCTCAGGGTCTTTTAGCTATTATGCCTACAAGTACATTGGTAACTACGCAGGGTTTGTCTCAGGATGGAATTACTGGTTTAACTACATCATAGTTTCCATGCTTGAACTTACTGCTACAAGTATTTTTATGGATTATTGGTTCCCAAATGTTACTCACTGGATCGTAACACTGGTGGTAATGATTATTTTTACGATTATAAACCTTCTACATGTCAGAATTTTTGGTGAATTTGAATTTTGGTTTGCAGGGATTAAAGTAACAACAGTTATTTGCTTAGTATTATTTGGAATTTACATTATTGGCTTTGATCATAATTCAAATCAAGGCGTTTCAAATATTGCTAACTTATGGCAAAATGGTGGTTTTTTTGCCAATGGGCTGCAAGGATTCCTGTTTTCATTTGTAATTGTTGTGTTTTCATTTGGTGGCACAGAATTAGTTGGAATTACCGCTGGCGAAGCAGAAAACCCGGAAAAAACCATTCCAATGGCAATTAATGGAATTATTGTGAGGATTATTCTTTTTTATATTGCAACATTGGGAATTGTAATGTGTCTTTACCCATGGAATAAAATTGATGCCAATGTCAGTCCTTTTGTCGATGTATTTCGGCAAATTGGGATAAATAAAGCGGCTAGCCTCATGAATTTAGTAGCAATTAGTGCAGCACTATCATCATTAAATAGTGGTATTTATGGCACAGCCAGAATGGTATATAATTTGGCAGACCAGCAAAATGCTCCTAAATTTATGAAAAAAACTTCAGAGCGAGGAATCCCGTATAACGCAATCGTGTTTTCAGTAATCTGCATAGCAATTACTGTATTACTAAACTACCTTTATCCTAAGAAGATTTTTAACATTCTACTAGCTATTGCGACTATTGCGGCAATTATTAACTGGTTAACCATTCTTGTAACCCATGCCTGCTTTAAAAGAAAAGCTAAAAATACTGGTAGCTATCCAAGCCTTTTTTATCCGTGGAGTTCAATATTTGCTGCCATGTTCCTAATCATAGTTGCAAGTATAATGTTTTTTATGCCAGATATGAAACTGGCTATCATGATTGCACCAGGATGGCTTTTACTACTTAGTATTGGTTATTTTATAAAAACCAGAATCAAGGGAAATCATAAATGAGTAAAAAACCTGATGAACTAAAACACAAGCTTAAAAACCGCCACATTCAAATGATTGCACTTGGTGGCGTTATTGGTACCGGGTTATTTTTTGGCGCTGCAAAATCAATTCAATCCACCGGACCTTCAATTATTCTTTCATACATCCTAGGGGGAATAGTTATCTATATAATCATGCGAGCTCTTGGTGAAATGACGGTTTTTAAGCCTTCTTCCGGCTCATTTAGTGATTATGCTAATACTTACATCAATAATTATGCTGGTTTTATTGCTGGTTGGACAGCTTGGTTTGAATACACCGTCGTCTGCATGGTCGAACTAACTGCGGTTACATTTTTTCTGGATTATTGGATCCCCGGATTGCCACACTGGTTAATCTGTCTTGGATTACTGGTATTATTTACCCTTATACAGCTAATAAGTGTAAAAATGTTTGGTGAATTTGAATTCTGGTTTGCGGGAATTAAAATAACTGCGATTATTTTCATGCTGTTTTTTAGTGCCTATCTAGTTGTATTTAACCCTAAAATTCACGCAGATACAATTAATAACATTCATAGCTATCAAAGCCTAGATGTCTTCTTTGCCAGTGGAATAAAAGGCTTCTTGTTTTCGCTGGTAATCGTAATCTTTTCTTTTGGTGGAACTGAATTCGTTAGTATTGCCGCAGGTGAAGCTGAAAACCCAAGAAAAAGTATTCCCAAAGCGATCCAAGGTGTAATTGCCCGAATTATTATTTTCTATGTTCTGACAATTCTAGCTATTATCTGTTTATATCCATTTAATAAATTAAATGGCAATATTAGCCCATTCGTTGATGTTTTCAAAGAAATCGGGATTAATCGTGCTGCTGATGTCATGAATGCAGTTGCAATCACCGCAGCACTATCCGCATTTAATAGCTGCCTCTATGCAGCATCTCGGATGTTATATAGCCTTGCCCAGCAAGGATCTGCACCCAACAAATTAAATCAGGTAAATCGGGTAAATATTCCAAGCAAGGCATTGTTATTTACTAGTTTCTGCATTCTGGTAAGTGTCGTAATAAACTACCTATTTCCAGAAAAAGCAATAATGTATCTACTGACTATTGCTACCTGCGCCATTCTTACCTGCTGGTTTATTATTTTGCTAACCCAAATCTATTTTCGTAAACAACATGATGAAAAGAACATCGACTATAAACTTATTTTATACCCATTTAGCAATCTGTTTGCAATGGCAGTTTTGATACTGGTAATGCTAATCATGCTCTGGATGGATGATATGCGGATGAGCGTTATTGTTACGCCAATCTGGATTATGGCACTATCAATCTTCTATGCCTTGCATCAGAAAGTAAGAAGAAATTAAAAAAACCTTGCGTTAAAGCAAGGTTTTTTAATAAAAAGAATTAAACAGTTAATAATTATCTTAGTAGTAGCATTCCACCCTAGCCAACACACCGCTAACGCATGTTTCCAAACGCCCCAAGAAAGCAGAAGTTACCAAGGTGGAGGACCCCTTTGCAGCTACATCAAAAATATTAGTTGCATGTTGTTATTTTACACTATTAAACCACTACAAATAAAATATTGAGTCAATTCTGGCAACACAATCCATAAATAATTCACACCCTTAAAATAAAATCAATACACATCAAATAATTACCAACATTAAACAATGATGTAAAAGTTGCATTTTTACAACAAAGATAGCATTAACTTACTCCGACAAATATTTAAATTCAAATTTTCATAACCAATATGTTATAATCACGCGCTAAGTGTCTCACAGAAATTAATAAAACTTCCTCTCTTATTAATTCGCGTTTTAAATATTAAGGATATAAACATGGCAAATACAGCACAAGCTAGAAAGCGTGCGCGTCAGGCGATTAACCGCCGCAATCATAATTTCTCACTAAGAACTGAATTTAGAACAGCTATTAAAAAAGTTCTAAAAGCAATTCAGGCTGGTAATAAAGAAACAGCAAAATCAGAATTTGTAAGTGCTCAATCAACTATTGACAAGATTGCCCGCAAAGGAATCTTTCATAAAAATAAGGCAGCACGTCATAAAAGCAAATTATCTGCAAAAATTAAAGCTATGGCTTAATAAAAAAACCGGATTTTATTCCGGTTTTTTTATTTCTACTATTTATCACCAAGCAAATGTCGATTACCGACATAGACTAATACACAGATAATTATATAAATAAAAGACAGCACCACTAAGCTGGCAAATGGAAAATCAGGAAATAGCGTTACCAAATAGGTTGCGAGGCTACTAAATCCAAAACCAAAGCACATGTTTAATCCTAACGCCTGCGCACTATTTGGATAAAAATAGTTCATAATTTTTATCTGGGTTGGCGGATTAATTAATGCATTAGCCGCCCGCATAAATAAGACACCACACGTAACAGAAATTACAAGAATTTCATGATGACCATGCCAGATAAGATATGAAAATAGGATTACAACCATTCCGATAAATGTTGAATAAACACCGATCCCAATAATTTTAACTGGAGGGTAGTTTTGCTTATTTAACCGTTGCATAACCTGATTCCCAAGCATATATGCAACTGACAACCCAAGAAAGATATATGCATAATTAACGGCTAAAACATGCCAACGATTAATATATAAATAACTAGAAACACCAATAAAACTAAAATAAGCAGCAACTCCACAGGCATATATCAATGTTAGAGCAAGAAAAACCCTATTAGTCATTAGCCTACCATAGGCTCGGATATAAACCATAGGAGCTTTAAATTTCTTGATAGGTTCTTGAATAGTTTCTGGCAATATACTGTATGCCCAAATAACAATTACTAACGCCATTAGTGCGGTAAAAAGAAAAGTACTCCGCCAGCCAAACCATTCGGCAAGATGAGCACCAATTACAGGCGAGATTGCAGGAGATAGAATAAGCCCAGTCAAAAGCATGCCATTTGCCCGGATCTGCTCCTGTTCATTCATTGAGTCTTTCAGAATAAGACGAGGAACAATTAATATTACAGCAGCACCAATTGCTTGTATTGAACGAAGTAATATCATTAGCCATAAATTATTGATAATCGACATTAAAAAGGCTGCCACTCCAAAGATTGTCACCCCGGCAATTAAAACCCGACGCCGTCCAAAACGATTGCTTATTTCACCAGTAAAGAGCACAAAAAATGCAATACTCATACTGAAGCTAGAAATAGTCAGATTAACATTACTGGGAACGGTATTAAAATCTTTTACCATTTGAGGTAGTGAGGGTACGTATATATCTGTAGCTGAGACCCCAACAAAGAATAGAATTGTCATTAGAATAATGACTTGACGCTTTTTTTTCTTATCTAGCATGATTTTAGTTTAAAATAGTTAAAATTTCATTCCCAAATCGACGTAATTTGGTTGTGCCTATTCCATAAATATCTTTTAATTGAATCTCATCCTGGGGCTTCTGCTCTATAATTTCTCTTAATGTCCGATCCGATAAAATCGCATGATGTGATACCTTATGGCGAACTGCCATCTGATGTCGCCAGCTAATCAGATTATGATATAGTCGCTCTTCTTGCTCGGTGCGTAGCCAAGTTAACTGCTTAAATTCAGGAGCTACTTTCGAAGAACTGGCTTTTACCCAGACCTGCTCCAAACCACGCATCACAGGGATTGATTTAGCATTTATTTTCAAGGCTCCAGTATTAAAATCAATATCCAACAACCCTTGACTGTAAAGCTGCCGGACAACCCGACGTAATTCCTTCTCGGTATATTCACAAGCTATTCCAAAAGTTGATAGCTTATGATGCTCCCAAACCTGGACAGTAGCAGTAGCCCGCCCGCGTAATACATCTATTACTTGAGTTACACCAAATCGTTGTTGCATACGATAAATAGCTGACATAATTTTTTGGGCAATAATTGAAGCATCCACAAGATTGGGGGCTTTGAGACATAAATCACAATTACCACAAGGATCTGATTTCTCACCAAGGGCATCCAAAAGTACCTGTCGCCGACAAACTAGACTATCGCAATAAGCAATCATTCGTTTTAATTTATCAAGCTCATATCTTTTTTTTAAGTCTCCAACTTCGCTATTAAGTACCATCTGCGATAATTCATAGATTTCTTTAAACCCATAATTAACTATACTAATAGCAGGCATCGCATCACGACCTGCCCGACCTGATTCCTGATAAAAATGGTCGATACTCCGAGGCATATCAAAATGATAAACGTAACGGACATCTGGCTTATCTATTCCAAGCCCAAATGCAACCGTAGCAACCATTACCGATGCAGAGCTTTGCAAAAACTCAGTCTGGTTTTTATTTCGAATATCATTTGCCAGTCCAGCATGATAGTTAATTGCATTTATACCATTCAAATTTAAAAATTCAGTTAATTCATCAACCCTTTTTCTTGAATTGCAATAAACTATTCCACATCCATTCTTATTTCTACCAATAAAGCTTAGTAGCTGCCCCTTGCCGCCATTTTTTTCAAGAGTTGAGTAATAAATATTTGAACGATTGAACGAGGTTGCAAAAACTGGGGCATCTTTTAAACCAAGATAATGAATAATATCAATTCTGGTATAGTAATCTGCCGTAGCGGTAAGCGCCAGACGAGGGACCTTTGGAAAGTGCTGTTTTAGAATCGATAGTCGCTGATATTCAGGTCTAAAATCATGTCCCCAATGAGAAACACAATGTGCCTCATCAATTGCAAATAACGAAATTTTAAGGGTCATTAGAAAATTAATAAACCACTCGTTACAAAGCTTTTCAGGGGTAATATAAACCAACTTAACTAACCCTGCCTTAATTTTCCTTATACTTTCGTAATTTTTCTCTTCATCAAGAACAGATGAAAAATAAATTGCAGACACACCCAATTCGTCAAGAGTAGCAACCTGATCCTGCATGAGTGCAATTAATGGTGAAACAACAATAGTAATACCCGGCATAAGTAATGCTGGTATCTGGTAACAAAGTGATTTGCCACCACCAGTTGGCATCAGTACCAGTCCACTTCCACCATTAAGTACATGGCTAATGATTTTTTCCTGTTCACCGACAAATGCTGGGTAACCATAGATCTGATTAAGTACAATTAACGGGGAGTTATCAGGAAAAGTCATAAATATACAATCAGATCTAAGCTAAATTATTACAATCATTATTAATATAGGCAACTCAATCAAAGCAGATTGAACCCAGATACAGGCGCGGAATCACAATCTGCTTGGCTAAATTGGCGAAATAAATCCAACCCTATTTTTTCAAGTGATAAGGAAGATAAACCGGTTCCCAGATATAATCATCAATTATTTGTTCAATTTCAACGCGATTCAAGTCAGAACCATAGCCAGTTAGCCCTTCACGAATAGCTTCTTCAGCAACAGCAATCGCTATATCCCGTGAAACATTTCTAACTTCACTTAAAGGTGGTAGTAAATTGCCGTTTTTATCATGATTAACGGGAGAAATTGCTGCCAGTGCTTTGGCTGCAATCAGGAACATCCGATCCGTTACACGAGTAGCACCGATAGCTAGCACACCCAAGCCAAGCCCTGGAAATATATAGGAGTTATTTACCTGATCAATCCGCTTTGGTCCATTAACTGTTTCATATGGTGAGTAGGCAGTACCAGTACCAACAATAGCTTTAGCATCACTCCAGTCAAGCACATCATGCGGATTTGCCTCGCATTTTTCGGTAGGGTTTGATAATGGAAATACGATTGGATGTTCGGTATTTTTTGCTAAAGCCTTGATAACATCCCGGGTAAATATCCCGCCCTGAGCACTAACACCAATTAGCATGGTAGCACCTGAATTTATAACGGTTTCAAGTAATGTTATATTTTGTGAGTTAGCCACACTCCAATTAGCAACATCAGATGATTTACGGCTAAAGGGTTTCTGAAAATCAAGGCTATCAATATTATCAGTAATTAGCCCATAGCGATCAACCATAAAAAATGCTTTATATGCATCTTCTCTTGTGATACCATCATCAACCATTGCATCAAGAATAAGATTTGCTATTCCAACTCCAGCGGATCCAGCACCTACCACAATAATTTTCTGTTTTGATAGCGGAACACCTGAAGCAATAGTCGCCGCGAGAAGTGCACCAACAACAATTGAAGCAGTACCTTGAATATCATCATTAAAGGTACATAATTCATTTTTGTAACGATTAAGCAACTTTAATGCATTTGGCTGAGCAAAATCCTCCCATTGTAATAAAACTTTTGGAAAACGTTTTTTTACTGCCGTAACGAATTTATCAATAAATTCATCATACTCAGCTCCACGAATCCGCTTGTGACGCCAGCCAATATATAATGGATCATTTAGTAATTGTTCATTATCCGTACCAACATCAAGAATAATGGGTAAAGTTTTATTTGGTGCAATCCCAGCACAACCAGTATATAAAGATAACTTCCCAATTGGGATTCCCATCCCACCAGCTCCTTGATCACCAAGTCCAAGTATCCGCTCACCGTCAGAAACAACAATAACTTCAGTACCATCAAAATAATCATGATCAAGAATTTCATCAATTGCATCACGATTCGGATGGCTGATAAAAACACCACGTGGACGACGATATATCTGCCCAAAGTGCTGACATGCTAAACCAACTGTAGGTGTATAAACCAAAGGCATAATCTTTTCGATATACTTATTCAGTAAAGCATAAAAAAGGGTTTCATTTCTGTCTTGAAGACTGCGTAAATATATGTGTCGCTCAAGATCCGTCGATTTATCAAGTATTACCTGGAAATTTTTATCAACAATTTCTTCAAGTGGAAAATTGGATGGTGGCACTATCCCGCGTAATTTAAAATTAACCCGTTCCTCATGAGAGAATGAGCGCCCTTTATTCAATAATGGATTATTAATCAAATCATAACCATACACATCTAACTCAACGTATTTTTGACCCTTATCATCTTTTTTTATATCAATTTTCATCTTTTCCATCCCATTAAATGCAATGAGCAATTATACTAAATATCCAGCCAAACCAGCCGCATAATTTGAGAAAATCATAAACAATAAAAAACCCATACTGTACAATAAGCATGGGTTTAAGACTAGGATAACCGAATTACTGCCCCAAATAAGTTACAGTCAAAGGATCATCAATAGCCATAGTAACAGTTTGAAGGGTATATGGACCTGGTGAAGTATAAGTTACCCCTGGGGTTGGGTTATTGCCTGGTCCACCAGGGTTATAAAAAGGCAAATAGCCATTCGCAGCAGGTATTTCAACAGCTGTGATCAGTCGCATTGCAGCTTCATCACCCTTTAAAATAAAGTCAATGTAATTATCACTATCTTCAGTATATGCATCATTGATGGTTTCACCCGCTAATCCCAAGTCTGCCAGACCAACTATTTCAATAGTTCCTTGTGGAAAGCTATAAACATAATTAGTTGCTGTCAGCCAAGTAACTTCCCCAGAAGAATTGGTAACCTGTATCCTAAAAAACCGCTGAAAATCTTGAGGTTGAACAGCAGCAACGCCATCGGGAGAAAACCCACCAGTAGTATAAATCCGCAAGCGATATTGTGCGTTACTTTCTCCATAATACGCAACGCCATTATTTGGATACCCGCCAGAAAAAGCATTACTTTCACCAACACCCTCACCCAAAATTGACATTCGGCTTAATTTGGCAGCAACAAGCGTTGGTCCCCCATTTGGTGTATATGGATTAGTACTATCTTTACTTAATCCAACAGCGCTAACCAAACCTTGCGGTCCTAGCATCTTCAGATTTTTCACAATAGTTACTTTTGTTGGATAAATGGCTCCCGGAGTTCCAGGTGAAAGCCGATTGCCAAACTCACCAAAGATTACTACACAGCTGCGTTCGTTATACTCTAAATTTGGACTTATTGATGCTACATAAGGAGTAACAACTTCACCGGTATTTAAGGTAATTGCAAAATCTTCGCCTTTTACCGTGCTCGGAAGAACTGGCCAACTAAATACAATCGGCATGGCATCAGCAAAATAGGTTGGATAGCCCCATGCTAATTCAACTACCGTAGGTGTTTTTGAAGAAGTAAGTGCCAGATAAGGCGGATTGGGGGTTGTAACTATTTCCCATGCCCCACCAGCCGCGACCACATAGCTTTCTCCCTGCTGAACACCTTCAATTCCTTCAAAACCATAGCCTGCCGACATTATTTCTGGTTTATCACTCCATAAATCAGCATTGATAATAATATCTTCCCATAAAGTGTGTGAGGCAGGATTTGGAGGAACTCGTACTTCCAAGGTCGGATTGACTGGATTACCAAGATTTGCAGCAGAAATTTGAATTTCGCCGGAACTAGTATTTGTGATTAAATATTGATAGTTATTTCTTGAAGTAGTAATACTAGATTCAGTAGCTGGTAATTTAAAACTAAAAGTATAAGTTGCTCCCGGAGCTATGTCACCAGCCAATGAAAGATTTTTATCTGTTACAATGCTCTCAAGCCATGCAGCTAAGGTTATTTTTGGATTAATTATTGAATTTGACTCAGATGTATTGGTTACAATTATTTCAGTCGTAGCTCCTGGACTATAGAGCGGAGTATTCGTAGAAATGCTAGTTGCTGTATTTGTACTGCTACCGCCACTGCTACAACCATAAATTGTAAAAATGGTTGTCAGTACAAAGCTTAATTTTTTCATTATGAGTCACTCCAGTTTTTTAAATTATACCACTGTATAAATTCAACTAGAGTAGCCGCTCTGGATCTTCATAGAACATTTTTAAGCCAACATAACACATGCAAGCAATAACAATTTGTTTTATTTAAATAATTAGATCAGAATAATATATTGCATTTCTACTACAACCATGCTTAGGTTCGCACCTGTTCTACCGTAGCAACAGCTGACTCATTTTGTATATTCAGGTCTGCCTGATAAAAATCTTCATTTCTGATTAATGCCAGCTGTAAGTCGTGAAGCACTTGTAATTCAACAGTAGCTTCTTCAAGCTGAAAGCCAAAGACATGCCCGCCAAGCTTTCGGGAATCATCAATAAAATGGAAGTGAAAGCCTGGAACGTTTAATTGTGCCATGTACTTGGGAAACCAAACACCAACCATTACTCCGGAAATGTTATCCACCACAAAAGTTGTTTGTAAGCTAGGCAAAATCTCAGTAAGACGTTTATAAGGACGACAGGTACAATGTTCACTACGTAAATCAAGATGATTAAATCTACCACTGACGCGAATAGCATAGATAAGATTGGGTGATATAAAATGATCTGAAACTAACTTCTCAAGCTCTTTAAAATCTACATTCTTCAAATCAAAGTGCTGCTCTGGTACAAACTTGTTAACTACAGCAAATGGGGTATGAATGTCTTTATCAAGAATATGTAACTCACCCTTTGCATCCGCACGATAACAGACTCCATCATGAATTATAAGTTCCCCATCGATATTATCGAGCGCACCTAAGCCAAAATCACCATGCCTAAGCATCTCTTCCATACTAGTATCACCAGCATAGACTGCCTCTAATAACGAATTAATCGTTCCAGTCTGATAGATATAATGTTTGTGCATTTAGATACGATAAGTGGTGTTAGTCATTACTTTTGATGATAGCTTCATTATTTTTTTCACCAATTCAGGTAATTCGGCTGCGCCATTATCATGCGCCATATGCGCATGCTTGATTTCGTCTTCACGCATCTGCTCAAGAATCACCCTACTTTTATTATCATGCTGAGGCAGTTTATCTAGATGTTCAGTTAGATGACTCTCGACCTGTTTCTCCGTTTCTTCGAGAAAACCTAGATTCCATTTATCACCAAGAATACCAGCGGTTACACCTATTGCTAGACTGCCTACGTAAAATAATGGGTTTAGAAGGCTAGTCTTCCCACCCAATTCATGAATCCGATGCTCAGTCCATGCAAGATGCTCGGTTTCTTCCAATGCAGCATGTTCAAAAGCTTCCTGATTAGCCTTATTTCGAGTAGTTAGTGCCTGCCCTTGGTATAATCCCTGCGCGCAAATCTCACCAGTATGATTAACCCGCATCAAACCAACTATATGCTTACGTTCGACATCGGTATATTCACCATCCGCAATAGTTTCATCTGGATGTGCTCTTTTGGAAATGGGTTTATGAAATAATGTCTTTAGGACTTTATCAAATTCAACTATAGCTTTATCAATCATGGCAACACCTTTTTCCGATTATTTTCTATCAAGTATAATATAGACAGTGTATAATTATACATCTTTAAATCTTAATTTACTAATATATCATTTATGGGAGTCCCTGATGAATTTACAAAATATTGATGCTGGTAATGGTGATGAGTTTAATGTGGTCATTGAAATCCCTGCTGGTTCAGCACCTGTAAAATATGAAATGAATAAAGAGGCTGGTGTTTTATTTGTTGATCGTTTTGTTAGTACTGCTATGTCATATCCGGCAAATTACGGTTTTATTCCAAATACCTTATCTGAAGATGGTGATCCTGCTGACGTTATCGTGTTTACACCATATCCGATTGCCCATGGTAGTATGGTTAAATGCCGCGCTCTGGGTGTACTACGCATGGAAGATGAAAGTGGTGTTGATGCTAAAATTCTTGCCGTACCAACTAAAAAAGTATGCCCATTGTATGCAGATATTGACACTTTAGATCAGTTCCCACAGTTAGCGGTACAACAGGTGGTTCATTTTTTTGAGAACTATAAAAAACTTGAGAAAGGTAAGTGGGTTAAATTATCTGGAATAGACGATGCTGCTGCGGCTAAAAAAGAAGTTGAAGTATCAATCGCAAAATATCATAAATAAGAATCTGTCTATTTTCTTATCTTTGAAATATTAAGCCAGAATTGTTCTGGCTTAATATTTTTCTATCATACTGATCGTAAATAAGGGGAAAGACATGGTCGGTAAATTAAAAAATCGTCATATCCAGATGATCGCCATTGGTGGTGCAATCGGAACTGGTTTATTTTATGGTTCAGCCAAATCAATTCAATTAACAGGTCCATCAATTGTTTTAGCTTACTTAATCGGTGGCTTTGTAATGTACGTGATAATGCGTGCTCTTGGCGAACTAACTGTTTACGCTCCAAACTCCGGAGCTTTTAGCCATTATGCCTATCAATACGTTGGCAATTATCTTGGCTTTCTCTCTGGCTGGTTTGCATGGTTTGAATACACAATTGTCTGTATGCTGGAGGTAACAGTAGTTGCAGCCTTTCTTGATTACTGGATTCCGGGCGTACCACATTGGCTTACAATCGCAGTAATTCTTGGAATTTTTTTCTTTATTAACATGCTTCAAGCAGGACTTTTTGGTGAATTTGAATTCTGGTTTGCCGGGATAAAAGTCGTAACAATTATACTAATGATTGCATTTTCAGCATATCTGATTTTTTTCAATGACAGTACCCATGCAGATGCTATTATGAACCTTAAATTTTCGATCAGTAATAATCTTTTTGCCAAAGGGTTTGAAGGGTTTTTATTTTCGATGGTTATGGTAGTATTCTCATTTGGTGGCGTACAATTTCTCGGAATCGCTGCAGCTGACGCGGAAAACCCGGCAAAAACAGTACCCAGTGCTGTAAATGGCGTGATTGTCAGAATCCTGATCTTTTATGTCGGAACATTACTTGCAATTGTTTGCCTTTATCCTTGGGATAAATTAAGTACTGATATTAGCCCATTTGTAGATGTATTTGATAAAGTTGGCTTTCATTTTGCTGCCCAGATCATGAACATAGTCGTCATAACTGCCGCACTATCAGCTTTCAATAGCTGTTTATACGCTGCCGCAAGAATGATTGCTAATCTGGCAAGACATGGTAGTGCTCCTAAATATCTGGCGAATACAGATAAACAAAATGTACCCAAGAATGCCGTAATCACAACCTCAATAATCGTAGCATTAACCGTACTACTAAACTATCTAGCGCCAGATAAGGCAATTAACTATCTGATCGCAATTACTACTACCTCAATTATTATTACTTGGACAACTATTCTAATTTGCCATCTTGGCTTTCGTCGCAAAATTGCCAAAGAAAATATCAGCTACAGGCTACCTTTAT
>WBZO01004906.1_pt1 | contig 14035 bp, 9 predicted proteins | sample 5204261 | NCBI WGS metagenome assembly WBZO01 (sample SAMN12412400, study PRJNA552823) | activated sludge metagenome | isolation source: activated sludge from anammox sidestream of wastewater treatment plant... | place: USA: North Carolina | collected 2017-09
GTCGATCTTGCCTTCCACACCGGGCAAGCCTTCCCAGCCACGCGCTCAAAGTACGTGAGGCACCACCATCGACTACGCGCTCAAAGTAGGTGAGGCACGTCGTGTTCACGCGCGGCATCGCTCCAGTCGATTACGCTGTAGACATTGCCGAACCAGCGTCGGTTCCCCCCACCCTTCGGATGCAGGACCCAGCGGTTCCCCCAGCCAAGATCGACGCTTGATACCTCCCACCAAAACCGTAGGAAGCGATCATTGTCACCAGTTTTGGTCTGTCCGTCCGACACCACCAAGTCGCCCACGTGGCGGCCGCTTCCGTACGCAGCTCGAACATCAGCAGACAACCAGTACGACATCGCCGCATTCGGAAGCTTTAGCAACTCGCCCTGAGATAGCTCGTATCTAGCCTCTCCAGAAAGCAAAATGTCGGACTTCGCTTCCTCGTTTGCACCGTCTACAAGTCGAAGCCAAACGCACTTCGCGGATGATGGCTTTCGATTCCAAAGGACGAATGCACAGGTCTGAACGACCTCGCCGCCGATCGAATCAAATCCCTTAGCTCCGATGTGCGCGAGCGAAGCCAGCTCTCCATCCTCAAGGACCTGCTTACGGAGCGCGCGAAGACTTGGCAAGAACATCCAACTCTGCATCGTTACCATCGCGGTAATCCCTAGGGGGGCAGTCAGTCTGCGACAGCGTTCGATGAACATTGCAAATAGGTCGGACTTCGATGCAGGAAATGCAATATCGGCAAACCCCGCGAGTTCATCGGACATGGCGCCACGACCCATGTATGGGGGATTCGCGATCACTACTACATAGCTGCGACACAAGTATTCGGACTGCACCAGAACCTGGTGTGCATTTTCCAGGATGGCAGCAGTGAAGAGGTCTCCTTTGCCATCACCTTCTAGGCGGGTATCAATGTATTGGCGTAACTCAGAGTGCAGGCTCGCATTGGGCTCAATGAGAGACCCTCGCACGGCGGCAAACTCAAACTGGTTCCAGAAGGCGAACTCCACGGCCCGGTCACCTGAGGGCGTCGCAACGATATCAAGATCTTGTGGCGTGAACCTGTGTGCTTCCAGTGCGCACACGTTTGGAAATAGCCGCTTGCTGAAGAAAGTGCGTTGACGAGCGCGGGCCCTCATACACAGAGCAAAACCCGCGAGCGCAGCAGCGCGCGGGTCAATCTCAGTTCCGTAGAGGTTCTTGGTGAGGATCAATCCGGGGATCTCAGAAGGTGTGTAGCCCTCTTCCTCGTAGATCAAGTAGAGCAGGTCGAACGCGTACGTGAGCATATGACCCGAGCCGCAGGCGGGGTCCATGACCGTCAGTTCCTCAGGGCTGCTTACCTTTAGGAAGTTGGTTTCCTCGTCAACGGGGGCTACGTAGTAATGCATCTGATTGACCAGACTTGAGGTTGGCCGATTCAACATCCACAGCCGCCCGAGTGAGTTCTCTACGAGGTAGCGGACAATCCAGTGGGGTGTGAAGAGCTGCGTCGCCGCGGGAATCTCGTCGGCGCCGGCCTTCTTGTTCTTCTTGAAGCCGGCGAACACTTCGTCTTTACGCTCTGAGATGTAAAACTGGTAAAGCCAGCCGATTACCTCAACCTCATGGCACGCGTCCTCGGTCAGCACTTTGACGGCCCGGTTAAGCACCGAGTCGTCAACGAGGAGGTTGCCCGGGATGAGCAGTTCGGTGAAGTCCCCCTGCCGCTCAAACATAAAGGGCATTGAACGATTCCAATGGCGGCAATACTCCGCGAGCAGTAGTGCGTATGCCTCGCCTTGCGGGTCGTCGCTCCGACGAGTTCCATTAAGAAGCGCAGTCACGATTTCGCGAGTCCCTTGGCTGACAACTTCTGCATCGATGTTCGCGCGCTTGGCCTCGGCGAGGATCTCGGGCTGGCCTGCCTCGACGCCGGCTTGGGGTGAGACGACCCCGATGCCGGTGTAGCCGTTGGCATCCATGAAGCGCAGCGCGATGATCCGGTTGAACCAGGTGTAGGCCACCCGGTCGGCCACCGCAGCGCGTCCTTTGTCGCCGCCGCCAGCGGCGGTGATGGCTCCCTCCAATGCGGCAACTGCTTTGGATTGTTCGACTCGGTGGGAAGAGGACGGCGCCAGCACGACCGCGATCCGAGCCGTGACCTCACGAATCAGGGCGGTTCGAGCCCAGGTGGCGAAAGATTTCAGCGGTGCAGTATCCATCAGAGTGAGATCCGCTTTCCGTCCTGAAGGGCCTGTACGAGGGCGGCGCGTAGGGCGGTGAGGTATGTGTCGACATCGTTGTCGGTTTCGAGAACACCGGAGGCCCCGGGCACGGTGACTGTCTTGATACTGACCGTTTGCTTCTTGGGTGCATCGCCACCGCCACCCAGTTGGGAGTTAGCGAGCTGGTCGAGCAACGCCGGGTACGCGCTGTTCTCGAAGTCGGTGCCGATCTGCTGGATGAGGGCCACCTGGCTCTCGGCCTGCACTCGTGTGAGCGTGTGTTCGATGGTTTGCAGGACAGCCTGCTGGGCGGCTGGGGTGGCGCTGTTGTAGAAGTCGCTGGCGGCTAGTTCGGCTTTGCGGTGTTCGATCGCGGTGGTCACCTCGGTGCGGCGGACGGTGACGACATCGTCAAGCTGGGTGCGCAGCGTGTCGGTGGCTTGCTTGAGTTGCGCCATCTTGTTGCCGCGGAAGGCATTCGGGTCCGCAAGCGCGACCCGGACGGGTTGGTCGCTATCGACGGGGAGGTAATTGAGGTTGCTGCTGTGTGTGGTCAGCAGCGCCGCGGCCGCGTCGTAGATAGTCCGCTGCGTTCCGTTGAGAAATGACTGGATCGGGTCGATGACGCTTTCTTTAGCGTCGAGCAGCTCATCGCCGATGGTGAAATTGGTTAGGTACCAGTCGTCGCTCTGTCCCACGGCATGCTCGAGAGTCCCGATGGGGCCGTTGAGCTGTTCGACGAACGGGTACTTCGAAGCAGTGACGGTGGCTTTGAGTTCGTCGTGCTTGCTTTTGAGTTTATCGGCGCCGTAGCGCGCCAATTCGAGTGGATCCTTGGGCGCGTTGGCGTCGTCGAAGAAGTCGGTGCAGAACTTCCGAAAGGCCGTGACTTTGCGGTCGTCGAAGGTCTTCTGCTGGGCGATGACGGCGTGGGAATGCTTCTGCGTGTTGCGCAGGGCAGCAGCGACTTCGCTTCGCTTAAGGGTGTTGCCGTCGACGGTCAGGGTCAGCTTCGATTCACCAATCAGGTAGGCAACGAGCACCTCGACCGAGGCGAGGTCCCATCCGTACGGCTTGGTCTGGAAGGCATCGACAATCGTTTTGACGGTTACCTGCTCCCCAAGCCCTTGCTTGCGGACGATGAAGGACAGGACTTCCTCGCCAGGGGTGGCGAGCTTCGACCACGCTGCGGGATCGAAGAGGCCAATGTCGGGATTGGCGGCCCCGGCCACCTGCTGCTCCGTGTAGACGACACCATCGAGCAGCTTAAGTTGAGTGTAGGTGCGGCTGACGAGGTCCTGGAAACCTTCCGTCACCCGCCCGAGTGCGTCTTGCGAGTTCGAGGAGACGTCGGCAGCGTTAATGATCAGCGCCGCCTTGCCCACGGCGCGACGGATTCGCTCGCCGAGTTCCTTCTCCCGATCGACGTTCTGGGCCGCCTTGGACCGCAGGATCTGGTCCTCGATCGCCGACAATGAACTGGTCTGCTTACGTTTCGTGTACTTCTCGGTCTTGATGAGCAGCCTCAGATCCGCCATGACGCGTTCATCGGGTTCGAGAATGACGCGCAACTCGTCCTTGCCGGCGCTGTGCATACGAATCTCGTCAGGAGTGTGGGAGTACTCCGGCGAGATGAAGTGGATCGAGAGTTCGCGCTGGGGTCCGTGAACCTGGTCGTCGAGTTTGAAGCCGAACGAGAAGTCCTGGCCGTTCTTGGTGTAGCGGATTTTGTTGGTCTTGATGACGTCGCCGGACAGGATCTTGAACAGGCGCGAGCTGACATCGGAGGCGTCGATGTCGACGTTCTTGATCTCTTCTTCGATGACTTGTTCTTCGTTGGTCAGGTATTCGTAAAGAGTGCCGTTGCGCTGGATGTAGGTCTGCGTCTCCAGCAGTGTGAGCGCTTCTTTCACCTGCTTGGACAGGTCGGGTAAGTCCAGGCCGAAGCGGTCATAGACGAGCACGGTGAGATTGCGTGCGGTGGCCTGAAAGCTGTCGACGTATTTGACGAGGAACAGTGCCTTGAGCAGTCGGATGGCGAGTGGATTGTCGAGGTTGCGTTCGGCGACGTCGATGGAACGCTGGGCAGCGGACTTCAACGACGCGCGGATCCCGGCGAACATGTGGTCGAAGGTCGCAAGCCGACCGACCTCTACATCGCCGATGTCCTTCGCGACCTGCTGAACCACACCGAGCATCGAACGCTCGCCCACGGAGCTGTTGCGGCCCTCGAACACGTTGTGATCCGAGATGCCCTCGATCGCGGCCTGGAAAAGCGGGAACTGGTAGCTGACGAAGGGGTAGGTGCCGACGAAGTGTGCCTCGTCGGTGTAGTTGCGGTAGGTCTTGGCGCCGTCGACGAAGTCGAACAGGGTCTTGAAGTTGGCGGATTCCTTGACATAAATCGGCTCCAGAGCAGCGACCCCGGCCGCGCTCTTCTCCAGCAACCGCTTGCGGATGACTTCCTCGACGTCGGCGCTGGTCAGCTTCACCCGGGTCAGGAACCGGGCCTGGATCTTGGAGAAATCATTGCCCTGTTGCTTCGTGCGGTCGCCGAGGACCTTGTCCATGTCCTCCTGCGAGGTCACGAAAACCCATGCGCGCCCCTGGCACTTCGTATTGAGGCTCTCGGCGATCGTCTGAAGGTTCAGCATCAGATGTGTGTTGGAGCCGATGAACTGGCCGACCTCATCGACGAAGAAGTTGAGCCGAAACCCTTCGGGCTGGTGATCCAGCCACGCCATGACGTCATCGGCGAAATCCTCGATGGACACCGCATACTCGTTGCGGTACTTGGTGAGAATATTGGTCGGCGAACCGCTCCCGCCGCCGGTGATCTCGGCGTAAGCCGCGGCGACATTGACCTCTTCGAGAACCCCTTCTTCGCGGCCCTGAGCCCAGTCCCGTCTGGCAATCCGTTGGTAGGTCTCTTTGAACGCGTCGTATTGGCCGCGGTTGTCCAGATCCCGCTCAAAGCGGGCGACGTGACCCTGGTTGCCGTAGTAGCCGCGACTCTCATCGAAGACCTTCACGAACACCTTCAGCAAGGCGTCGGTCTGGTCCTTGGCGATCAGTGTCGCCTTCTGGTCGATGTTGAACAGCAGACTCTTGGCCGGGATGCGCGCGGCCTTGGTCAACAGGGCGGGCAGGAAGGCGCCTGCGGCCTTGTCCCGGAAGCTCGTGACGACGCTGTCTCGATCAAACTCCTGGCCTTCGACGTCGCCGAGGAGATGGGCAAGCATTTTCAACAGGTGCGACTTGCCAGAGCCGAAGAATCCGGAGATCCACACCCCGTTGCCGGTGGTGTAGTTGGTGTAGGACTCCAATAGCAGCTCCAGACCTTTGGCTGCTTCATTGGTCAGGACGTACTCATCCACCTCGGTCTTGAGGTGTGCCGCGTCGTCGGCTTTGATGACGCCCTCGATCGGGCGCTGCACGTCCTTGGCGAAGATCTCGTTGAGCTGCATCAGATTTCACGCTTCCTGTTCCAGGATGTTCTTGGCCCGGTAGTACTGGTCGTCTTTGAGTCGCCCGAACAGGACGAGTGAGGAGCCGAGGGTGTCGGACTGTTCGTAGCGGCCTGGGAAGAACATCAGCATGGGTTTGCCGGTCACGACGCTCTGCAGGTTGTTGAGCACGTTGTGTGACCGGATGTAGGGGAAGACCTCGCCGATGCCGGTGAGGAAGAGGATGTCGAACTCGGCGTCGTCGATGTGAGCGCGGATCGCCGGCGCCAGGTGAAGCTGCGGATCCAACATGCCCTGGAGCAGCTCACGGAAGTCCGCCTTGTCCTGGTCGGGCTCGGCGGCCAAGACCCGATCCCACACGCCCCGGTCCTTGAGGATCTCAACGGATAGGTCGTAGAGGTTGATCTCGCGGACGCGGATTCCCTTGTGGCTCAGCTTGTTCTTGATCCGCTTCTTGATCTGCGCGACGGCCAGGGCCTCCTCGGGCGGATAGGGGTAGATGAAGAAAGGAACCTCGTTTCCGAGGCCTTCCATGCGCAGGAATCGCTGTCCGCTGAGCACGGCATACAAATGCTCTTCTTGGATGTTCAAATCGGACCGATTCATCATCGGCCACCTCTCGTGGGGAAGAACCGCAGATCACTCGGGGTGCGGGCTGTCAAGATATCCAGAACTCTGGCCGACAACACCGCTGGCTGGATCTGACCGCCATCGGTCAACAAGCCGGCCTCTACGAGCATGCGGAAGACCGTGGCCCGCAACTTCCGTAGCGTCGAATCCTTCAGCGTCGAGAGTTCGTCATGCCACAGAGCCTTGCGCTGAATGAAGCTATCGAAGTGGCTGTGGTCCAGGTCCGGAGCAAGAAGAAGGAAGCGCTCGCGCAGGACTTCCTCACCGAAGTCGCCAATCAGGGCGTAGCGGCGGCAGGCCGCCGCCCACAAAAGGTGCCCGCGTTCGGTGGTGGTGGAGTCGACGAGCAGCTCCAGTTCGCTGTCGGTCAGGACTGCGAGACGCTGGGCAACTTCTCGAATGGTTCGCTGGCCCGCGGACACCGTGCGTGACCCGAGCAAGTTGCCGCTCTCCATGATGTGGCGGACTTTGGCCCAGTCGTGCTCTTGCAGATAGATCGGGGCAGCGATCAGGGCTTCACGCAGCAGCAGTGATCCGCTGGTGAACGACAGCGCGTAGCGAGCAGTGGGCGGCGCATCGGCCATTCCTGGAAACTCCTCATGGTCCTGAGCAAAGTGGGTCAGGGTACCGCCGGCCGCCGACACCTGGCCCTACCCGGCGGCCGGCCCGGCCGATTCGGGCGGCGCCGGTTTGTCGTGATCTGCGGCCCCGCGGGCACGCACCCAGGCGTCGACTTCGCTGGCCTGGAATTTCCAGAGTCGACCGATCTTGTGTGCCGGCATCGCCCTGCCGGCGATCCAGGAATAGACGGTGTCGGTGGTCACCCCGAGGTGGGAGGCGATGTCGTCAGCGGACAACCAGGGCTCGGACATAGTGACGAGAACCCCCTCCCGTGTGGAACCCGATGTAGCCGGGTATGGCCGACTGTAGTCGAGTTGGAAGTCTGGTTGGGCGGTTCCGCCCCGCTGATCCGTCGCGTCGATCGAGGTCACGTCAACTCTGGACCAATGTCACGTTGCGCTCCCGCTCGCGTCGCACGTTGGCGCGTGATGCGTCCAACGACCGCCGCAGCCTCTGGTTGTCCATCTCGGCATCCAGGAGGTTCTTGTTGAGGGTTTCCACGAGCTTCCGAAGCTCGGCGTTCTTGTCAGAAAGATGACTGCCTTCGGGGTCGTAAAGCTGGCCAGTGAGTTCAGCGATGCGTGCGTCGCGTTCTTTGACGATGGAACGCAGCTGTTTGGCGAGTGCCTCGGCGTTCATGGCCCTTTCCCTCCACGAGTTGTTCTTTGCGTCGAGGTCGTCTGCAGTGCGTTTCAGCAGATCGTCTCGGGATGCGTCGCGGGCCGCAAGGACGGCCTTCTTCAGTTCGGCGCGGCGCTTGTCATAGATGAATGTCTTACCTACGGCGGCGAGATTGCAGACATCCTCGACTGTGAAGGGGGCTCCGGTCTTGACGAGTTTCGTCAGGGCTTTACGCACACGTTGCTCGAGCTCCGCGCTGACTCTGCTGCGGTGCTCAATGGCTTCGATGGGCCTGCGGCTTGCACGTGGGAGCTGCCCGGATGTCATGGGGTGTCCTCGGTTGATGGTGTGCCGTTTGCCTGTTCGGTGAGAAACGTGACGGGCCACGCTGCGGAGAACAGCGGATCGAAGTAGTCGTGCACTGGCGTTCGGAGGTCGAGCTTTTCGGCCTCTTCAAGGAGGCCTAGTTCGTCGAGTGCTTCGCGGAGCCCGCGGAGCACTGTCTCCCACGGATCCCATTGGCGCAGAATGTAATTGCGTGCCTCATCATTGGGCGCACCCTCTGCGAAGTGGTAGGCGGCATCGCGTTTGCGCTCCCAGTAGGCAAGATCGGCGCCGGTGAGTACGAAGTGCTCACAGGTTCCCTTGATCCCGTTTGTGCAGTTCTTGTCGAACGGGCAGGTGGCTCCGCCCACCACAGGGCCGTAGCGGCAAAGACCGTGTTCCACCGGCAACACGGTGAGGTCGATGCGGGCTTCTGTCGCGGCGTTGCTTTCACTCTCGAGGTCGAGGGGACGCAACAAGATGGTGCCCGGCTTGTCCATGCCCGGTCCGGCAGCCCACACCTGTTGGAGGTGCCGGACCATCGTGGTGTTGGTGTACTGCGCGTAGTGAGCAAGGCTCTCCATGGAGAAGTGGCCAAGCAGCTGCCGCACGAGAGCTGGTGGGGCGCCGTTGTTGAGTAGCGAAGTTGCCAGAGTCGCCCGTGTCTGGTGGGTGGTGATCCCCGCCAGGCCGAGGCTCTCGAACCATGCCGTCCAATGCTGGAGAAACGCACTCCGCGTCAACGGCAACTTACGGTCTTGATTTGTTGCATACCGTGGGAATAGAGGCATCTCCCGGTCCCACTTTGCTTCAAGCTTTACGCGTTCAGGATCGGTCACGGTCGACAACATCGCCGCATAGCGTTCCCGAAGCTTGCGTCGGGTGGCCTCCTGCCGCTTGAGGAGCCGCTCATAGACCGGCAGATAACACGGCATGCCGTAGTCAATGCGGCCCACCTTGGTCATGTCCCGCCAGAGGTAGGGCTGGGCATTACCGATCAAGCCAATACAGCCCAGTCGTAAGGAGAGGGTTTCGCTGATCCGGCCGCCTTGGAACGCCTGAGTGATCCAGATATCCACCAGTCCAACGTCTTCGCGGTCTTTGGCTTCCAGGGCCTTAAGATTTTCGGGATCAACCAAGAGCTCGAAATCGCCGTATGACAATGGCCGCGGTTGTGGACTCTTGCTGGGTGGCGGATACACCGGCAGACCGAAAATGAAGCCATCAATGAGCGGCGATGTTCTTCCTTTGGAACGGCTGTGCAACAGCACCACCCGAATGCAGCTCATGAACCTATGGCGGCTGGCCTCGGTGAGGAACGAATCCTTCGACGTTCGAACATGGCTTTGATTCGGTATCGGAATCTGTTCCCGGTACCAAAGATCCCAGGTGTCTTTGACCGCCTTCGCATCGCCGGGGTCAAGGGCGGCTGGCTGTTCGCCCTTGTCAGTTCGATTCTGGCGCAGAATGTAGGAAAGAAGTCCTATCGCTCGGATTCGGTCGTTGACCGTTCCGGCGCCAATACGCTTCCCGTCCGCGGCGAGTGACTCATCGCGAAGGTAGTCCCACAGAAGATCACGCAGCCAGATCTGAGTGACGTCGAGCAAGCTCCAGAAGTTGCGCCGATTAGCCGCCATACTGGTTCCCTGGAACGGCGACGAGCCAACGATTACGGGGTCGAACCACCCTTCGGATTTGGCGACTTCCTCGGTAAGGGCCAAGCTGCGTGCCGCTTGCGTCAAACCGATCAGGTACCGCTTCTCATACCCCTTGGGCGGCAGGGACTCCGCGAGCTGAAACACAGCCGGATCTGCAAGCGTGGTCAACCCGCTCGCCGCGAGGACACTGACAACCGACTGGAGCATGGCCGGCGACCACCGAGCCCTGTAAGCAGTGTTGGAATACCGATGAATTGCGTACCGAATCTCTCGCTGCAGGCCAACTGGTAGTTCAACAAGTCTCAGCAGACCGTGCGACGACGGCGGTTTGACCGTTGCCATCGTGAGGGGCTCGCACAGCCACGAGGCGAAGGACGGTTCCCCATCTGCAACTACTCGGCGGTGGATCGTCCACTGTCGCCAATGGCCACGACAGATGCGGCGATCGTCATCGGGACCTAGTGACTTCAGCGAGAAATCAGCATCCTTCCTACATCCCACTACGACACAGGGACATGAACGGGCAGGAAGTGCTGATTGCCTTTTGCGCCAATCGGATTCATTCTCGCCTCGGGCGCGTGCGTCCAACCAAGAAGAATTGTGGCTCCCGCAATAACCGCCCTGCTGACTCAGGCTTTCCCGTCCGCATCCGCAGACGCATGAGGGAAAGCGGACCAAAGCCCAGAAAGTCTTACGCTCGTCGATGGGCTTCGCCTCGCGTGCGAAGTCGACCATGCTTAGGCGATCTCGGACCTTGCGGTATTCCTTGATATGCGTTTGACACAAACTGTGGGTTTGCGACGGACCCTGCGGGGACATGCACCCCTCGACGAGACAGGCCCACCCGAACGTCTCATGATCTGGCGGGAATTCAATTGGTTCCCGGAGAAGCCAGTCAGGGAACTTCCTGCTCGCAAGCTCATACCTTTGCGCCGGCGAGAGCCCGAGGTACTGGCCGACATCTTCGGGGTCCGAAGCCTCGATTTCGATATCAGGTGCGACGGTCATGGCGTCTCGCGCTCGGGCCGCAGGTGGGGCTCAGACTTTGGCCGAGCGGTTTGCTCCCACGCTGTCTCGAGAAATTTCATCGCCTCACGGTTGGCAGACTTGCCATAGAGGTCACTGACCATGGCGGGGTTGGACCACCCGAATTCCTGAGCGACTAACTCAGCATTGAAATCACTTGCGGCGTAAAGATCTGCGGCCGCCTTGTGCCGGAAAGCGTGAGGGGTCACGTAGCTATCAGAACCTGCCCGTTTGCAGGCACGTCGCAGCATCTTTCTAACCCCGGCCGTTTTGAGTGCCGCGCCCGGTGTAACGCCGTCTCCGTGGATCAGGATCTGTTCATGGTCGATGAGATGCTGCACTGGGTAGTATTCGTCGAGCAAGTAGGCATAGAAGGTACTGATCATGTCGGGACTCACCGCGCGGATCACGCCGTCAATGACGAAGCCATCTTTGCTCTCCGTTGGGGCGCCTCCGTACGACTTTGCCCGTGCCCCATTGGGATTGTCGTCGCGGCCAACCACATGAATGTGGGGATCTGCCCGCTGTCCACAGGGATGGTGTCGCACTAAGTGGAGATCTTGGAATCGAAGCCCGCACAGGCCACCGATACGAAGGCCGCCGTCATGCAGCCACGTCACGATCATCACATCACGCGCTGTGGTTAAGACCCCCGGCTCGAACAGCCCTTGTACGACTTGATTCGGCAGGTATCTCGGTCGGCGTGGCGCCTTCTTGGGGGCAAGCGGATTTGCCTGCTGCGGCTCTCTCGAGCGGCCCTTCCTTGCCGCAACGGTGCTGTTCGTGAGTTCCTCGACGAGCTTCGGATTTGAACCATCACGAAGCGCTGCAACGTAGTACGCCTTCACGATCGCCGCGACGTTGCACGCTGCAGAAGGGCCGATGTCGCGTTGGTTCTCTCTCCGCCAGGCAACTCCGAACACACCCGTCGCCTGCCCACTGATGACCTTCATGTACCTCTGAAGATCCTCGAACGTGACCGTGGTTGGCGTCTTAAGGTTCCGACTTGCCCAATTGAGGTGATCCACCAAGCTGTAGGCGTACGTCTGCTGGGATGACGAGCCGTACTTCTTCAAAACCTCAACCGATGGGATGTGGAGCTCGCCGCTCGGCGTGAAAACCCAGTACGAACACCGCCCATCACCGTGCGGCACCTTCCGTACCGTGAATCGGTTCAGATCATCGAGATCGCCGTCCAAATCCACTCGAGAACCACCACTCCAACTAACGTGCCCGACTGTCGCGAACGCAGGTTTATCACGTGTTCGCGAGATAGCCCGTTAGGCGCACCGCGAACGTAGCGAACGCGGTTTCGGGGGTTCGCTAAGGCGAGTGGGGTTCCAGGCGAGGTCGTAATGCACGACCGCGGTGAATCCGTCCTGCAGGTTGATGCCTTCCGACAGACAATCAGTGGCGATCAGCAGGCGCGGCCCGTCATGGTCGGAAAGGGCGTTGACGCGTAGCTCCCGTTCCTCGGGGGGCAGAGTGCCGGTGACCGCGTCGACTTGTAAGTCCTTGTGGTTCTTGGTCAGTGCGGCGGTGAGATGCTCGGCGAGGTACTCGGCGGTAGGGATGTAGCGGCAGAACACGATGGGGTGGTAGCCGTCGGCCAACAGCTTCTGCAGCAGCGGGATCAGCCGCTTGAGCTTGGCGTCGCCGGCCTGGCCCTTGAGTGCGCCGGCCGCCTCGGCGAGTTCACGCAGCCGACGGCGGGTGGCACTGGGGGACCTGCCGGCCTCGCTGTCCTCGTGGTCCCAGCCGAGTGCAGCATCCTCACCTTCGGTGGTGTCATCGAGATCGGTGTCGAGGATGCGGGGCTCGGCGACCGCGTCGATGGCGTGCTCGCTGTCGTCGGCATTGAGCGCGGAGCGGTTGAGCAGGGTCTGCTGCGCTGCGGCGGGGCTGGAGGCCAGGCAGCGCAGCAGGGCGATCGCTGACCACCACCGCACTCGCTGGCGCGTAGCACTGAGGGTGGGGTCGTGGACCTCCTTGCGGACGAAGGCCATCACGTCGTCGAAGAACTTCTTGTACTCGGCGGTGAGCTTGTAGGACGTCTCGGTGGACTCCCGCTCGGGGAAGGGCGTGTCCTCGTCCAGATATTCGCGAATGTCGGCGCGCTGGCGCTGAATCATGAACTGCGCCAGCAGCTTGCGGTCGTCCTCACGGTCTCGACCGGACAGATCGGCGGGCAGCTTGCCGAGTCGTGGGTCGAGCAGGCCGATGAGGGACTGCCAGGCGTCGTCGTCGCCGCTGTGCGGGGTGGCGGTCAGCAGCAGCAGATGACGTGTCGGGTCGTCGGCGAGCTTGCGCAGCAGGGTGTAGCGAAGGTGGGCCTGAGAGTTGTGGGCGGTGCTTGAGGCGGCAACGCATGCGTGGGCCTCATCGACGACGACGAGTTCCGGACAGTGGACGGCGAATTCGTCGCGGCGGGTGTGCTGCTTGATGAAGTCGGTTGAGATCACCAGATACGGGTAGTGCTGATAGATCGTCGAGCCGAACGGCACGGTGCGCTGCAGCCGGTTGACCGTGGAGGGCAGCAGAAGTTGGGCGTCGATGCCGAACTTGCTCCTCAGCTCCGACTGCCACTGCGGTGCCAGCTGAGGGGAGCACAGCACGGCGAGCCGTTCGGCGTCGCCAGTCGCCAGCAGCTCAGATATGATAAGGCCGGCTTCCACGGTCTTGCCGATGCCGACGCCATCAGCGATGAGCAGCCGGGTGGTGTCTTGCGCGGCCGACATCATCAGTGGCACCAGCTGGTAGTTGCGCGGTGTGACGCCGAGTTTCGCGAAGGAGCGGAACGGGCCTCCAGTGGCTTGGAATGACAGCCGCAGCGCGTCACGCAGTAGCCGTGCCCGGCTGGCGTCGCCGCGGTCATCCACGGTCGGTGGGGTGAAGACCGCCGGGGTGGGGTGGTCGAATTCCGGCAGCAGCAGGGTGGTTTCGGCGTCGCTGCCACCCAGCGGTCGGGCGCGCAGCATGCCGTCAATGCCGCCGGGGATGACCAGCCAGTCCCGTCCCCGGGCCCGCACCAGACTGCCGGCGGGGAAGGTCGTTGTGGTCATGCGCCGGGTTTTCCGGTGCCGAAGATGTCCGGGTGGGCGGTGATGGTGTCGAGCCAGCCCTGCTCGGCATCGCTGTAGTCGAATCGCAGCACGAGCCAACCGAGTTCGTCTTCGAGTTTGGTGCGGGCCAGCTCGTCCTTGCCCTTCTGGTGTTCGTCGTCGTGCACGGGGCCGTCGATGAACACCGCGACGTCCATCCCGCCGGAGTGATACGCGAAGTCCGGGCGCACGTAGTAGCCGTCGACGATCTGTTGCGCCTCATCGGGCAGCCGGTACCCGTGAGCTTTGAGCAGCTTCAGGAACTGGGTCTCGAGGCTGTTGCTGGCATTGGCGAGCTTCTGGAACTGGTCATCGGCCGCCGGCTCGTCCGGTGGTGTCCCGGTGTCTGCCCGCATCAGCTTCTGCAGTAG
>WBZO01004907.1_pt1 | contig 14034 bp, 15 predicted proteins | sample 5204261 | NCBI WGS metagenome assembly WBZO01 (sample SAMN12412400, study PRJNA552823) | activated sludge metagenome | isolation source: activated sludge from anammox sidestream of wastewater treatment plant... | place: USA: North Carolina | collected 2017-09
CACTTTAATCTACATCCTCCATGGCGGGCCTGTACGACAGGCTGCTGTCGGGGGCTGCGGGAAAAGGGTAAAATACGGGATGTTCGATCTTTCGCCGCGGGGATCGCGAAGAACACGGAGAGAGGGCGTGCGGGCGTGAGGGCGCATGGGTGTATGGGCGTCAAGAGGCGGCCCCTGGCCGCCCCGCCCCGGGGGCGATCGCGGCGGGCAGCAAGGCGCGGGTGGGGCGATCCCGATTCCCGGCAGCTCGACGGCCGGATAGCAGCTCGCCGTTCCGCCCCGCCGCTTGAACGGCTTGAACCGCTTGAACCAGATTGAGCGACGCGGGGGAGCGCGCATGTTCGGAAAAGTGATCCGGAAGATCGGGGAGATGGACGGGGCGCGCCCCGGCGCCCCGGCGACCCGCCTCGTCCGGAAGGCCGTCACCGCCTGCATGCCGATCCTCTTCACCCGGCTCTTCTACGGCAACAACCGCGGGGTGCGGATGTGGGGCGGGAAACGCGCCTGCCTGACCCTCTCGTGGGATTGCGATCTCCCCGAGGACCTGGCCGCCGCCCCGCGCCTCCTCGACATGCTGCGCGAGAGGGGGATGCGGACATGCTTCGCCTGCGTGGGAAGCTGGATCGAGCGCGACCCCGGGCTCCACCGGAGGATGCTCGCCGAGGGGCACGAGATATTGAACCACTCCCAGACGCACCCCAGCAACGCGATCCTCCACCCGCGCCGCCGCTTCAATCATCTCTCCGCGGGGGAGCAGGAGGGGGAGATACGCGCCTGCCACGAGACGTGCCGCCGCCTCCTCGGCTGCGAGCCGCTCGGCTTCAGGACGCCGCACTTCGGGAACGCCCACACGGACGCGGTGGACGGTATCCTCGCCCGGCTCGGCTACCGCTACTCCTCCTCCCGCCACGCCCTCCGGACGCCCGCGTTCGGGGCGCCGTACGAGGCCCGGCCCGGCCTCGTGGAGTTCCCGCTTGCCTTCGACCCCCGCGAGCCGTTCCAGGTTTTCGAGACTTGGCGCTGCTTTCGAGCCCCCGGCGCGCGGGCGGACGAGGACGGCTTCTTCGACGCCTTCCGGCTTCTCCTCGACCTCGCGGTCGAGACGAACTCCTACGTCAACCTGTACTTCGACCCGATGGACGTCGTGCGCTTTCGCGACTTCGCCCGGTTCCTCGACTGCGTGCGGGAGCGGGCCGGCGGCATCCTGCTCGCGCGCTACGCGGACCTCCTCGCGAAAGGGGAAGGCGGCCATGCCTGAGATGGCGGGGGGAGGAGGGGCGTTCGAGCGATATCACTGCGACCCGCGCGCGGATGTCCTCGGGCTCGTCCCCGGGGGCGCTGGGGAGATACTCGATCTGGGGTGCGGCGGGGGCGCCCTGGGGCAGGGCCTGAAGGCGCGGGGCGCGCGCGTGACGGGGGTGGAGAAGAACCCGCGGGCGGCCGCCGCAGCCCGCAGCCGGCTGGACCGGGTCGTCGAAGCCGACCTGGAGGACGCGGCGCTCCCGTTCGGAGAGGCCGAGTTCGACTGCATCCTGTATTGCGACATCCTCGAGCACCTGCGCGATCCTGCGGCCCTCCTCGCCTCGACGCGGCGGTTCCTCCGCCCCGGCGGCCGGATCGTCGTGAGCGTCCCCAACGTCCGCTTCTACCCCGTGATAAAGGAGTTGCTCTTCCGCGGGAGATGGGAGTACGCGGATGCGGGGGTCCTCGACCGGACGCACCTGAGGTTCTTCACGCTGCGCTCCATCGAGGATATGCTGGCCGGCGCCGGCTACAGGATAGAGCGGCTCGAGCGGAAGAACTGCGCCGCGCCAAAGATGCGGATCCTCAACCGTCTCCTCTGCGGCATGCTCGATGATCTGTGCACGGACCGTTACCTTCTGGTGGCGCGCCGCGCCGGCGAGGAGGGGGCGCCGTGAGCGGCGGACGGAGGGCGGCCAGGAACACAGCCGCGCTTATAGCCTCGCGCCTCGTCTCGGCCGTCTTCTCCGCGGCCCTGGTCGTCTACGCGGCGAGAAGGCTCGGCGACGCGGGCTTCGGCAGCTACTCCTTCATCCTCGTCTTCGTGAGCTACTTCTACGCTGTCGCTACGCTCGGGATGCGCGACCTGATCGTCAGGGACGTCTCGCGCGAGAAGGAGAAGGCAGGGGCGTACATCGGCACCGCCTCCGCCTTGAGCGCCGTGCGCGGCGCCGTCTCCGTCGTCCTCATCCTCGCCGCGTCGAGGTGGATCCGGGGGGCGGAGGGGATACGGGCCCCGCTCGCCATCGCCGCCGTCTCCGTGCTGCCCACCGCGCTCTACTCACCGTTTGACGCGATCTTCCGGGCGTACGAAAGGATGGACTACTCCGCCTCCGTCGAGGCGCTCTGGAACGCGGCGCGCGTGGTCGGGGGGATCGCCGCCCTCGCCGCCGGGGGGGGGCTCACGGCGCTCCTTCTCGTCTTCTGCCTGGCGGAGGCCGGGAAGGCGCTCCACGCCTGCGCCTGGTGCTCTCGGGCGTTCCGGACCGGGGATTGGACGTTCGACCCGTCCCTTATGCGCTATCTCGCCGGGCGGTCGTTCCCCCTGATGATATGGGGTCTGGTGGGGATCATCTACTACAAGGTGGATATCATCATGCTGATGCAGATGAGGGGGCCCGGCGAGGTCGGCTGGTACAGCGCGCCGTACCGGGTCATCGACCTTCTCACCATGTGCGCCCTATTCGCCGCCCAGGCGGCGCTCCCGCTCCTCTCGGAGTACCACCGCCGCGGGGGAGACCTCTTTCCGTCGCTCGCCCGCCGGCTCCTCGCGTGGTTCGTCTCCGCCTACCTCGCCGCCGCGTGCCTCCTCACCGTCTTCGCCGCCCCGCTCGTTGCCGCGGTGTACGGCCCTGGATACGCCCCGTCCGTCCCGGTCCTCCGCGTCCTCGGCTGGTCGTCGGTGCTCGTGGCGACGAGTTACCTCTTCGGCAACATCCTGATGGCCATGGACCGTTACGTCTTCGCAGTGAAGGCGGCGGTGCTGACGACCGCCCTGAATGTCGTCCTCAACCTCGTCCTCATCCCGCGCCACGGCGCCGCGGGCGCCGCGCTCGCCACGCTCATCGGGGAGATCGCCACGTTCGCCGTGCTCTACGCGTATATAGCCGGGCACGGACCGGCCGGCTTTTCGTGGCGCCTCCTCTGCGCGGTGCTCGCCGCCTCGGCGGCCGCGGTCGCCGCCTCCTGGGGGGCCTTAGCCCTCCGCCTCGCGCCCCTCCCCGCCGGGGCCATGGCGGCCGGGTGCTGCGCCGCCGCCGCGTGGGCGGCGGGACTGGTGAGGGCCGGGGATCTCGCCCTGCTCCGGAGGATTGCGCGGCCATGAGAGACGGGCGGGCGGAGCCGCGGGTCGCAATAGTCGTCCTCACCTGGAACGGAAGGGAGGATCTCCTCGAGTGCCTCCACTCCGTGGGGCGGCTCGACTACCGCAACGTCGAGACGGTCGTCGTGGACAACGCCTCCACGGACGGGACCGCGGGGGCCGTCCGGGCGCGATTCCCCTCCGCCACGGTCGTCTCGAACCGCGCGAACCTCGGCTACGCGGGGGGCAACAACGCAGGGATGCGCTTCTGCGCGGACAGGGGGGCGGAGTTCTACTTCCTCCTGAACAACGACATCGTACTCGATCCGGGCTGCCTTCGCGAGCTGGTCGCCGTCGCCGAGCGTCACCCGGAGGGCGGGATGTTCGGTCCCAAGACCTATCGGTACGGCTTGGGGCGCGTGCTCGATTTCGTGGGCGGCGTGATAGAGTGGAACAGCGGCGAGACGAGGAACATCGGCTGCGGGGAGGCGGACACGGGGCAGTACGAAGAGGTCCGCGCCTTCGACTTCATGAACGGGCACGCCCTCCTCGTCAGGAAATCGGTGGCGGACAGGATCGGACCGCTCGACGAGGAGTATTTCATTTACAACGAGGAGACCGACTGGTGCGTGCGCGCGCGCAAGGCCGGCTTCACTTCCATCTACGCGCCCCGCGCGCTGGTCTGGCACAAGGTTTCTCGGTCGCCCCTCTCTATGGTCCGGGATTACCTGCTCGTGAGGAACCGGATTCTCTTCATGCGGAAGAATGCGTCGCGGCGGCAGTTCGCGCGGTTCCTCTTGCGTTTCTGTCTTATACGGCTCCCCCGCAGCGCCGCCGGTTGCGCCCTGCGCGGGGACTGGGCGGGGGCCGCGGTGATCGCGAAGGCGGCGGGGTGGCATCTCGGCATGTGGCGGAGAAACAACCCCCTGACGGCCCTCCGCGAACGGGAGGCGAGCAGGGGATGAGCACGAGACCGCGCGCCCTCCTCTTGCGCCCCGACGCCCGGGCCGCCGGCCGCGAGGTGCGGGCGTTGACGGCGGGGCGGGGAACGGAGGCTGATTTCCGGTGCTATCGACATTATGAGCTTATGATCTACCGCCCCTATCCCGGCACGGCGCTCAACGAATAGCGCGCGGAGAGGAGCCCCTTTGCGCCGACCGGCACGCTCGCCGAGTGGGCGCTCCGGTCGGACCCCCGCAGCGCGGGGAACCCGCTGGGCGGTGTGCCCGGGGGAAGTGCGCGCCGGGGCGCTGCTCAGGAACCAGAGGGACAAGCTAATCGCCGTGGCCCGTTTCCAGATGAAGACCGGACTGTGGGCGTTTATCGGGAAGGTGCTGAGTCCCGCGCGCCTCCTCCGCTTCGCGGAGAATCCCGCCGCCACGACGGCGCGGCTGCACGCGCGGGGGGGGGGCTGAATGGCCGGCTTCGGCTACATCCCGCGCAGGGGTCGGATAAAGGATCTCGCCTGCCGCATCGCGGGACACCCGAGTTTCGTGCGCCGCCTCCAGGCCCCGGTCTTGTTTCGAATGCTCGACCTCGCGCCGGGGCGGAGGGTGCTCGACATCGGCTGCGGGTGCGGCTGGATGACGCGGGAACTGGCGCGGCGGTCCGCGTTCGCCGCCGGCGTGGACCTGCGGATCGACCGCGCGACCCTCCGGGGCGTCCCGTCCAACTGCGCCCTCCTCGCGTGCGACGCCGCGGCGCTGCCGTTCAAGGACGGCGCCTTCGAGCGGGTCCTCCTATCGAGCGTCCTCCAGATGGTGACCGACGACCGGGCGCTCCTCACCGAGGTCCGGCGCGTCCTCGCGCCGGGGGGGAAGGCGGTGCTCTCCGTCCCCGTCGGGTATCGCCATCTGGACCGGTTTTGTGCGGGGCGCGGGCGGTTGCACGGTTTCCTCGCGCGCCGGATGGGCTTCCCGGCGACGCGCGAGGAACTGCGGCGGCGTCTCGGCGCGGGGTTCGGAGTCAGGGGCAGGGGGTATTACGAGCCGGGGGGGCTCGCGGCGCTCGTCGAGGAGGCCGGCTTCAAGGTCGCGTGGGCGGGCTACGCGCCGGGGCGGGCCGCATCGGCGTTTCACGAGGCGTGGATCGCCCTCGCCCTCCTTCTCGGCCTGAACCCGTCGTCCATGCTCACGTTCGTCTTCTACCCGCTCTTCGCAATGCGCGGCGGCTCGGCGTCCGCCGCCGGGGACGAGCTCGTCATGGAGATCTCCGTGAAATGAGGATACTTTTCGTAACCGGCGGGGCGTTCGCGAAGCCGTTCGGCGGATACCGGTCGCGGGCCCTCACCTCGTTCGAATACGTGAACCGGCTCGCCGGCGGATCCTCCCTGCTCGCCAACGAATCGCTCTTCAGGGTTTTCGCTAGAAAAGAGCGGAGGCGCGACCTGGCGCGCTACGCGGCTGCGGGGCCCGCCCCCGTCTACGGGAATTGGCTCCTCCCGGAGAGAATTCCGCTCTTCGGCGCGATCAACGCCCGCCTCGTGACCCGCGCCCTCCGCCTTGTCGCCCGGCTGGAGAGGCCGGACATCCTACACGTCCACAGCGCCTTCTACCCGCGCATCGACGCCGGGCTCAAACGCGCCCTCGGCGTGAGGGTCCTGCTCGACTACCACGGTTCCGCCCCCGAGGAGGCGGTGATGAACGGCCTCTGCCGGCGGGGCGATGGAAGGCACATGTCGCTCAAGCGCCTTGAGCGCGTTTGCGTGATGAACGCAGACCGCCTCGTCTGCGTCTCCGAGACGCACCGCGACGAGCTCCTGGCCGAGCTAGGCACCGCCGCGCCGCCCGTGACGGTGATACCGTGCTGCGCCGACACGCGGCTCTTCTCGCGGGACGAGAAGGCGCGCGAGGAGAGAAGGCGGCGGCTGAAGCTCGACGGGAAGTTCGTCGTCGCGTACGCGGGGAACTTCCCCGCCTGGAACCCGGCGGGGGAGACGGCGAAGGTCCTCGCCCGCATAGCCCGCGCGTTCCCGGACGCCCACCCCATGGTGGTGTGCGCGAGGGCGCATCACCCGATGCTCGAACGGGAGCTGGTCGCGCAGGGCGTGCAGGGCGGTGGGTTCACGCTCGCCGATGCCCCCCACGAACGGATGCCCGAATGGCTCTCCGCGGCGGACATGGCTGTCCTTGTCCGCGCGGAGTCGCCCGTCAACCGCGTCGCCTTCCCGGTGAAACTCGCGGAATACCTGGCCTGCGGACTCCCCGTCGTGGCGACGGCCGCGGTACGCGACGCCGCCCGGATAGTCGCGGGGGAGGGGCTGGGCGTTGTCCTCCGCGACACGGGCGAGGAGTCGCTGGGGGAGGGGATGGAGTCGCTTCGGGCTCTGCGGGAGCGGATGGCGCTGGAGGATCTCCCGGGGCGCTGCGCCGCGTACGCGCGCGCGCACCTCTCCTGGGACGTGGGGGCGGAGAGGTATATGGAGATCTATAGACGTTGTATACAACACCCTCCCATGCAATACGATATATAATTGAACGTCCCGCGTGATTTGCGGGACGTCCAAGGGCGTAACAGATAACGACCCGGCAAGATGCATACAACGTCTGCAAATATTCTCGCCGAGCGCATCATCGAACGGGCGGGGCGGAGGGGGCTGTCGGTCGATATCGGGCGGCTCCGGTACGCCTCCGAGTCGCTCCTTGCGCCCATCCCGCCCGCGGCGCGGGAGTCGGTCCTCTGCGTGGGAGTGGGGCACGGGCACGACGTGCTCCTCGACCTGCTGGAGGGGCGTCTCGGCCGCGTGACGGGGGTGGACCCGTTCAACGAGGCGGACGGGAACGGCGACGCGGAGTACCGCGAGCTCGTGAACCTCGTGGGAGCGCTCGGTCTCGCCGGCCGGTTCGAGGTGCGGCGGGAGGCGATAGCGGATTTTCTCGCCCGCGACGCCCGGCGGTGGGGGCTCGTCCTCATGAGCGATGTGCTGCACCATATCTTCGTGACGAGGAGCCGCCTCGCTGCCTCCGGCGAGTACCCGAAGTCGGTCGAGCTCTTCCGCGCGCTGCGCGCGCACACCTCCCCCGGGGGGATGCTCGCGGTCTCCGACGTGCGACGCTCGGGCCTGCGGCCCTTCCTGCATCGCCACGGATTGATCGGCGGAGACGTCGAGTACGCCACGAAACAGAAACCTGGCGAGTGGGTGCGCGCCGCGGAGGAGGCGGGGTGGCGCATGGTTCGTCTGGACCGGTATATCCCGTGGGCGCTGCGAAACGCCGCGCGGATCGCCTCGTGGGCGGCGGGAGCGGCGTGCGACAGGTACCGGCTGTATTTCGCGGCCGGCCCATGAGCGCCCGGGTTCTGTCGGGGAGGGTGCGCGCCGCCGGGAGGATGGCGGAGGGATGCGGGGCCGCGTTGACAGGAGAGGGGCTCTGGGGTAGTGTACTGTCGGCCGGGAAGCCGGAACCTATGGCATCGAAAGCGAAGAAGAAGGTGCTCGTCGTCTTCGGGACGAGGCCCGAGGCGATCAAGCTCGCCCCGGTCATACGGGAGCTGAAACGCTCCCGCCGCCTCTCCTGCCTCGTCTGCTCGACGGGGCAGCACGGGGCGATGGCGGAGCAGGTCCGCGGCTTCTTCGGGTTCCGGGTGGATTTCGACCTGGGGGTGATGCGCCCCCGGCAGGATCTCGAGTATCTCACCGCGGCGGTGACGCGCTCGGCCGCCGCCCTCCTGGACCGCGCGCGTCCGGACCGCGTGGTCGTGCAGGGGGACACGACCACGGCCTTCCTCGTCGCCCTCGCCGCGTTCTACCGGAGGATCCCGGTCGCGCACGTCGAGGCGGGGTTGAGGACCGGCGACCGGTATTATCCGTTTCCCGAGGAGATGAACCGCCTTCTCGTCTCCGACATCGCCGACCTCCACTTCGCCCCGACCGCCGGGGCGAGGGACAACCTCCTGCGGGAGGGGATTCCCCCGAAGAGCGTTTTCGTCACGGGGAACACGGGGATCGACGCCCTCCTCTGGGCGCGCTCGATCCTCCCCGCGCGCTTTCCCCGCCTGGGCGCGATCGATTCCGGCAGGAAGATCGTCCTCGCCACCGCGCACCGGCGGGAGAGTTTCGGGAGGCCGCTCGAGGAGATCTGCCGGGCGTTCGCCGACATCGTCCGGGCGGACCCGGCGGCCGAGATCGTCTACCCGGTCCACCCGAACCCGAGTGTGCGAGAGACGGCGGATGCGATCCTGAAGGGCGTGAAGGGGGTGCGCCTCCTCCCCCCCGTCTCCTACGGCGAACTCGTCTTCCTTATGACGCGCTGCCGCCTCATCCTGACCGACTCGGGGGGGATACAGGAGGAGGCCCCGTCGCTCGGAAAGCCGGTCCTCGTGATGCGGGACGAGACGGAACGGCCGGAGGGGGTCGCCCTCGGCGTCGCGAGGCTCGTGGGGAGGCGGCGGGGGGCGATCGTGCGCGAGACGCTGCGCCTTCTCTCCTCCCCGCGCGCGTACCGCGCGATGCAGAAAGGGGTCAACCCGTACGGCGACGGCAGGGCCGCCGCGAGGATACGGCGGGTCATCGAGGGGGCTGCGTGACCATGTGGTGGCTTGTCCACGGGTATCTGTTCGCGCTCTCGTTCGCGCTCTCCCTTCTCCTCACGCCGCTCGCGCGGGGGATCGCGGTCCGGGCGGGGCTGGTGGACGTCCCCGGCGCGAGGAAGGCCCATCGCGGACCGACGCCGCTTCTCGGCGGCGCGGCGATATACGGCACGGTCTCCCTGGCCATCCTGCTGAACGCCGCCCTTGCCCTCCTCGCCTCAGCCGGCGGCCCCCTCCGGGCGTGCCTTCCGCCCGGCCTCTTCCCGTACCTCGCCGGCGCCCTCGATGTCGCGCCGAAGCTCGGGGTGATCCTACTCGGGGGGCTGGTCGTGTTCCTGCTCGGGCTCTGGGACGACGCCGTCGATCTCCCCCCCCGCGTGAAACTCCTCGGGCAGGTCCTGGTGGCGGTCGGCCTCGTCGCCCTCGACGTGAGGATAACGATCTTCGTGCCGTCGTACCCGTTCAGCGTGCTGGCCACGGTCGCGTGGATAGTCCTCGTCGTCAACTCGTTCAACCTCCTCGACAACATGGACGGCTTGTGCGCGGGGGTGGCCCTCATCGTCTCCGCGCTGATGGGTGGGATCTCGGCCTTGAGCGGCAACTACTTCATCGCCTCCGCCTTCGCGATCCTGGCCGGGGCGCTGCTCGCCTTCCTCTTTTTCAATTTTCACCCGGCCAGGATATTTCTTGGGGACGCGGGGGCCATGTTCGTTGGCTACTACATCGCGGTGATGAGCGTGATGCAGACATGGTACAGGCACTCGGTCACCGGTTCGCTCGCCGTGGCGATGCCCCTCGTCATCCTCGCGGTGCCGATCTACGACACCCTCTCGGTCATCTTCATCAGGGTCTCACGCGGGCAAAGCATCTTCCGCGCCGATCGCCGCCACTTCTCCCACCGGCTCGCGAACCTCGGGATGTCCGTCCGCGGGGCGGTCCTTTTCGTGTACCTCGTGACGCTCTGCACGGGGCTTTCGGCCGCCTTTCTCCCGCGGGTCGGCTGGAGGGGCGGGCTCGTCGTCTTCGTCCAGGTCGGGCTCATCGTCTCCGTGATCGCCGTCCTCGAGTACTTCGGGTCGAAGAGGAACGGCGGGGCGTGAACGTCGGTTCGTTTGCTGGAATTCACCACGGAGACAGGAAGATAGGGAATTTGCCTTGCCGCAGGTCGGCGCGGATCGTACGGATTATCACGGATGGATGACGGCACGAAGCGGTGTCCGCGTTGATCCGCGCACATCCGCGGCGAAATGCAATTTGTTTTTCTCCGTGTCCCCCGTTCCTCCGTGGTGAAGCTCGATTTATATCGTTTCGGCACAGGGGCAGTGATGGAATCAACCTCTACGGGCGGACGTTTCGTCGAGGCGGCGCGCATCGGCGCAGCCGCGCTGCTCGGCGCGCTCCTCATCGTGCGGCTCCTCTGGACCGGCGTCACCTACCCGGAGAGCGACGTCTTCGTCGCCCTCGCCGCGCTCGCCCTCCTCGCGGCGCTCCTCGCCGCATCCGCGCTCGGGGGCGGCGGGTGGCGGTCGGCGGCGCGGTCTGACCTGTTCGCCGTGGCCTACCTCATCGTCATCCTCGCCCTTTCCCTCGGCCCGCAACGGTGGCGCGCTCAAGGGGTCCTCTTCCAGACGCTCGCCTGCACCGCGGCGTACCTCGTCGCCGCGAACGTCTCCGTATCGCGCCGCGCGCGCCTGTCGCTCTGCGCCGCCCTGGCCGCCGGTACGGCCCTCGTCTCCCTCTACGGCCTCTACCAGCACTTCCAGGGCCTCGCGGAGACGCGCGCCGCGTTCGGCGGCGCGGCGGCTGGGTCGGACCGCAACTCGGCGTTCTTGAGCCGGCTCCTCTCCCGCGCGATATTCTCCACCTTCTTCTACCCGAACGCGCTCGCCGGTTTTCTGATCGTGGCGATCCCGTTCGCGGCGTCGCTCGCCCGGTTCCGCAGAGAGGATGCGCTCGCCGCGGCCGGCGGGGGGTACCTCGCCCTCCTCGCGGCGTCCGCGGCCGCATGGCCGTTCTTCCCCGAACTCGCCGGGAAGAGATCTATCTTCGCCGGCCTCTTTGCCGGAGTGACCGTGCTGGCGGCGGGGACCGGGATCGCGGAGAAGCGCGAGGGGGGTCTTCTCCGAACGCTCTGCATCCTCCCGATCGCCATCGTCCCGCTCTGGGCGCTCGGGCTGACGGCCTCCGAGGGGGCGTGGCTTTCGCTGGGGGCCGCTTGCGTCCTGGGGCCCCTCTTCTTCTCGGGCCGATTCAAGGCCGCGGCGGCCGTCGCGCTCGCCGGGGCCGTCCTGCTCGCCGGCGTGCTCCTCGCCGGGGCGGCGCCGACGGGGCTCCTGGACAGCCTCGGCGCGCGCGCGGATTACTGGGGCGCGGCGGCGAGGATGTGGAGGACGCGCCCGCTCCTTGGCCTCGGCCCCGGGGCGTTTGCGGGGGCGTACCCGGCTTTCAGGGCGCCCGGCTCGGAGGAGGGGCGGATGGCGCACAGCATTTACCTCGGCCTCGCGGCGGAGACGGGCGCCGTCGGCCTGGCCGCCTTCATGGGCATGGCGGTAGCGTGGCTCGCCGCGCTGAGGACGCCCGCGGGAAGGAGGGACCCGCTCTGCGCCGGCGTCTTCGTCTCGCTCTGCGCCTTCCTGATCCACGACGCCGCCGACGTGGGCCTGCTGGTCCCGGGAACGACATTCGCCGTATGGCTTCTCGCCGGGCTAGGCGTCGGGGCGGCCTCGCCTCCCGGCGAATGGAGGAGGCTCCCGCCTCCGGCGGGCGTGATCGGCGCTGCGATCGTCATCGCCGCAGCCGCGCGGCTCGCCGTCCCGCACGCCGTGGCGGAGGCGCACCGCGTCGCGGCGGAACGCCGCTCGCGCGCGGGCGAAGCCGCGGCGGCCCGTTCGGAGATCGAGAAGGCGATCGCCGTCGAGGGGGGAAACCCGGAGTATTGGACGCTCCTCGCCGCCGCGCTCGGGAGGGAGTCGGGGGACGAGCTCGCCGTCCCCGCCTACGCCCGCGCCGCCTCCGCCTGGGGCGGGATACCGTCTTACAGGTTCCGTTACGCCGCCTGCCTCTGGCGCCTCTCCGGCGGGGGCCGGGACGCGGCGAGGGCCGCCGCGGCGATCGGCGAACTCCGCGCGGCGATCGCCCGCAATCCGCACGACCCGGATTACCGCCTCATCATGGCCGATTGGCTGGAAAAGACCGGACGCGGGGAGGCGGCCCTGGTAGAATATCGCCGGGCGCTCGCCCTGATCGACACGGCGCTGAGAAGGCCCCGCCGGATCCGCCGCCTGGACCCCGCCTCCCTCGCCTCTCTCCGGGCGATGGTGGCGGAGAAGATCGAGGGGGAGGAGATGGCCCGCCGCGGGGGGGAGCGGAAATGAACCTGTTGGCTATGCGCGGCCCCGACCCCCGGCTTCCCGGCGCGCGGGGGCCGGGGGCGCGCGGGGACGCGGCCATGTTGGAGGTCGACGCACGGCTCAGGGCCGCCGCGGCCCTTCTCAAGGGGCGCCGGCATGGCGAATCCTGACCGCCTTGCACTCCTCCGCGCCGCGATGCGGAAAGAGGGGCTGGAGTCGCTGCTGGTCACGAGCCTTGCGAACATCCGCTACCTGACCGGCTTCACCGGAAGTTCGGCCCGGTGCCTCGTCTCCGCGCGCGAGTGCCTTCTCGTGACGGATTCCCGCTACCGGCTCCAGGCCGGGCGCGAGGCGTCGGCGTGCCGCGTCGCCGTTGCGCCCCTGCGCGACTCCTTCGCCGCCGTCGCCGCCCGCGTCCGGCGGCTGGGGCTGCGCCGCCTCTCGTTCGATCCGTCCTCCCTCACCTACGGGGAGTGGATCGCCGCGCGGAGCGCCTGCCGCGGGGCGTGCCGTCTCTCCCCCTCGCCCCCCCTCATCGAGCGGCTCCGGGCGGTCAAGACCCCCTCCGAGCTGGGTATACTCAGGCGGCTCGCCCGGACGGTCGACGCTGTCCTCGCCGACTGCCTCCCCCGGATAAGGCCCGGCATGACGGAGCGCGGGATAGCCGCCCTCCTGGAGCGCGCCGCGTCCGACCGCGGCGCCGAGGAGTTGGCGTTCCGCCCCATAGTCGCCGCCGGTCCGCGCGGCGCGATGCCGCACCACCGCCCGGGAGGCGCCGTCGCCAAACCGGGGGAACCGCTGCTTATCGACTTCGGCATACGCGGCGGCGGGTACAATTCCGACTTGACGCGCACCTATCATTTGGGTAAAGTGACCGCGCGGTATCGAGAGGTGTACGGCGCCGTCCTTGATGCGCAACGTATTGCGCTGCAATCCATAAAGCCTGGGGTGCTCGCCTCTGATCTGGACGGCGTCGCCAGGGAATCGATCGCCGCGGCGGGATACGGCGCGCACTTCGGGCACGCGCTCGGACATGGAATAGGCCTCGAGGTGCACGAGGCGCCCAGCATCGGCTCGAGGGAGCGGCTGAGGCTCGAGCCGGGGATGGTCTTCACGGTTGAGCCTGGGATCTACCTCCCCGGCTGGGGCGGCGTGAGGATCGAGGACATGGCGGTGGTGACGCGTAGGGGCTGCGTCGTGCTCACCGCCTCGCCCAAGGGACCCGGGGAGAGCCAGCTATGAACATAAAGGAGATCAAGGAGATTGTAGGGCTCATGAACGAGAACGAGATCGCCGAGTTCATGATAGAGCGCGAAGGGTTCAAACTCTCGATCAGGAAGGGCTCGGCGGGCGTGCCCGCCCCCGTCCCCGGCCAGGCGCCGGCCGCGGCCGCGGCGCCCCAGCCGCCGGAGGAGGCGGCGGCGAAGGGCGAACCCGAGGGCGTGTATATCGCCTCCCCGATGGTCGGCACCTTTTACACCTCCCCCTCGCCCGATTCCCCGCCGTTCGTCGAGATCGGGCGGGAAGTGGACGAGGACACGACCGTCTGCATCATCGAGGCGATGAAGGTGATGAACGAGATCAAGGCGGAGCGGAAGGGCAGGATCCTCGAGGTGCTCGCGGAGAACGGCGAGGCGGTCGAATTCGGAAAGAGGCTCTTCAGGATCGGGTAGGGGGCGGGCGTCGCGTGTTCGACAAGATACTGATCGCCAACCGTGGGGAGATCGCGCTGCGGATCATACGGGCCTGCAGGGAGCTTGGGGTGCGCTCCGTGGCCGTCTACTCGGACGCCGATATCTCCTCCCTGCACGTCCGCATGGCAGACGAGGCGATCTG
>WBZO01004908.1_pt1 | contig 14032 bp, 12 predicted proteins | sample 5204261 | NCBI WGS metagenome assembly WBZO01 (sample SAMN12412400, study PRJNA552823) | activated sludge metagenome | isolation source: activated sludge from anammox sidestream of wastewater treatment plant... | place: USA: North Carolina | collected 2017-09
ACGCGCCAAGCCGATCTAGCAGTGGCTCAGCGAAACCGCGATCCCGGTTGAAGGCAGCGTACTCGCCGACCTTCGCACCATATGCGGCCGCGTGCTGTCCGGGTAGCGACTCCACAACACGCCTCCAGTTGCGATGAGCATCGTAACGGACAGCCAATGCTTCACCTCACGGACGACAGATGCGCGCTCGGGCGGAGGCTCCTGCTGCGCGCGACGCCGAAAGGACACCACATGAAGACGATGCACATCCGCTGCGCCGGGTTCAGCGCGGCGGTCGACGCCTACGCGCGGGACGACGGCGACCTCTGGTTCATCTCGATGCTGGGGAACCAGCAGTCGGTACGCGCGCTCTGGGCGCGGCTCATCAAGGGTGAGCCGGCGGTGCTCAGCGACGACGCGCTCATGGGTGGGCGCTACTGCGAACTCGCACGCGAGGCCCGCGGCGCCACCCGCTTCCACGCCGCGAAACTTCCGGTGACGGGGGCGACGCAGGGGATGCTGGTCCCCGAGCACGCGCTCTACGCGGGAGAACGCTTCGACTTCCTCCTGCTCGCACGCAGCGTCGACGAGGCGCCGGCGCTCCACTACCGCTTCCTCAGCCGTCGCGTCGACCTCCCGCTCCACCCGCTCTGGGCTGACTGGCTGTGGGAGCGCGCGCTGCAGAAGGGGGAGGCCCGTCCGCTGGACGCCCTGGGCGTCCACGCCTGGCTGTGCGTGCCGGACCGCAGCGACCTCACGCAGGCGCTGGGGCGGGCGCTGCGCGGACATCGCATCCCGCTGCCCACCGCCGAACTGGCGGGCGCGGCGTGAGAGCGCGACCGTGAGCAGGCCAAACGCGGCGGCCACCGCCCAGTACTTCCCGACACCGCCCGAGGTGGTGGCGCGGGTCGCGGCGCTGGTCCGGCCCGCGTCGCACGGCGGGCGCGTCGCCGTCCGCCTGCTCGACCCCTGTGCCGGTACCGGCGCAGCCCTCCGGCAGGTCGCGGATGCCGTCGGCGGTGGGACCTACGGGGTCGAGCTCGAGGCCGACCGCTACGAGGAGGCGGCGACGCTGCTCGACCACGCGCTCCCCGGGAGCGCCCTCAGTGCACGGATCGAGGATGGCGCTTTCTCGTGCCTCTTCCTCAACCCGCCCTACGACGAGGACATGGAGGCGAAACGGCTGGAGCACACGTTCCTGACCGCGACGACCAGGTACCTCCGTCCCGGAGGACTGCTCGTCTACATCGTCCCGCAACGGCGGCTCGCCAACTCGGCGCGCTACCTCGCGGGGCACTACCGCGACCTGGCCTGCTGGCGGTTCCCGGACGGACTCTTCGAGCGCTTCGGTCAGGTCGTCGTGCTCGGCACGAAGCGCGAGGAGGTCGCGGCCGACACGTCGCTGCGCGCGACCGTCGAGGCCTGGGCGACGGGGCCGCTGCCGGAACTGCCGGTCGCGGGCGACGCAAGCCCGTTACGCACGCTCCCGGTGCTGCCGGCGGGCGAGGTGCTCTTCACGTCCTTCGCGTTCGACCCGGCGGAGGCCGCGGCCGAAGCGCGCCGCACGGGCCTCTGGGCACACGCGGCGCTGATGGAGCGGCTCTGGCCGCCCGAGGAGCGCCGGGTGCGTCCATTGATGCCGCTGCGTCGGGGACACCTCGCGGTGATGATTGCGGCGGGGTTCCTCGACAACATCCTGCTCGACTCGGGCGGCAGGCGGCTGCTCGTGAAGGGACGGACCTACAAGGTCTCCGTCCCGGTCTTCTCGCCCGACCCGGACGTCGAGGTGGAACGAGAGGTGATGCGCACCTCGGTCGTCGCGCTCGACCTGCGCAGCGGCGAGGTCGAGGTGATCGACACCGGATCCGGCGACACCACCCCGGAGGCCGCGGCGGCGTGACCGACCTGGCCGCATTCCTCTCCGAACACGGAGAGGCGATCGCGCGCACGACCCTGCGCGCCTACCCGCCCGTCTACTCGGCCCGCAACCGCGACGAGTGGGGCTTCGACCTCACGCGGCTGCGGCGCCGACCGCTGGGGGCACAGGGAGACGCGATCCGCGCGGTCGCGCTCTCCCTGCAGCGCCACCGCGGCACCAACCTCGTCGGCGAAATGGGGACGGGAAAGACGACGATCGCCACGAGCGCCGCCTACCTGGCGGGGTTCCGGCGCGTGCTCGTCCTGACCCCGCCCCACCTCGTCCGCAAGTGGAAACGCGAGGTGGAGGAGACGGTGCCGCTCGCCTCCGCAGTGATCGTCACGACGGTCGGCGACCTCGCACGGCTGCCGCGGGACGAGCGGCGGACGCAGTTCGTGATCCTCTCGCGAGAACGAGCGAAGCTCTCCTACCGCTGGCAGCCGGCAGTGGTCTCGCGCCTTGACGTGGGCGGCGGACGCGTGCGCTACGCCGAGGACGGCGAGCCGCTACGGCGGCTCTCTTGCCCCGACTGCTTCGCGCCCGTGCTCGATGAGGAAGGACTACCGGTCGAACTCGACCGGCTGGCGCGGCGCAAGCATGCCTGCGAGCGCTGTGGCTCACCGCTCTGGCAGGCCGACCGCAGTGGCCCGCGGCGCTATCCGCTCGCCGACTACATCAGCCGCCGCCTGCCGGGGTACTTCGGCCTGCTCGTCGTCGACGAGCAGCAGGAGTACAAGGCACGTGGCTCCGCCCAGGGGATTGCGGCGGGCACGCTCGCCGAGGCCTGCGCCCGCACGCTCACCCTGACTGGGACGCTGGCCGGCGGCTACGCCTCCACGCTCTTCCACCTGCTCTGGCGCTTCTCGCCCGCGGTGCGGGAGGCGTTCGCGTACGGGGAGGAGGGACGCTGGGTCTCGCGCTACGGCCTGGTCGAGCGCATCACGAAGCGCGGCGACGACGGCGCGTATGAGGACGGCCGCACGAGCCGTCGACGCGGATACCGCACCCGCACCGTGGAGAAGCCGGGCGTGTCGCCGGCGGTGCTCTTCCACCTGATCGGCAACACCGTCTTCCTGCGGCTCGCCGACGTCGCGGCGGGACTCCCCGAGTACCGGGAGGAGGTGCGGCTGATCACGCTCGACCGCGGCGAAGGGGATGAGGTCTCCTCGCAGTCCGTCGCCTACCGGCGGCTGGCCGACGCGCTACACGCGGCGGTGATGCAGGCACTCCAGGGCGGCTCCCGCCGCCTGCTGGGGGCGTACCTGCAGGCGCTGCTCGCCTACCCCGACGCCTGCACACGGGGGGAGACGGTGGTCGACCCTGGGAATGGCGAGGTGATCGCCTCCGCCCCGGCGCTGCCGGACGACCGCCTCTACCCGAAGGAGCAGGCGCTTGTCGACCTCGCCCTCGAGGAGCGGGCACACGGCCGGCGCGTCCTGGTATACGTCACGCACACGCAGAGCCGCGACATCACGGGACGGTTCGAGCGGGTGTTCGGCGAGGCGGGGCTGCGGGTGGCGACGCTCAAGGCGGACACCGTGCCGCCGGACCGCCGCGAGGAGTGGGTCGAGCGTCGCGTCCGCGAGGGCGTGGACGTGTTGATCACCCACCCCCGCCTCGTCCAGACGGGGCTGGATCTCCTGTCTTTCCCAACCATCGCCTGGGCCGAGGTGGAGTACTCGGTCTACGTGATGCGCCAGGCGAGCCGCCGGTCGTGGCGGATCGGCCAGCGTCACCCGGTGCGAGTCGTCTACTTCGCCTACAGGGCGACGCTCCAGGCGCAGGCGCTGGCCCTGGTGGCCCGCAAGCTGCAGGCGTCGCTCGTGGTCGAGGGCGAGCTCGGCGACGGCGGCCTGGCAGCGCACGGTACCGAGGGCGAGGACCTCACCCTCGCCCTCGCGCGCTCGCTCACCGGCGGCGACGAGGCGAGCGACGAGTCGCTGGAGGCGCTCTTCGCCAGCACGCGCCAGACCGCCGTCGAGGCGGATGCGGCGCTCGACGCGCGGGAGTTTGCGCCCGAGTCAGTTCCGGTACCCGACCTGACAGCAGTCGGCACGAGAGAAAGCGAGCAGCGGCTCATCGCCGACCTGCTCGGTCCCGAGCTCGGCGAGCAGATGCGTCTGCTCTGACCGAGCCACGTCACGCGGCACCGGATCGGGGGCTGAGCGTCCCCGGTCCGGTGTCCGCTTCCCAACGAACAACAATCGAAGGAGTCATCATGGCAACAAGGAAGAAGACTGGGAACTCGGTCCAAAGCGGCGTAGCGATGATCGCGCTTGACCGGCTGAAGCCTTCGCCACACAACGCCCGCAAGACGCCGCACACAGAGGCCGCGATCGAGGCGCTGGCGGCGTCGATCCACCACAAGGGGCTGCTCCAGAACCTCGTGGTGCAGCCGGAACGCGACGCGGAAGGCGCGGAGACCGGCGACTACCTGGTCACCGCCGGAGAGGGGCGCAGGCTCGCGCTGCTGCTGTGTGTGAAGCGCGGGCAGATCAGTGCCGACGAGCCGGTCCGCTGCGTCGTCGACACGACGGGCGACCCACTGGAGGTGAGTCTCGACGAGAACGTCACCCGCTCGCCGATGAACGCCGCCGACCAGTTCGAGGCGTTCAGGCGGCTGGCGGACGAACAAGGGCTAGGCGCCGAGGAGATCGGCGCACGCTTCGGGGTCTCGGCGCACTTGGTGCGGCAGCGGATGCGTCTCGGTGCGGTCAGTCCGCTGCTGATGGAGCAGTACCGCGAGGGCGAGATGACACTGGAACAGCTGATGGCGTTCGCGATCAGCGATGACCACGTGCGCCAGGAGCACGTCTACCAGGTGGTCCAGGAGGGCTGGAACCGCCAGCCCGCGCAGATCCGCCGGCTGATGATGGAGAGCCACGTCCAGCCGGACGACCCGCGAGCGCTCTTCGCGAGCGATGCCTACTTGGAGGCGGGCGGCACCGTCATGCGCGACCTGTTCTCCGAGGAGGACGGCGGCTACCTGGCCGACGTGGAACTCCTCGACCGCCTCGTCGTCGAGCGGCTGAACGCGTTAGCCGCCGAGGTGCAAGCCGAGGGCTGGAAGTGGGTCGAGGCGCGGCTCGAGTTCCCGTACGACCACGGGATGCGGCGCTTCTACCCGCGACAGGTGGAGCTGTCCGCTCATGATCAGGATCGCCTCGACGCCCTCCGCACCGAGCTCGACGCGCTGGAGGAGCGCTACGACGCAGGCGAGGAGCTCACCGAGGACGATGACATCCAGTACGACCGCCTGGAGGCCGAGATTGAGCAACTCCTCGACCGCCAGCGCGCATACGACCCGGAGCTGATCGCGTGCGGCGGTGCGTTCGTCTCGCTCGGCCGAGATGGTGAGGCTCGCATCGAGCGTGGCTTCATCCGCCCAGAAGACGAGACGGAGCGGAAAGCCACCCCAGACAACGGCTCAGAGCCAGCGGGCTTCGGCGTGAGTGGCGAGGTGACCGGGGGCGTATCGGCCGGCCAGGAGTCGGCGCTGAAGGCCCTCCCTGATGCACTAGTGCGCGACCTCACGGCCCACCGCACCCTCGCCCTCCGGCTGGAGCTCGGGAAGCGGCCCGACGTCGCACTGGTCGCCGCGACACACGCGATCGCCGCGCAGATCTTCTTCCACGACGCGGGCGCTTCGTGCCTGGAACTCCAGGCGAACGAGACGCCGCTGCGGCAGGATGCACCGGGCGTCGATGAGTCGCCCTCCGGTCAGGAGCTCGCCGCGCGGCACGAGGCGTGGGCGGCGCGTCTGCCTGAGGACACGGGTGCGCTCTGGGCGTTCGTCGCAGGTCTCGACGACACGGAGCGGATGGACCTCTTCGCGCACTGCGTTTCGCTGTCGGTGTTCGCGGTGAAGCAGAAGTGGGAGCGGAAGGCTGGGGCGCAGGCGAACGCTGACCACGTCGCAGAGGCGCTGTCGCTGGACATGACGGCGCACTGGCAGCCGACGGCAGACGCGTACTTCAGTCGCGTAGCCAAGGCGCTGATCCTCGACGCGGTACGTGAGGCCGAGTCGGACCAGGAAGCCTCGCGCATCGCCGGCATGAAGAAGCAGGCGATGGCGGAGGAGGCGCAGCGGTTGCTGACTGGCACGGACTGGCTGCCCGAACTCCTGCGCCCTGCCCGACCGGTCGGCGTCGGTGACGAAGAGCCGGTTCCTGAAGCAGCTTAGAGGGGTAGGTGCGCGGGGCCGCGGCCCCGCGCACCGCTTCGGCCTACTCGAACGTGCATAGCCTCTCCACGAGTGGGGGAGTGACCGGGGGAACGGACGCCCCGGAACCCCGCGGCGAGGCGTCCGATTGCTGCCGCAAGCTTCACGGGAGCACCGTCTCGGCCGGAGCTGAGAGGCCATCGCGCTGCTGCGCCACACGTCCGTAGCCCGTCGGAGTGCAGGTGGCCCCAAGAAAATCGCTTCCACACCCGTTGACCGCGTCGGTCAGCCATGCGAGGGGCCCAACCGCCGGGTAGAGACGACCTGAACGGCTGTGACGCTGAAGGGCGACGTGCTCCCGCCGATCGTCTCAGTCGGCGTCCCCGTGCCACTCGCGCTTGATTGCATCGCGTGCGTCGGCCAAAGCCTGATCCTTCAAGCGGTCCACGTCCGGGACTACCACTCGGCCTGCGTAACGGCCGGGCGCTAGAGAGATGACACCTCTCTCAGCGAGGGAGCGGAGCCCCTCGGCTACCGCAGTGCGGGATAGCGCTGTTAGGCGCATCAGGGCCCTTTGGAGCTCCTCAACCTCTCGATTCTCACCCCAGTCCTCTCCCCGTAGCGCTAGGCGAGAGACAAGTGCGGCAGCAACTCTCGATGCCGGTTGGCCAGTCGTCGACAGGGACGTCCAATAGAACCTCGACAGCCGCCGAAGGACGAGGACCTCCATGTTCCGGCGGACCTGGGGAACAGCCTCGACGACTTCAAGCATCGTCGCCAACGGTATTTCGACTACGACGGAGCCAGGAGCCGCCGAGTAGGTCGCCATCCATCGATCGGACCCCATCAGTAGCTCATGGTCCCCGACGAGGAACGGATAGCGCAGTTCCGAATGCGGAAACTGCCACGGGTAGAGCACGCCCTCAGCCACAAAGACGAGGTGCGTGAACGGGCTACCGGAACGCACGAGGGGGGTGTCGACCGGCCCAGGCGCCACGCGGAGGTCGAGTGGTTGACTTGCGTCCGAGAGCACCTGGTCAACCTCCGCCGGAGGAACATCGCGGAACTCCGCAGTTCGGCATAGGGCGTCGGCAAAACCTCGGAGCTCGATCGGCATGGCTACCCCACCTTCCATCCGCCCGCATTCGCATTTTCAACGATCACCGCCTGTGGTCAAGAACAGAGTTGTGACACGGTCAAGGATGCGTGTTAGACTCTATCCCAGAGAGCTCCCCGCATTGAACGAGGCGGCTTGATGGGATACACGAACGAGATTCTGCGCGACGTGCTGAATCAGCTCCACCCCGGTGACGAGACGATCACAGCTGCGCGCGAGCGCCGTGACGACGTGCTCGACGCCGCGAGGACGTTCGAAGGCGCGTTGCGTACGTACGGCGCCGGCTCGATCGCCCATCGGACGGCGAACTTCGACACGGACGCGGACGGCGGCGTAGTTCTCGATCGCCGGACGTATCCGAACCTCGGCCCTGATGGTGGCGGCGAGGGGCCGTGCGAGATCGTCGAGGACGTTCGTGAACATGTGCGTGCGGCGCTGCTGGAGAAGTACCCCAACCTGTCAACGCGGCTCACAAAGCGCGCGATCCAGTTTAAGTTCCACGCCCCGGTCGGGGACGGTGAGGAAGATGACCCGAGCGCTGACCTGGTCGTCGCTCTCACCCGAAAGGAGCCCGCCGAAGGACTAAACATCCCCAATCGCGAGCAAGATCGCTGGGACCCCTCCCATCCAGAGAAACACACCGAGATCCTGACTGACGAACCCGCGGCTCTCCGCCGCCGGCGTGCGCATGCCATTCGACTGGCGAAGGGGGAGAACAAAGAGCACGGGCAGCCCGCTCTCTCATCCTTCAACATCGAGGCACTCGCTCTCGAGTCAGTAGAGGACGGACAGAGCCTGGCGGCATCGTTGCTCTCGATCTTCGAGTATGGCGCCTCAGATCTCCGGAAGCGCCGCACCCCCGATCCTGCTGATGTTTCTCCTCCGCTGAAGACGTTGATCGATCGCGAGAAGGCTGCCGATCGCCTCGAACGTGCTGGAAAGCTCCTTCGGGAGGCTCTCGACAGCGACGAGGACGAGGAGAAGGTACGTGGCGCACTCCACCGACTCTTCCCGTCGTACGTGAAGACACTGCCAGAGGCGAAGGCCTCGCTCGCGAAGCTCGCGGCAGCGGGTAACGGGGCATTTGGGCTGGCAGGACTTCCCGCTGTCGGTGAGACGCAAGCCCGCCTGAAGTCCACTCCGGCATTCGGGAATGCGCCGTAGGCCGTCATTGCCTTGGTGGGGGATTGAACGAGAACGCGTCCTGTTCGAGAGGAACTCGAGGGCCGCTTTCCCCTCACTTACGCGTGCCACAAAGCATGGAGCAGATTTCGGGTACGAGGTCGACATCGAGGTGCCCCACTACGAGCCCCGGCACCTCTCGGTGCTCTTCCATTCGGATCGTTCGCGGGACGCGCCGATGGTACTCGCGGACGGACCGACTGATTCCCCGCATCGACATGGCGAACACGGGAGGCGACGGCTCTGCATCTGGCATCCCGTGGCGGATCGCGAAGAACGATGGGCCTGGGAAGATGGTCTGCTCGTGCTCCTCGGCCTCACGCGGGTCCACCTATTTCGTGAGGCGTACTGGCGTGAGTTCGGGGAGTGGGTCGGCCCAGAAGCGGCCCACGGCGATCCAGAGGAGGAGGATTAAACCATGAATGGGGGACCTGAAATCGTCATGCAGTCGCCCCTCGGTGTGGCGATCGTGGCGGGCTCAATTTCGCTCTTCGGTCTGTGGCTAACCTCGACGTGGAGATCCGCCACCGAACAGCGATCTCGACGGCGTGAGCATTTTGCAGAGGCGTTCGCGGCCGTCGAGGCCTACAAGGAGTTCCCGTTCGCCGTGAGGCGCCGGCAGGCAACCTCGCCGGAGGCCGAGCGGATTCGGTTGTCAGAGGCGCTCCGTGCGATCCAAGCCGATCTCGCCTACCGCACCGGATGGCTTGAGACGGAATCCATCGCGGTCGCCGACGCTTACCGCATACTCTGTCGCGAAACCCGCCGAACCGCGGGTGCGGCGATTCGGGATGCTTGGCTCGTCGAACCATGTACCACGGACGCGGGCATGAACCTTCCGGAGCTAGCAGCGCAACTTGCACCGCTCGCGGCATCCGAGGCTGCCTACCTCCGCGAGGTGCGGGCAGCGCTCTCACCATGGCCACGTTGGCTGCACCGGCGCCTTTCCAGAGGACCGAAGCAATCAGCGGAGACACGCTCCAGCACGGCCCCCTCATAGTGGCGATGACCCCATCAACCCCATCCCATAGGGGGCCAGCCCGCAGCGAGTGGACAGGCGTGGTTTCTGAGTCGGGGACGAAGGACGATGGACTCCCCATGGAGCATGAACTGCAGCAGTTTCTCTGCACAGCATCACGAGCGACCGGCTGCAACTTGAACGCCTCGGGTAATCGACTCCCGTAGTCGTTCACTGCACGGACCAGCGTGCGCATTACGGCCACAGACCTCTCGGTCCTAACGCTGCGCAGAGGATCTGCCCGTTCCACATGCACTGCTTGAGGTGGCTGTACACTGGACACACATGAAAGGAGGCCGTGCTATGACCAGCGACACTAGGCGGACCCGCAGTCGACGTCTCGCGGTGCGCACGACGCAGGAGGATCGGGAGTTGATCGACCGAGCCGTCGCCGCCTCTGGGACGGATCTCACCGACTTTGTCGTGACGAACCTCACGGTGGCGTCGCGACGAGTACTTGCCGACCGGACGGCGTTCACACTGGATGCTGAGGGACAGCGGGCGTGGGAACGGATCAATCGACGCCCCGCCCGCAGTCTCGCCGGGCTCCGCGCGTTGATGGAGCGCCCATCACCGTTCACTGAGGCGTGACCGACCGCTACCGGTCGCCCCGCTTGCTCGCGCCCGACGACGAAGTCGACCGCTTCGAGTGCCGGTCGGCCGAGCAGACCGACTGGCTCCGTCACCACGCCCGGCAGGCGCACGCGTCAGGTACCGCTCGGGTCCTCGTCGTGACGGAGTTGGACCGCTCTGAGGTAGTGGCCTACTACGCATGGTCCATGGCCTGTGTGTCGATCAGTGACGCACCCGAGCGGATGCGCCGGGGCGCCGGTCGATACCCACAGCCCGTCGCGCTGCTGGCCCGTTTGGGCGTGGCGCTCGAACACGAAGGCCGCGGCGTGGGTGCCGGGCTCCTCGCCGACGTGATTGCTCGCACCGCCCAGCTGGGAACCGAGATCGGATGTCGAGGTCTGATCGTCCACGCTGAGACGGCGGACGCCCGCGACTTCTACTGTCATCTCATCCCGGAGTTCGAACCGTCGCCAACGGATGAGTTGCATTTGGTGCTGCTGATGAAGGACATCCACCGGACACTCGGCCCGTGATGCGCCCCCGATTACGGCTCGTGCACCTCGAGCGTACTCCGGCCCCTGGCCGGAGCCATCGACTGGCGAAACTGCCGCCAGCGATTATGTCTTATCGCGGCAATTTCGAGCCGCGCGAGTCCGCCATCCGATGTTGTGAGCACCCCACGCCGGCTCCACTGGGTACGGAAGCCACAGTGAGTTTGGAACAACGGGAGGCTTGTTCTCCCCCGTCTCCACCAAATCGCTTACTCGCTTGAGCAGATTAGTTATCCACACCCATCCTGACCATCTTAGTCACATCGGCGACTCATCCGATCGGGTCGTAGGCGGGTCGGGCCGCCCCCCCGATGAACAGGACGGAAGTGAATACCACGCCCCAACCAGCCCAATGCGAGCTTGACTGACCGCCCGCCCCACCGAGATCCAGCGCTCGGCCATAAGGGAGGGTCATGCTCGACGCTCTTCCGAGCGTCAGGATATGTGCTCTAAGGCGACTGGTCAGTCGTGCTCGGAGGGCTCATCCACAGGCAACGCCAGCCCCCGCTGCTCCTGAGCCTCGACCCGATGTCGTAGGGATCGATTGCTCCGCATGCCACGGAACCGCCCTGGTACCGACGCAACCCAAGCCAGGAGTGCGCCGACCCCGAGTGCGATTGCGAGGGCGAGTACCACCGGGACGGCCGGCGTCTCCCACGCCAGGAACTGGAAGCTCACAGACTGCGTGTTCTGGGCCCCGAACACGACGAGCACGGCGGCGATCAGTAGCGCGAGTAGCAGGCTCAAGATGTTCATCGAGACTCCCTACTTGGCATCGCGATGCTGGGGGATCACACACTCACGTTACCGTTCGGGGAATTTCAACCGGGTAGCCGTGCGGTCTGTCGAACTCCATGTTCCAAGGCGAGCGTCCTGCCTGAATATGGGTCAAGTGCTGGGTGAAGAGAGGCAGCGTTGCCCGGGCGGACCGAACGTCCGAGCCACGGCCGGATGTCCTACAGGGTCCTATAGCAGCTTGATCGGCAGCGCGAAGGAGAACGTGCTGCCCCTCCCCAATTCGCTATCCACCCAGATGCGGCCGCCATGGGCCTCGACGATCAACCGCGCGATGTAGAGTCCCAGCCCATAGCTGTCACTCCGTGGCTCCTGTGCCGAGGCCTTCCCTCGGTAGTAGCGGTCGAACAGGTGCGGCAGCACCTCCGGTGCGATGCCCGCGCCCTCGTCAGTGACGGAGACGATGACCTCGTCGGGCCCGGAAGTGGCGACCACCCTGATCGGACGAGCTGCGGATGAGTACTTCAGGGCATTTGTGAGCAGGTTGGTCAGGACGCGCTCGATTCGGCTGCGGTCAACGTACAGCTCCGGCAGGCCCGCCTCGATCTCCGCTTCGATTCGCGACGCAGCATCGGTCGATGGCACCGAGTGCGTTCGCCACGTCGCGATCAGATCTCGGAGGTCAACCGGCTCGCGCCGAATCGACATCGCGCTTGACTCGAGCGATCGGGAGTCGAGCATTTCCTGGATCATGACTTCCATGCGCCGCCCGGCCGCGCTGATCTCCTCAACCGACCCGAGAGCCCTCTGATCGGGCACCGCGGTCCGTTCCAATCGCCGGTGGAGCAACTGTGCTTGTCCGAGGACGGACGTCAGAGGCGCACGCAGGTCGTGCGCGACCAGCGCCGCGTAGTCGTCTCGGAACTGCTCGAGCCGGCGAAGGTCGGTGACATCCCGGAAGGTGATGATCGCGAGGGCTACATGGCCACCCGCGTCGGTCACTGAGCTGCCACTACATATGATTCGGCGCGACTGGCCGCTCCGCGACAGCGAGTACTCCTGATCGGTGAACCGCTCGCCTCGTTGAGCGCGCGCCGTTGGCCAATCGCCTTCGGGCACCAACGCACCATCGAGAGTGCGAAGGTGGGCGAGCCGGCCGTCCAGGCTCGTCGCCGCCTCGGGCAAAGCCCAGATCGATCGTGCTGCATCATTCATCAGCAGGGTCCGGTTGTCGCCATCTAGAACAGCTACGCCCTCCTGCAGCCCGACGAGTAGCGCTTTCAGTCGCGCCACATCGTGCTCGGCCTGCTCGGCCTGCTCGTCGGCCGCGAGCCCGGCCATCACGAGCCGGTAGTTCGCGTCCTGCAACTCGGCGGCGATGGGCGTCGCTACACCGATCTGCACGACCAGCCCGGCTGGTCTGTCCTGGCCATCGATTAATGGCCAGACCGCGATAGTCAGGTAGCCCGGTTCCTCGGGGCCGCCGTCGACCGGGGCGGCTGACATCTCCGCCACACCGGTGGCGAAGACGCGATCGAGGAGGGCCGACAGTGCGGTCGTCTGAGTAATGTGGAAAGCATCTGCGAGAGGCTCCGCGATGATCGTCCTGCCGGGCGCCCCGACCGCATCCTCGAATGCTGTGGTCGCATGCTGCACGATGTGGCGCCGGCCGGTGGTGGTCGCAATCGGTAGGGGTGACGCCCCGGCGAACGCTGCCCAAGCAGCCGCCTCCACGAGCACCTGCTCGGGAGGCGTTGTTGCAGCCGGGACATGCTGACTGGAGCGTGTGGGCTCCATGTGGGATCCTAGAGTTGCGCGGCCGTAGTAACCAGCAACTGATCCTATCATCCCCGCGTCGAGGCCGAGCCAGACAAGCGGCTGGCCATTAGGCGCTCGGATCCCCAGTGGCGTTGCGTCGAATGGGAACGCCGGTGAGGACGCCCGCGTAGTCGGTCAGCGCCTCGCCGATGACGAGTCCGCTTTCAGTAACGTCGTATAGGCGGATGTCCTGGCTGTGTACGCTTCCGCGCATCTTGACGACCATCATCGCCTTCCGCAGTTGACCGTCGAGCTCAATGTACCGCTGGACGATGAGGTCGTCGGTCAGAAACGACACGAGGTTGGGGGTGAACACCAGGTCGGTGAACGACTGCGGCACCTCCATGGTCATGAAGACCGTGACGCCCGCACCGGTAAGTGCCCCCACCATGCGGTAGAGCGACTCGCGGAAGTCCTCCCGGAACGTGGGTGCGAGTGCGAGCTCAAACCCTGAGAGGGAGTCGATGCTCAGGCGCTTCGCGCCCAACCGCGCCACTGCCTGCTGGATCTCGAGCAGCACCTCGTCGACTGAGAGGTCGAGCGGACGCAGGTAAAGCACTTCCAGCAAGCCCCGGCGAACCATCTCGTCCAGGTCGACCTCTCCCAACGCCCTGGCTCGCTCGAGGTATTCCTTCGGGCGCTCCTCGAAGACTGCGATCACCGCGGGCTCGTCCCGTTCCAGACCCGCCGCGACGAACTGGGTCGCAAGGGCGCTCTTCCCCGACCCGGCCGGTCCCGCGACCAGCACGGCGTCCCATGCCGGGATCCCCCCACCGAGCATCTCGTCGAGCGCGGGGACGCCGAGCGACAGCCGCTCGATCGGTCGGGTCGTGTTGACGTCGGCGATGCGCCTGATGATCCGGGGGAAGATCTGCACGCCGTCGCTCGTCACGCGCATGGTGTGGAGTCCCGGGAGGGGGGCCCGTCCGCGCATCTTCACGACCTGCAGCTTCCGCACGATTGAGTTTCGGTCGACGCT
>WBZO01004909.1_pt1 | contig 14030 bp, 14 predicted proteins | sample 5204261 | NCBI WGS metagenome assembly WBZO01 (sample SAMN12412400, study PRJNA552823) | activated sludge metagenome | isolation source: activated sludge from anammox sidestream of wastewater treatment plant... | place: USA: North Carolina | collected 2017-09
GCAGGGATGCGACTCGAGCGCCACGCTTGCCCGGAGTGGACGGCGGCTTCACAGCCGCCTCCCCGATTACCCCGCTCCACCATCTAAGGACGCTCGATTTTTTGTCCAACCGATGGGGTCCACCTCACTACGACGTGCTGGCATCCCGGCGGAGCCAGTCATCCGCAAGGCAGTGTTCAAGGTGAAGCTGCAGGGCGAAAAGAAGCCGCGCACCGTGTCGGTGAAAGCGGGCAACAAGGCCGGGTATCAGCGCGGCGAGGAGTCCGCCATCGTGGAAAACTGGCTGCGGGCGCGCGGATTCATCTTGCTGGGCACGAAGGCGTATGCGGAGGCTGCCTAAGCTCTGGCGGAGCCTGGAGCGGATCACCGGGCTCCTGGCGGTGCCAGCTGCCTGGGAAGCGGAGTGCGGGGAGGACTTCGGCTTCCTGCGCCCTCATCTTCGCCCGACCGAGATGGTCGGGTTGCTGTATCCGTGCCCGCACCACTTTGGTGAATGCCCCCGCAAGATTGTCGACTATGGCGATGGGGAGTTCGCGGCGATCTGTCGCGACCCGTACAAGTCCTGCGATACGATTCCGTTGGCCCCGCGCGACGCCCTTCTTCATGACCTGGACCTCGTCGCATTCTTGAAGCCCGTTCTGCAGGCCGCCTCTATCCGTCCGGAGCCTCCAAAGCCGCGCGCGCCTGGCACATGGAGTCTGGGACTGGCCGGAAGATCGAGTTCGCTCGCGCCGGCGTTCCTTGTCGTCGCGCACAGCAGAACCACGTTCGAAGCTTCGGTGCGTGACCTGCTGCTCGACGTCCCCGGACGGTTCCTGCTGGTGGTCCCCACGAACAGGTACCGTAGCGCTGAGATCCAGGAGAGGATCCAGGCAAGTAGCTGCAGCTACCTCTGTCTGGAGGAAATGGTTGGCGTGGACGAGAGCGGGGCTTTCCGCCTGCTGGAAACCGCCGACTCAACCACCACGGCACCTGGCCAGGTGACACCCGACCGTACCCTGGAGCGTTCTGTTGGAAGCGAGGCCGCCGTTGCTGCTGTCCGTGAGTACATCGCCGCAAAGGCCCTGACGCTGACGATGTTCGGCAATCAGTTCAAGACCACCGACCGGACACTGCGACGGTTTCTGAAGGACGGCAAGATGAGGCGCGCCAATTTTGAGGCCATGGCCGACAGCATCGGCGTCTCGTCAGAACAGCTCCTCCTGGGCGAATTGCCTGCGTCCATCCGTCGCGCCACGCGCCGCTGAACTGTCCGGATTTCTTCCGGATCTCTTCCGCGTAAGTTCGTATTAGAAAAAAGCCGTCTCGGGCATTCTCGATTCAGAGGCTGCGGGAAACACACCGCAGCAAGCATCGAGATGAAGCCCAACACACAACAGCGACTCCTAAACGAACACGAGGTAGCAGACTCCTGCTCGATCAGTGTTCTGACGCTGCGGAAGTGGCGCAGCCAAAGGCGCGGTCCGCAGTTCGTGAAGATCGGCGCTTTGGTCCGGTACCGCCCAACGGATGTAGACGCCTGGATTGCGGCGCAGGGGTCGGCAAGTGCTGAACTCCCGGAGGTGGCGCGATGAAGCCGCCGGTCACCACCCAGGAGATGTTGGCGTCAGAGGCGACCTTCCTCGCCGCCATGCAGCAACTCGGTTTCGGCCGATTTGAGTACCTGCAGATCCGCGGCGGCGAACTGGTTCTCACCCCCTGGCCCGTCACCGTGCGCGATATCAAGTTCGCGGCGGCGCAGAACACCAGCAAGCCGTTCGAGCCCAACTCCGAGCTTCGGCCGCAGGTTGCGGAGTTCTTCGCTTACGTGCGCGATGTCGACGCCGGCGAGATCCGCGAGCTCGAGGTGCGGCACGGGTTGCCTTTCTCCATGGAGATCGAACTCCAGGGAGGACACCGTGGCTGATCTCACGCTTGACCATGCACTCCCTGTTGTTCAGGATCTGGCCGGGCGGAAGGCGAACGCCTTTGTTCGCCGCTGCGGGCTGGGCGCCGATGAGCGGGAGGATGTCCAGAGCCAGCTTGTCCTAACCTTCCTGGTTCGGTGGCCCAAGTTCGACGGCGACAAGGCGTCCGTCCGGACGTTTGCCTCCCGCCTCATGGACAAGGAGCTGACGTCCATCCTGCGGTACCGCCTGGCGGATGGGCGGCGGCCGCAAGATTTGCCGGCGCGGGATCCGGGCCCGAACCCCGCATACATTCGACACTTCCGCATCGACCTTGAGCGCGTGCTGGCACCGTTGCCGGCCCCGATACAAGCAACTGCAGTCGCTCTTTCGATGGCGTCGACCGTGGAGGCCGCGGAGGCGCTCGGTTGTTCCCGGCAGATGATCAGCCGGAGGAAGCAGCAAATCCGTGAAGCGTTCCTTTCCGCAGGCATCGGACCCAACTACTTCATTGCAGGGAGAACGCGATGAGTTCCACCCTCCTGACCTCCACCTACTCAATGTGGTCGCTGTTTCGGAATTGCCGGAAGGCTTGCGAGTACCGCTACCAGATTGGCCTTGTTCCCCGCGAGAAGGATCCGAATCTCAGTTTCGGCTCGTTGATCCACGAATGCCTGCAAATCTGGCACGGGACCGGCGACCTCGCCGCTGTCCTCGATTTCATCGACCGGGCTTGTGCAGCCAGAGTTTCTGACGATGGTGTCCGCCGGGACTGGCATCTCGCCACCGCGATGATGACTGGCTACGCGGGGCGCTATCCGCGGGAAGAGTTCGCTGTTGTGGCACTGGAGCAGAACTTCGAGGGCCCGATCGTCAACCCCGAAACCGGCGCCGCTTCCCGCAGTTTCGTCCTCGCCGGCAAGGTGGACGGCATCGTTCGAGTTGGCGGCGACCACTACATCCTCGAACACAAGACCGCCGCGACCATCGATGCGGACTACCTGGAGCGGCTCTGGACGGATTTCCAGATCGCCATCTACTCCTTCTATGTCGAGCAGGCGCTGGGTATCTCGATCACCGGCGTCATCTACAACGTCCTCGGGAAGGCGCGCCTTCAACAAGGCAAGGGCGAGACCGAGGAGGAATACCAGGCCCGGCGCGCCGAGCTGCTTGAGAAGTCGAAGACGGGGAAGACCACGGCCAAGCGCAAGCTGCCGGAGTCGGACGAAGAGTTCCAGGAGCGGCTGGCCGCGAAGTACCTCGATCCGGAGATGTTCCACCGCGAGATGCTCTATCTATCGCGGGACCGTTTCGACGTATTGCGAGCGGAGCTCTGGGAACTCACGCAGGCGTTCCTCGATGCTCGTAGGCGGAAGGTCTTCTACCAGAACACCGCATTCTGCTTCCACCACAACCGGCCCTGCGCATACTTCCCCATCTGCCGCTCTAACGGCAACCCGAACGTGATCGAGAACTTCTACACCATTGCCGCGCCGCACGAAGAACTCCGCGCGCCGGCCACGGACCCCGTTTTCTGAAAGGACAGACGATGCCATTACTTCCGACAACCAAATCCCCCTCAAAGAACAGCCTGGCCGACCTGACTGTGCTGGTCTACGGCCAGACCAAGATCGGCAAGACGACACTGTGCTCTCAGGCGGATGGCGCCTTGTTCCTGGCCACCGAGCCCGGGCTAAATGCCTTGGACGTGTACCAGGCACCAATCCTCAATTGGGACGACCTGCTCAACGCCTGCGCCGAGATCAGCGAAGGGAACCATCCCTTCAAGACGGTGATCATCGACACGATCGACAACGCCTACAAGTTCTGCACGGACTATGTGCTGAAGAAGTTCAAGATCGAGCACGAGTCCGACCTCGGCTACGGCAAGGGTTACGCCCTCATCAACAACGAATTCCAGCGGGTGCTGACGAAGCTCGCTTTCCTGCCCTGCGGTCTGTTCCTGATCTCCCACGCGAAGGAGATGGAGATGGACTCGCGCACCGGCAAGTACACGCGCGTGGTCCCGACTCTGCCGGACAAAGCCCGCAAGATCGTCCTGGGCATGGCCGACATGGTGCTGTTCTGCGATCTGGAGGTCCAGGCTGGCGGCGATGGCGAGCCGCGCGCGCGGCGTGTGATCCGCACCAAGCCGAGCCTGTACTACGAGGCCGGCGACCGCACGGGGCGGTTGCCGGAGACGCTCGACCTCGACTTTTCCAGTTTCCTCGAAGCCTTCAACGCGGCAACCGCCGCGAAGTCCGCCGCCAAGCCGGTCCCCGCGGGCAAGCCCGCTCCGGCGGCGGCCAGCAAGTAGTCAATCCGAACAACAAGGAGAACACCCATGGGTAAGCAATCGATCGATTTGGCGCAGTTTGACGACGGTTTCCAGAGCGAAGCAACCGAAGAACGGGGCGACTTTGAAAGCGTCCCGGATGGGAAGTACCAGGTGGCCGTCGAGAAGGTGGAGTTGACCCAGTCCTCGACCGGCAACCCGATGCTGAAGTGGACGCTGCGCATCCTGGCGCCGCGTTTCGCCAACCGGTTCCTGTGGCGCAACAGCGTCTTCACCCACAACACGCTCAAGTATGTGAAGACCGACCTGCACATGTGTGGACTCGACCTCGAGAAGCTGTCGGAGTTGCCGAAGCACCTGGACAGGTTGCTCGACGTGAAGCTGGAGGTCACCAAGAAGACCAAAGGCGACAACGAGAATATCTACTTCAACCGCCGCATCGAGACCGCCGCCAATGCGAATCGCTATCAGCGGGAGGCGGGGGATGCCCTCGTTCCGTTCTAACTCCGCGCCGGTGACCATCATCGTCGATACGCGGGAGCAGGAGCCCTACGGATTCAACCCCCAGTTGGTGACGCAGGTACGCCGGGCATTGCCGGCTGGGGATTACTCCGTGGCGGGCTTGGAGCAGACGGTTGCGGTGGAGCGCAAGACCCTCGATGACTTCGTCGGGACCGTCATCCGGGCGCGGGGACGCTTCCACCGGGAGCTTCGCCGCCTCGGAAGCTATGCCCGCGCGTGCATCGTCGTCGAGGCTGACCTGGCGGATGTGCTGGCCGGACGTTATCGCGGCGATGCGCATCCCCTGTCGGTCCTCGGCAGTGTGCTGGCGATCGCGGTTGACTTCGGTATCCCGGTCTTTTTTTGTTCCAACCGGCAAATCGCCTGCCGGTTCGTTGAGGGCTACCTGTTGCGGGCCGCAGAGAGGAGAACGCATTGGCAAGACCTGCCGTAAATCCGGAATCATCGACAGTTCGCGGCGTCGTCCAGGCGGTCTTTCACGCCGGTGCCAACTTCTCCGCCGGGCGGCTCCGGACTGACGGCGGGGAGTCCGTCCGATTCGCCGGAAAGGTGTTTGTTCGCGAGAATGATCCCGTCTCGCTCCGCGGGCGATGGGAGGATCATCCGAAGTACGGCTGGCAGTTCTCCGTTGACTGGCTCGACGCGCAGATAGAACTCGATCCTGCCGGCCTGGCCAACTATCTGGCGAATCATCCGGACATCACCGGGATCGGGCCAGTGAAGGCCAAACTCATCGCGGATGCTTTCGGCCGCAAGTTCGACGACATCATCCGCCACACCCCGAAGGCAGTGGCGACCATCGCGAAAGTCTCCATGGATGCGGTCCAGAACCTCCAGAGGATCTGGATTGAGACCAGCGGAGTGAACGCCGCCATGACCTACCTGGCGTCGTATGGTCTGACTCACTTTCAGGTCACTACGCTGGTGGAGAAGTTCGGGAACCATGTGGTGCCCATGCTGCAGGAGGATCCTTACATCCTCATCAGCGAGGTGCCAGGCTTCGGCTTCAAGCGGGTAGATAAGATCGCCCGCCGCTTGGGCACGCCGAAGGAACTCCCCTCACGGCTGCAGGCGGGGATCCGATTCACGATCCAGTCTTCGCTGGACGATGGGGACTGCTGGGTCGAGTACGAGGACCTGCTCGACAGGGCCAACGCGCTGCTGGTGCTGGACAACCTCGACAGCCGAGAACTTATCGAGCGTCAACTTGAAGAGTTGATCGGCGCGAAGCAACTTGTCTGCTGCCCGTATGAGCGCCTGGTCGTGGCGGACCCCGTGATCCAGGAGATGGAAGAGTTCCTCGCCGGCGTGTTCCACACAGCCTGGGAGCCGAACCCGCACCGGGAGAAGGTCATCCCTTCGTGGTTCTTCTTCGAGCCATTGAACGAAGGCCAGCGCGGCGCTGTCCGGAAGGCCTTCGATTTCTCCATCTCGCTCATGACCGGCGGCGCTGGCAGCGGCAAGACCTTCACGGTCAAGTCCCTGATTGGCGCTTGCGAGGACCTGGGACTCAGCTACGAATTGGCGGCGCCGACCGGCAAGGCGGCGAAGCGCCTCGAACAATCGGTAAAGCGACCAGCAAAGACCGTGCACCGGCTTCTGGGCTTCAACGGCCATACCTTCGCGAAGGGTCCCGACGACAAGCTCGAAGCCGATTTCCTGGTTGTCGACGAAGTATCGATGGTGGACGTCCCGCTGATGTACCGGCTGTTTCGGGCGATAGACCTGAGTCGAACGGCCGTGATGCTGGTCGGTGACCACAACCAGCTACCGCCCGTTGGTCCCGGCAACGTCCTTCGCGATCTCGTCCAGTCCAACGCCATTCCCACCACGGTGCTGACGAAGATCATCCGGCAGGCCGGCGTCCTGAAGGAGAACTCCACCGCGATCCTCGACGGTGAAGTCCGGCCCACCTGCGACGAAAAGGTCGACGGTTACCGCCCGTGGTACGTCGTGAACAATTTCACGGACCGTGAGCACGTCCGGTTTTTCCTGGAGAAGCTGTTTCACGAAGTACTCGCCGAACGCCTTGGTTTTGACCTGCTGCAGGATGTGCAGGTGTTGACGCCGATCCACAAAGGGCCGCTCGGCACTGTCGAGATCAACATCATCCTTCAGCGCCTGATCCAGAAGAAGCTCTTCGGCGTCGACGCGCCAGATGTGGAGCCGGGACGACGCCCGGAGTTCCTACCCGGCGACAAGGTGATCCAGACCAAGAACGACTACGACCTCGGCGTGATGAACGGCGCGGTCGGGTACATCGTAGGGAACCACCCCAAAGACGGCATGACGGTAGATTTCGAAGGCCATCTTGTCGAGATCCCGAGGGACAGCACCAAGGAGTACAACGTCCAGCTCGCCTACGCGACCTCGATCCACAAGATGCAAGGCTCCGAGTTTCCGTGCGCCATCGTGATCACGCACAAGTCGCACTCCTTCATGCACCACCGGAATTTGCTCTACACGGCGGTGACGCGGGCACAGAAGTCGGTCATCATGCTCGGCGACCACTGGGGCATTGAGAACTGCGCGAAGAAGCAGCAGGTCGACAAACGGAACACGTTCCTGTCCTTCCTTCTGCACGACGCGCGGAGGCCGGAATGAAGGCTGCGGATTTCACTTCATCCGAGGTCGCGAGCTATTACCGGACTCGGTTCCCGGACTTGAAGCAGGCGGGACCGGAGTGGCGTGGGCCATGCCCCGTTCATCAAGGTGACGACGCGAACTTCGCGGTGAACCCTGAAAACGGGCTGGCCTACTGCCACTCGCAGTGTGGCCGGGGCTGGAGCATCCTGCAGCTGGAACAGGAGGTATCCGGGCGCCCCTGGAAAGAGTGCCGTCAGGAGATCAACTCCATTGTGGGGAGGCCGATCCGCGGGCCAGCGAAGTTGAGAGAGATCGCCACCTACGACTACACCGGTGCGACTGGCGAGTTCCTTTTTCAGGTGGTGCGATACGAGCCGAAGACTTTCCGCCAGCGGCGGCGTGTCGTCAAGATGGACGGAACCAGCGCCGGGATCTCCTGGGAGTACAACATCAAGGGCATCAGCCGGGTGCTGTATCGCCTGCCGAAGGTGGCGGCCGCCGACCAGGTGTTGGTCGTCGAGGGTGAGAAGGACGTCGAGAGCCTGGAGCGTCTCGGGTTTGTTGCAACCTGCAATCCGGGCGGGGCATGCAACCACGCGGGCAAGTGGCTCAAAAATTACACGGAGAGCCTTGAGGGCAAGCGGGTGGTCATCATCCCGGACAATGACACGCCCGGGCAGAAGCACGCCGATATCGTCGTCCAGGCCATCCGCCACCGCGTCAAAGAACTGCGGATCGTACCAGTCCCTGTCGGCAAGGACGCGTCAGATTGGATTGCGGGCGGCGGCACGCGGGAGGCTATCGACCAGGCGATCTTACAGGCCGCAGTCATCGCCGGACAGGACGTAGCGAATGATGGCAGCACGCCGCCGGGAACCAGTCCGGGTCCGGCGGCGGCGGCCATTCCTCAGATCCAGGTCAACGATCGCCCGTTTCGAACAATCTGCCAGGACGGGTTCGACGCGCTGAAATCGTCCAACACCCCGCCCCAGCTATTCGTCCGTGCCTGCCGGATCGCATGCATTGAAGCCACCGAGCTGGGGAGGCCCTTCATCGCCGATTGTGATGAGACGAAGCTTCGCCATTACCTGGCACAGGCTGCCGACTTCTATGAGCTATCCGCACGCGGTGTGCGTAAGGAGGTCCCTCCTCCGTTGGACGTCGCCAAGAACATCCAGGCCCGGAACCCCGCCAGTTGGGGGTTCCCTGTGCTCGAGGCCGTCGTTGAAGCGCCCACGCTACGACCCGATGGGACAGTGCTCGCGGAGCCTGGCTATGACGCCTCCAGCCGCCTGTATCTGGTCCCCTCCCCGGGTTTGGAGGACATCGACGTACCCGAGCAACCCTGCAGTGACCACGTCGAAGTCGCACTTGACGTCATCCGCGACGCGATCGGCGACTTCCCTTTCGTCGACCAGTCGAGCTATGCAAACGCCGTGGGCGCCATGGTGACGTCGGTCTGCCGCCACATCATCAGCGGGCCGGTGCCGCTGGCCCTGTTCGACGCGACGACCCAGGGGACAGGCAAGACGCTGCTGGCGGAGGTGATCGCCATTATCCTGACCGGGCGCGCCGCGGAGCTGAGTTCAGCCCCGAACGATCCCGAGGAGTGGCGCAAGCAACTCACCAGCATCCTCATCGAGGCGCCGCCACTGGTGATCCTCGACAACGTGACCACAACCTTGGATTCGGGCGACCTGGCCAAGGTGATCACTGGCGAAATGCACCGGGATCGCGTGCTCGGCAAGTCGCAGACCGTCTCCGTGCCGGTGCGGTGTTCCTGGATCGCCACGGGCAACAACCTGCAACTTGGCGGGGATATGGCCCGGCGGTGCTACTGGATTCGGATGGACGCCGGCTGCTCCGATCCCTTCCGGCGCACTGGATTCAAGCACGAACGTCTGAAGGAATACCTCCTCGAACACCGGCGGGATCTGCTCATCGCCATGCTGACTCTGGCGCGGGCTTGGTTCGCCGCCGGCCAGCCCAAGTCCTCCGTTCCGCCCGTCGGCAGTTTCGAACGCTGGACTGAGGTCGTTGCCGGCATCCTCGAATACGCCAAGGTCGAAGGCTTCCTGGCCAATAGCGAAAGTCTGTTCGAGCAGTCTGACACGGAGCGAACCGATTGGGAGACCTTCCTCGAGGTGATCGAGGATGTCTTCCAAGGGGCGGCCTTCACCATCGCAGAGCTTTGGGAACGGCTCAATGAGAAGACCTATGAGGAACTGGTGCGGCAGTCCGTCCTCACGGACCGCGCCGAGGAACTGCGGAATGCGCTCCCGATCGACCTGACCCGCTGGATGGATCGTGAAGGGCAGTTCAAGCAGCGGTTGGGCGTTGCGTTCAATTCGCGACGAGGGCGGCGGTTCGGCAAGCGCCAGATGCGCGTCGAGCGGTCCAGTGGGGATGCCCACGGAAAAGTCGCGCGATGGAAAGTGGTGGCCAATGCGTAGCCACAGTCCCCGCAGGTCCCCGCACTTTTGCGGGGACTCAAGAATCGAGTCCCCGCAGGTTAAGTGCCTGGCGCTTAGGATCTTACGGAGTTTTACGGGGACTTGCGGGGACTCTTTCCTTCCTTCGCGTATATGGGATTTACACCCATCACGATGTGCATCCTGTGCGTCACGCGCGCACACGTATAGGCGCCTACCCTCCAAAGGTCCCCGCAAGTCCCCGCAAACCCTGCTATGCCAATGACAGAGAACGAGTTAAGGTGCGGGGACTCGTCAAAAGCAGTCCCCGCAGAGTCCCCGCGAGTCCCCGCAAATTGCGGGGCGCCTGGAACATTGTGGGTCTCGACGGACTTGAGAGTCTGGCTCCCGTCCGATCCAAGCTTCATCGGTCGTGACTGCCAGATCAACGACCGGTGCTACCGGCGCCTCGATCCGGAGTACTTCGCCTGGCTCAAGCTCAGGATGCACGGAGTCAAAGCAGCCGCAGATGCCGGACGCGTGCCGGCGGAAGCATACGAAGACCTACGGCAGCGCTTCAATGATGTTCAGACCCGGGCGATTGACGCGTTCGGTGAACGGGACTTGCTTGAAGCGGTCCGCGCGATCGACTCGGAGAGATATCGGCCGCCACTGCCAGAAGAGCTCGAGAAGGCGAAGCAGATCGACTCCGCTCCAGCCAGGACGAACCCTGAAGCGGAACGGCTTGCCCGGGCGCGTGCCTTGGTGGACGGGATTCGCGAACAGGCTGTAGCTGCTGGGTGGACCATGGAGAGCCTCTACTACTACGAGGGGCATGAGCGCAGACCGTTCGGCGCGCGTTACGGATTGGTCTGCTACATCGGCCAGCATCACCGGCTTGGTGAGGTAACCCGCCAGTCCATTGAGCTCATCGGACCGCCGCCGATGGAGACGCGGACGCGCTTCTACAACCCGGACGTGGAACAGCCTTGGATTCTCAAGCTCGGGCGGCGCGGATCTGAATGAAGGACAGGCAAAGGCGCCCGAACTGTAGCCGAGCTACGCTGTGAGGAATGCCCACCTACCATGTCGCGCACAAAGTCAGGACTGTTGCCGAGCTATATGAACCTCAGATTATCGAGAGTTTTTGTCTGCAGCCGTTCGATCCAAACGGGAAGCCCGGTCAAGAGGCGTGGGAGGCGAGCGAACAGGTTGAAGCGCAAGACTTCCTCAGTGCGTTCAATGCATCACGCGCGCGGCTCCTTCCGCTGATCGACGCATTGGCAGTTGTCACGCAGTGTGCTTTTTCTCTCTCGGGGATGAGCTTTCATGTGTTCCGCCAAACCGACAATCCCGACGGCATTCTGTACTTTCGCCACCTTCGCGGGCGCAAGACCGTCGGGATGACCCTCTGGAAGGAAGAACAGCGCAAAGATGTAGGTCGCCTCCTCGAACTCGAGAGTCCGGCTGCATTGCGCTACTTCCGCGAAGCGATCAACGCAGCAACTTCGAGTGCCTGCCTGGCGATGCTGGTGACCACAGCGGAATCCCTCGCCGGCCAGAACACCGTCACTGGCAAATGTGAAAACTGCGGACACGAGTATACGTACGGTGGCACTGACCGCACCAAGCTGGCAGAGATTCTCGGCGAGGATGCCCACAACCAGCTTTACAAGAAGAGTCACGGTTCCTTACGAAACAAGCTGCTACATGGAAAGGCAATCGACGAGAATGCCGCAGCGGCCCTTTGCGGCGAGGTCTATGACAGGTTGGTCGGTCACATGACCAGCAGTCTCAATCTCGAAAGCATCGAGAAGATTGATGGCGCGCCCCGAAGATTCGACAGTCTTGAGTGGTTTGGCGCGTTCCTCCGGTCGACTTCGAAGGCTGTCATCCCCCTGCGAGAACTGGAGCGCGATTGGCAGGCCGTTGGGGAGTGGATCGACCAGCCAGAGAGCTACTAGTCCGAGCCGACTTCGATTGAGGTTTACACTTTTCCCGCGCACTGCGTATATTTACTTCGAAGGCGCGGTTCGACAGGCGAGCGCTGGGCGCACCCTCCGAAGGACTTCCTCCCCAAGTGACACCGAGAGACGGGACTCTCGATAATCTCCATCCCTTCCTTGACGTACCCGAAGTGTGCCCAGATGCAACGTGACAAGCAAATCCCGTACTACGCCCCCGATGGAAGGTCGCTGGGCTTCCGCTCGGTCGATGCGGCAAAGCGCCTGATCGAAGGCGGGTTCGTGAAGCCATCGTACGGGCGCAAGGGGCACTTGAAGGCCATCTGGCTGCAGCGGGAGGACGGCAGCAGCCCGGTTGAAACGCATGCCCGCGCCGGCACGCGCTACAGCTTCATTGAAACGCTGGAACACGGGCGCTGCTGGAAACTCCGGCGGATGGACATGCGGGACGAACATGGCGTCCATGTGAACACGCGCGGGATCTTCCTGCAAGTGCTGACGGAGTGCCTCGTGCCATGAGGTGGCGGCGAGCCAAGAACGCCGGACGGTTCATCGCGTGGCGGCGCGGCGCGTTCAGGGTCGTGAGAGTCACTTTGCCCCCCGCAGGCAATCAGAGGTCCATAGATCCTCCGTTGGGTCCTCCCTCGCCGCGAATTCCGGCGGGTGGCCCGATTGCACGCTGAGGCTAGCGATTGGCGTGAAAAAGCGGTTGACAGAGGTTGACACGGTTGACACCCACCCTGGCACAGCGGATTGAGCTCTGGGCACTGGACCGGCTCGTGCCCTATGCCCGCAATCCGAGGACCCACTCGCCGGAGCAGGTGGCGCAGATTGCGGCGTCCATCACGGAGTTCGGGTTCAACAATCCGATCCTGGTCGATTCCGCGGCTGGTGTCATCGCGGGCCACGGGCGCCTGCAGGCGGCGCGCAAGTTGGGCCTGACCGAAGTGCCGGTGATCGTCCTCGACCATCTCGACGAGAATGACCGGCGCGCCTTCCTAATTGCGGACAACCGTCTGGGAGAGCTCGCGGGGTGGGACAACGAGATGCTCGCCCTGGAACTGAAGGGTCTGGCCGACGCCGGCTTCGACTCCACACTGGCCGGGTTCGACCAGAAGGAGATCGACGACTACCTGGCGTCGCTCGAACTGCGGGACGAACCAGAGGCAGCCGCGACCAGCGGCGAGGAGGCTATCCCTGAGCCACCGGTTGAGCCGGTCACCAAGCCCGGCGATCTGTGGCTGATTGGGCAGCACCGGCTGATCTGCGGGGATTGCCGGAACCGCGAGATCCTATCGCGACTGTTTGAAGGACGGAAGGCCAACGCGGTCATCACCTCGCCGCCATACGCGACGCAGCGCCAGTACGATCCTGCGAGTGGCTTCGAACCCGTGCCACCCGAGAATTACGTCGCCTGGTTCAAAGACGTGGCGGCGGCGATCGAGTCGGTGCTGGCTGCGGAGGGATCGTACTTCCTCAACATCAAGGCCCATGCCGACGACGGCGAACGCAACCTCTACGTGATGGACCTGGTGCTGGCCCACAAGCGGCAGTGGGGATGGCGCCTGGTCGATGAGTTCTGCTGGCGCAAGACCGATGACGGCGTGCCGGGCGGCTGGAACAACCGCTTCAAAAATGCATGGGAGCCGATCTATCACTTCTCGCGCGATCGCAAGATCAAGTTTCGGCCGCGCGAGGTGGGGCACTGGTCGGACGACTGCTTCGACTACTCGCCCGACAACCCGAAGTCGACCTCTGGCAGCGGACTGCTCGGAACGGGACCGCGCGGGGCGGCGGCCGACCAAGGCAAGAACCATGCAGCGTGGCAAACGACGCGCCGCAACGCCAACGACATGGAAGGACGGCACGGCGGCCTCGCGCGCCCGTCAAACGTGATCGAAGCAAAGACGGAGTCGAGCCAAGGCTCGCACTCGGCCCCGTTCCCGCGTGCGATCCCGGAGTTCTTCATCAAGGCCTTTTCCGATCCCGGTGATGTGATCTTCGATCCGTTCTCCGGTAGCGGGACAACGCTCGTTACCGCAGGGATGCTCGATCGCGCCGGTTACGGCGTCGAGATCAGCCCGGCTTACTGCGACGTGATCTTGCGCCGCATGCAGGAGACCCTCAAGCTCCAGCCCGTGCATGCCAGCACGGGTCAACCATTTCAACCCAACACGTGAAGGAGACAATCACCATGCCCGAAGTTGCCACCCCGAACCAGGCCGAACGCGAGTTCGAGACCGGGACGGACGAAGCTTTCAAGAACGCCAACGCCACCGGCACCGCCACCCACAACGAGAATCAGCGGGTGACGTACGCCAACATCAAGCGGACCTACGACGTCTACCAGGATCTGGACATCCAG
>WBZO01003412.1_pt2 | contig 14025 bp, 11 predicted proteins | sample 5204261 | NCBI WGS metagenome assembly WBZO01 (sample SAMN12412400, study PRJNA552823) | activated sludge metagenome | isolation source: activated sludge from anammox sidestream of wastewater treatment plant... | place: USA: North Carolina | collected 2017-09
CAGGCGCGGGGCATCGCGCTGCTGGTGCCGGCCCAGTTCGGGCTGGCGGTGGGCGAATATGCGCCCAATGCGGTGAAGAAGACGGTGGTGGGCGTCGGCCATGCCGCCAAGGTGCAGATTGACCACATGGTGCGGCTGCATCTGCCGGGGGTGCGGGTGGCCGGTCCCGATGCCGCCGATGCACTGGCGATTGCCATCTGTCATGCCCACCACGTGCAAGGCGCGGGGCGCCTGCAGGAGGCGCTGCGGCGGGCGGCCGGATGATCGGGCGCGTAGCCGGCCGGCTGCTGTGGAAGGGCACGGGCGAGGTGCTGATCGACTGTCACGGCACGGGCTATATCGTCCATGTCAGCGACCGGACGCTGGCCGCCCTGCCGCCGCCGGGCGGGGCGGTGGCGTTGTTCACCGATCTGCTGGTGCGCGAGGATCTGCTGCAGCTTTTCGGCTTTCCCTCGATGATCGAGCGTGAGTGGCATCGGCTGCTGATGACCGTGCAGGGGGTGGGGGCGAAGGCCTCGATGGCGATCCTCGGCACGCTGGGGGCCGAGGGCGTGGCGCGGGCGATCACCCTGGGCGATGTGCGTGCCATGCAGGCGGCGCCTGGCGTGGGGCCGAAACTGGCGCAGCGGCTGATCCTGGAGCTGAAGGCGAAGGCGCCCTTGGTGATGGCGATGGCCGGGGCAATGGCGGGCGGGATGGATGACGCACCGGAAGCATCCCCGCAGCAGGATCCGCCGGTGATCGAGGCAGCCCCCCGGCCGCTCGATGGTGGCCGCAAGGCGAAACCGCCCGCCGCGGCTTCGGCGGCGCAGGCGCGCGCCGCGGCGGCGGCCGATGCGCTGTCGGCGCTGGTCAACCTCGGTTACGGGCAGGGCGATGCCGCCGAGGCGGTGGCAATGGCGGCGGGCGAGGCGCCGGAGGCCGATACCGCGGCGCTGATCCGGCTGGCGCTGAAACGGCTGGCGCCCCGCTGACGGGGCGCCGGAAATCATGTGTTCCTGTTTGTCCGATCCCGGGCCCGGCCTCAGGCGGTCAGGCCTTCGGGTTCGGGCAGGTCGTGGGCGCGGCAGCAGGCAGTCAGCGTGTTGGCCAGCAGGCAGGCGATGGTCATCGGCCCCACGCCGCCCGGCACCGGGGTGATGGCGCCGGCCACCGCGGCCGCGCTTTCGTAATGCACGTCGCCCACCAGCCTTGCCTTGCCGTCACGCTCGATGCGGTTGATGCCGACGTCGATCACCGTGGCACCCGGTTTCACCATGTCGCCGGTGATCATCTCGGGGCGGCCGACCGCGGCCACCAGGATGTCGGCGCGCCGGCACACCGCCGCCAGATCCTTCGTGCGGCTGTGGGCGATGGTCACGGTGCAGCTGTCGCCCAGCAGCAGTTGCGCCATCGGCTTGCCGACGATGTTCGAGCGGCCCACCACCACCGCCTCCAGCCCGGCCAGCTTGCCGTGATGGTCGCGCAGCATCATCAGGCAGCCCAGCGGCGTGCAGGGCACCATCGACTTCTGCCCCGTGCCCAGCAGCCCGACGTTCGAGATATGGAAGCCGTCCACATCCTTCGCCGGGGCGATGCGGTTGATCACCAGTTCCGAATTCAGATGCGCGGGCAGGGGCAGCTGCACCAGGATGCCATGCACCTTCGGGTCACCGTTCAGCCGGTCGATGAGCGCCAGCAGCTCCGCCTCGGAGGTGGTGGCGGGCAGGCGATGCTCGAACGAGGCCATGCCCACCTCGATCGTCGAGGCATGCTTGTTGCGCACATAGACCTGGCTTGCCGGATCCTCGCCCACCAGCACCACGGCAAGGCCGGGCGTCAGCCCGTGTTCCTCCTTCAGCCGCACCACGTGTTCGGCCACCTGCGCCCGCACCCCGGCGGCGAAGGCCTTGCCGTCGATCACTTTCGCTGTCATCCGTTCATTCCTTCCGCAAACTGTCCGGCCCGAGGTGGTTCTCCTCGCGCGCGATGGACCAGTCGATCAGCCGCCGCCACAGCTTTTCCAGCATGTCGGGCGGCAGGCCATGCGCCGTGGCGTGGCGGCGGACATTGGCCACCACCTCCTCGACGCGCGAATCGATGCGCGCCGGCCAGTCGATCGTCGCCTTGATCGCCGCCGCGCGGTCGATATAGGCAGCACGTTCGGCAAACAGCCGGACGAGGGATTCGTCCAGCCGGTCGATCTCGGCCCGCACATGGGCCATGTTCTCGCATTCCTCGGGTCGGCGCATGGTTTCCCTCATCGGCCTGCCCGACATAGGCAAGGCGCGGACGAAGGGCAACGCGACTTTCGCGCCGCCCCCCGTTCGGCCCCATGCGGCGTGACCCTCAGATCGGGTCCTCAGACCAGCCCCTCGATCTGGCCGTCCTCGTTCAGCCGGATCGAATTGGCGGCGGGCACGCTGGGCAGGCCGGGCATGGTCATGATCTCGCCGCAGATCACCACAATGAAGCCGGCACCGGCGGAAAGGCGCACCTCGCGCACCGGAACCGAATGGCCGGTGGGGGCGCCGCGCACGTTCGGATCGGTGGTGAAGCTGTACTGTGTCTTGGCCATGCACACTGGCAGGTTACCATAGCCGGCCGCTTCCCAGGCCTTCAGCTGGTCGCGGATCGACTTGTCGGCGATCACCTCGTCGGCATGGTAGATTCGCTTGGCGATGGTCTCGATCTTCTGGAACAGCGGCATCTCGTCGGGGTAGAGCGGGGCGAAATTCGCCGTCCCCGCCTCGGCGAGCTTGACCACGGCGCGGGCAAGATCCTCGATCCCGGCCGAACCCATGGCCCAGTGCTTGGCCACGATCGCCTCGGCACCCTGGCTGGCAACATAGTCCTTCACCGCCTGGATCTCGGCCTCGGTATCGGAATGGAAGTGGTTGATCGCCACCACCACCGGCACGCCGAAGCCCTTGACGTTGGCGATGTGGCGGCCGAGGTTCGGGCAGCCCTTCTTCACCGCATCGACGTTTTCGGGGGCAAGGTCGGCCTTGGCCACGCCGCCGTTCATCTTCATCGCGCGCACCGTGGCGACGATCACCGCCGCCGCAGGCTTCAGCCCGGCCTTGCGGCACTTGATGTCAAAGAACTTCTCGGCGCCAAGGTCGGCGCCGAAGCCCGCCTCGGTGACGACATATTCGCCCAGCTTCAGCGCCGTCTGCGTGGCGATGACCGAGTTGCAGCCATGCGCGATGTTGGCGAACGGCCCGCCGTGCACGAAGGCGGGGTTGTTTTCCAGCGTCTGCACCAGATTCGGCTGCATCGCATCCTTGAGCAGCACGGTCATCGCGCCGTCGGCCTGGATGTCGCGGCAGTAGACCGGCTTGCGGTCGCGGGTATAGGCGACGACGATGCGGCCCAGCCGCTCGCGCAGGTCGTCAAGATCCTTCGACAGGCACAGGATCGCCATCACTTCCGAGGCGACCGTGATGTCGAAGCCGGTCTGGCGCGGGAAGCCGTTGGCCACGCCGCCGAGGCTGACCACGATGTCGCGAAGCGCGCGGTCGTTCATGTCCATCACCCGGCGCCAGACGATGCGGCGCGCGTCGATGTCCAGCTTGTTGCCCCAGTAGATGTGGTTGTCGATCATCGCGGCCAGCAGGTTGTGGGCCGAGGTGATCGCATGGAAATCGCCGGTGAAGTGGAGGTTCATCTCCTCCATCGGCACCACCTGCGCCATGCCGCCGCCGGCGGCGCCGCCCTTCATGCCGAAGTTCGGGCCGAGGCTCGCCTCGCGGATGCAGACCACGGCCTTCTTGCCGATGCGGTTCAGCCCGTCGACCAGGCCCACGGTGGTGGTGGACTTGCCCTCGCCCGCCGGCGTCGGGTTGATCGAGGTGCACAGGATCAGCTTGCCGTCGGGGCGGCCCTCGAGGCTCTTGATGAATTCCTGGCTGACCTTGGCCTTGTCGTGGCCATAGGGCAGCAGGTGCTCGGCCGGGATGCCAAGCTTGGCGCCGATTTCCGTGATCGGCAGCTTCTTCGCCTCGCGGGCGATCTCGAGATCAGTCTTGAAGGCCATGTTCTTACTCCCAGGGAACGCGAGGGTCCCGCGCCTGCCTCGTGATAACGACGCCGGTTGGCGCCGGGCAGGCGAATTCCGACGCGAAACGGCAAATATGCGCCGCAACCGACAGCCTCGGCCGGTGCATGTCAAGGGGCGGCACGGTCGCAGTCTCCCGCGCCGTCAGAGCCATTTCTTCCAGCGGAAGATCAGCCAGGGCACCACCGCCGATACCACCATTGCCACAAGCGCCGCCGGATAGGCCCAGGGGAAATGCAGCTCCGGCATCACGTCGAAGTTCATGCCGTAGATGCTGGCGATCAGCGTCGGTGGCAGGAAGACGAAGGCCACCACAGAGAACAGCTTGACGATCTCGGCCTGGCGGATCGAGATCGCGCCCAGCGTCGCGTCGAGCAGGAACATGATCTTCACGCTCTGGGTCTCGGTCTCCTCGCGCAGGAAATGCACGTCGGTGGTCAGCGAGTCGAGGCGCGCCGCATCCATTCCCTCCAGCAGCGCCCGTGCGCCTTCGGGGGCGGGGCGCGCCAGAAAGCGCAGCAGCCGCAGGATGGTGGACAGGCTTTCGCCGATGTTGCCGTTCAGATCCTCGGCCCGGCCGATCTGGCCCAGCACGTCCTGCAGGGCTTCGGTGCGTCCGCCCTCGTTGCGGCCGTCGAAGATGCGGCGCGACAGCAGGTCGTGTGCACGCGCCTCGGCCTCGAGGATGTCGGCAAGACGGTCGACGATCGCCTCGACCAGGCCGAGAAAGGTGGCCACGCCCCCCTCTGCCACACCGTCATGCCGTGTCGCCTTCCCGGCGAAGAAGGCGAAACTGCCCGGGCGGTGATCGTGGATGCTCAGCAACTGCCGCGACGTCAGCAGAAAGGTCACGGGTGCGATGTCGAAATCGCGCTCCTCCCGCGACGCCAGCACCTGCGCGGTCAGGTAGAGGGCGCCATCGGCAAAGCGGATGCGCGACGACGGCTCGATCTCGGCCATGTCGGCGCGGGCGGGGATGCGCAGGCCCAGCTCAGCGGCGATCAGCGCCTCGTCGGCCGGGGTCGGGGCCTCGATGTCGATCCATGCCAGATCGGCCAGCGCCTGCTGCGATGCCGCGTCATCAAGGCGTCTGCCGCCTGCCATGTAGCCGGTGATCATCCCGCCCCCATGCCGGTTGCCCCGGTCTTTCTAGCCGCAGCGGCCCGGCGTTGTGAACCCGCATGCGTCAGGTGGCGGGGGAGGGGGCAGGAGAGGGGGGCGTTTCCGCCCCCCGAAGCGGTCAGTGTAGGGGCGCGCCTTCCGGGCGCGGCCGGTTGGAGGCGATCACCCGCCCGCCCAGCACCAGCCCCTCGTGACCCGCGCCGATGTGCAGGGTCTCGCCGTCGCGCACCTCGCCCGCGAGCAGCATCTCGGCCAGCGGATCCTGCAGCTCGCGCTGGATGACCCGCTTCAGCGGCCGCGCGCCATAGACCGGGTCGTAGCCCCGGTCGGCCAGCCAGGCACGGGCAGCGGCATCCAGATCCAGCACGATCTTGCGCTGTTCCAGCCGCCGGGCGAGGCGGCGCAGCTGGATGTCCACGATCGCCCCCATGTCGGCGCGGTTCAGGCGGTCGAAGATCACCATCTCGTCCAGACGGTTGAGGAATTCGGGGCGGAAATGCGCCCTGACCGCCTCCATCACCGAAGCCCGCGCCGCCGAGGCATCCGCCCCCTCCGGCAGCTCCGACAGTGCCCGCGCGCCGAGGTTCGAGGTGAGGATGATCAGCGTCTGCTTGAAATCGACCACCCGGCCCTGGCTGTCGGTCAGCCGCCCGTCGTCGAGCACCTGCAACAGCACGTTGAACACGTCCGGGTGCGCCTTCTCCACCTCGTCGAACAGCACCACCTGGTAGGGCCGGCGCCGCACCGCTTCGGTCAGCACGCCGCCCTCGTCATAGCCGACATAGCCGGGAGGCGCGCCGATCAGCCGCGACACCGAATGCTTCTCCATGAACTCCGACATGTCGATGCGCACCATCGCATTGTCGTCATCGAAGAGATATTCGGCCAGCGCCTTGGTGAGTTCGGTCTTGCCCACCCCGGTGGGGCCGAGGAAGAGGAAGCTGCCGAGCGGCCGGTTCTCGTCCGAAAGCCCGGCGCGGGCGCGGCGCACGGCGCGCGATACCGCCTCGACCGCGGCGCGCTGGCCGACGACGCGCTTGCCCAGCTCCTCCTCCATGCGCAGGAGCTTGTCCTTCTCGCCCTCCAGCATCTTGGCCGTCGGAATGCCGGTCCAGCGCTCGACCACCTCGGCGATCTGCTCGGGGCGGACGGATTCCGAGACCAGCGCCTCGCCCTCGCGGCCCTCGGCCTCGCCGAGCTTCTTCTCGAGGCCCGGGATGGTACCGTACTGCAATTCGCCGGCGCGCTGGTAGTTGCCCTCGCGCTTGGCGTGTTCCAGTTCGGCGCGGGCGCGGTCGAGCTGCTCCTTGAGATCGCGCGCCTGCTCCAGGCTGTCGCGCTCGGCCTGCCATTTGGCGGTTATCTCGGCCGAACGGTCGCGCAGGTCGGCAAGCTCGCGCTCCAGCCGCTCCAGCCGGTCCTTCGATGCCGCGTCGTCCTCCTTCTTCAGCGCCTCGGCCTCGATCGTCATCTGCAGGATCTGGCGATCGAGCGCGTCGAGCTCCTCGGGCTTGCTGTCCACCTCCATGCGCAGGCGGCTTGCCGCCTCGTCCATCAGGTCAATCGCCTTGTCGGGCAGGAAGCGGTCGGTGATGTAGCGATGGCTGAGCGTCGCCGCCGCGACCAGCGCCGAATCCGAGATCTTCACCCCGTGGTGAAGCTCGTACTTTTCCTTGATGCCGCGCAGGATCGAGATCGTGTCCTCGACCGTCGGCTCCTCGATCATCACCGGCTGGAAACGCCGCGCCAGCGCCGCGTCCTTTTCGATGTACTTGCGGTATTCGTCGAGCGTGGTGGCGCCCACGCAGTGCAGTTCGCCCCGTGCCAGTGCCGGCTTGATCAGGTTGGCCGCATCCATCGCGCCATCGGTCTTGCCGGCGCCGACGAGGACGTGCAGCTCGTCGATGAACAGGATGATCTCGCCCGCCGCCGCCTCGATCTCCTTCAGCACGGCCTTCAGGCGTTCCTCGAACTCGCCCCGGTATTTGGCGCCGGCGATCAGCGCCCCCATGTCGAGCGCCATCAGCTTCTTGTTGCGCAGCGATTCCGGCACGTCGCCGTCGATGATGCGCAGCGCCAGCCCCTCGGCGATCGCCGTCTTGCCGACGCCCGGCTCGCCGATCAGGACGGGGTTGTTCTTGGTGCGCCGCGACAGCACCTGCATGGCGCGCCGGATCTCGTCATCGCGGCCGATGATCGGGTCGATCCTGCCCGCCGCCGCCGCCTCGGTCAGGTCGCGGGCATATTTTTTCAGCGCTTCCATCGTGTCCTCGGCCGAGGCCGAATCCGCGGTGCGCCCCTTGCGGATGTCGTTGATCGCAGCGTTCAGGCCCTGCGCCGTAACCGCGCCTGCACTCAGCGCGTCCTTGGCCCGCGTGTTCACCAGCGCCAGCGCGGTCAGCATCCGCTCGACCGGCACGAAACTGTCGCCCGCCTTCTTCGCCACCTGCTCGGCCTCGTCGAGCACGCGCACGAGGCTAGGGTCGACATAGGTCTGCCCGTCGCCGCCCGAGACCCTGGGCAGTTTGGCGATCGCCGCATTCACCGCCTCGATCACCCGTTCGGGCGAACCGCCGGCGCGGCGGATCAGGTTCGCGGCCAGCCCCTGATCGTCATCCATCAACGCTTTCAGCAGATGGTCGGGAAGCACCCGCTGGTGGCTTTCCCGCATCGCGATGGTCTGCGCCGCCTGAAGGAACCCGCGCGACCGTTCCGTGAACTTCTCCATGTTCATCGGCTGTCTCCCTTTGAAGCACCGCCCCCGGACGCCCTGAAAAGGCACGCCCGTTCCGGCCTTGGCATCTATCTGGTAAGGGATGCGTGCCGGTTCAAGCGGGCGCCGGGCCGGGGATGCATCACCTTGCGGCAGTGAGTTGCCGATTGCCCGGTGTTTTCCTGATCTGTCCGGTGCTGTTGCAGGATTCCTGCCGCGAAGGATTCACACCGCGAATCCACGCGGTCAGATGCACGGGGCAAGCATATCCGGTGCCGCACGACGAGCTACCCGCCTGCGCCCCGTGACGGGGCTGTCGCTCTTACGGCCGGGGGTGAACGCGACCGCCCGGATACCGGATGTGGCGGTGCCCATGGCCGGAAGGTCTTGCACCATTGGCAACGGCTCCGGACACGCAGGTTTGCGTGCCTGCCATTCCCCGTACAGGAGAACCCGACCCCCTTCGCCCCGGTCACCGGGCCGGTGGCGTTCGCAGGCTTGACGTTGGTGGTGGACGAGACTTCGCTCCCGGAGCGTTTCACGAAGCGGCGGCGGACATGGTGCCGGCAACAGGCCGGTTGCCACGGGCCATTGTGCGCGCGATCCCGGTCATCGCGTTGCAGGGCTGACAGGCATGCATTGCAAGGCAGGCGGCCGCGGCATCCGGCGAGAAAGTTCCGCGGATGCGCCTTGCCCCTGCCGGAGGCATGGTGGATCGAGGACATGGCCGCCTCCGGTCCGAAGGAATGTCCGAGATACAATGGTCGGGCCAGCCGCCCCTGACCCCGGTCGTCAGCGACGACGGCCCGGAAGAAGCCGCTCGAGAGCAGCGTTGCAGGAGCCGTTATCGGAAACGGCGACCCGTTGCTGCCGCGGGCGAGGTTGAGGTTGCCCGCCTTTTCCCTTTCTGCGAGAGCAGGGAGGGCGCGAGGGCCTGCAGCTTGGGCCATTGTCCGTGAATTCGTCCGACTTGCGCCAGAGGCACGAGCCGGCGGGGAGCGGTGCGAGTATCAAGCCTGTCGCGGGACATACATGGTTCGGAAAATGATGGCGTTCTCGATGCTGCCGGATGACCGGGGTCAGGCGGGCGAAGCGCGGTCCGTTCATCCCGGTCATCGAGGGCCGGCCGAACGCGGATCATGCCGGCAAGCAGCAGCCTGCGCACCCGGGGCGCGTTGTCGCAGAGAACCGTCACGCGGATGGTGCCCGGATCCGTTTGGACCGCCGCAAGGACATGGCGCCGCCTGAACGGGCGCGAACCGTTTGCCGATGGCCGTCGAAGGCATCGCATTCGGTGGTGGCATCGCAAGAACCGGGGCCGAAACCCCCGCCGCCCGACCGGCCGCATCTTCCGGAGTCCGGCCTGGCTCCTCCAGCGTCAGAAGAAGGAGTCATCGGGGATCAACAGCAGGAGGCACCGTCGTCCTGGGTGATTTGTGCGACAGAGCCGCCCCCCTCTACACTTGCCACGCCTGATCGGCTAAGAGTTCCCGACGGTCAGGACAGAAGGGCCGTGATCCAGGGCATCAAGAGGCGACATGAAGACACCTCCTCGAATGTTTGATGCACGCAGCTTCCACGACAAGCGAGGCAGTCTCGCCGTTCTGGAAGGCGGCGACCTGCCGTTCCAGATCAGGCGGATCTACTACCTCTTCGACGTGCCGCTCGGCGCGGTCAGGGGCGAGCACGGCCACAAGAAGCTTGAGCAGCTGATGATCTGCATGAACGGAATTTGTGACGTCACGCTGAACGACGGTCACCGATCCCATCATTTCCGTCTCGAGTCACCGGCACAGGCGCTTTACGTTCCTCCGGGGATGTGGCGGCAGCTGCATTTTCGCGAACCTGCGACGGTATGCTGCGTCCTGGCCTCGGCACCCTATGACCGGGATGATTACCTGTTCGATTACGAGGAATTCCAGAAATGGGTCCAGGAACAGGAAAACGGAGCAGATTGACATGACTTCCTATAGTTTTCTTGATGTCGGTTTTACCTATGAAAGCCTGCGTGCCGAGATGGATGCGGCCTATGCGCGGGTGATGCAGTCGGGGTTGTTCATCGGCGGGCCGCATCTTGATGCGTTCGAGCGGGAATTCGCCGATTACTGCGGGGCGAGCCATTGCGTCGGGGTGGGCAACGGGCTTGAGGCACTGATACTGCCGCTGAAGGCGCGCGGGATCGGGCCGGGGGACGAGGTGATCGTTCCCGCGAACACCTTCATCGCCACCTGGCTTGCCGCGGCGCAGACCGGGGCAACACTCGTGCCGGTGGATGCCGATCCCCATACAATGAACATCGACATCGATGCCGCGCTTGGCGCGATCACCAGCCGCACACGGGCGGTGATGCCCGTCCATCTCTACGGGCAGCCGGTGCCGATGGCGCGCCTGACCGAGGCCGCCCGCGCGCGCGGAATCCTGGTGCTGGAGGATGCGGCACAGGCCCATGGCGGCACTTTCGCGGGCCGCAGGGCGGGAAGTCTGGGGGATGCAGCGGGTTTCAGCTTCTATCCGGGGAAAAACCTCGGCGCTTTCGGTGACGGCGGGGCCGTGGTCACCGATGATGCGGAACTGGCCGCCGCGGTGCGGATGCTGTCCAATTACGGATCACACATCAAGTATCACCACGAGGAGATCGGCACCAATTCCCGCCTTGATCCCCTTCAGGCGGCCTTCCTGTCGGTGAAGCTGCGCCATCTGGAGGCCTGGACCCGGCAGCGTCGGGCGATTGCCGGGGTTTACCTGTCGCGCCTGAGCGGAATCGACGGCCTGACGATGCCGGGAATCGCACCCGATACGGATCCCGTATGGCATCTGTTCGTGGTGCGCCACGAGCGGCGCGACGACCTGCAGAAGGCGCTTGTGGCGCGCGGGGTTCCCGCGGCGCTGCATTACCCGGTCCCCAACCACCACAGCGGTGCCTTCCGGGCCGGCTACGGCCATTTGTCCTTCCCGGTGACCGAGGCGATCTGCCGCACCTGCCTGAGCCTGCCGATCGGCCCGCATCTCACGCTTGCCGAGGCGGAGGAAATCGCCGGGATCGTCGCGGACTGCGTAAGCGATCTCTGATCAGACCTGACGCGGCGCCGGCAGGCGCCGCAGCAAGCCCGACCAAGGGGACCGAAGATGACGACCAATCCGGCAAATGACCGCGCCCTCTTCATCGAGCGGCTGGCGCTGAAAGCACGGGCGGCTGTTTTCGACAAGGCCAACAGGACCCTGATTTCCCTGCCAGAACTGGAGGAAGAGATCCGCGAATTCGCCCGCCGGTGTGCTGCGGAGGATCCGCTTCCCGCCCCCACCATCGGCTTCGACCGGCCGGCGAACATCTATGTGGCGACCGAGTTCTATCCCTCCGGCGGGCATCGGCGTCTCCTGGAGCAGATGGTTGCCGCACGCCCGCAGGAACGCCACATCGTGGTGTTCACCGGCATGTTCGCAAATACCCGGGATTACAGCGCCGCGCGCATGGCCGAGATTGGCGCCTTTCCGGTCCAGCCCGATGCCGGGTTGACGCTGGCCGACAGCCACAGCTGGCTTCGCCGCCGGCTGGCGGCCTATGCCGCCCAGCGGGTCATCCTGTTCCATCACCCCGAGGACATCCTGGCAGTTGCCGTGGCGCATGAACTCATGCCGCGCTACGGGCGCAAGCTCTATGTCGTGCGCCACAGTGACACCCGGCCAACGCTCGGGGCGGAGCTGACCGGGGCGACGCATATCGCCATCCGCGCCGAACAGGCTGCCGCCCTGAAGGCGGACCGGCCCGGGCTGGCCTGCCATGTGCTGCCGCTGTGCCATTCCGCCGTCAAGGCCTCGACGCGCCTGCTCGATGGCGACTTCTTCCACGAATATGTGTTCACCACGGCGACCGCCGGCGGTGAACACAAGTTCGAGGCCGAGGGCGATCTTGCCTTTGGCGAGATTGTCGCCGGAATCATCGGTGCCAGCCGCGGGCGCCACATCCATTTCGGCCCGGTCAGCGAGACGCTGAAGGAAAGCGCCCACCAGGCACTGGCCCGGGCAAGGGTGCCCGAGAACCGCCTGGAATTCGCGGGCGAGGTTCCTTCGATCGCCGAGGCGCTGGACAGCCACAAGGTGGATCTGTTCCTCTCGTCCTTTCCCATCGGGGGGGGGCTGACAGTAACCGAGGCCGGCGGGAGACGAGGCCTGGCGCTATATCGCGGGGGCGACGCACCGGCCGCAGGAGTCTTTCTCCTGGACCACACCGGAGGCGCTGTTCGCCTTCCTCCGCCAGGGGGCAGACATCGACCGGCTGACCGCGATGGCGCGCTCCAGCATCGAATGGTACAACCGCTTCCTGACGCCGGCCAAATTCGCCAGCCGGCTGGCAGCGATCCTTGCCGTGAGCGAGGGAAGGATGCGCGGCCTGATCGCCGATTTTCGCGACGAGGTCGTGGATGCGGTGTTCGACGCGGATTTCTACCTGAAACGCAACAAGGATGTCGCTTCGGCGGGGATCGATCCGAAACAGCATTTCATGGCATTCGGTGAGGGGGAAAAGCGCAGTCCCAACATCCTGTTCGACGTGAAGCACTATCTCGGGCAGCTTTCCAAGGGCGAACGCCGGATCGCCAGGAAAAGTCCGATCACCCATTACGCGATGCGCGGCGAACTGCGCGGGCTGAGCCCGCATCCCCTGTTCGACCCGGTCCTGTGCGGGCAGACATTGCAGCCGGAAGAACGGGAGCTGTTCATCCTGGGCAGCTATGTCGCTGCCGGTCGCCCGGTGCGGGCCCACACGTTTTTCGACGAGGTTCATTACGCACGCAAGCGGCCGCCGTTCGACATTCAGTCCGGGCCGTTGCTTGCGCACTTCCTTGAGACCGGTGCCGATCAGCGGATTTCGCCGCATCCGCTGATCGACATGAAGCGGATGGGCAAGCGGCCGTTGCAAGGGTTCCTGGAATATGTCGGGAAACCGGCCCCGGCGCTTGACGAACCGGCGCCCGACCCGCTTTTCGACCCGGACCATTTCTGCGGCGGTGAGTTGTGCCCCTGGGATGCGGCCGCCCCCAACCTGTTGTGGGGCCATGTGATCGCAGGCAACCAGCGCGACACGGATCCGCATCCGTTCGTTTCGGTCGAACATGCGGCGCGCAGCGATTCGGATCTCTTCACCGGTGTGCAGACGGTACTGGAGAGGATCGCGAGGGGAACTTTCACCGCCGACACGCATCCGCTGATCAGCGGCAGCCACATCCGCCGCCAGGCCCCCTGGGTACGCGACAGCGGCCAGCACCCGACCCGCTACTTCCTTGAACAGGCGATCGCGCACAATATCGACCCGCATCCCTGTTTCTCGACCCAGTTCTATCTTTACACGAACGCCGACGTACGCGAGAATGGCGTGAACCCGCTGCTGCATTACCTGCGCTACGGCGAGGTCGAAGGGCGGGCACCTCATCCGTTCTTTGATGGGCCATACTACTACCGGACACATCTGGCCGCGCAGACGCAGGTGAAGCCGCAGCCGCTGCTGCATCACGTCGTCTCGGGCACGTTTGCCGCTGTGCAGCCTCATGAACCCGGTGCCGCCGCGCTGGGTACCCGGCTGGCAGGCGTGCTGTTCCGGCAGGGGGACGATGCGGGTGCGGTCGAACTGCTGCGCAATGCGCTGCATCCCGACACCGCCCCGCGCCATCCGACGCTGGTCTGCGAGGCACGCAAGGCAGTTTCAACCCTGGAGGACGGCCGGTCAGGGACCGATCTGTCGCCTCGACAGGTTGTGGTGCGGCGGCCGGCGATCGCCCATCCGACCCTGGATATCGCGCCGGCTTCGGGTGCCTACGAATGCGGGGGGCAATATGCGCTGCATTGCCGCGACGCCATGGTGATCGGCGGCAATGACGGGATCGTGCTGAAGGACGGGCGGATGTTCGACCCCGGCCTTGCGGGCTTCGATCCCGCGATCATGCGGCCGAAGGAAAACGGTCCCGTGGCGGAGGTTGCTCCCGATGGCGACCGGGTCCTGATCCGCCGTCACCGGCAAGGGGATGCAATTCCTGCCGGCATCCTCGCCTGCGGCACCTACAGCCACAACTATTACCATTTCCTTGTCGAGACCTTGCCGCGCGTCATGGCAGCATCCGGCATTGCGCCGCCCGATGTTCCCATCCTGACCGACGACCGG
>WBZO01004910.1_pt1 | contig 14023 bp, 15 predicted proteins | sample 5204261 | NCBI WGS metagenome assembly WBZO01 (sample SAMN12412400, study PRJNA552823) | activated sludge metagenome | isolation source: activated sludge from anammox sidestream of wastewater treatment plant... | place: USA: North Carolina | collected 2017-09
GACCGCAACGAAGAGGAGGAGCCCCCGCGCTTGCGGCTTCCATGTGCCGAGGCAGGGTAAAACCGTGCATCTCAGGCCGACCGAGGGGACTGAAACCGAGAGAGGAAGAAACTCGACGAACCACAGAGCGAGAGAATTACCGAAAACCGATCTCACTGGACGGCGACAACTGGACCGTGAGACACTTCCCAATGCCACCGAAGAAGCCCACCGCGCCGAAAGGCCTTCGTATACAGCTCAAAGGCCTCCGCACCACGCAGGAGCTTCGCGCCATGCTTCACGAAGCCGTTGACGGCATCGAGGCCAAGGGCATCACTCACCTTCGCGGCTCAAATCTCTACGTCACACCCTGCGACGGAGACGGAAAACCAGTCATCCGCTACGGCCGCCACAAGCTCCAAGACTTCAGCATTGAAGAACCCTACCCGAGCGCAGCCGAGGAACACGGCCTCTAGTCCTTCTTTCGCTTGTCCTCGAGGAACCGCTGAAGCTTCGACCTTTTCTCCTCGACGTCCTTGCGCTTGCTAGTATCAGGACCCGGCAGCTCCTTGAGCGGCGGATACTTCGCAACCGGAAACGCCGACGCATACGGACTGTCTCTCCTGGCGTATGGATTTTCAGGCTCCGGCAACCGCTCTTGAGGGTTCCCGATTAGCCCGCTCTCCGAAGCGTAGGACCCTTCCGCGTCCTTCACTGTCTGGACGCGATCACACGACGGGCAGCAATGGTGCGACCTCTCATCCCTCGCAATGCACGACATGCGGCCGCAATCGCAGATGAACACGCTCCCGTTGCCGCAGAAGGGACAGACACCGCACCCCTCAACGTAGTTCACCCTTCCCTTCAGGTACGCCACGAGCTCGCCCGGGTTCTGCATCTTCTCCAACGCCAGCTCATAGGCCGGGGGAAGCTTCTCGACGGCCGTAATCAGCGCGGAGTTTGAAGAGACCGCGACCTCTCGCCGGAACGCCCTACCCTTCCGGCCGCTGCAAAAAATCACCTGATGAAGGTACTGAGCACTCATCGGAACCACCGCCAGACGAGCCGATTGAAGCTCTCCCGGAAACGCCTGTCAGCCGAATAGTACCAGCTCGGAAGGTACTCGAAGTAAGGAGCCGTCTTCAGCAGCATGGGCCGCTTACTCCCGCGCCAGACTATTTGATTTTTGCGATCCTTCGACAGCAGCCGCCCAACCTGGTCCGCATCGAGCAGGGGAACAACCTTTTCCCGCTTCTCTCTCTGACCACCGAAGCCCCGGACGTTCTCACTGACCACATGCGTCCCCAGACGCTCGACGATGTAGGCGACCGTTGCCGGATGCGTCACGCCCATGAACTGCACCGCTTCAGCGTTGCCGAAGAACCCTCCCCAAATTCCCGGGTAGACCTTCTCAAACTGCTCAATGTCCTGACCCAGGACCCACAGCCTCACCCCGTAGCTTCTCAGGACGGGCCCAACCACCTCAATGCCGTCCAGACGCCCGAGGCTGGGAAATTCGTCTATGGCGAGCAGGATGGGAGGCTTTGGGGCTTCCTGTACCCGCATCATCATGTCCACCAAGAGCAGGACGAACATGCGAAGCCACCGGCCTTCCTTGCCCGAAACCATGTTGATCGGAAGGCAGAGGTAGACCGAGATTGTCCCCTTCTTCAGGTCCTCGAGGAGAAAGTCAGAACGCTTGTTCACCTTCTGAATTTCCGGGACGTCGAGAAAAGCCGTGTGCTCCTGCGCCGTCGTGAGAACGCCGCCCCGTTGGTTGTCCCCCATCATCAACAGCGACGAAGCGGCCGCAGAGATCACTTCCCCGTAGGGCCCTTTCCGTGCCGCCTTCATCTCCTGCAACAGGACGTCAAACGGCGTCATGTCCGGGTCGCTCGCCTCGATAGCTCCCGCCTCAACCGCTTCCGCGTAGCCCTCTAGGTCGCCCTCCATGAGCAACTGACGCAGCCGCACCAGAGACCGCTTTTCAGGCGCATCATGCACGAGGATGAACAGCACCAGACCCCGCACGAAAGTCTTCGCCGCACTGTCCCAATACACGTCACGGCTCTCCGACTTCACCAGGGCTTCAGCGATCTTCCCCGCGTAGCTCACCGCTCTGTCTGCATCGTAACCAGCAACCCGGCTCACTTCGTCAAAGACGTTGTAAGCCGCCGTCTGGAACCCCGGCACGATCCCGAACGGATCGAGGACGTAGACCGACTGACCAAGACCAGAGACGCCCTTTCCCTGCCCTCTCCTGGCCGCCGTAACAGCCGCGAGCTCGCCCTTTGGATCGACGCACAGCAGAGAGCCCCTGTGTATGCAGAGATTGGGAACGAGAGCGGCCGTGCTCTTACCGCTTCCCGGGCTTCCGATGGTGACAACGTGCTTCTCGGTCGGAATACCCACGGGCCGCAGCATCCCGCCCACCAGCAGCTTCGGACGGCCTAGAAAAATATCACCCTCAACGAACCGCTCGGACAGCACCTCGAGAAAGCCAGCCCATCCGCTTGTCGGGCCCCTTCCGAATTTCCGCAGAGCCTCCCACCACTCTTGAAGCCGGATGAAGCCCTGAAGAACCCACCGACGCCCAATCGACGACGCCCGCCAGAACGGATTGAAGAGGCCTACGAACTTCAGCGACCGGGAGACGGCCGTTGACCAGATCACCCACGACAGGAGCACCGTGAAGGCTAGGAGAACGTCCCCCCAAAGCTTCCACTGGTACGGATTGCCCTGGACGCCCAGCCCTACGAAAGCGTGATTGACCAGCCAGACGCTCGGATACAGGAACGCCACCACAGCACCGGAAGCCATACGCTCGACGGCCTCGGTACTGAGCAGACCTTTCCCCCACGCGACGAAGGGAAGAACGTTCGCCTTGAACCATCCCGAGGACCCGGGGACGTAGGTAAACAGCGCCTCACCAGCCAGAGGCAGGACGACGAAGAAGAGGACCAGACCCTTGACGAGGGCCCAAGGTCCCCCATCAAGTACACCGGCAAGACTGAAGACGCGGCCGACCAGGAGAACCACCCCGGGACCAGCAATCCACGGTGTAACCGTTGGAGGGCTTACCCACAGCGCCGCCAACCAGAGGACCCACGCTCCGAACTCGATTAGCCACCGCATAGGGCACCACCGCACGGAGCCGTTTCCGTAAGGTCCGCGTTAATCGCATTTTAAGGCCTTTCCTGTAAACTGCGGCATACGTCCCGGCCCCTCCATTTTCGGACCGGCAAGAGTACCGAGTAGGAGCAAGACCCCGTTGGGTGTTTCACCCTCCGGGAAAGGCAAGAACCGCATGGCCTAAAGGCCTCGCGCTTCAGGGGTAAGACGTCGCCTTAGTAGGCTTGCAAGATGTGCGTTGTATTACAACGCTTTCTTGACAAGGGGGCTCAAATGCCGCCCCCGTTGTATCCCCGGCTCAAGAGCGGTCCCTGCCATCATCGTCACCCACGCCGTACCCGGCGCGGCTAACTCGAAGGAGGCAGGTTCCCATGGCCGCCAGCGGCCCAAAGCAAAGAAAACGCACCCGCGTCTTGCAGACCCGGTGCGCGGAGAAGGATGCGGCCGCCATCCGCCAGAAGGCGGACAGCGCCGGTCTCTCGGTCAGCACCCTCCTCCGGTGTGCCGCCCTGGACCTTCCGCCTCCCCCGGCAGCGCGTCGGCCCCCGGCCGATCTTCAGGCCGTAGCCAAGCTCCTCGCCGCCCTCCCGGGCATCAAGTCCGAGCTTGGAAAGCACGGCTCCAACCTCAACCAGATCGCCCACCACCTGAACGCCGGAAGACCCTCCGACCGCGTGGCCGGAATGCTCGAGCTCGCGCTTGAGGAAGTCACCCGGTTCTACGACCGGGACCTAGCAGAGCTTCGCCTAGCCCTCCTTCAGGCTCTCGGCCGCGAACCAGACCGGCAGTAGACAACTAGCCATGTCTACATGGCGACTTGTCCCCTTTACCACCCCTGCCCTGTCTGTGTATACTTCCCGACAATGAGACCTGTAGCCTTCCCTCCAACCCTCAAGGGATAGAAACCTACATGCATACAATCGCGCTCCTCGCCCAAAAGGGCGGACCCGGAAAATCCACCATGTCGCTTTGCCTCGCCGTAGCAGCCGCCCAGGAAGGGCGCACGGCTCTGGTTATCGACATCGACCCCCAGGCGACCGCCTGCAACTGGAAGGACCGCAGGAAGACCGACAACCCCCTTGTGATCGACGCTCAACCCGCACGGCTCCGCAATGCGCTCGACAGGGCCCGAGAGGGAGGCGTTGACCTCGTGCTGATCGACACCCCGGCCCGGTCCGAACAATCGGCCCTCGCGGCAGCAAAGGCCGCAGACCTCGTGCTGATCCCGTGCCGCCCGCAGGCTTTCGACCTCGAGACGATCCCGAACACGCAGGAAATCATCAAGCTCGCCGGGACCCCGCGACACATGGCGCTTCTCAACGCCGTGCCCGCTCAGGGACAACGGAACGACCAAGCGAGGAAGTATCTGGACAGCCTCCTCATCCCGCATTGCCCTCACACCATCGGCCACCGTGCCGACTTCGGAGACGCCGCGCTCATGGGGCTCACGCCCCTCGAGTACAACCCGAAAGGCAAGGCCGCGCAGGAAATCCTTGAAGTCTACAAGTATCTTTGTCTACTTCTCTCCAACCAGCTAGAACAGGAAGCCCATGACCACGACCAAGCCAGACTTGGCCTCGCTCATAGCCAGTGAGGCAGGAAGCACCCGCCAACGGCCGAAGCTCGAGCAGCCCGCGAACACCTCACGGGAGGCGAAGCGTCCAAAGCCCGTAGGGCAGGGGACACGCGCCGGGACCAGTCCCATCACGGTCCACTTTCCGAAACAGGTTCGCAATCAGCTCAAAATCCTCGCCGTGAACAACAGCACGACGATGCAGAACCTCGTGGCCGAGGCCTTCAACGACCTCTTTGCGAAATACGGCAAGCCCGAGATCGCACCGAAGGAATGACCTTCAACCCTTTTAAGCTTTCCAGTCTACCGCCGTCTTCAAGCCCCTCAAGGTACGCTTCGCTCAGGAGCCCTTGACCGGCTTTCAGACCGGCAAGAGTTGTTGTTAAGGGGTTAAGCGGAAGCCTGAAGGCATAGACGACAAGCAGGGGCGTCGGAAGCGGTGTGGCGGACGCGGTGACTGTGGCTGAAGGCAGGTCAGGCTTGGCCCGAGGAGATCACCGGACGCCAGGGCAGGGGAGGGCTTTGAGCCAGAACCCGCATGCGACCGTGGGTAGGGTGATAACCGCCGGCTGCGGGTGCGGGCCTGTGTGTGCGCTGCCTAGCAAGGTAGCAGCCTCGAGACGCAGGACGGCGTTCCCATTTCAAAGGTCGATCCACTGTGGACTGTGGACAACGCGCACTCCGCGCTTGACGTGCAGTCGACATGTCGACAAGCTAGGCCGTGGCTAAAGAACGAAAACAATCAGGGCAGGCCTCGCGGCAAATCGTCGGCTTCAGTATCGCGCCGGAGCTCGCCGCGAAGGTGAAACTTGAAGCGGCGCGGCGGCAGCTCACGTTGCGTAAACTGTTAGAGGAGATGTGGAGCCTCTATCAGGACGCACGGAAGGCCGCCCGCGACGATGGCCGTTAATCTCGACAAGCCGCAAAACTGGAAGGCCGACATCGCCCGGTCGGTCGATATGTATAACGACTGGTTCATGCAATTCGCGCCGAAGGCGTTCCGCGCAACCCGCATTGAAACGACGAAGGCCGTTGAAGCGACCCTTCACGCTACCGCCAACATCACCAACATAAAACCGGCGATACTGCGCCAGCATCCAGAAGTGCTCCCGACGCTCCGCATGTCCACCTGCCCGCCACTCGCCGTCGACCGGCTGATCGGCCTTGCCGGCGTTTCAGATAATCTCGTGAAGAGCATCGAGATCGACAAGCGGCTGCCGCCCAGAATGGCGGTGGCGGACATCGACGTGCAGCTTGAGAAAATCGGCACCGTGATCGAGAAGTTGGCGGACCCGGATATTTTTGTGTGGCTCGGGCGCACCGCGCCGGCAACGGAAACGGAGATTCACCGCGCGGCAACCATCGTGGCCGACCGCCTCTGCGGCTCCGTCGCCAACCCAATCATCAAGAACGCCCAGGAGAAGCGCCAGCTCGCCGCTATCAAGGCCTGGCTCGAAGCCAAAGGCTACACACCGACCGCTGTTGGGGCGGGCATCAAGTTTAGCGCCATGCCGGCAGGCACCTTCAGCTTTCGCATGAACGTGCCGGTCAAACTCGAAGGCGGAATGAAAACCGTGAACATTCCCGTTGACGCTGTGATTAAACCGAAAGGCTCGAAAGCTGCCGACCTGCCGCTTTTCATCGAGGCCAAGTCCGCCGGCGACTTCACCAACACCAACAAGCGCCGGAAGGAAGAAGCCGTCAAGATGGCGCAGCTTCGCGCGAACTACGGACCTGCAGTCCGCTTCAATCTGTTTCTCTGCGGGTATTTCGATAGTGGCTATCTCGGCTACGAAGCCGCCGAAGGCATCGATTGGGTTTGGGAACACCGCATCGATGACCTGGCTCTATTCGGAATATGACGATGACCGGGATGATCGATAAGCTCGAATATGACCGCCTCGCCCTGCAAGGGCGGCTTGACGGCGAAAAGACCCAAGCCGAACGCAACCGCCTGGGGCAATTCGCAACACCCACGCCCCTCGCGCAGGATATTTTGCGCCACGCAAAAACGCTCCTGCCGCGTGGCGCGGCCGTGCGCTTCATCGACCCCGCCATCGGCACGGGCTCATTTTATTCCGCGCTGCTTAAAGTGTTCCCCGCCGGCCGTGTCAGCGAAGCCCTCGGTTTCGAGATTGACCCGCACTACGCCGTGCCGGCGGCGCGGCTATGGAAAGAAACCGACCTCGCGCTGAAGCGTGGCGACTTCACCAAGCAGCCGGCCGACCCGCGTTTCAATCTTCTAATCTGCAACCCGCCCTATGTGCGCCATCATCACATGGCGCGCGAAGAAAAAGAACGACTTCAGACGCGCACGTTGCAGGCCTGCGGCACGAAGATCGGCGGCCTCGCCGGCTTGTATTGCCATTTCATCGGGCTGTCCCATGCCTGGCTCGCGCCAGGCGCGGTGTCAATCTGGTTGGTGCCGAGCGAGTTCATGGACGTGAATTACGGCCAGGCCGTGAAGCGATATCTACTGGAGCGCGTGACGCTGCTACAAATTCACCGGTTCGACCCGGCCGACGTGCAGTTTGCCGACGCCCTCGTGTCCTCGGCCGTCGTGTGCTTCCGCAACGAAGCGCCGCCGGCCCGCCACGAAGTTACGTTCACATTCGGCGGGAGCCTAGATGCGCCGAAGCTGTCTAAGGCAGTTTCGGCCGAGGCACTCGTGCACGAGGCCAAGTGGACGCGCTTTCCGGCCGCCGACGTACGCGGGCCGAGCACCGTTCCGACGCTCGCCGATTTCTTCAAGGTGAAGCGCGGCCTAGCCACCGGCGACAACAGTTATTTCATTCTCAGCGCCGAAGACATTGACGCGCGCCGGCTCCCGCTCGAATGCTTTACGCCCATTCTGCCCAGTCCGCGCTATGTCGACGTCGACGAAGTCGACGCGGACACGTCCGGCCTGCCGCTTCTTCCTCGCCGCCGGTTTCTTCTCGATGTGACCATGCCCGAGGAAGAAATCAAACGCCGCTATCCAACTCTCGCGGCGTATCTCGAGGAAGGCAAAGCGCGCGGCCTCCATGAGCGTTACCTGTGCCGGCATCGTTCCCTGTGGTACGCGCAGGAAGACCGGCCGCCCGCACCAATTGTCTGCACGTATCTCGGCCGCAGCGACAAGAAGACCGGCCGCCCCTTCCGCTTTATCCTGAACCGCTCGAAGGCGACCGTCGCCAATGTCTATCTTGCGATGTATCCAACACCCACGCTCGCGCGCGCCATCGCCGACGACGCCGACCTTGTCCGGAAACTGTGGGCCTTTCTCAATCGCATCACGCCTGATCAACTCCTGGGCGAAGGCCGCGTTTACGGCGGCGGGTTGCACAAGCTCGAACCCAGGGAACTTGCCAACGTCCCCGTTCCTGATTTCGCAGCATTGCTCCCCCACGCGAGCAGGCCAGCAAAACAGTTGGGCCTATTTCACGAAGCCACAGCGCAATAGCGACGTCCGTGAGGCGTCACGGGCAGGAGCGGCAAGGTTTGTGCCAGAAAACGACGCACGCAGTTGCCTCAAGAGCGATGCGCGGGCGGCGGCGCAGGGGAAGGTATGGACCGATTCATGGGGCCGAGGGGGCGATCGGAGCCGGCGCCTGTTGACCCGCTGCGGCCGGGTGCCGCGGCGCTCGCGCGGCGGGTTCCGGTACGAGTCGCCTTCGAGCACGAGCACGTGGGCATGGGTTCAGGCTTGCGTCTCTCCGTTCCAGGTAAAACCCACTTCGCTCATGCTGCTTCCCTCTCTCTTGCTACGCCTGAACAAGGGTATTGCAAAAGGTACACCTTTTGTCTACAGTGCGGAAAGGAGCGATTAACAGGGAGTTACGACGTTGCGAAAGTCCGTTGCAATAATAGAGGGCCGAAAGGTCGGTTATGCCCGCGTCTCGAGTACCGACCAGAACCTCGACATGCAGATTGACGCCCTCACGAAGGCCGGGTGTGAGAAAATCTTTTCCGACCGACTGAGCGGCGCGACCGCCAACCGTCCCCAGCTTCAACGCGCCCTCGCCAGCCTCGAGGCCGGAGACACGCTCCTAATCTGGAAGCTCGACAGGGCAGCGCGATCAATGCGGGACCTTGTGAACATCGTTCACGACCTCCGCACCCGCAACATTCACTTTCACTCTCTCACCGAAAACCTCGACACCTCGAGCGCCCAGGGAAGGCTTGTGTTTCACTTCTTCTCAGCCATTGCCGAGTTTCAACGCGAGATCATCAAGGAGAACCAAGCCGCAGGCATTAAGGCCGCTCGCAAGAGAGGCAAGCACCTGGGACGACCCCGGAAGCTCACCGCCGACCAGATCACCCACGCCAGAGAACTCATCGACGACGGCAGCAAGAACGCCGCAGAGATGGCAGGCCTTCTCAAGGTGGACCGCGTGACGCTCTACCGCGCCCTGAGACGCACGGCTTGAGAGTTTTTTCTTGCCCTTCCCGGTCAGAGGCCTTTACAAATGACCTTTTTCAGAAGGGGCAACACCATGAAACGCTTCACCGTCTTTGCTGCACTCATCCTCACCGCCTGCGCCACACCACCGGACAAGATCGCTTCCGCCTACGTCTCTCCGATCCAGTACCAAGACTATTCCTGCAAGCAGATTGCCCGGGAGATGGAGCGCATTTCTCGCCGCGCCAGCGAACTCCACGGCAGCCTGAACAAGACCGCCTCCAACGACAACGCGCAAATGGCCGTTGGCCTCATTCTCTTCTGGCCTACTCTCTTCTTCCTCGAGGGAGGAGACGGACCACAGGCCTCCGAGTACGCCCGCCTCAAAGGCGAGCGCGAAGCACTGGAACAGGTCGCCAATGACAAGAATTGCGACCCCTCAACCATGCCGCGCTTCGAGGAACCCCCAGCACCTCAGACCGCCAAGCAGACGACCGCGAAAGCGAACGACTAGCGGGAGCCTGTCCCGGGACCTACACCCCGGCAGAGGTTCGGCCTAGAACACCGCGACCGCGAAAGGCCGACTATGAGAGAGCAGATCGAGGCTCAGGTAGTAGAAGCCGACGAGCAGCGCCGGAAGGACCCGCAGCACTACAGCGGGCCCGACTGGTGGCAACTCTCACCCGAAGAGAGGCTTGTCTTTGGGATCGACCCTCAACGCTGGCCTCGGATGATGACAGCCCTTGCCGCTTACAACGTCTTTCTCGACGTCACGGGCGGCGACATGCTCGGATATGACGAAGAGGCCGTGAAACGCCTTCAGCTCGAGCGCAGCGACCTCCTGCAAGGCACCGACCCGCAGGCCTTCACGGAGTTTGCGACGACCTACGCAGGCTTGACCATCAGAGAGGCGGGGGCCGCCTACTGGAAAAATCGCTTCTGGCTCTCCCGCAACGGTCTCACCACCTACCCCGACGAGGCCTAAGCCCTTTCTTTCTGGCTTGTAGGATTGTATACTTTCGTCAATTAACGAAAGGACGACCATGCGAGCCGCAAAGAAAACCGAAGAAGACACGCCCTCCGCTCTCAACTTCAAAGTACCCCCGTCTTTCCGCCGCCAATACAAGCTCTACGCCGTCACCAAGGGCATGACGATGACGGAGCTCCTGCAACAGTCCTTCGCTCACTTCAAACAGCGCCGGAAATAGCCGAGCGCCACGGTGGAGGGGCGGACGATGCGGACGAAGGCCGAAATTCAAGAGACCATTCAGCACCTCATCCTGACGAAGGATGACATCACCTACACACACCCCATCTTCATGCAGTGCTTCCTTCCTCACCGATCTCTTCCGGGGGGGACCGATTTCTACCAGATACACCACGGCAAGGCGTCGCTAGCGATCAGCGCCGGGAGGCTTGTGAACCCGTCCAAGCCCCACACTTTCGAGAAGCAGGAAATCCCCGCAGGACCGAAGGCCCGCCTTCTTGTCGCCTACATCAACGACCAGGCGATACGGACGAAGGCCCCTCAGATCGACATGGGCCGAAGCCTCCGCGACTTCATGGACCGCAACGGCATCCCCGTCTGTGGCACCAACGGGAAGGAGATCACCCGACAGGCCAAGAACCTCGCGGCCGCCGAGATCATTCTAGGAACGTGGGGAGAGCAGGCCGTTAATCAGGCCAACATTCGCATAGCCAAGGGCCTCTCTTTCTGGATCGAGAAGAACCCCGAACAGGGAACCCTCTGGACGCCTGAGCTTCTGCTTTCAGACGACTACCTACACGCGCTCCTTCAGCACCGCGTCCCCGTCGATTTCCGCGCTCTCGTGGCGCTACAGGCGAACCCTCGAGCAATGGACGTCTACTGCTGGCTCTCCTACCGCATGACCTCTGTGCGCGTTCCGACGCACATTCCCTATGAGGCCCTTCACCCCGTCTTCGGGCCCGCCATCAAGCAACTGAAGCACTTCAAGCACGAGTTTACCGTAGCCATGAAGCTGGCCCTGAAATTCTACCCGACCGCTCGCCTTGCGCTCGAGGCAGAGAAGCTAGTCCTGTACCCGTCGCCTCCGGCGATCAACCCGAACGCCGACAGACCGGCGACCAGGACACGGCACATCAAGCCCGCTCTCAAGCTCGCTCGAGAAGTCCCGCGTGAGACGCCAGAGGAAGCAGCCGACCGCCGCCAATTCATGACCGACCACCTCACAGAGGACGCGATCAAGATGGCTCCGCACCTCGCGCCCTTCTTCCGCAGCGTGATCCCCGTCCTTGTCGAGCACGGACTGAAAGAGGCAACGTTCAAGGTCCTGGCCGAAGCGAGGACCGAGGCTCGCAGCAAGCCCGGCTATCTGAAGACCTACCTTCAGCGCCTCATCGACGACTACCAGCTACGCCGTTTCGTCGTGCATAACCCTGTGGAAAAGCAGAATTAGGGTGTGAGAGTTTCCGACCGGCACTTTCCTTGAAAAACAACGGCTTGACCCAGAACCCCCGTGAGAGTTTCCGACCGAAGGTGTGAGAGTTTCCGACCGACTTGCTTGCAAACCCTTGAACTACAACGTCAATCCGGCCCCTCTGAAAGTCTTAAGATTCTTAAAGAAGATACTTAAAGGCGGATGCCTCTTTGAGGCTTGTCAACAGACGGAGAGAAACCCCCCGCTAAGCCCTTCAGCTTCCACGGATCAACCAGGCGTTAACCCGCCTTCGGTTACAACCGAGAGAGGACCCGCGAACCACGGAAGGCCTTCACCGTGATTGCAAAAGGCAACCAACGCGGCGGCGGCCAGCAGCTCGCCACCCACCTACTCAACGCCTACGACAACGAGCGCGTCGAGCTTGCCGACGTTCGGGGAGCGATTGCGAACGACCTTCACGGCGCTCTTGCGGAATGGAGCGCCACCGCGAAGGCCACCCGATGCAGAAAGTTTCTCTACAGCCTCTCCGTCAATCCTGACCCTCGACAAGGCCCGCTCACCCGTCAGCAGTACGTCGAATTTCTCGACCGTGCCGAGAAGGAGCTAGGGCTATCCGGGCAACCTCGAGCCGTCGTCTTCCACACGAAGGAAGGCCGGGAGCACTGTCACGCCGTATGGTCGCGCATCGACCCCGAGAGCATCCGAGCTCGCCAGCTCTCACACGACCGCATGAAACTCCGCACCGTCGTCCGAGGCTTCGCCAAGGATCACGGCCTCGAGCTTCCGCAGGGCATCCGGGAGCGTCCTACCGACCGCTTCAACCGACACGCTCGAGAGATCAACCACGCCGAGAAACAGCAGGAAGAAAGAACAGGGCTCACCAAGGCCGAGCGGGTCAAAGAGATCACGGAAGCGTGGAAGCAGAGCGACACCGGAAAGGCTTTCCTCACCGCCATTGAACAGCGGGGCTACACACTGGCCCGGGGAGACCGTGGCGCTTACGTCGTCCTCGACGCCTTCGGAGAGGTTCACAAGCTTGCCCGTCAGATCGACGGAGCCAAGACGAAGGACCTGAAAAACCGCCTTCAGGACTTCCCACTCGAGAACCTACCCGACGTCGCCACTGTTCAAGAGGCTATCCGAAAAAGACAGGAGGAGAGGGACAGGCCATCCCCCTCACAGAGCCTCGAGCAACGCAGCGCCCGCCTCGCATGGGCACAGGCTCAGCGACGGGACGAGCTCGAGAGCAAACGCCAGGACCTCGAGAAGCAACACCAGAAAGAGCGCGACCTACTGCAATCCCTTCACGACCAGCAGGAAGCGCCTACTGAACAGCTCCGCGAAGAACGCCGCGAGAAGACCCTAGAGGCCTTCACCGAGAACCGCGACGAGATCACGAAGCCACCAGAGCCGCCACCGGCTCCGCAGCCAGCTCCGCAACCAACCACTAGCGCACCCAAACCCGAACCGAAGCCCTCTTTTCCGTCAGCTCATGACCGCCTGGACCGCGAAAGGCTCACCCTCACCGAGCAACAACAGGCCGAGCGCAGCGCCATGTCAGAGCGTCATGGCCGATGGGATGCAGGCATTAACCGCGCCCGCGCAGAAGGACGCTACAAGGGCGTTGTCGCGTGGCTCATGCGCGTCACCGGGATTCAGGGTTTCATCGACAGGAAGCACCAACAGCAGGACCTCGACCGACAGAAGGACCAGGAACGGCAACAAGCCGCCCTTCAACGTCGCCATGCCCGAGAGCTTCGAGAGTTTCAGCGGCACTACAAGGCGCTAGACCGCCTCGAGCGAAAGGAGAGGAAGTCCCTCGAGACCAGAGAAAGACGCGAAGCCCTCGCACCCGTAAGACAGAAAGCGCCCACTCCCGAGCTCAAGGGCCTCTTCTCACCGGCAGCTCAGCCGCCGCCAGAACCAGAGCAGAGAGGAACGATCACCCAGCACTTCAACGAACAGGCCAGCCCCACCGAAGAGAAAACCCACGACGTTGCCACCGGGGGAGCGGGACGCCTCCCGGAGATCAAAGAAACCGCTCAGCAGATCACCAAGCCCATCGACCCGGAGAAACAAGCCCTCTTCGACGCTATCAAGATCGAGGCCGAGAAGAAGAAACGCGCCAAGGAAAAGGACCTCGAGAAGAAGCCCCGCGATCCCGGCCGGGACCCGGGGCGCTAACCTTCACCGCATGGCCAGTGCCCGCGAAATGTTCTCGAGAGAGGCAAGGCCGTTGCGTCTCTCCGACGTATAACGCTCCGTCGCCACGAGCCCCTTTGTCACCATCCCGAACAGTGCCCTTAGTTCCAGGTCGCTCAGTCTTTCCAGCTCTATCGTTGTCAGCAGTTTCATTTTTCTTTTCCTCCTCTGTTACCGGCCCCGACTTTCAAGGCCTTCTTGCAGACGGGAAACCCGCAGAGGCTCAAAGCTGCATCCGCAGGACCGCAACGAAGAGGAGGAGCCCCCGCGCTTGCGGCTTCCATGTGCCGAGGCAGGGTAAAACCGTGCATCTCAGGCCGACCGAGGGGACTGAAA
>WBZO01004914.1_pt1 | contig 14019 bp, 13 predicted proteins | sample 5204261 | NCBI WGS metagenome assembly WBZO01 (sample SAMN12412400, study PRJNA552823) | activated sludge metagenome | isolation source: activated sludge from anammox sidestream of wastewater treatment plant... | place: USA: North Carolina | collected 2017-09
CCGGTACCAGAATAATATCAGACAGTGACGATCCAGTTCGCGCACCGAACTCTCACGCGCCCGCAAACCGCCGTGAGACGGCCGTGACACGGATGGCGGCGTGCGGTGGCGTCAGCCGCGCCCGCACAGGCTGAGCGTCGCCGTCGCGTAGCCGCGCAGGTCGCTGGGTTCGACCACCAGCTTCATTTCGATATTGTTGATCTGGATAGGCTGCCTGACCGGCATGCCGGTCACCTTGATCGGCTGCGACGTCCAGGCGCGATTGATGGTGACCACCGTGGATTTGGCCAGATCGTCAGTCGCGCCGGGCGCCGTGGCCGACACCTGGATCAGTCCTTCCAACAACGAAATACCCTCCTCGTTGCCTTGGCTTCCCGTCTGGATGGCAAAACGCTTGCGCGTGAAGCGCGCCTCGCAGGGCCGCGTGTTCTCGGCATCGCGCAGGACCTGTGCCAGGCGCTCATCCCGCACGCCGGCGGTACGACGATCGCGCAGCACGGTCAGGAGATTCGCCAAGCCCCCGCTGGGAACATCGGCATCATAGCGGCGCTTCAGCGCGTCCGCCCCCTGCCGCGACCGTGACAGGTCCGTCTGCAGACGGTCGTTTTCCATCCGCAGGTTTTCGAGTTCCGCGGTCAGGCGGCGGACGTCGCCTTCCAGCGCCGTCACCTCGGACCGGGCCAGCATCGAGCCACCCTGGTAGGAGGAATAGCCGATGCCGACGAAAATGCCGGCCGCGGTCAGCCAGAGCGCGGCGCGCGCCAACATCTGGCGACGCCGCCGGCTGCGTTGTCGGCTGAATCCGCTTCTGTAAGCCATTCCAGAATCTGCTTGCGGTCGATCGGGTCGTTGAAGATGCCGCACCATGCGGGCGGGACAGGCAAGTCGCAAGCCTGCCCCGTGTCGTCAACCGGCAACATCATTGACATGAGAAGCGATGATGTCAGGTTGCCGCAATTTCATGCGTCGCCGCTGATTCGGGCCCGCTATTCACGGTTTTGTGGTCTCTGATTTGCATGCTTCCGGCAAGGCCCCGCATTACAAGGATTGCCGCCGTGACTGATCTTCATTTCCTGACCATCGCCCAGGCCTCGTCGATGATCCGCAGCAGGAAGCTGTCGCCGATCGAGCTGACCGACGCCTTCATGGAGCGGATCAAGGCGTTGGACGGGGCGCTGAACAGTCATCTGATGGTGATGGAGGACACCGCCCGCGCCGCCGCGGCGCAGGCCGAGGCCGAGGTCGCGGCGGGCAACTGGCAGGGCCCGCTGCACGGCATCCCGATCGGGCTGAAGGACATCTACAACACGGCGGGCGTGACGACGACCGGGCATTCGGCGCTGTTCAAGGACCATGTCCCGGACGAGGACGCATTCTCGGTCAGGCTGCTGCGCGATGCCGGGGCGGTCTTCACCGGCAAGCTGTCGACCTGGGAGTTCGCGATCGGCGGCACGTCCTTCGACCTGCCCTGGCCGCCGGCGCGCAACCCGTGGGATCTGGAACTGGACCCGTCCGGCTCCTCCTCGGGATCGGGGGCGGCGGTGGCGGCAGGGCTGTGCATGGGGGCGATGGGCAGCGACACCGGGGGCTCGATCCGCGGGCCGGCGGCCTGGTGCGGCATCGCAGGATTGAAGCCGACCTACGGGTTCATCAGCCGCCGCGGCATCCTGCCGCTGTCCTTCTCGCTGGACCATGCCGGGCCGATGTGCTGGACCAGTGAGGATTGCGCCCTGATGATGCAGGTCCTGGCGCGGCACGATCCGCAGGATCCCGCCAGCGCGAATGTCGGCACGCCGGATTTCGCCGGCGCCCTGGGCGGCGGGCTTCAGGGGCTGCGGGTCGGCGTGGTGCGGCACTTCTTCGAGAAGGACCTGCTGACCGATCCCGAGACCATCGCCGCGCTGGAGACCACGCTGGTGGCGATGCGCGACATGGACGCGACGGTGACGGATGTCACGCTGTCGCCGTTCGGCACCTTTGCCGATACCGGCAGCCTGATCGCCCGCACCGAATCGTTTGCCATCCATCAGGACTGGCTGCGCAGGACGCCGGAGAAATACGGCGCCTATGGCCGGCAGCGCCTGATGGCCGGCGCCTTCATCGCCGCCGCCGACTATGTCAACGCGCAGCGGCAGCGCGCCAGGCTGGTCGCCGAGGTGGCCGAGGTGATGAAGACCGTCGATGTGCTGGTCTTCCCCACCGCCCGCTGCCCCGCCCGGCCGATCGGCGAGGATTCGATGGTCTCCGGCTTTCAGCCCTTCTTCAACCGCGCGTTCAACGTGACCGGGAATCCCGCCCTGTCCATCTGCAACGGTTTCAACGCCAAGGGTCTGCCGCTGTCGTTGCAGATCGGTGGCCGGCCGTTCGAGGACGCGCTGGTGCTGAAGGTCGGCGATGCGCTGGAACGCGCGCTGGGCACCCGCGACAGCCGCCCCGCCTTCGCCTGCTGAGCCTTCGCCTGCTGAGCCTTCGCCTGCTGACAAACGAAACGGCCCGCGGCGGCGGCCGCGGGCCGGGCAACGCTGAACCACCGCCGGCGGTTCAGCTCATGGTGATCTGCGTGAAGTCCTGGTACCAGCTTTGTGCCGGCTTGAATCCGGTCACCTTCTTCGACATCGCCCGCGGATTGAGGTCGTGCACGATGAACAGCCACGGCGCTTCGTCGACGACGATCTCATGCGCCTTGCGCAGCAGGCTGAGCCGCTCATCGGCGTCGAAGGTCGCCTGCGCCTTGCGCAGCAGAACGGTGGCTTCCTCGTTCGTCCAGTGCCCCCAGTTGTAGTTGGTGGGCGAGTAGCTGTCGATCGCGTAGTAGCGGAACATCGACGACGGGTCAGTGTAGCTGAGGCTGATGTTGATGCCGTGCACCCCGTGCGACTGCGGCGCGGTCGGGCTGTTGCGCACGGCGACCAGCATGGTGCCCCATTCGACCACGTCGAACTCGATGTCGATGCCGACAGCCTTGAAGTTCTGCTGCATGAACTCGTTCATCGGGATCGGCATCATCTGCCCCGACCCGGAGGTGGAGATCATGATCTTCGCCTTCACCGGCTTGTCGGGGCCGTAGCCGGCTTCCTTCAGCAGCGCCTTGGCCTTTTCCGGATCGTATTTGTAACGGTTCTTCGGGTTGCCGAAGATCGGATCGTCGGGGGGATACAGCCCGGCCGCCGGCTTGGCCGACCCGTTCAGCATCTTGCACAGGCCCTCGCGGTCGATCGCATAGTTCATCGCCTGGCGCACCCGCACATCGGCGAAGGGGGAGCCTTCCAGGCAGTTGAAGGCATAGGGATAGGTGTGCGGATACGGCCAGAGGCTGATCTGCAGCCCCGCCTGCTTGAGCGACGGAATGGAGTCCGGCGGCGGCACCTCGATCCAGTCCACCTGCCCCGAGCGCAGCGCGGCGACGCGCGTCGTCGCCTCCGGCATCGGATAGACGACCATCTTGTCCAGCTTGGGGATGCGCGCCTTGTCCCAGTAGGCGTCGTTGCGCGACATTTCGGCATACTGGCCGAGAACGACCTTGGTGATCTTGAACGGGCCGGTGCCGGACGGTTTCTTGGCGAACTCGGCCCAGGACTTGCCCACAGCCTCCCACTGCGTCGGGCTGGCGATCAGCAGGCGAGGCAACAGATAGGGCAGAAAGCTGAACGGATATTTCGTCGTCAGCACGACGGTCTTGTCGTCGGCCTTTTCGAACTTGTCGATCATCGAGACGGTCGCGCGCACGATCGGCGATGCGGTGGGATCGTATTGCGGCGCCTTGTCGTCATAGACACGGCCGAAGTTCCAGATCACCGCGTCGGCGGTGAGGTCCGACCCGTCATGGAACTTCACGCCCTGGCGCACATCGCAGATCCAGCGCAGCGGGTTGGCCTCATCGATGCGCCAAGCGGTGAACAGGCCGGGGGTGATGTCGGCCAGTTTCTCGGTATGGGTGAAGTCCCAGTTGATGATCGAATCGTATGCGGGATAGCCCAGAAAACGGAAGCCCTCGCCGCCATTGTTGGGAATTCCGTGCGTCGTCGGCAGATCGGCGGCGGTCATGCCGATGCGCAGCACCTGCGGTGGCGCAGCGTGACCTTGGCCGAACAGGGCAGGAGCGGTGGCGGCGCCGGCCGCGGTTGCGATGAAGCCTCGGCGGGAGATCATCGGGGGGATCCAATCATCAACGAACAGGTTAGACGGACGCGGGGCCGCCACGGCAGACCCGCACCGTCCCTGGTGCAAGCGCTATGCCACCACCGGTTCGGCCGGTTCCGCCTTCGCCTGCGCGGTGCTGATCATTGAAACCATCGTGTCGGCGTCGACCACGTCGCAGAACGTATGCGCCATCGCCGAAAGTGTCGCGTTGTGCTCTTCATCGTTGAATGTCGCGTTGCCATCGGCGATGAAGAAGACCTTGTAGTTCAGCATCATCGCATCGCGTGCCGTCGATTCGCAGCAGACCTGGCTGGCGGTGCCGGTCACGATCAGCGTGTCGATACCGCGGTCCTGCAGAATGTCATGCAGATCGGAGGAGCCCGGGGCGAAGGCGCCGAACCGCCGCTTGCGCACCTTGAGGTCCTGGGGGCGGACATCGAGTCCGGGCCACAGATCATGCCCGAAGCTGCCCGGGGTGAAGGTTTCGATCATCCGTTCGCGGCGCGATGAGGAGCAGAAATGGTTGAAGTAGGTGGACCAGGTTTCGATGGCGACCTGGTCGAACGTGTTCTGGATATAGACGATCAGCCCGCCGGCGCTGCGCAGGGCCTGGGTGATGCGGTTGACGTTCGGGACGATGTCCCGTGCGTGGCCGATTTCCGCGACCTGTCCCGGCGCCATGAAGCCGTTCTGCAGATCGACGACAACATGGGCAGTACGCCCAACATTTAGGCTGTCGAATACTCGCAAGCCGCCTCGACGTTCGGTTGCCCGCGCGACGACTGCGGGATTGATGGCGATCTTGTGCATGGTCTTCACCCCGAATTTGCTTATCTTTTGGTCATTCCAAAAGAGATGATAATCCTATCATCCATCTTTCAATTTGTATGCATATAAATTAGCCTGTAACCGGCGTAAGCAGTTGACGCTGCGTTTCCGTTGAGCAATTATGCTGCATCGCAGCAATCCGGGCGCAGGAGACTTCACCAATGCTCGTGTTCGCCATCAGGCGCCTGCTCCAGGCCATCCCCATCCTGATCGGTGTCTCACTCGTCGTCTTCGGACTCGTCCATATCGTCCCCGGCAACCCGATCGACATGCTGATGCCGCCCGAAGCCTCGCCCGAAGTCATTGCCCAGATGAAAGCAGCCTTCGGCTTCGACAAGCCACTCCACATCCAATACCTGCTGTGGCTCTACCGCGCGCTGCAAGGCGATTTCGGCCTGTCGGTCTTCAACGCCACACCCGTCATGGGCCAGCTCATGGCGGCGCTGTCCAACACCTTCATCCTCGCCGTCCTCGGCGCCGCGCTGGGCTTCGCCCTGGGCATCACCTTCGGCCTGATGGCCGCGCTGTATCACGGCCGCTGGCCCGACAAGCTGTTCTCCGCCCTCGCCACCACCGGCGTATCGCTGCCGCATTACTGGTGCGCCATCGTCCTCGTGCTCGCCTTCGCCGTGCTGAACGATTTCCTGCCGGCGCAGGGCATGGGCGACGACTCCCTGCCGATCTATCAGCGGCTGGAGTTTCTGGTGCTGCCCGTGATCACCCTGTCGCTGATCCCGATGGGTGTGATCGGCCGCCTGGTCCGTGCCACCGTGCTGGAGATCGTCGGCCAGGACTTCGTCGGCGCCCTCGGCGCCAAGGGTCTGACACGCTGGCCGGTGATCCGCCACATCTGCAAGAACGCTGCGCCGCCCGTGCTGGCATTGATGGGGCTGCAGTTCGGCTACCTGCTGGGCGGCTCGATCCTGGTCGAGACCGTGTTCAACTGGCCCGGCTCCGGCAACCTGCTGAACCTCGCGATCTATCGCCGTGACATCCCGGTGCTGCAGGCCACGATCCTGGTACTGGCCAGCTTCTTCGTCCTTCTCAACCTGCTGGTCGACATCGCCCAGGCCGCGATCGATCCGCGTATCCGGCGCTGAACGGGAATCCTGACATGTCAGACGCCACACTCGACTTTCGCAACTCCACCTTGGCCGGTGCCGACGCGCCCGCCACCCCCGCACCCGGCTACTGGAAATCCGTCGGCCAACGCCTGCTGCGCGATCCCGTCACCATTGCCGTGACCCTGATCCTGCTGGGCATCCTGTTCATCACCATCGGCGCACCGCTGGTCACCAACGGCGATCCCTATACCGGCGGCATTCTCACCCGTCTCAAGCCCATCGGCACGCCCAACCACTGGCTCGGCACCGACGAGACCGGCCGCGACCTGTGGACGCGCATCTGCTACGGCGGCCGCCTGTCGCTGCTGGCCGCGATCCTGCCGGTGACAATCGCACTGGTGATCGGCGGCTTCCTTGGCATCCTGGCGGGCTATGTCGGCGGTTTCGTCGGCAACCTGATCATGCGCGTGATGGACGTGTTCTACGCCTTTCCATCCATCCTGCTGGCCATCGCCATCTGCGGCATCCTCGGCAACGGGCTGCGCAACTCGATCCTGGCGCTGTCGATCGTGTTCATTCCGCCCCTGGTGCGCGTATCGGAAACCGTCACGGCCCAGGCGCGGCAGCTCGATTTCGTCGAGGCCGCCCGCGCGTCCGGCACCACAACGATGCAGATCATCCGCCATCATGTCCTGGCGAATGTCCTGGGGCCGATCCTGGTCTATGCCACCAGCCTGATCAGCGTCTCGATCATCCTCTCGGCCGGCCTGTCCTTCCTGGGTCTCGGCGTCACCCCGCCCGAGCCCGAATGGGGCCTGATGCTGAACTCGTTGCGCCAGGCCATCTATGTCCAGCCCTACGTCGCCGCCCTGCCCGGCGTCATGATCTTCATCACCTCGATGTGTTTCAACCTGATGAGCGACGGGTTCCGCAGTGCGATGGATGTGAGGCTGAACAAATGAGCGCTGCCCTTTCCCTTTCCACCGACCCGCGTGCCACCGACCCGCGTGACCGTGGCGGCCCGGCCCAGCCTCTGCTGACGGTCGAGAATCTGCGCAAGCACTTCCCCGTGCGCGGCGGCCTGCTGAACCGCCAGGTCGCCACGGTGCAGGCGGTCGACGACGTTTCCTTCTCGGTGCGCAAGGGGGAAACGCTGGGCATCGTCGGCGAATCCGGCTGCGGCAAGTCCACCACCGCGCGCTTGCTGATGCATCTGATGGAACCCGACGCCGGCACCATCACCTTCGACGGCGACACCGTCGGCGGGCCGAGCGGGATCACGGTGAACGAGATGCGGCGGCAGATGCAGATGGTGTTCCAGGACAGCTATTCGTCGCTGAACCCGCGCATGACGGTGGCCGAAAGCATCGCCTACGCACCGCGCATGCATGGCCTGGGCGGCAAGCAGGCCTTCGACCGCGCGCAGACCCTGCTGGGGCAGGTCGGGCTGAACCCGCGTATCTACGCCCGCCGCTATCCGCACGAGCTGTCCGGCGGCCAGCGGCAGCGCGTGAACATCGCCCGCGCGCTCGCCCTGGAACCCCGCCTGGTGATCCTGGACGAGGCGGTCGCCGCGCTCGACAAGTCGGTCGAGGCACAGGTGCTCAACCTGCTGGGCGAGCTGAAGGCGCGGTTCAACCTGACCTATCTGTTCATCAGCCACGACCTGAACGTCGTCGAATATATCAGCGACCGCGTGATGGTGATGTATCTTGGCCGCGTCGTCGAAACCGGGCCGGTCGAATCGATCTATCACCATCCGCGCCATCCCTATACGCGGGCGCTGTTCGCCTCGAAACCGACGCTCGATCCCGATCGGCGCACCACCGAGATGCCATTGACCGGCGATCCACCGAACCCGATCAACCCGCCTTCGGGCTGCCGCTTCCGCACCCGCTGCGCCTTCGCACAGCCTGTCTGCGCCGAAAAGGTGCCGTCGCTGGCAGAGCCTTTTGCCGGCGACACCATCGGCGATTCGCCGCATCTCGTTGCCTGCCACCTGCCCGAAGCCCAGGCTGCCGGAGCCACGCATCATGTTTGACGCCGCCACCGACGAACCGGTTCTGAAGGTCGATGACCTGACGGTGCGCTTCCGCCGCCGCGGCACCGACGTGGCCGCGGTGAACGGCTGCTCCTTCGCGCTGAAGGCGGGGGAAACCCTGACGATCCTGGGCGAGTCGGGCTCGGGCAAGAGCGTCAGCCTGAAGACGATGATGGGTCTGCTGCCGGATTACGCGCAGATCTCGGGCCAGGTCTGGCTGAACGGGCAGGAGATATTGTCGCTGCCCAAGGCGGCGCAATCCAGGCTGCGCGGACGCGTGATCTCGATGATCTTTCAGGAGCCGATGTCGGCACTCGACCCCGTCTATACGATCGGCGAGCAGATCAGCGAGACGATCATCCAGCACGAAGGTGTCGACCGGCGTACCGCCTGGGCGCGCGCGCTGGATCTGATGAACCATGTCAAGATCCCTTCCCCCGAACGGCGGCTGAAGAACTATCCGCACGAGATGTCGGGCGGCATGCGCCAGCGCGCGATGATCGCGCTGGCGCTGGCATGCAAGCCGTCGGTACTGCTGGCAGACGAGCCGACGACCGCGCTGGACGTGACGGTGCAGATCCAGATCCTGCTGCTGTTGCGGCAGTTGCAGCAGGAGCTCGGCATGGCGATCGTCTTCGTGACGCACGATGTCGGCGCGGCGGCGGAAATCTCCGACCGGATCGCCGTGATGTATGCTGGCCGCTTCGTCGAAAGCGGCACCACGCGCGAGATCATGCGCAACCCGCGTCATCCCTATACGCAGGGGCTGCTGTCATCCACGGTGCATGGCGGGCTGCGGGGCAAGGTGCTGGAAACCATTCCCGGCACGCCGCCGAACCTGGCGCAGCTTCCCCCCGGCTGTGCCTTCGCCCCGCGCTGCCGTTACGCCACCGACCGTTGCCTCGACGGCGACATTCCGGTCGTGACAGGTGAGAGCGGCGCGATGGCGCGCTGCATCCGCGCGGCCGAGATGGCGCATGCCTGACCCGGCCCTCCTCGCCCGCCGTCCGTCATAGTCCGGAGTCCCCCCATGCCTGCCCCCGTTACCAAGGAAGAGTTCGACATCCTGGTCGCACAGACCGGCCTGCCGCTGAACGACGCGCAGAAGGCCACGCTGCTGGCCATCTATCCCACGCTGCAGGCGATGATCGCGCGCGTCACCGCGCCGATGCCACGCGAGGCCGAACCGTCGCTGACATTCACGCCGGAGATTCGCTGATGGTCGAGTTCCCCACCATCGCCGAAGCCGCGCAACTGCTCGCGGCCAGGAAACTGTCGCCGGTGGAGCTGACGCAGACCTGCCTCGAGCGTGTGAGGAAACTCGACGGCACGCTCAACGCCTTCCTGCTGGTGACCGAGGAACGGGCGCTGGCCGATGCCAAGGCGGCTGAAGCGCGCGTGATGGCCGGCACGGCGCGTGGTCCGCTGGATGGCATTCCGTTCGCGCACAAGGATATCTACAACACCGCAGGCATCCGTACCACGGGCCATTCCAGGCTGTTGGAAACCAACGTGCCGACGGCGGACGCCACCGCCGCCGCCAAGCTGGCCGCCGCCGGCACGGTGATGATGGGCAAGCTGGCGACGCATGAATTCGCCATGGGTGGCCCCTCCTTCGACCTGCCCTGGCCGCCCGCGCGCAACCCGTGGAACCCGGCGCATTTCACCGCCGGCTCCTCCTCGGGCACCGGCGCGGCGGTTGCCGCCGGCATGATCCTGGGCGGCACCGGGTCCGACACCGGCGGCTCGATCCGCGGCCCGTCGGCGCTGTGCGGCATCGCCGGCATCAAGCCGACCTATGGGCTGGTCAGCCGAGCGGGCGTGCTGCCGCTGTCGTTTACGATGGATCATGCGGGTCCGATGGCGTGGACGGTCGAGGATTGCGCGCTGCTGCTGCAGGCGATGGCCGGCTACGATCCCGCCGATCCGGCCAGCGCCAACCGCCCGGTGCCGGACTACGCCGCCGGTCTGAAGAACGGCATCAAGGGCCTGCGCATCGGCGTGGTACGGCATTTTTTCGAGCAGGACCATCCGGTCAGCCCCGCCACCAGGGCCGCGATAGACCACGCCCTGGACGTGTTCGAGCATCTGGGGGCGGACATCCGGGAGGTCACACTCTCGCCCATGGCCGAGTATCACGCTGTCGGCTCGATCATCCTGACCGCGGAAGCCTATGCAGTGCATGAACCCTGGCTGAAGGATCGCTTCAACGACTACGGTGAGCTGTTCCGCGACCGCGTCGCCCTGGGCGCCTTCATCCGCGCGGCGGATTACGTGCAGGCGATCCGCCGCCGCCGCATGCTGTGCGAAGAAGTGCGTGACGCCATGGCCGATCTGGATATCCTGGTGTCGGCATCGCAGCCGGGCGAAGCGCCGCCGATCACCGAGGTGCCGAAATGGGGCAATCTCGAAAAGCCGTCGCTGACCATGCCCTTCAACGTGACCGGCAATCCGGCGATGAGCGTCTGCTCGGGCTTCGGCAGTGGCGGCCTGCCGGTCTGCATGCAGTTGATTGCGAAACCATTTGACGAGGTGACGCTGTTCCGGGCCGGCCACGCCTATGAGACCGCCACCGAGTGGCGCAAGAAACGGCCGGCCATCGCGGCCTGACCTCGCAAGGAGGGTTTCATGAGCACCGACCTGCACTTCCTGACGATCGCCGAAGCCTCCGCCCTGATCAAGGCACGACAGCTTTCGCCGGTTGAACTGACCAGCGCCTTCCTCAAGCGGATCAAGGCGCTGGACTCCCAGCTCGACGCCTATCTGATGGTGCTCGAGGAACCCGCCCTCGCCGAGGCCACGCGCGCCGAAGCGGAGATTGCGGCCGGCAACTGGAAGGGACCGCTGCACGGCATCCCGATCGGGCTGAAGGACATCTACAACACCGCCGGCATCCGCACGACCGGCCATTCCGCCTTGTTCAAGGACCATGTGCCGGCCGAGGACGCGTTCACCGTATCGCTGCTGCGCCAGGCCGGCGCAGTGATCCTGGGCAAGCTGGCGACATGGGAATTCGCGATCGGTGGCGCATCCTTCGACTTGCCCTGGCCGCCCGCGCGCAATCCGTGGAACCGGCAGCTCGAGCCGGGCGGGTCGTCGTCCGGCTCGGGCGCCGCGGTCGCAGCGGGTCTGGCGATGGGTGCCATGGGGTCCGACACCGGCGGTTCGATCCGCGGACCCGCGGCCTGGTGCGGCATCGCCGGGCACAAGCCGACCTATGGCTATCTCAGCCGCCGCGGCGTGCTGCCGCTGTCCTACTCGCTGGACCATACCGGCCCGATGTGCTGGACCAGCGAGGATTGCGCGCTGATGATGCAGGTGCTGGCGAAGCACGATCCGCTGGATCCCGGCAGCGCGTCAGTGCCGGTGCCGGATTTCCACGCCGCCCTGGGCGGCGGGCTGGCCGGCGTCACCATCGGCGTCCCGCGCCACTTCTTCGAAACCGACGTGACCTCCGAACCCGAGGTGCTGGCCGCCTTCAATGCGTCGATGGACGTGTTCCGCTCCCTCGGCGCCACGGTGACCGACATCACCCTGCCGCCGCTGGGCCTGTTCACCGACCTCAACGCGTTGATCACGGCGGCGGAGGCCTTCGCCATCCACGGTGACTGGCTGCGCAAGACGCCGGAGCTGTATGGCGAGAAGGGCCGGCTGCGCATCATGGCTGGCGCTTTCATATCGGCGGAAACCCTGGTGAACGCCCATCGGGAACGCGCCCGCCTGGTCAGCGTCGTTGCACAGGCGATGGAAACTGTCGACCTGCTGATGACGCCGACACGGCAGATGGTCGCCCCGGTGCTGGGAGCGTATGACTCGTCCGTCGGCCCGTCGCTGACACGCCCCTTCAACATGACCGGCTATCCCGCATTGTCGATCTGCAACGGCTACACCGCCACGGGTCTGCCGATCTCACTGCAGATCGCCGGCCGCCCGTTCGAGGATCACCTGGTGTTGAAGGCCGGTGACGCCTTCGAAAAGGCCACGGGATATCGTAAAGTCCGCCCCACCCTGTCCGCCACCATGGCGACGGCCGCTGACTAAGAGGAACATCGACCATGGACGAGATGACATTCGCCGCCCGCGTCAAGGCTGCCGGCCTCAACCCCTCCCCCGAGGACATGCCGAAGCTGGAAGCCCTGGTGAAGGACATGGACCGTGCCGCGGCACTGGTGCGGGGCCCGCGCCCCTATGCCGAGGAGCCGCTGTCCGCGTTCCGTCTGTCCAAGGCATAGCATTCGTGCGAGCCTTCCGATGACCCCAACCCCAACGGGCGTCGCGGACACCAGAAGCGGGAGGCTCGCATGAAATTCGGATGGCTGACGCTGGCGCTTTCACCCTCCGCGGCGGAGGATGCCACCCGCATCGACCAGCAGCTCGACCAGATCCGCGCCGCCGAAGCGCTCGGCTTTTCCGACGTGTGGCTCACGGAACATTATTTTACGGGTGAAAGCGTCTACAACGACGCCCTGGTCTTTGCCGCGGCGGTGGCGATGCGCACCGAACGCATCCGCATCGGCTTCGCCGTCGTGCAGATGCCGTTCCACCATCCGGTGCGCCTGGCAACGCAGCTCGCCCTGCTCGACAATCTGAGCAAGGGGCGCATCGATATCGGCGTCGGCAAAGGTACCGTCTACAACGAATACGAATTCGTCGGCCACGGCCTGCGCAGCGGCGACAGCCGCGAGCGGATGGAGGAAGCGGTCGAAATCCTGCGCCGGGCATGGCGGGAAGCGCCGTTGCACTACAAGGGTCGCTACTACGATCTGCACGTGCCGGAAATCCGCCCGCGCCCGATCCAGCAGCCCGGTCCGCCACTGTGGCGCAGCGTCATCTCGCCGTCCTCGTTCACCGAGTGCGGGCGGCAGGGGATCCCCATCCTGACCTCCCGCCTGCCGGTGGCGCGGATCAGGGAACGCTGGGCGATGTATGAGGAAGGGCTGCGCGCCGGCGGGCATGACGACGCCACGCGCACCCGGCTGATGGACGATATCGCACTGTGGCGGAACGTCTATGTCGCGGAGTCCGACGCGCAGGCCGAGGATGAGCTGTCAACGCTGCTGCTGAACACCCGCCACCACATGATGCATGTACGTGAGGCGTACAATCCCGCGGACTTCGTGATCGACCCGGTGAACCTGAACCCGTGGACCGATCCCAAGGTCAGCGACACCGACGCCTTGCCCTTCGTCCTGTCCACCGGATCGATCTACGGCTCGCCGAAGCGGGTGCAGGAGCAGGTGGCCGAACTGCGCGCTGTCGGGGTGAAGCATCTGCTGTGCCAAACCGGCTTCGGCGACATGAGCCACGCCCAGAACCTCGCGTCGATGCGGCGGTTCGGCGAGCAGGTCATGCCCGCTTTCACACGCTGAACCGCCGCTGCTTACGTCGCACGGCGCATCGCCGCTTGACACGCCCCAATATTTCCATTTATCTGGAACTATGGAATCGAACCAAGCCGCCACGATCCTCGGCGCCCTGGCGCAGGAAACCAGGCTCGATCTGCTGCGCCTGCTGATGGCGGCCGGCCCCGGCGGGCTGCCGGCCGGTGAAATCGCCACACGCCTCGGCCTGCCGAACTCGACACTGTCGTTCCATCTGTCGGCGCTGGAACGGGCGGGCCTGACCCAGGCCACGCGGCAGGGCCGTCACGTCATCCATGCCGTTCGCCTGATGGGCGTGCGAAGCCTGCTGATGTTCCTGACCGAGACCTGCTGCGGCGGCCGGCCGGAACTGTGCGGCGACATCGCGCGCCTGCTGCCCTGCCCTGCTGAAACGGAGACCGGCATGACCCCTGCGTTCAACGTGCTGTTCCTGTGCACCCACAACGCCGCCCGCTCGATCATGGCGGAGGCGATCCTGCGGGAGGTCGGCGGCAACCGGTTTCGTGCCTACTCGGCCGGTTCCGACCCGTTCGATGCACCGCAGCCCGAGGTGTTGGCCAAGCTG
>WBZO01004915.1_pt1 | contig 14017 bp, 12 predicted proteins | sample 5204261 | NCBI WGS metagenome assembly WBZO01 (sample SAMN12412400, study PRJNA552823) | activated sludge metagenome | isolation source: activated sludge from anammox sidestream of wastewater treatment plant... | place: USA: North Carolina | collected 2017-09
TGATATTATTCACTTATATTAAGAAGCTGCCGTTCCATGCCTTTATAACCAGTAACAATTCGGTCAGAGACTACTAAGGTTGCCTAGAGGTAAGGAATAGCTGCTGGATTACGGTTCCAAAAAGAACCAATGCCGCCACCTGATGAGCTGAAGCCAAAACAATAGGCACGCCATAGATTACCGTCATGGCTCCCAGCGTAATCTGATAGGCTAATGCCATCAGTACCGGCCATGATTGTTTGATATTTCTGGATGCCAGAGTAATGAGAGCGATTGTTACCAGTAAAGCCCCCAGGCGGTGCAAAAAGTGTACCGTGGTGCCGTTCTCAGCAAGGTTACGGTACCAGGGATCCAACAGCCAGATGCCGTTAGGCAGCCACTCGCCATTCATATCAGGGAAGGTATTATAAAGTAGTCCAGCATCCATTCCCGCAACCAATGCCCCCAAGAGAATTTGGCCGAAGAGCAATATCAGTGCAAAGCCCCAATAATTTGAAAACCTCCATTTTACGGGGATGCCATGCTTTATAACCAGGATGTGCCATAAAATCAGACCAAAAATCAGCATAGCCAGGCCTAAATGCATTGCCAATCGTACCGGGCTAACCCATGGCTGGTCGATGAGACCGCTTTTTACCATGTACCAGCCGATAACTCCCTGCAAGCCTCCCAGAATTAAAATCCCACCCAATCGAACGGCCAGGGGGGTGGGGAGCATTTTTTTGGTCAGGAAGAATAAATAAGGGAGGGAAAATACCACTCCCACAAGACGCCCCAGTAACCGGTGAATGTATTCAAGCCAGAAGATTTCCTTAAACTCAGCCAGTTTCATTCCATGATTTACTTTTTTGTACTGGGGTGATTGCTGGTATTTCGTGAATTCCTCTTCCCAGGAGGTTTGATCCAGCGGTGGCAAAATGGTGGTAGGTTTCCATTCAACCATGGAAAGACCGGATTCGGTAAGGCGCGTCAGGCCGCCCACAGTTACCATCAGCGCGACCAGTAAAAGACATACCCATAACCATCCGATGATGGGCTTGCGATTCGAGGGAATAAGGTTAGATTGCATGCAACATCACTAGCGCCTTTTACGAGAAATGCCAGCCTCAAGCCATAAGCCCTTTCAAACCAACGATTTCAGCAAGTCATATCACTGGGTAAGGCTTGGGTTAATGGCGGTCACGCTTTCAGGCATTGCACCCTTGGTGTTAATAGCCGGGAGAGCCTCGATTTATGCTGACCTGGCGCTTGTGAAGCAGTGGTTCACACCGGTACTTGTGTTGCACGTAAATCTTTCCGTAGGGTTGTGGTTTCTGGCCATGATGGTTGCAATATGGCGCAGCTATTTGACTATACCGCCTGCCTTCGTATCTGCGGCGAATGCAGCCACCTGGTGTTTCCTGGCAGGAATTTTATGCATTGCCCTAGCTCCATTGGCAGGCGGAACGGCCTATACGAGTAATTACATACCGGTTCAGGACAATATACTTTTTTTTGCGGGGCTTGGCTTTGTCTGTGCAAGCCTCCTGCTGAATGCCGGTATTGCTATTCTTCCACAGCCTGAGAGGCAATCTTTTGCTGTTTTCTTATGCCAGATAATGGCTCTGACTTTGATTGTTGCGCTTGGCTGTTTTGTATTCTCCGTGAAGCAACATCCCGCTGGGTATGGCGGTGAGGGATTTTATGAGGCCGTATTCTGGGCAGGCGGGCATATTCTGCAATTGCTGTACGTGCAGGTGGGGATGATAGCCTGGCTGATGCTCGCAGAGCGTCTGGGCGTAGCATTCAAACCGCAGAAGCTAATCAATGCCATGTTTTTACTGCTATGGTTTACTGCAGTTGCATCAATTCCTATTTATTGGAGTGCTGATGTAAATTCCTATGAACATATCGTTTATTTTACCTGGCAGATGTATTTTGTGACTGGGCCAGTTCCGGCATTATTGGCGCTCTGGTGCGTTATCAAAGTGCCACGCATGAAATGGCGAGAAAATGTACCTGCAGCAGGCTGCCTGGTGATGTCTTTATGTTTGTTTCTTTTTGGCGGCGGTCTTGGATTCCTTATTGAAGGCAGTAACGTAACTATTCCGGCGCACTACCACGGTTCTACGGTAGGAGTCACTTTAGCCCTGATGGGTGTTTTTTATTTGATTCTGCCCTATGTAGGCGGCGTTGCCCTTGAGAAAAATAAATTAGCTGCATGGCAGCCTTGGATATATGGGGTAGGGCAGGTGATGCATGTATCCGGGCTTGCGGTTGCGGGTGGGTATAATATAGCGCGCAAAACCGCCGGCGCTTTGGATGCTGCAGATCAGGCAGCTGCAATGGCGCTGCAGATAATGAGGCTGGGCGGCTTGCTGGCTGTGGCTGGCGGTGGATTATTTGTTATTCTGGCAGTGCATTCTCTGATAAAGGGAGCATCAAAGCGCCGTAATCCTGATTGATTTGAGATCCGCGGTGGAATATATAGCTTGCAGGAAACAGCAAGTCTTAAGCAGGAGAATAATATGAAAAAAATTATCGCAATCATTACCACTGTCGCTCTTCTTGCTGGTTGTCAACAGCAGCAGGGGCCTAACGGCGGTATCTCCAAGCAGGATGCAGGCACGGTGCTTGGCGGCATCGGCGGTGCACTTCTTGGGGCGCAAATTGGCAAAGGAACCGGTCAATTAGTTGGTGTAGCAGCAGGAACTTTACTGGGCTCGGCTCTTGGCAGCTCTATCGGCGCATCACTCGATCGTGCAGATATGGTTTATTATAACGAAACTTCACAGCGTGCGCTTGAAACCGGTGCGCCAGGTGAAGCGCTGCCATGGCGTAATCCTGAGAGCGGACATAGCGGCACTGTAACGCCTAAGAAATATTATCAAACTGCAAGTGGTCAATATTGCCGCGAATATACCCAAACCATAAAAATTGGTGGCAAAATGCAAGAGGGAGTCGGCACAGCTTGCCGGAATGAAGATGGCACATGGACAATCCAAGAGTAGCGTTGCTGAAGTGACAGAAGAAGCGACCGTAAATATTCCGCAGGGAACCCTGCTCAAAGGCAAACGTGGACTTATCATGGGTGTAGCGAATGATAAATCGCTGGCCTGGGGTATCAGCCAGTATGCCGCTGCGCAGGGGGCTGAACTTGGTTTTAGCTTTCAAGGCGAGGCGCTTGAAAAGCGTGTGCGCCCGCTTGCGGAATCTCTAGGCAGCAAATTAGTCGCTCCATGTGATGTAACTGATAATGCAAGCATCAAGGCTCTTTTCGAAAAGGTAGAAAAAGAATGGGGTGGGCTTGATTTCCTGGTCCATGCTATTGCATTTGCCGATAAGAACGAACTCAAAGGCAAATATGTTGATACCAGTCAGGAAAATTTCCTGAATTCGCTTAACGTCTCCTGCTATTCTTTTACCTCACTATGCCGTTATGCATACCCGCTAATGAAAAATGGCGGCAGTTTGCTTACGCTCAGCTATCTTGGCGCAGAACGCGTAATGCCTCATTATAATGTCATGGGTGTGGCAAAAGCTGCGCTGGAAGCCAGCGTGCAATATCTTGCTGCGGATCTGGGCGAATATAATATCCGTGTGAATGCTATTTCGGCTGGCCCGGTTAAAACCCTCGCTGCCTCGGGCATCGGTGACTTCCGCTATATTCTGAAATGGAACGAATATAACTCGCCGCTCAAGCGCAATACCACTCTTGCCGATGTTGGCGGTGGAGCGGTTTATCTGCTGTCGGATCTGGGGTCGGGTACCACAGGTGAGGTGCTGCACGTAGACAGCGGCTACCATGTGGTCGGCATGAAACGGGTAGATGCACCTGACATTGCCACGGTGTAATGTTCAATAGCTTCGGACATCTCTTCCGATTTACCACCTGGGGAGAAAGCCATGGTCCTGCTATAGGCTGCGTCGTAGATGGCGTTCCCCCTGGTATCAAACTGAGCGAAGCAGATATTCAGCCCTGGCTCGATAGGCGTAAACCTGGCCAATCCAAGTTTACTACGCAGCGTAAGGAAGAAGATAAAGTTGAAATACTCTCTGGCGTATTTGAGGGGCTGACCACCGGTACACCGATTAGTCTTATCATTCATAATATGGATGCCCGCTCAAAATCCTATGACGATATCAAGGATAAATATCGCCCGGCTCACGCGGATTACACATATGATCAAAAATATGGCATCCGTGATTACCGAGGTGGTGGCCGCGCCAGCGCCCGTGAAACTGCAATGCGTGTTGCCGCAGGTGCCATAGCCCGTAAGATTCTGGGTAAAAAAGTAGTTATCCGCGCTGCACTGGTGCAGATGGGGGAGCACGCGATTAACCGCAAAAACTGGGATTGGAAAGAGATAAACACAAATCCTTTCTTCTGCCCTGATGCGCAAGCTGCAGCGTTGTGGGAGAAGTATCTGGGGGGTATACGCAAGGCCGGCTCTTCTGTTGGCGCGGTGATTGAAGTGATGGCTGAAGGTATCCCCGCAGGGCTGGGTGAGCCGGTTTATTCTAAACTTGATAGCGATCTCGCCGCAGCAATGATGAGCATTAATGCGGTGAAGGGCGTTGAAATTGGTGCCGGCTTTGCGTCCGCTGCCATGCGCGGTGAACAAAATGCCGATGTCATGCGTATGAAGGGAAACAAAGTCACTTTTGATACTAATCATGCTGGTGGCATTCTTGGCGGTATTTCCAGTGGACAGCCCGTTGTGGTGCGCTTTGCAGTCAAGCCTACCAGTTCAGTTCTGATTCCAATTCCCACCGTGGACGTCCATGGCAAGAATACGGAAATTATTACTAAGGGCCGGCATGACCCTTGTGTGGGAATTCGTGCTGTTCCCGTTGGCGAAGCGATGATGGCTTGCGTGCTGGCCGATCATTTACTCCTGCAGCGTGCGCGGGTGCCGGGCTTTAAATTATGAAAAAGCTGTTTGTCTCATTGCTGACGATTATACTGATGGTGCTGACGGCAGCGCTGACAGTGCCAGTCCTGGTGCCTGTTGATGAATATAAAACAGCCGCTTTGCAGTGGCTGAAGGAGGCAACTGGTCGCGATGTAACCGTTGAGGGGGGCATTCGCTTTTCGCTGCTTCCCAATATTGCGCTGCAGCTGGAAGAGGTAACAGTCAGCAACCCGGCTTCAAGCTATACAAGCCCTTATTTAGCTAAAATTGGTAATCTCGAGCTCTCTTTGCAGCTGATGCCACTTTTTTCTAAGCAAATTGAGGTAGATGCGCTAACGCTGGAAAAGCCGGAAATCTGGTTGGAAGAGACAGCTTCGGGCTCCAGAAACTGGGAATTTAAATCAACTGCTTCGTCTGCGGCGCAAGATAACTCTGTTAAAAGTGAAACAGGTTTTCATTTTGGCCTGAATCGTCTGGATGTAAAGCAGGGGAGCTTGCATCTTTTGCAAAAGAAAGAGCATCTTCAGGCTCAAAATATCAAGGCTAACTGGCAGGATAACCAGTTCTCCATAGGTAGCGACATTACGTTGCGGGGAATGCCTTTAAATTTAAATCTGCAGATGCAACAGGCGCTGGCTTTTGCAGCAGGGGAGAATGTGCCATTCGAGCTAAAACTAAAAGGCGAGGCGGTGCAGCTTGCCCTTGATGGCAAAGTAAAAGCCAAGATAAATGACGTTGCCCATAATCTTGCGGCAAAAGGTGCTGTGTCACTACAAGTAAGTTCTACGGCGGAATTGGCTAAATCGCTGAAGCTGGATTCTGATCTGCCGGATAGCAGTCTCAAACTGGAAAGCAGTGACGTGACTTTTACCCCGAATCAGGTGGCTTTATCCTTACTGGAAGCAAATTGGGGAAATACCCAGATTCGGGGAAATTTAAACATGAACTGGGGTAAGTCTGTTCCCTATTTGAAGGGTGAATTGAATATTCCGGAACTGGTGCTGGCGGATTTCCAGGCGCATAATTCCACTTCGGCAGCTGAAGATAAAGCAAACCATGGGTGGGATACTGCCCCGATTGATTTAAGCGGATTACAGAAATTTGATGCAGACCTGAATCTGACCATAGGAAGGCTGCAAAGCGACAGGCTGCAATTGCATAATCTTGCGGCGAAAGCAAAAAATCGCGATGGAAGATTGGGGCTTAATATTGCCAATGCGGAACTCTTTGGTGGTACAGTTACTGCCAAATCAAGCCTGAATTCTTTAGGAATTGCACCACAATGGCAGCTTGAGGGGGAGGTAAAGCATTTAGCGGTCGAGGAATTAGCCGGATTTTTTACCGATAAAGCAAACCTGACCGGTACGCTTGATGGTGATTTCTCTCTGGCGGCTTTTGGAAAATCGGAAAACGAATGGATGAATCAGCTAGGTGGCGGAGGCAAATTCGCGATGCAGGATGGAGTCATCAAAGGCTACTCCTTGCCTAAGCTATTCCGGAATCTGGAAGTAAAATCCGGCTCAGAGAATACACAGTATAGCCGCATTACAGTGCAGTTCACTGCGGATGCGGGAATAATGAATCTGCAGGAGGCATCATTACGCGCCCAGGCTTTAGAAGCGGATGTCACGGGGGCGGTTAATATTGGAGACAGAACGCTTGATCTCAGGCTGAAGCCAAAAGTGGTTCCTAAATTTAATGTGCAGAATGTTGAAGAAGGGCAATCCGTTAGTCTGATGGTTCCGCTAAAGGTGACAGGTTCATTTGATAATGTTTCTGTCTATCCCGATGTTAAGGCTGCCATGCGTGAAGCTTTAGAGGATCCCGAACAGGCCAAGCATAATATCAAGGCGCTTAAGCATGAAGGAGAGGCTCTGATTAAAGGGCTTGAAGACCAGAAAGACAGCATTAAGGATAGCTGGAAGGAACTTAAAAAAGGCAAATCGCCTGAATCATTGGGCAAATTGCTGAATCAACTTGACCAAGGCGGTCTGCCGGTGCCAAAGATTTTGGATGGCTACAAAACCGGGCAAGATAAGGCTGGACCAGTTGGTGATGGATCAGGGACTGGCGCAGAGCCGATCCCAGGCGCAGGCACTGATACTGGCGGGGAAAATTCTGGACAGCAAGGGACAACCCCTGACGAAGGCGGGGCACCCGCTGCCGCCGGAAACTGAGCTCCAGCTTAAGGAAAAACTACATCCCTGGGTTTCGCGTGGCGGCATGAAGCTGGTGCGAGGACTGGAGTATTTCGGTATAAATCCGGCACAGCAGATTATTGCAGATATCGGTGCTTCCACAGGGGGGTTCACAGATGTTTTGCTACATCATCATGCAGCGAAAGTTTATGCTGTAGATGTTGGCTACGGGCAGCTTGCTGATAAATTACGCAAAGATGCACGTGTGATTGTTATGGAGAAAATGAATGCGCGTCATCTTACGGCCGAGCATATTCCTGATATGTTGGATGCGCTTGTCTGCGATGCCAGTTTTATCAGTTTGAAAACCGTATTGCCTGCCACCATGGCATTAATAAAACCAAAAGGCTGGCTGCTTGCACTTATCAAGCCGCAGTTCGAAGTCGGACGCGAGCAGGTAGGGAATGGTGTTATCACTGATCCTCAGTTGCATGAGCAGGTTTGCACTGACATAACAAACTGGATAAATAAAATGCCCGACTGGCAGGTAAATGGCATCATTGAAAGTCCGATTACTGGTCCTAAGGGAAATAAGGAATTTCTAATATACGCGGTTAAAGCATAATGCCTGCATTCAATCTTCCTCTGAGTATCTGGACTTTGTTTAAGCGTGAAGTCTGGCGTTTCATGAAAGTCTGGAATCAGACCGTACTGGCGCCTGTAGTGACTACATTACTGTTTCTGGCAGTACTAACCCTGGCTTTAGGAGGAAATGCAAAAATGGTGGACGAATTGCATTTCAACCAGTTCGTTGCACCAGGTCTTATCATGATGGCAGTATTGCAGAATGCTTTTGCCAATACGTCTTCCTCGCTTATGCTTTCCAAGATTCAAGGGGTTATTATTGACCTGCTGATGCCCCCATTTAAAGGTGGGGAGATTACGCTGGCTCTCACACTTGGCGGGGTTGTGCGCGGCCTGATGGTGGCGCTTGCGGTTTGCATTTCCGTTTATATTTTCGTGCCGTTTACTTTATATTCCCTGCCGCTGGCATTGGCCTACCTGTTACTTGCCAGTATTATGATGGCCTTGACGGGTTGTCTTGCTGGTATCATGGCAAATAGTTTCGACCAGATGGCCGCTATTACTAACTATGTCATTACCCCTCTTTCCTTCCTCTCCGGTACTTTTTATTCAATTCGTCATCTGCCTCCGTTCTGGCAGCAGATCAGTCATATCGACCCGTTTTTCTATATGATTGACGGGTTTCGCTACGCCATGACCGGCCATGCTGACGGTAATATACAGGCAGGTCTGATTGTGCTGCTGGCTATTAATATTGCGCTGTGGGCGCTGGTGCGGCATCTGTTTATCAAGGGCTGGCGGCTCAAAAGCTAGAACCTTGACTTTCCGCTGCTTTTTCTTGATTATCCGCTTCTTTTTCGAGGAATATGGCCGCTACTTCACCCATTCTGCCAGTTTACCGCCGTGCGGATGTCATTATGACGCGCGGGGAAGGGGTTTATCTCTATGACGAAAATAACCTGAGATATCTTGATTTTGCAGCCGGAATTGCTGTCAATTCACTGGGCCATTCCCATCCTGAGGTGAACAGGCGCATGCAGGAGCAGGTGGGTAAACTGTGGCATTGCTCCAATCTCTTTCAAAACGAGCATATTCTGCCATATTCGGAAAAGATTACGCAGCTAAGTGGGCTGGATAGTGTCTTTTTCTGTAACTCTGGCACGGAAGCGGCAGAAGCGGCCATTAAATTTACCCGTCGCTATCATGACAAGACGGGAAAGCCTGATCGGTATCGCATGATAGTTGCTCAGGGAGCCTATCATGGCCGCACACTTGCCGCTCTCTCCGCGTGCAGGAACCCACGGGTGATTGATGGTTATGGCCCGTTGGTTGATACATATGATATTGTGCCATTCAACGATATATCGGCACTTGAGAAAGCAGTGACTGCGGAAACAGGTGCTATCATGCTCGAACCTGTACAGGGGGAAGGCGGGATTCGCCCCCATAGCCGGGAATATTTACAGGCAGCGCGCGCTGTTTGTGACCGGCATAACCTGTTGTTGATATTTGATGAAGTGCAATGCGGGCTCGCCCGCACTGGTACGTATTTCACCTTTCAGGAATTCGGAGTGAAGCCCGATATGTTGTTGCTAGGCAAGGGGCTTGGAAATGGCTTTCCGCTGGCAGCCTGTCTGGTGACTCATGCGATTGCTGCTGTAATGGAACCTGGCTGCCATGGCTCTACCTTTGGCAGTAATCCGCTGGCCATGTGTGCCGGTCGTGCTACTCTTGATGTTATTACTCGCGAAGGTTTTTTGCAGCATGTACGCAAAATGGCTATGTATCTGCAGTACGGGCTGGAAAAAATTATGCCGCATTATCCGCAACTTTATGGTGAGTGGCGCGGGATGGGGTTATTGCAGGGTGTCGTCACCAAAGTATCTGCTTATGATCTGGCCCGTGCACTGCGAATGAATGGATTGCTGCTGGTGCCGGCGGGGGATGGTGTTATCCGGTTTCTTCCACCGTTGATTGTTGATGAATCCCATATAGAAGAAGCTTTGAAAATAATCGAAAAAACGAGTGCTGCATGGCCCCTTTCCTAGAAACAAAATATCCAATTCGGCATTTTCTCGATTTGAAGGATATCCCTGCTGACCAGCTGCGCCTGATTATTGATACTGCACGCGAGGTGAAAGATAAATTTAAGCAGGGTATTCCCACATCGCCTTTGCCCGGAAAAATTCTGGGCATGATATTTGAGAAAAACTCCACGCGTACCCGCGTTTCATTCGAAGTAGGTATGCGGGATTTAGGTGGGCACGCTATTTTCCTCAGCGAGCGAGATATGCAGCTCGGCCGGGGTGAAACTATTGGTGATACTGCGCGCGTACTCTCGCGCTATATCGACTGTGTGATGCTGCGCGCCCATAAGCACAGCGATTTATTGGAATTGGCTGCTGCAGGGCATATACCTATCATTAATGGTCTGACCGACCATAGCCACCCCTGCCAACTGATGGCTGATATTCTTACTTATGAAGAAAAGCGCGGCCCCATTAAAGGCGCGACTATTGCCTGGCTGGGAGATGGTAATAATGTGGCGACAAGCTGGATTCATGCAGCAGTAAAATTTGAATTTAACTTAAGATTGGCCTGCCCCAAAGAGTTGCTGCCCAGCGCAGCAGAATTGCAATGGGCCCGGGAGCAGGGTGGACAGGTCTTACTGACTGATGATCCTAAGGCTGCGGCAAAAGGTGCAGATGCTATCGTCACTGATACTTGGGTATCCATGGGTGATAAAGATGCAGAGGCAAGGCATCAGCTTTTAAAGCCTTACCAGGTCAATGATGAGATTATGAAATTGGCAGTGCCTGAAGCTCTGTTTATGCATTGTCTGCCTGCGCATCGCGGCGAAGAAGTGACTGCATCTGTTATTGACGGTCAGCAATCGGTTGTCTGGGACGAGGCCGAGAATCGCCTGCATGCCCAAAAAGCAGTGCTTCTGTGGTGCTTTAAGCAGATATAGATGATATACTAGCCCTATGTCTGTCGAACTTGTCGAATACAAGGATTGCGTTCAACCTTTCCTGATCCATCACTCTAATATACGTGGCAAGCTGGTAAGATTGGCCGAAGTCACCGATACCATCCTTAAGAAGCATGATTATCCGGAAGTTGTGTCACATCTGCTGGCTGAGCTGCTGGTGATTTCTGCGATGCTCTCGGCAAATCTGAAGGGCAAAGGGATTTTGACCGTTCAGTTGAAGGGGGATGGGCCGGTACGTTTTATTGTGGTGGATAGCACAGCTACAGGCACGCTCAGGGGATATGCCGAAATCAATGAGGGTACGCAGGAATATCTTGAATCCCTGAAACCAAGTAAAGCAAAGTTAAGTGAGGTGCTTGGCAAGGGTTACATCTGTATCACCCTTGATCAGGGGAAAGAGCCTTATCAGGGAATTGTGGAGCTTAGCGAGACCACAATCATGGAAACGCTTCAGAGTTATTTCACCAATTCTGAGCAAAGCGAAGTCGTACTGAAAGTAGCAGTGGGCTGTAGCCGACAAAACGGAACACCGAGTCAGTGGCGGGCGGGCGGCATACTCCTGCAAAGAGTCCCTGAAGAGGGCGGTATACAGGCTCAGGATCAGCAGGAAAGCCCTTTAGAACAATGGCAAAGAACCTGTATCTTTACCGATACGGTAAAGGATAGCGAATTATTGGATCAATATCTGCCTCTGCAGCAGCTACTGTACCGCCTTTTTAATGAAGATGGTGTGTGGGTGAATGAGATATCAGAAGTAAGGGCTGGTTGCCGCTGTTCCCGACCTAAGATTACACGCACACTTGTTTCTTTTCCCCAGGAAGAAATCCAATCCATGGCGATTGATGGTCAGGTCAGTGTTGTTTGCCAGTTCTGCAATACCAAGGAAATATTTACTCTGGACGAGCTGGCGTCGTTGTATGCGTCTGCTGTGGAACCTGATTAATAAGCCAGGCGGTCAGGTGTGCAAAGCCTCCTTCAGCAAGTAAATCTATGAATTTATCGGAATAATGACCGGCTAATGTTACATTGCCAGCGGTGATTTCAGTGATATGCCAGCCCGCAGCATCCTGTTCAAGGCTATACACTACGGGTACCGCCGCTTCCTTTCCCGGCAGGAGCGTATACGCCTTGGCCTGAAATAATCTGGGTTGAGGGAGCTCAACAAAGTTATCGCTGCTGCTTTCCACCTGATCTTTGAGTGTAAGTGAGATATCTAAAGCGCAATAATTGCCGCCGGTCTGCTTCGAGAATTGGAACTGGTAATTAAGCAATCGCGCAAAATAGAAGTTATAGTTTTGCCGTTCAGCGCGGGTGGCCAGATCCCAGCGTGAGCCAAGAATAAAACCAAAATCGGGTAAGCCCCCCTGAGTTGCTTCATGGAGGTATTCAGCCTGATCAGAATCAAGCATGTGGCCAACAATTTTCTGATAATCCGGGTTTGCATCCAGTTGATATCTATCGTTAATGTAATGAAGCCACAGATTGCAGTGGATACCGGTCAATTCGGCTACTACTTGCATTTCATCGGTTCTTTCCTGTGCATAACAGGCAGAAAATACTATTGAAAAAGAAAGTATATTGCTTGCGCAAACTAGCAGAAATGCTAATTTTTGCACGGATTTTAATAAAGACATGAACGCCACACCATTGCTTGATCAGGTTACTATACCTGCTGATCTTCGCAACCTTACAGTTGACCAGTTACCTCAGCTGGCGCAGGAGTTGCGGGAGGAGACTATTCGTGCCGTTTCCAAAACGGGGGGGCATTTGGGTGCAGGGCTTGGTGTGGTCGAGCTTACTTTAGCACTGCATTATGTGTTCGATACGCCAAAAGATAAATTGATCTGGGATGTGGGCCATCAGTGTTATCCTCATAAAATAATTACTGGCCGCCGTGATCGCATACAGACATTGCGCCAGCCTTATGGCCTTTCGGGATTTTGCCGCCGGGATGAAAGTGAATATGATGTTTTTGGCGCAGGTCATAGCTCCACCTCTATTTCTGCAGGCCTGGGTATGGCTGTTGCCCGGGACTTTAAGGGGGAGGATCATGACATCATCTGCGTTATTGGCGATGGGGCGATGAGTGCGGGAATGGCTTATGAGGCAATGAATAATGCCGGTCATTTAGGAAGCCGCCTGATTGTAATTCTCAATGATAATGATATGTCTATTGCGCCTCCGACGGGTGCAATGAGTGCTTACCTTTCACGGCTTATCTCTTCGCATTCGTATCATAGCTTTCGTAACGTAGCTGGCGCGATCAGCCGGAAATTTCCGCAGCCGCTTGCACGTGCTGCAAAGAAAGCCGAGCAATATACACGTGCGATGCTAAATGGCGGGAATCTCTTTGAAGAGCTTGGATTCTATTATGTCGGTCCTATTGATGGGCATAATTTTGATCACCTGCTGCCTGTGCTTAAAAATGTTAAAGCGGAACGTAGCTCTGGTCCGGTGCTGGTGCATGTCGTTACCCAGAAGGGAAAGGGATTTGCTTCACCTGAAGAGTGTAAGGAAAAATACCATGCTGTGAAGCAGTTTGATATTGCAACAGGCGTTCAGAAATCTTCGAAAACAACTGCCCCCAGTTACACGAGTATCTTTGCCCAGCAACTTATTGCTGAGGCAACACGGGATGAAAAAGTGATCGCCATTACGGCAGCCATGCCATCCGGTACCGGAATTGATAAATTTAGCGAGAAATTCCCCGATCGTGCATTTGATGTTGGTATTGCTGAGCAGCATGCCGTGACATTTGCTGCCGGGTTGGCAACTGAGGGTTTCAGGCCGTTTGCCACTATTTATTCTACTTTTCTTCAACGGGCGTATGATCAGGTGGTGCATGACGTTTGCATTCAAAATCTGCCTGTGCGCTTTGCTATTGATCGAGCCGGACTGGTGGGAGCGGACGGCGCTACTCATGCTGGCGCGTTCGATATTGCGTATCTTACCTGCTTGCCCAATATGGTGTTGATGGCGGCTGCCGATGAAGTTGAGCTCGTGCATATGGTACACACTGCTTCCTGTTATGATCAGGGGCCAATCGCTTTCCGTTATCCTCGTGGCGAAGGGGTGGGGCTTGAACTGCCAAAAGTACCGGAGAAGCTGGCTATCGGTAAGGGGCGCATTCTTAAAGAGGGAAGTAAAATCGCAATTCTCTCACTGGGGGGGCGTCTGTATGAGGCACTTAAAGCGGCTGAGATACTCGAAAAGCAGGGACTTTCAACTACGGTGGCAGATGCACGCTTTGCCAAGCCACTTGATGAGAAGCTGATTGAGGATTTATTAAGCCGACACTCTCTTGTCGTTACAGTAGAGGAGGGCAGTTGCGGTGGGTTTGGTGCGCATGTACTGGAGCTCGCCGCCCAAAAAGGCTGGCTGGAGCAATCGCGGCTTTATCCACTGAT
>WBZO01004917.1_pt1 | contig 14015 bp, 14 predicted proteins | sample 5204261 | NCBI WGS metagenome assembly WBZO01 (sample SAMN12412400, study PRJNA552823) | activated sludge metagenome | isolation source: activated sludge from anammox sidestream of wastewater treatment plant... | place: USA: North Carolina | collected 2017-09
TTCACAATGCAGGAGTTCGCGTTCGTTTGCTTGCCCTTCAGGCCGTGGACGCCGTCCTCGGCCGTGCGGGAGAGCTGGCGGTACGCTTCCACCAGGAGCTGCATGCCGTACATACCGGAGTGGTTGAACGACAGGCCGCCACCGTTGGTGTTGACCGGGAACGAGCCGCCGGGGGCGGTGCGCCCGTCCTTGAAGAGGCTCGGGCCCTCGCCGCGCTTGGTGAGGCCAAGCATCTCCGCGGTGATGGCGACGGTGATCGTGAACGAGTCGTAGATCATCGCCATCTCCATGTCCTCCGGGCCCATGCCGGCCATCTTGTAGGCACGGCCGGCGGACGCGGCGGCGGAGGTCGCGGTGAAGTCCTTCATCTCCAGCATCGTCTGGTGGCCGATCGCCTCACCCGCGCCGGCGACCCAGACGGGCGGCGTGCGGAAGGAGCGTGCGGCCGCCTCCGAGGCGACGATGACGGCGCCGCCGTGGTCGGTGACCAGGCAGCAGTCCAGGATGTTCAGCGGCCAGGAGATGATGCGGGAGTTGATCACGTCGTCGACGCTGATCGCGCCGCCGTTCGGGTTCGTCTCCTTGGAGTGCATCACGGCGCGCGGGTTGAGCATGGCCCACTTGCGGGTGCTCACCGCGATCTCCGCGAAGTCCTCCTTGGTGGTGCCCCACTGGTGCATGTGCCGCGTCATGGCGTGCGAGTACTGCGACGGGGCGCCCATGACGCCGTACGGCGTCATGAACTGCGCGTCCGGCCCCAGCGCGTCGCCGCCGCCGCCGCCCGCGGCGCCCCGCGGGAAGGAGCGCCGGGAGTAGCCGGCCTGGCCGTTCACGACCACGCCGATGTCGAACATGCCGGCGTTGATCGCGGCGACCATGTGCGCCACGTGGATCTGGAAGGAGCAGCCGCCCACGGCGGTGGTGTCCACCCACTTCGGCACAATGCCGAGGTACTCCGCGTACGCGTTGGCGCCGCCGGGATTGGCGATCGCCTCAATGTCCTTCGTGGTGATGCCGGCTTCGCGGCAGGCGTTATGGATCGCCTCCACGCCGAGCATCATGTCCGTCTTCGGGTTCGCGAGGTACCCGATCTCGTCCGCTTCACCCGCCGCGACAATGGCGGCGGCCTTCGAGGGGTTGCTGGGCATCAGTTCCTCCGCTTCCCTAGCCGACCACGCGCCAGTACGGGATGGTGACGTCGTCGTTGGCCTTCTCGAACTCGATCCGGCACAGCGCGCCAATCTTCTTCATGATCTCCTCCGGCTGCGTGGGGTCCACGCCGCGGAGCACGGTGAAGATGCGGTCGCCTTCGCGCAGGTCGATGTAGGCCGTGACGAACGGGGCCTCTTCCGCCCAGCCGCCCGCGGCGCGGTGCTGCACCGCGAACGTGTGCAGGTACCCCTCGCCGGTCGCCTCGATCCATTCGATGGACCGGGAGCCGCAGTTCGGGCAGACGATGCGCGGGTAGAAGTGCACGCGGCTACATGCCGTGCACCGGGGCAACTTGAGTTTGCCCTCTTTCGCGCCGTCCCAGTACGGCTTGTTGACGAACGGGTCCGGGATCGGGATGGGCTTGTTGTAGTCGGGCAATCGACACCCCCTCCTCGCGTCGCTCGAAGGCGACAGGCTGGCTCATGCCGGGGGCGGGCGCCCGCGGGCGCGCGGAAGGTACGCCCGAGGCGAGCAGGGCGTCAACGAACGTTGTGGTGCGTGAAACAGTGTGCGGCGGCGTGGGCTTCGCGACGCCGCCGACGACGCTCAGGAGGCGGCGCGGAGCGCCTCCGTGGCCTCGTCCGGACCGTCCTCGGCGGCGGCGTAGCCGGGGTGGCGGTGGGCGCGGAGGTGCTCGATCGCGCGGCTGATGAAGTCGCCACAGGCAGGGCAGAGGGTGCAGAGGGTGAGGCCCGCGCCGCGCGGCACGATCGACCAGCGCTGGTGGGAGAGGAACACGACGGCCCCCTCCACGCGCTCCATCCGCACCGCCTCGGTGTCCAGCGGACCCTGGCAGCAGTCGCACGCCTGGGTGGTGATCATGGCGTCCCCCCGTGGCTGGCGACCGCGAGTTGATATGCCGCTGAGTTGACGTAATCAGCGCACGGCTCGCAGAGGATGTACTCCACGGGCTCCTGGCCGGGCACGAAGCGGGCGTCGCCCTGCTGGCTCGCCGGCACCAGCGTGCCGGTGGTCAGGGTGACGCCGCGGACCTCGCGGCCGAGCGGTGCATCGCACGTGTCGCAGCGGATCACAATCGCCATGCACGAATCTTCGGCAGGGGGGGCCGGTTCCCGAAGCCCCCGGACGTGCCGAGGGCCGGCCACGCGTGTGCGCGACCGGCCCTCGACGTCGGGCCGAAGCCCGTAGGGCGGGCTGTTAGCGGCGGCGGAAGCCGTTCGACGGGCGGCCGCCACGGCCACCGTTGCCACCGGGGCGACCGCCGCGGGGGCCCGGGCGGCCACGGAACGTGTCCGGCAGCACGGCGCCGGCCGGTGCGTCCCACGCGCCGAGGTCATCGAGGCGCTCGTCGTCCGGGCGCATCGGGACAATGGCGTAGTCCACGCCGGCCTCGCGCTGGACGCCGACGACGTCACGGGCCTGGTCGGAGAGCACCAGCGTCACCACCAGGCCGTCCGCACCGGCGCGGGCCGTGCGGCCGGAGCGGTGCAGGTAGGTCTTGCCGTCCTCCGGCGGGTCGAAGTGCAGCACCACGTCCACGCCGTCCACGTGCAGGCCGCGGGCCGCCACGTTGGTGGCGACCAGGACACGGGCGTCGCCCGCCGAGAACCGGGCCAGCGTGCGCTCACGCTGGTTCTGGCTGCAGCGGCCGTGGATCGGCAGCGCTCGGCGGTCTTCCAGGTCCAGCTGGTCGGCGAGGCGGTCCGCGCCGTGCGTGGTGCGGGAGAAGACCACGGCCCGCTCCGCACCGGCGAGGATGCGCGCCGCCACGGCGAGCTTGTCCTCGTACGACACGCCGATGAAGCGCTGCTTCAGCGTCTGCACGGTGGGGGTGTCGGAGACGACCTCCAGCCGGACGGGGTCCTGCTGGTAGCGGCGGGAGATGGAGCCGGCGACGCCGTCCAGGGTGGCCGAGAAGAGCAGGGTCTGCGGCTTCTCCGGGATCTGGTCCAGGATGCGCTGGATCTGGGGCAGGAAGCCCATGTCCGCCATCTGGTCGGCCTCGTCCAGCACCACGAAGGAGACGTCGTCCATCGTCAGTTCGCCGCGCTCGAGGAGGTCGTTGAGGCGGCCCGGCGTGGCGATCACGATGTCGACACCGGCGTGCAGCGCGCGGATCTGGCGGACCATGGAGGAGCCGCCGTAGATCGCACAGAGCCACAGCCCGCGGGACGCGGCCAGCGGCGCGAGTTCATCGGCGACCTGGTTGGCCAGTTCGCGCGTGGGGACCAACACGAGCGAGTGCGGGCGGCGGCGCTTCGCCGTCGTCGTGCGCTCGATCATCGGCAGGCCGAAGGCGAGCGTCTTGCCGGAGCCGGTCTGGGCCATGCCGCAGACATCGCGGCCGGCCATGGCGTCCGGGATAGTGAGGGCCTGCACCGGGAACGGGCGGGTGATGCCGTTCGCGGACAGCGCCGTGACGAGGTCCGGCGACAGGCCGAGCGCCTCGAACGTGGTGTCGAGCGCCGGGTCGCCGGTTTGGGTGGAAGTGCGGGACGGGGTCGTGCCGGCCGGCGGGGTCATGAGTACCAGGAGATGCTCCCTCTCGGGGATGTCGGTGCCAGTGCAGGGGCGAGCCCGGCGGCGGTCACGCGCCAACGGGAACGAAGGAACGCCCCACCGACGGCGGGCGTTCCGCTGCTCGTGTGAATCTCAGAGGCCGGTGCACCGGGCGGTCGGGCCAGCGTTCGGACACTGGCGGCCAGGCGTTCTTCCGGGCGTCACACGAACAGGGCCGTCGTGCCGAGAAGAAGGAGGAATCTGAGGAGTCTGTCGCGCTGCCCTCGCGAAGATGCGTGGACGGGGCGGCGAACCTGCAACCACCGTACCACGCTCCCGCGGTAGGAGCGCCACCCGGCATTCCCCGAGGCGGGAGGGTTACCGAGCGCTACCGGCCGATGAACTTCGGCGCGCGCTTCTCCCGGAACGCCTGCACGCCTTCCTTCGCGTCCTCCGTGTTGCGCGCCAGCTGGGCCAGGCGCGTCTCGTAGTCCGTGAAGCCGTCCAGTTCTGCCAGGACGGAGCGGTTCACCGTCAACTTCCACGCGGCGTAGGTCTTCGTCGGGCCGTTCGCGAGTTCGTCGATGAACGCGCCCAGGCTCTCCTCCCACGTGGCGGCTGGCCAGAGGCGCTGGAGGATGCCGAAGCGTTCCGCCTCCACGGCGTCGATCACGCGTCCGGTCATCAGCAGGTCCATTGCACGCGACTGGCCGATGAGGCGCGGGAGCAGGAGGCCGACCCCCTGCCCGGCGAAGATCGCCTTTCCCGAGCGGATGTCGCCGATGACGATGTCGTCGCGCGCGACGCGGAAGTCGCAGGAGAGCGCCGTCACCCAGCCCGCGCCGTGGCAGAGGCCGTTCAGCGCCGCGACGACCGGCTTCGGCGCGCTCATCAGCGTCTTCACGAGGTTGTGGTGTGGGCCGAGGTTGGTGGAGAGGCCCACCGGTTCGCCGTAGCGGTCCGGCCGGCCGCCCATCCCGCTGACGATGTCGTCGCCGGAGGAGAACGCGCGGCCGGTGCCGGTGATGACGATGACGCGCACGTCCTCGTCGCGGCCCATCGCGCGGACGAACTCGGTGACGCCTTCGAGCATCTCGAAGGTGATCGCGTTCAGCCGCTCGGGGCGGTTGAACGCCACCGTGGCGACGGCGCCGTTCCGTTCGAACCTCAAGCCGTCAACGGGGTCCATGGCTGCCTCCCTGCGCCCTCGCGCGGCGGCAGGCTACCACGAACGTCATGGCCCGTGGCCCGGGGTCACGCTCTCGGTCAGGCCGGGAGCGGCGGCTCCACCCCCGGCGGCAGCGGCATGTCGAACACGTTGAGGGTCATGGAGACGAGGCCGTAGTAGCCGACGATCCCCACGAGGTCGACGACGCCGCGCTCGCCGAACGCCTCTACGGCGCGGGCGTAGACCGCGTCCGAGACGCGGTGCGTGGTCAGGTACTCCTGCACGAAGTCGTATACGACCGCCTCCGGGCCGGTCACCTCCGGGCGACGGCCGGTGCGGACCGCCTCGATCACCGCGTCCGGCACGCCGGCTTCGCGGGCGAGGCGGGCGTGGGCATAAAACTCGTACTGCGACTTCCAGAACGCGCCGGTGACGATGATCGCCAGTTCGGACAGCGCCGGCGGCAGCGACGAGTGGTAGCGGCAGAACTCGCCGAGGCGCTGCGCGCGGTCGGCGAGTTGCGGCGAGCGCAGCCACGGATCGAACGGCCCGCGGAGGCCGCCCCGTGGCCCGGACACGATCGCGTTCGCGACCTCCTGTTGCTCAGGGGTCAGGTGGTCCAGGTCCAGCGGGGTCAGCCTCGGCATCGGTCAGTCCTTTCGGTCGGGCGGTGATCAGGCCGGGCGGAACAGCGGCACGGGGTACTCGCCCGAGTCCTGCGGCTCGAACACCACCTGCACGCGCATCCCGATCTTCACGTCCTTCGTCGGGTCGCCCACGCCGGTGATGCCGCTCAGCATCCGGAAGCCCTCGTCCAGGTCGACGTAGGCGACGGCGTACGCGCCGAGGTCGGCGAAGGCTGGGCTGCGGTTCTGGCGCACCACGGAGTAGGTGTAGACGGTGCCGAGCCCCTTCGAGACGCGCGTCTGGAGGCGGGTGGAGCCGCAGGCGGTGCAGTGCGAGCGGGGCGTGAAGACCACGCCGTTGCACGCCTCGCACACCTGGTAGCGGAGTTCGTTCGCCTTCACGCCGTCCCAGAACGCCTGCGTGTCGTGTTCGGGGAAGACGGGCTGGAGTCGGTTGGCCATGTTCGGATTCCCTTCGGTCGGTGGTGCGCTAGTCGGCAGCGAGGATGACGGTGCCGCCGGCGTGGGTCCCGCCCAGGAGGCCGCCGTTGCCGTGCGCCACCGCGAGCTTCGCGCCCGGCACCTGGCTGGTGGACTCGCCGCGCAACTGCCGCGCGGACTCCAGCAGCAGGAAGATGCCGCGCATGCCCGGGTGGTTGGAGGACAGTCCGCCGCCGTCCGTGTTGAGCGCGGGCCCGCCGGGCGTGTCCCAGCGCATCCGACCGCCCTGCACGTACGACCCCGCCTCGCCCTTCTTGCAGAAGCCGAGGTCCTCCAGCATCACCGCGACGGTGATCGTGAAGGAGTCGTAGATCATCGCGATGTCGATCTCGCCGGGCGTCACGCCCGCCTGCCCGAAGGCGACCGGGGCGCTCTGCGCGGCGGCGCTCGTCGTGATGTCGTTCTGGTTTGTTTTATAGGCCGTGGCCTCGCCGGAGCCGATGAGCCACACGGGCTTCTTCTTCGTCCCCTTCGCCACGTCCTTGCTGGCGATCACGATCGCGCCGCCGCCGTCGGAGACCATGCAGCACTCGAGGAGGTGGAGCGGGTCGGCGAGCATGCGCGACTGCACCACGTCGTCCACGGTGATGTCGCGGATGTCGGCGAAGTTCAGGTCCTGCATCGCCTGCACGGCCTGCGGGTTCCGCATCGCGTGCGCGCGCGTGGCGACGGAGATCTCCGCGAGCTGCGCCGTGGTCGTGCCGTACTCGTGCATGTGCCGGTGCGCGACCATGGCGTAGTTGGAGATCAGCGTGACGCCGTACGGGTTCTCCATGTTCGACTGCCACGAACCGCCCGCCCTGGGGCCGCCGGTGCCGATGGGGATGCGCTGGCTCGCCGCCTTCGAGCCGTACGAGAGCACGGCCACGTTGCAGCGGCCGGCGGCGATGTCGCGCATCGCGTGCGCGGCGTGGAACTCGTAGGAGGAGCCGCCCACCATCGTCGTGTCGATGACCTTCGGCTTGATGCCGAGGTAGGGCGCCAGGCCCAGGCCGCCGCCGCCCTCGCCCTCACCGGCGTCGTAGAGGCCGTCCACGTCTGACCACGAGAGTCCCGCGTCTTCCAGCGCCTTGCCGATGGACTGGGCCTTGATCTGGAGCGCCGAGACGCCCGGGTCGAGCCGCTTCGGCCATTCGTAGATGCCGACGATTGCGGCGTCCCGCTGCTGTGTCGCCACGCTGCACCTCCCCCGACGGCTCGCCCGGGCAGCCGTTGCCCGGCAACACGGCCGTCATTGCGGGCGGAATGTAGCGCGGATATCGTCGCGGCGTGCGCATCGCCGTCATTTCCGACACGCATCTGCCCTCCCTGATCCGCACCCCGGACGAACTGGGGCCGCAGTTGGCCGCCTTCCTGGCGGGCGCGGACCTGATCCTCCACGGCGGCGACGTGGTGCGGCCCTCCGTCCTCGACTGGTGCGAGCAGTTCGCGCCGCTCCTCGTCGCCCGCGGGAACAACGACGTGTTCGACGACCGACGGATGGCGGAGCGGCAGATCGTGGACATCGAGGGCTGGCGCATCGGGATGGTGCACGAACTGCGCCCGGAAGAGCGCCCGGTCTCCGTGCTGGTGGACGAGGCGCTCGGCGGGGAGCGCGTGGACATCCTGATCGGCGGCGACACGCACATCGAGCGGCTGGAGTATCGGGACGGCGTGGTGGTGCTGAACCCCGGCTCGCCGACGCTGCCGCATCACCGGGAGTTCCGCCTCGGTGCGGCCGCCCTCCTGGAGATCACGCGCGACCGGCTGCACGCGGAGATCGTCGCACTCGGCCACTCGACGGAGGCGGTGAACCCCACCGTGCCGCGGCACTTCGAGATTGTCGAGCGCCGCATTGTCGCTGCCTCGCACAACGGCGCGCGGCTGCCGCTGGAGGGCGCTGCGGGCTAGCGCCCCAGCCTCTCGATGAACGCGTCCACGATCCCGCCGAGGCCGGGTTCCTGGGTGTCTCCGTAGTCGTAGCGCGCCCGCATCACCGGCACCGGCACGTCCAGTAGCGCGGCGAGGTCGATCGGCGTCCCGGAGACGACGAGGTCGACCGGGGCGGCGACGATGCTCGCCCGGAGCGCCGCGATCTGCTCGTCGCCATAGCCGAGCGCCGGTAGCACGTCGCCGATGTGGGGGTACGCCTCGAGCGCCGCGCGGATCGCCGGTGCTGCGTACGGGCGGGGATCGATGACCATCGCGCCCGCCTCGATGGCCGCGGCGTAGCCCGCGCCGTGCGACATGCCGCCGTGCGTGAGCGTCGGGCCGTCGTCCACCACCAGCACGCGACGCCCACGCATCGCCTCGGGGTCGTCGAGGCGCACGAGGGAGGCGCCGCGCACGATCGGTACGCTCGGGTTGAGCCGGCGCGCCTCGGCCTCGGCGGTCGCGACTTGCTCCGGCGTCGCCGCGTTCGACTTCGCCACGATCGTCACGTCCGCCATGCGCAGCACCGCCTCGCCGGGGTGGTGGCGCGCGGCGTCCAGCGGGCGAAGCGCGTCCGTGAGGGCGATGTGCAGGTCGGGGCGCAGGAACGGGAAGTCGTTGTTCCCACCGTCCCAGATGATGACGTCCGCCTCGCGCTCCGCGAGCGCGAGGATCGCCGCGTAGTCCACGCCGGCGAACACGACCGTCCCCGCCTCGATGTGCGGCTCGTACTCCTCGCGCTCCTCGATCGTGCAGTCGGCCGCCTCCAGGTCTTCGCGGGAGGCGAGGCGCTGGACGCGCTGGCGTTCGAGGTCGCCGTAGGGCATGGGGTGGCGGAGCGCGGCGACGCGCAGGCCGCGCGCGCGGAGGCGGCGGCTGATCCAGCGCGAGGTCTGCGATTTGCCGGTGCCGGTGCGCACGGCGGAGACGGCGATCACCGGAACGCTCGCCTGGAGCATCGTGCTCGCCGGGCCCAGGAGCGTGAAGTCGGCGCCCGCGGCGAGGGCACGCGAGGCGGCGTGCATCACCGTCTCGTGCGTGACGTCGCTGTACGCGAACACCACCTCGTCCACTCGCTCCTCGGCGCAGATCGCCTCGAGCCGGGCTTCGTCCTCGATCGGGATGCCGGAGGGGTAGAGCGGCCCGGCAAGGGAGGCCGGGTAGCGGCGATTGGCGATGCCCGGGATCTGCGTCGCGGTGAAGGCGACGACCTCGGCGGTGGCGTCCGCGCGGTAGACGGTGTTGAAGTTGTGGAAGTCCCGGCCCGCCGCGCCCATGATCACCACGCGTCGACGGTCCATGTGGGGGCCTTCCTCTAGGGCGTCTCGTCCGCCTCGAGCGCGCAGATCGCGTCCAGCCCACGATACCGGCGTCCGCTGTCCATGCCGAAGCCCACGAGCCAGCAGTCGTCGGCCGTGCGGAACGCGAAGAAGTCCGGCTCAATCGCGGCGGCGCGGCGCTGGGGCTTGTCGATGAGCACGCACACTCGCACGGGCGTGAGCCCTCGCGTGCCGAGCATGTGCACGAGGGCGGACATTGTCGTCCCCGTGTCGAGCAGGTCATCGACGAGCAGCACCGGCGCGCCCGGCTCGATCGCACGGTCGAAGCGTTCCGGGAAGTCGATCGCCGGCTCTGTCAGCACGCCGTCTCCGGCGTAACTCGACGCGAAGATCGGCGCGATCAGCCACTTGCCCGGCGCGATCCGTTCGAGGGCGGCACTGAGCGCGGCGGCGATATGCAGGCCGCCCGTCAGCACCGGCACCAGGTTCACGACTGGCGCGTCTTCGAACGTCTCGGCGATGCGGTGGGCGAGGCCGTCAACGCCCGCGCGGACTTCGTCCGTGTTCCAGAGCACGCGCAGGTGTGGCGTGGCGGGGGTCTCGGTGGGATGGAGGTCGGTGCTCACGGGTGGCTCCTCACCGGTGACGGCATTGTAGGCGGAACGCCGGCCGCGTCACTCGCGCCAGAAGGCGCGTCCCAGCGCGCCCGGCGGCTCGCCCTGGAACAGCCGCCCGAAGGTGCGCGACCGCGCCGCCAGCCGCCGGATCTCCGGGCGGTTCACCAGCACCAGGGTCATGATCATCAGCGGGAACGGCATGATCGGCAGCACCTGGGAGAGGTTCGGGAAGGCAGGCTGGAGTTTCAGCGCCAGCACCTGCAGCAGGCCGAAGAGGTAGCACCCGAGGGCGGCGCGGCCCGGGTGCCACCCGCCGAAAATTACGATCGCGAGCGCGATCCAGCCGTAGTTCGCGATGTGGCCGTCCGACCAGCCCGCCTTCACGTCCAGCGAGAAGGCGGCCCCGCCGATGCCGACGAGCGCGCCGCCCAGCACCGTGTAGAGGTAGCGCAGCCGGTTCACCGGGATGCCGCGGGCGAACGCCGCCTCCGGGCGCTCGCCGACGGCCTGCAACTCCAGACCTCGGCGCGTGTTGAACAGGAACCACATCGACAGGCCGATGAGGATGAACGAGGCGTACACGACCGGGTTCTGCGCGAACAGGATCGTCCCGACCACCGGGATCTCGGATAGCCCGGGGACGTGCCACGACCCGACGAACGGGCCGGGCTTGCGGACGTAGTCCTGCCCTAGGAATGCCGAGAGGTTGGCGGCGAGCAGCGTCAGCACGAATCCGACCGCCACCTGGTTCAGGCGCAGCTCGATGCTCGCGAACGCGACGATGACTGCGATGAACGCGGAGACGGCGGCGGCGGCGAGGAACCCGAGGGTGACGCTGCCGGTGGTGAAGGCGACTGCGAACCCGACCATCGCGGAGAGCAGCATGCTGCCGTCCAGCGACAGGTTCACCACGCCGGCCTTCTCCGTGATCGTCTCGCCGATGACGGCGAACACCAGCGGCGAGGCGGCGGCGATGATCGTCGCGATGGTGGCGGCGGAGATGTCAGGCACGGTCGGCCGCCTCGCGTTCCCGCTGGTGGAGCGCCTGCCAGCCGCCCGCCATCAACACCGCCAGCACCAGCGCGCCCTGGAAGACGCCGCCGAGCGAGGAGTGCAGCCCGAGGCGCAACTGCAGCTGCACGCCACCCGCGGCGATGATCGCGAAGAAGAACGCGATCGGCGCCGTCCACGCGATCCGGAACCCAGCAAGCAGCACGACGAGGATGCCGAGGAAGCCGTATCCGCCCGAGACGGACGGCACGAGCTTGTGGTGCTGCGCGCCGACCAGCACCGCGCCCGCGATGCCCGCCAGCGCACCGCTGAGCAGGAACGCGTACATGAGGTAACGCGCCGTGGGGATGCCGAGCCGCGCGGCGGAAGCGCGCCCGTTGCCCGTCGCGCGGAGGCGCAGCCCGAAGCGCGTCCACCGCAGCAGCGCGAACACGAGCACCACCGCGAGGACGCCGAGGCCGACCGCGAGTGGGGAGACGCGCAGGCCCTCGAGCGTCGGGAACCACGCGGCGTCCGGGAATGGCTCGGTGCCGCTTGTCGAGGCGATGCCGGGCCGCTTCCACGGCCCCAGCACGAGGTAGATCACCGCGCCGGTGGCGACGAATGTCAGGCCCAGGCCGCCGAAGATCTCGTGGACGCCGCCCTTCACGTTGAGGACGCCCAGCAGCGCGGCCCACAGCGCCCCGCCGAGCGTGCCGGCGGCGATCATCGCGGCGATCACCACCGGGGCGGGGGCGTCGAGCGTGCGCGCGACCCAGGAGGCGGCGATCGCGCCGGCGACGATCTGTCCTTCGACGCCGATGTTCCAGAGGCCGGCGGTGAACGTTACGACCAGCGCGGCGCAGGCGAGTGCGAGCGGCGCCCACACCATGAACGTGTCGCCGATGCGCTGGCGACCGTCGAGCGAGCCGCGGAGCAGGTGCTGGACTGTCTCCACCGGCGGCGCGTCCGCGAACCACAGCAGCGCCAGCCCCACGCCGAGCGCGACCGGCAGCGCGACGAGCCTCGGTGCGGCCGCGCGTGCGAGGGCGAGCGCGCGGGTCACGCCGCCACCCCGCCGATGAGCAGGCCGAGTTGCTGCACGTCCGTCGCGTCCGCACGGACCTCGCCGATCACGCGGCCGGAGAAGCACACCAGGATGCGGTCGCTGTAGGTCATGAGTTCGTCGAGGTCGGAGGAGGCGAAGATGAACGCCGTGCCGTCCTCGCGGCGGGCGAGGAGTTGCCGCCACACCCACGCCGCGGACTCCACGTCCAGCCCGCGCGTCGGGTGCTCCATGAGCACCACCGAGGGCGATTCCGGCATGAGCGCGAGCAGCAGCCGCTGCTGGTTGCCGCCGGAGAGCGCCTCCGGCACCGAGTCCGGGCGGCCGCGGATCGAGAACCGCTCGATGCGTGCGGCCGCGTCGCGCTCCGCCTCGCGCCAGTCGATGGCGACGCCGGCGCGCGCGGCGGTGAGTGCGACGTGTTCAGTGATCGTGAGCCCCGGCACGAGACCTTCGCCGAGGCGATCGGCGGGAAGGTAGTGCACCCCGGCCGCCATCCTCGCGCGGTAGTCGAGGCGTCCGAGGTCACGGCCGTCCAGCGTGATGCTCCCGCTCCGCCGCGGCAGCTGTCCGGCGACCGCGCGCAACAGCACGCGCTGCCCCGCGCCTTCGAGGCCGGCGAGGCCGATCACCTCGCCACGGGCCACCCCCAGCGACACGTCCGCGATCGAGGCGGCGGCCTCGCGCGCGCTGACGTTCGCGAGATGGAGCAGCGGCGCGCCGGTCACCGGCTCCGGGCGCATCCCGCCCTCGACGGTGCGGCCGAACATCAGCGACACGAGGTCCTCGGCGGGGACGGGGAGGGTGCGCTCACCGGCGACGCGGCCGTGCTGCAGCACGGTGACGCGCTGGCAGATGTCTGCGACCTCTTCCAGTTTGTGCGAGACGAAGATCACCGACATGCCGTCGGCAGCGAGGCGTCGGAGCGTGGCGAAGAGGCGCTGGCGCTGTGCCTCGGAGATCGCGGTCGTCGGCTCGTCGAAGATCAGGACGCGCGCGCCCAGCCAGATCAGGCGCGCGATCTCCAGTTGCTGTCGTTCGCCCACCGTGAGGGTGGAGGCGGGCGCGTCCGGGTCGATCTCGAACCCGAACTCGGCGCACACACGTTCCAGCGCCGCGCGCGCCTCGGCGCGTTGCAGGCGCAGGCCGCCAGGCGCGCCGGTGATGAAGTTGTCGAGCGCGGAGAAGGGGAGGAAGACCAACGGCTCCTGGTGCAGGATGCCGATGCCGGCGCGGATCGCGTCACCGGGGGAGCGCAGGTCCAGGCGCTGGCCGTCCAGATGGACGGTACCGGCGTCCGCGGTGAGGAACCCGGAGAGGACCTTCACCAGCGTGGACTTGCCGGCGCCGTTTTCCCCCAGGAGGCCATGGATCTCACCCGCCTCGAGGGCGAGCGAGACCCCGTCGTTCGCCACGACGCTGCCGAAGCGCTTGCGGATGCCATCCAGCACCAGGCTCATGGCAGCGTCGTGGTCGAACGGTTGCTTGGCTACTCGGCCGCGGATGCCCCCTCGATGCCCTCGAGGAGCTGCTTCATGTACCAGACCTGCTGCGGGGTCGCGGTGGTGCCGGCCGCCAGGAACTCAGAGCCGTCCTGGAAGTTCAGCGGACCGGTCCACAGGTTGATCGAGCCGTTCGCGAGGCCCGCGATGAACTCGTCCAGCGCCGTCCCGTTCTCCGCGGTCAGGCCGTCGCCCTTCAGGAAGCCGATGGCGCTGGTGTCCGGGTTGTTGATGTTGGCCCAGTCCGGGCCGATCCACTGGAACGTGGCCTTGAAGGTGCCGTCGATGACCGACTGCGCGGCCTCCAGGTACGCCGGGCCCCAGTTGAAGTACGGCACGCCCAGGCAGACCTGCGGGGCCTGCGAGCAGGCGTCCTCGAAGTCGTACGGGACCGCCCAGACGGTCTTGCCCTCAGCGGCGACCTGGCCGGTGCGGACGATCGCCTCGGTCGTGTCGATGCCGGAGATGATGACGTCCGTGCCGTTGGCGTGGAACTCGTTCACCACCTGCGTGGGGTCAAGCGTGACGCCCGGGATGTTGAACCAGAAGCCGATCCACGTGACGTTGAACTGCAGGTCGGCGGCGTCGTTGCCGAGCACCTCGGTCCAGCAGTGGCGGGCGCCCAGGTAGGTGGAGTTCACCAGCCGGCGCGTCTCGTCGTTGATCAGCGGCCCGAGGTAGG
>WBZO01004919.1_pt1 | contig 14013 bp, 40 predicted proteins | sample 5204261 | NCBI WGS metagenome assembly WBZO01 (sample SAMN12412400, study PRJNA552823) | activated sludge metagenome | isolation source: activated sludge from anammox sidestream of wastewater treatment plant... | place: USA: North Carolina | collected 2017-09
CTTCGTCTGCCACCAACCACTTATTTACACCATCCATCCACCATTCCTTGTTATGAACTGGACGGGGTTCCAATAAATAATACTTCTTCCCCTGTATATACAACGCTCCGTAAATATCTCGTTCTTCATCGTGTGCTTGCATAATCTTTTCTCCTAAAATAATTGCTCTGCGCCGACAGGACTTTTACCTGCTATATGTGGGTAGATGTCTATCGCCTTCGCTCATGCAAATCCGCTACGTTTTGCGAAAATGACGACGCACTAAATTAACTTTCAAAATCTGCCCATAATTGCTCTGCATTGTGATTGATGATGAACATCTCATCACCATCCGGTTCTACCAGATCAATATCCCAATCCATCTCAAAGTTCTCAGGGGGAGTGGATGTGGAAAATGGGCCATAGCACTCCACCAACTCTGCATTGTGAATTTCTGTCTGAACTACATTTGTGTGCATTTCCCCTTCCAAAGTAGCTACAATCCGTCCACAAGTAAGGCAATATCGTAAGGGGAATAACTGTTCAAAATGTTTCATGTTTTCTATTTCCTTTCGTATGCTGACATTATATATCAGAAGGGGAGCGATTACCTGAGAATGAAATTAGAATTTTCCACTTCCACCTTTTTTGGGAGTTGAACTGGTATCCCATGTCCAGGTTCCTCGGGGGTTGAAATCGTAATTGGATTTCCAATAACCTTCTTCCCAGGGATTTCTACGGGAATTGGCTGCGGTACGTTCTTGATAATCCTGATAGGTCGTCCAGTGTCCATTGTAAAATACTCCTGTAATCATAGCATGTTCAGCACGATAGCCTTGTTCCGTTTCCACAATGGTTCCTGATAAAGCACATTGAACCAGAATGGATTCTAATACACCCATCGTTCCAAAAGCACCAAAATGAAAATAGTATTCATTCAAAGCAGGATGGTCGGGGTGTTTGGTAAAATGAATTCCAAACATAGAGTGTTCTGATGGTTCACGATCAGCTTGTAGTTCTCCGTTTTCCCATATTGCAGTGTAACGAGGGGAACGGACTTGTCCACACCCACAGGTACAACGGTCTAAAATCTTGTACCCATAATAAGTTCCCTGTTCGTCCCGTTCTGGTTCCTGATAGGGAAATCTACCCTTAGCATCTTTATCTGTGGGAGAGATACTACTAGTAGAAGTAGAAAACGAACCAGATTGTCCACCCCAATTTCCCTGCATAAACAACTGTTGATTTTGTTGTAGTATCTGGTCATCAATCATCTTCTGAAGGTCTTTCCAAATTTTCTCACGTTCTTCGTCTGTCATATTATTCTCCTAGTCATCGTCACCATAATTCTCATAATAAGGAATATCATCTTCCTGTTCCATCTGGTCAGTATCCCAATTTTCCTGTGCTTCTTCCAGAATATCAGCAGGGATGTTCATGACTTCATCTTCACTAAGCCAAATCACATAGGATGGGTCACATTCCACACATTCCCCGATTGTCCATCCACGATGTTTACCGAAAGATAACACAGTGTCACGAGTGATTGTAGAGTTACGATCTTTCACAGCAGCCCAACTCCTCGAAAATCTTCAAATGTTCCGATACAAATAAATCGAGTATTATTCAATGTCATACTTGCCTCTAGTGGATATTTTTCACTTTCTTTTCTTTCTAGGTTCCACTTCAAATTCCACTCATTACACAGGGAATAGAATAATTCCGGTTCAAGGTGTATATAATCTTCACAGATAGATACCAGATCATCATGCTCATAATACATCTGAGCGTACTGTTTCTGAATATTACACACATCTGTAACAAATTTTCTTGTGTCCATGATTTTATGTTCTCCTATAGTCCTAGTATACTCTTTCACAGTGAGAGATAAATGAAAGAGAGATTAGAAAATTCTCATCCCCACACGCTTAAATACATGTTCACATGAATGAGTCCAAAATAAAGTTTATTTTGTGGGCAGTTATTTATGAGATTTTGTACTAAACCTTATTCCTAAAGTTCTCGCATAATTACATCTCGCGTTGGGTGGCACGTCTTGGATGAGCAACTCATAACTTACCTCATTCCTGTCGGAATCGTGGCGTATCCTTCACCTAAGATTGTTATCTTCTATTACCTGATTTTGTGCGGTTGAATAGATTTGTCGGTAGGGATGTACCGAACATGGCAGGTCTTTTCAGTTCCACCATCCACCCGTTTACCTGTGGGGTTGGTCACATTTCTTCCAGGCATCTCTCTTGCCTAAGGAGTTCCAGGCTACGATCAGTATGTGGTGTCAATAAGGGAAGATGCTATTGACACTTTGTAATTGACACAGTGTTACTTTATTTCTATTTCGTTATCCACAAAACAATTTTGATTTCCCATCCACAGGTATTCACCAAAAATGTGCATGATTTCCCACAAAGATTTGCTGAACTCCCCCGTTTCTTCTGGTGTATAGGAAACAACTAGATCATGACGACAAAACTCAGGAACTTCTTGTAATCTGGATTTCAGAAATTTTTGTAAAATTTCCCTACCATAGTCAGTTAGAAACACAATACATTGGCGATTAGTATCTATTCTCATGTTCTTATTCCGTAATCTCTGTCAGGGAAAATTTCTTGATAATTGCCCGTTCTCTTATATCCTTAGGCATGTTCTTTAGAGCGTTTAATGCTCCTGCTTTGTTTGCCCATGCAGTTCTAGGTTTTCCATATAAACTTCTCCCTGAACGGCAAAATTTACCCACAACAGGGTCAAAAATTTTGTAGGTAAATTTCGGATTTTCATTTTCTATCCATAAATTTTGGTATTCATCTCTCATGTTCTTACTCCGTAATTTCTTTCCCAATAAGAATATCCATGTGTTCTTTGCACACACGCATTTTGCGAATCATTGTTCCTGCTCTGTGCCATCCTTCTACGTAGGCATCATTCCAGCAACCTTTCACTTCGCAAAAAGCAATGTATTGGAATTCTTCTATGGACTTCTCAATAAGGATAATAGAGAAACTTCCCAATCCTGCCCCATTCTCATTTAGATCAGCATAAATCTTTTCTGCCAATTGGTGAATTTCTTCTGGTGTCATGTTCTTATTCCTTATGAAATTAAAACAAAACGACCACTCTCAGAGGCGGCAAGCAGACACCAAATGTTTCCGCTTGGGCTAAAGCGGCAATTTCTTACCGCCTGTGAGAATGGTCGTATTGAACTAAAGAAAAGTCTATTCATTTATTATCTGGTGTCCGGTAGGTTTTGAATTGCAGTTGCCTAAGCTGCACCTACAAAAACAAGTTTATCATGGAATGGTGGAAAAAGTCAAGGGGTCAATTTCTTTTCATTGGTTCAAATTCCAAATAATTGTATGCAGCTATTCCGTTGTCCTGTTCCACAAACCAGACATCTCCACCGTGACCAGGAACAAAGGAAACAATCCTGCCTTTCTTTCCCACTTCCCTACGATCAAGACATTCCTGTTTTACAAACATTCTAGCGGTACTATCCAGTCGGGTGATTTTCACCTTCATTCCAATTCGTACATCATTTACATTGTTCATTTGATTTCCTCAATTGTATTGGGAGAAGTGTTTTTCCATCACTTCGTCTACCGATGTTGTGGAAGTGACTGTGATTTTTTCACCCCCATTTACAATAATCACTTCACAGTCAGTTTCTTGTGCTAAACTAATTGCCTGACTGACCGCTGTTCTCACATTAAATCCAGGGAGAATCTCCACAAAAATGTGAGTAATCCATAAGGCATTCATTTGTTATTCTCCTGTATTATCCATTTCAATTCTTCTATCTGCTCTTTTAGAGAATTTATTTGCAGTTTTGCATATTCATATCGCTGTTTGTACGTGTGAGAACTGTCCATAAACTCCACCAACGCTTCAGCCATTTCTTTTTCTACTCCCGAAAATTTCAGTGGACAAAATTTATTAGAGCACAACCAATCTCCATTCAGATCACGTTCTAAAGTATCCCCGCAGCCATCTTCACACACAGGGTCATCGTCAGGTGGTTCGAGATATTGATTATGGGCGTGTTCAAAGTTGTTCATGTTAGTGTACTCCACAAGAACCGACCATATAGGCGATCATCGCACCGATGATAATGAGCAGGATAAGTTGAAAAATGGTCATGTTATCTATTCTCCTTAATTTGGATATGCAGTGATTAGGTATGCTCCGATTCCAATTATGGTGATGATTAGTATACACAGTCCGGTAACAGACAATGCAGTTTTGATTCCACTGTCTTTCACCATAAAGATGAATAGAGCAATAAACGGAAGGGAAATAATAAAATAACCTAAAATATTCATTTGTTCTCCTTAATTTGTTTCTTGATACGTTTCAAATCTTCATCATTGCGGCGGGATATTTCTTCGCCTAGTTGCCTGACCTGCTCACTACTCATACACTTCAGGGGCATAGCAAGGAGGTCATCACGGCTACAATCACGTAGGAAGGATGGAAAATCATCCATGTTTTTCCTGTAGATCATGCTCACTGGTCATCACAAGTTGATATTGTTTTCCATCGAAGGAAAAATAGTGATAGAGATTTTTATGATACACGTAGGGGAGTTTTTCGCTCCCATCCATGTACTTTACAGCCTGATTGCAACCAGTCCAGGCAATGATGCCTGAGATAGAACCAAAAGATAACACCGTGTTATTCATTAGTCACTCTCCGGTACAGGAAGTGGACGTTCAACGTCTTTGTCTGTTAGCCAATCCAGCATTTCTACTAAACCTTCTTCAAATTTCATCCCCCTAAATCTACCTGTACCCTTCCAGTAGTAGGCATCTTCAATCAGATCATCAATTTCTTCTTGTGTTCGTACAATTTCCATCTTATCCATTTTCTTATTCTCCTATACAAAAGTTTTTAGATATTCTATCATGTTTGTTAGTATAGAAATGTCTTCATTTACCTTTCCTATTGCTGTATTACAGGATGTACATAACAATTTCCTTACTTTTCCTGTTTTATGGTCATGGTCAACTGCTAGTCTTTTAAGAATTCCGTTTCTTTTAGCCCTTTCAGGTTTTCCACATATAGCACATAAACCCTTTTGTTTTTCTAATAAATTGTTGTATTCATCCAAGCTAATTCCATACCAATTTTTCATGTTTCGTTCTTTGAATTTTAGTTTATGTTTTTCGTAATATTCTTTGCCTTTAGTTCTTATAGACTCTTTATTTTCTTCATAGTATTGTTTTTTCTTTGTTCTGAGTTCTTCTTTATGGGAATCTCTGTAATCTTTGTGGTGTTTAGCTTTGTATTCTTTTCTGTTTGCATCTCTCTTTTTATCTTTTTCTCTTATTTCGTCTTTATGTAGAATACGATACTGTCTGTCATATTCTCGTTTTTCCTCTTTGTTCATTACGTAAACTCCTAAAGATTTGACAACAGATTTGCAAAAAGTCTGACAAATCCTAATCTGGTATTAAGATTTCCATTTGATTACTGGCTCATTATCCTTCTTGACATCGTACTGCTTCAGATAAGGAACCGTGACATTGTGCCAGCGTTTTTCCATCTTGGGATTGTAGATCAACGCCTCGTCCTTTTGCATGGATAGCATGTATTTATCTTTGGTGATACCTCCCTGTTGTTTGAATCCTTTCAGAATATTATCCAGCATGGAGCGTTTGATGATACTAATCATGGTGGTCTGTTTGAAGATGACTACATCCAATTCACCACTTAATTTACCATTGAAATTATGGGCAAGTCCTGAGAGAATGATGGTATTGTTACGATAGGGATGGTAAAGAGTCTGAAGGATGGACATAAAGTCATTGAATTCAGTCCGATTGTCTGTGTCCACAAAGGTTTTCAATTCATCCAGAAGAATGACAGAATTCCGCACAAGGGAAAGTTCAGTCATGTCATTCAGCATGAGCATACCAGGAAAAGATGTTTGCATACGAAAACCGACAATTTTGGTATCGGGGGCTTTGCGTTTGATGATGTCACAGATGTTGTACAGGACACCAGACTTGCCTTGATTTTTATCACCTACTAATCCGATTACACGGATGGTAGGGTCACGCAGCAAATCTTCTAAATCTACAATGGGACGTTCAAATGTTTCTTTCATGATGATTTATTCCTTTCCTTTATTATATTTTACGTTCATTAGATGAGTATGAACGTTTGATTAGAATTTATTTATCTAATCCATGTTGTCCACGATCAGAAAATCATGGACAAATTGGGAGTAGGTAAATTAGATAATCCCATTCTCTTTGAATTCATCCACCAGATAAAATTTATCCGCTAGGAATTCAAAAGTATATTGCCATTCGTGTAATTCACCCCAAGATAGGTTTTGTGTGCTTACCCACTGTTGCCATTCGATAGCATAATCACGTGCTTCATCCTGAGATTGTGCTTTTTCTACCTTTTTGATGTCCATTTTATTTCTCCTTTATCCTACTAACAAAATGATGGATGCAGCGATCAGGGCAATGCCCGTGATGGTCATGAGCATAAAGCGGAATTCAATTTTATATTGTTGGGTCATTTTCCATAGACCTTTTCTAGAATGTTTGCATCTTGTGGATTATATTGATATATCCATAAAAAGCATTCATAACGAGATAATCCGTTGCGAAGTCCTAAACGAAAAGCAGAACATAGATTTTTCATTTGACACTCTCTATCCAGCGGGCGAGTAGTTTCTGCTCACCTTGTTCAGCTTTTTTGATGTCATAACCGACAAATTCATTTACAAGTGCCTGAATATCTGAAAGTTCTTCCTGTGACAATTCAAATTCATCTGCAATGAATTCCATAAAACTATCCATAATTTCTTCCTTCTGAATAGTTTCAGGATTACGATATGCCTGAATATGATATTCATCAGATTGTAGATAGTTTATGTAATTTCGGGGATTGTAGCCTGTAGATTGTCGTTTAGTATTCATTTGATTTATCCTTTTCTTTTTGTTTGTATTTGTTAGTTCTATCTTATCCACTTCCTAAGAAATGGATAAGCGAGAGTAACAAACTATTTTACACGTTTGCAATGGCAAATCTGTGTCATATCTCCATACTGTACGCCATGCCAATTTTGACCTTCAAAAGTAAACCAAACATCATAACGAGTACGGGCAATGTTATGAAATCCTTTACTAAAACCTGTTACTTTGAATTCAAGGGAAGACGGCCAGTTAGTAACAAAATATTTACCATTCCGATTGACTAGATACAGGGTGATTTTTCCATGTTCACGCATGTACTGTTTATCGCCTTCGGCGCAACAAGCATAACAAAAAGTTTTGCCGTTTTCATCACGTCCATATCCTGTAGTAATTTCGGAATGTTCACTAGCAGGATGACCACAATCTAACAATTCGTTCATGATTTTTTGTTCCTTTCTTGTTTCTAGTTTACTAGGTGAAAATGAGAGTGAGATTAGAATTATATGAGAGAATTTAGACGGGTGATACAGTCTTCATATCTCACGATCAGCCGCATGATGGTTGTTTTCTTCTGCTTGCCTGCTTTATCGTGATACTTGCGAAGTTCACGGATATTATTTTCCAGGATGATAATCCTACGGGCAGTGGGGCGGCTATATCTTGCAGCGGGGCGAACGCGTGAAAGACGTTCAAATGTGGAAGTGTCTAACATGGTTTTTATCCTTTCAAATTTAAATTTTGGATTATACAATCCATCATGAGCATAAACCGGAATTTATGCTCATGCGGGATGTACAATTAGTCCCAAATTAGTTGTAGATGGATTGTGCTTGTCTGTTCAATAATGACAAGTTTAGCATTTGTGCATCCTTCACGGATTATATAATCCGTTACCTTAGCTAGACAATCTGCTAAACTTCCATCAAAATCATAAAAATCCTCTTTATACATTTTCTTTTTCCTTTCCTTGTGTTGACACAGTGTTATTATTCTTTTCTGCTAGGGCATGGGCAAATTTACATGCCTTACAATCTTTCATAGCTTCAGCCAGCAAACAACACTTACAATTTGCTACTTCCATTTGATGAATTTCTTCCTTTGACATGATGTTTTTCCTTTCTATACTTTTACAATAGGAAATGATTTAGAATTAGGAATGTCGTTGAGTAGACAGTAATCGTAAATAAACTGAATTTCTTTTAAAGCGGTTTTTAGTGTAGTCCATCTCATATAAATTGGATTCCACATTTGCAATATAAACATATCCCAACCATCCATATTTTTATGATGTGTTATTCTGAATTTATCTTTTTCTGTGTATAGTTTATTCATGTTCTAATTTTCCTTTCTTATATTATTTTGTCTAATCCATTCTGTACACTATCAAGGCGATAATGTACAGACGGGAGGGACAAAATTTATACCCAAGCGGGGGTGATGTCTGTATCTGGTAAAGATTCTAAAAACTCAATTGCCCAAGCAGGGACTTCGTGAGTTTTCCATGCTGTACCATATTTATAGCCACAAACAGGACAAGGTTTAGTTAAATAACCTCCATCCTTCGGATAAATCCACCCTTTCATGTTCCACCCTTTAGAGCCGTCTGGATGAGTAATATAATCCGAAGTAGGGCGATCAGGATAAAAAGGTTCTTTATCCCATCCCATAGCCTTTTGATGCTCACAAGCAGGAGACATATCATTAAGATGATACTTGTCCCAAATTTCAAGAAACATCTTTAATGTTTCTTTGTTTACTGAGTGGGGAGTAACGTCATCAATAGTTAAATGTCCTCTTGCGTCAAATTCCTTAAAACTCATGATGATTTGACCAGATGAACCCCAAGCATTCCCGTCTCTTTTTGGGCCAACTACCCCACTTATAGACAATTTCCCATTATTGTAGGAAATTTTTACAAAAGCGGGATGACCTTCCTCATTCCATAGATGTACAATTTTATTCATTTTATTTTCCTTTCTATCTGAATTCAATTTTTACTACAGTTTCATTTCCGCAAGCGTGTATTTTTGCGGTTTCAAACGTTAAGAATTTTTGTGCTTTGGCTAAATCGTTTGTATAAGAACTTTTCCCGCCGAAACGCTTATCCTTAACATACAAATTTCTTTTTTTGATTACAAACATTTTATTTTCTCCTTTACTTTGATTATATTCCCATTGCAAGGGATGAAATAATACTCTAAGCAGATTCTCATAATCCACTTACAACCGCTCATAACATGGAGTTATGAGCGGATGATAAAAGGACTATTGAAAAAGTAAAACAATCAAACAATAGACCAGCAGGGCAGTACCGCATAGAAAGAGATAAACCTTCAGCCAGTAATACTTAGAGTATTGAATTGGATTCTCTAGTTTATCGTCTGTGTGATGATGTGTGCCTGTTGCGCGTTTTTCATCGTCTAGCATGATTATTATTTTCCTTTCTTATTTGGGATTATACAGCCATGACAGGGATTAATAACACAGTGTTATTAATCCCTGATAGGGGTACAATCTAGTCAGTATATCCGCACGCCACCAAAAAGCGGGAACGATCAAAGTGCGGATTATCTTTTGCCAACATATCAGCAAAATTTAATACAATGACATTCCATATACTTAATGCTTGCATGGAATTATCCACAGTAGGGTGATTCTCTTTCAATGTTGCAGCAATTTTGATGTAATCCTTCTTAGTCATTTTGTCCTTAACCTTTCTTATTGTCTGATTTTGAATTTTACGCTCTAACATGCCACTATTCCCACATAGTAGCATGGTACAAAGTAAAATCATTCTATTGTAATAATTTGGGCGTGTAGGAAATTTACGACATATTGGCGGGCAGCAAGTGGGGAATTAGCGTTAACCTGTATCATGCTATTTTTGCCGTTGGAGCGATAAAAGACTGTATAGATTTTCATTAGATGTACATCCTTTCAATTTGATTATTTGTACTGCCATGACTAAACTCTAGTTTATAACTAGAGTTTAGATAAGTGTACAAATTAGCGCATAACGTCACGGTATAGTTGACGGTTTTCTTTGTGTTCTCTTATGGCAGTTTCCATAAGATAACGGCGATCTGATTTTGACATAGACCAGAATGTAGACTCTTTGTGCTTAAGTCTACTTATAACGTACCTGATAACCTGTTTATTGGTCATCCCTACATTACAGCGTCCTACAATTTGTCTAATAATGTTCATTTTATTGTCCTTTCCTTATGTGTACTTGTTTACTTTTGGAATAATATAGCCATGACAGTTATTTAGCCGTGACTAAATAACTGATAGGGATATTATTAGTACTGACAATTGCCTTTTACATCAATATGACCACCAACGGCAGTACAAACAGCATTGGCATTGGATGGTGCGCTATAGGTGCAAGTATTGATGTCATTGCAAGTGGACTTGCATCCGCTCATAATAGCAGAAATGAACAAAGCGATTGCAATTACAGCCAATTTGATATTTTTCTTATTCATGATGTTTTTTATCCTTTGGCAGTAGGATGCCAGCCATAAATTTACGTTATGTGATGAGCATAACGGGATTATATAATCCATCTTGTCTACTATTCGAGATAGTAGACAAGCGGGGTATACAATCAGTCTATATTTTCCCCGTTCACTTTCGACCAGTATACATCCATAATTGCTTGGTAACACACTAAACACAGACAACCTTTTTGCGTCTTATGGATGGCAGGATATAGCGTATAGTTCCCTTTATCATTGCTAGTCATTCTAGTAAGAGGAGAAGTAGCAATTTCAATTATCTTATTAGTGTCTGTAATTTGTTCACTTGTGTAACCATTGAAATACTTGTTCATGTTCATTGTCCTTTCATCTTATAGAGTATGATATAGCCAATGTACTGTATACGTTAGCTATAGCCTACTCTATAGGCTACCATGTAACACGGTGTTATCCCCTGTAGTGCTACTGCCTTAGTGCTACCCGTTATGCCAATGACATCGGCGTAGGCTATCGGCTAAGGTTATGTACCTAGTTTTAGACTGTAACTCGCTCTACCCGTCGCCTATGACCGTTTGTCGTTGTTCCCCTATTTCGTGTCCCACCTGTTACGCTTAGGTCTGTGCTATCTCTACTGCGTAGTAATCTCTTGACTAGGATTAGTCAATTGATATGACAATCCACTGCCCCCCCCTGAGCAGTGAACTATCATATTCAATTGTTAATGTACTGTACTCAGTTTACACCCATGTATACAGACTGTCAATAGGTTAAGATGAGAATCAGATAAGAGTTTGATTAGAGACAGATGAGAGAACACTCATCAAACTCTAATTCAGGATTAAGGTTAATTTAATGTACGAGGAGTATGTGCCAGGGGTAAGCGCGATGACTTCTAAATTTTGTATCCCCCTGCCGAATCCGTTCATGTATACAGTCTACTTATAATGTGAGCATTCCTGTTTGTGTTCACCCACCCCTTCACACTCAGCACACATCCATGTTCCTTCTGGTAAAGGAGAAAATTCTTCTAGTTGTTCTTTTGTTACTCGTTCTATTTCCCGCTGAATGTACCATAGGGCTTTCTGTAAATCTTCTACTTCCTTCCCCTTATCCCCTGCCCGCCAAATATACTTAATGGCATTACCACGATTGAAATTGAAATGTTCCACGACATCTATACACTCGATGCCTGGGACTTGGTTATAGTGTTTGGGGTGATCTACGTTGCTCATCTCATTGTGCCTTTCCATACGACCAATGAAAACAACCACATCTACTACATTCAGGTGCTTCTTCATTCCACCCTGCTTCTATAGATTTTTTATCTGTAGTCAGTATAGGGATAGGTTTACCAAAAGTTACTTTCTTATCAAATTTCCACCCACAGTTGATGCAGGTATAAGTAACCCAATAATATCCACGTTCTTTGTTTATTGTAGAATTCATTTTACTGCTTTCACTTTCAGAGTAGGGGCATCTTCTACTTGATGGAAAATATTGTACACAGTGGTTACATGGTCTGGATGAGCCTTGATGACATCTTTCTCTCGATATAGTCCAGGCACAACTACAGTACGGGTTTTTTGGAAGGGACTCCAGGGTAGCGTAAACCATCGTTCCATGAAACTGCGGGTCACTGTTTTGGTGTCATAACAGGACAGGGAGAAAACAACAGATTTACCCATGTTGTTCCTCCTTCCAAATTTCTTTTGCTCGTTCTGATGGAGTAGGGTGTTCTTCTTGTCTTTCCATTTCAATTCTAGCAATCTGTTCCACCAAACCATCTACCAAATTGTTATTAGCAGGGTCAGCAGAAAGCCGTACAGCCACTTCAGACATCATCTCTATCCTGCCACTGCGTATTGCCCGTCTGTAGAGTGTGATTGGTTCCATTTATTTACCCTTGCTAAGAGTGAACCCACTCCCCCTGTAGTGTACAGCCACTCCATTGATGAGTTTGCGGGACGTGCCACCACACTTAGGACAGGGGAATTTGGGTGGTTTAGCAGCGTTGGCTACATCCTTCAATCGGAGTTCCTTTTCAAACTCAAAATTACACTGGTTGCAACGGTAGGTGTATTTCATAGGAACAATGACCAGAACGGGTGAATAAGAGCTAATAGGGACAGTACAAGGAACATCAAAAACCAGTTGTAGTCCCGTTTATTTACGGCTACAAGACTAAGAAACAGGCACACAGCAGACGCAATTAACCAAGCATATAGGTTCATTTTTTCTCCTGATCGGTAATAATTTTGTTAAAAGCGGTCATAAATTGGTTTATATTCGAGAAAACACGATGTTTATACTCATAAAACCAGTTCCAGGGGTGCTGCATCATCAAAACAGGCACATTATAAGGCTCTAAATGCCTTGAAACACTAATTAGGTCATCTATGGCACATAAAGGCTGTACAACACCAATAATGGACACTTTGTTGGGATTTATCACAAAAGATAGAAAATGTATTCCCCAATTTTTTAACCATCTTCTAGTCACCCACTCAGCATCCAGAGGACGGGAACTGACTATATGAACATCGTACCCATTATCATTCAGATAATCCACAACAGACAATCCCAAAGGGATAGGTTCTAGCTTTATGTAGGTATGGGGGTCGTAAACAAACTTATTGATGGAACGTGAACGAGATGGGTAACGTGATTCCAATGATTCCAGTTCTCTCCGATCATACCCAAAGATTCGTACAAATTCCCCTTCAAAATCTGCCAGCACTCCATCAATATCTACTACTACTTGTTTATTCATCTAAATCTTCTTCCCTGAAAAACCGAATCTCAGAAATGGAATAAGTAGTCATCACTTTTTCATCTTCTGATTTCCAATATACTGCCCTTCCATTATTACACTCGGTTCCGTTTCCGTAGGCATAAAATTCAATACTATCACCTTCAGTAAACACTATTCTGACTTTTACCATGTTGTTCTCCTATTCATCTATGAATTGTTCCTTTCCTTTTATTAGTTGGTCAGCAACCCAATGAAGGGTATCAACATGCACAAGTCCTGAGAAGAATGACCAGTTCCACCAGAACACAAATGACACAGTGTTATCTCCCCCTAAAATCTTGGATACTAAACCAATAATCCACACTATTAAATTTATTGCCAATAAAATGTATCCAAGACGTATAAAGGTACTGAGTATTGGAAAGTGACTAAGTTTGCCCCGATGGGGTAACAATAAAGCATAGGGTGTCCAAAACACTCTCCACACTTTCTGACCTACATAAGACACTTTACGAATGATGGTATCTGTGAAATTTCCACCATCTACATCATGATCGGGGGTAAGGAATACTCCTGCCATTGCTCCTGCAATATACCAATAAGGATTTCCATAGGTGACTACTACAGGATAGACCACCAATCCTGTAGTGGTTGCAAGAGTAATGGCAGTGTGAACTTTACCACCAGGCATTTAGAAATCCTTATCCGTATCTTCCATCTCAGGTCTACCCTGCATGGCTATTGGGTGATAAACAGGCATGGGGTTTGTTTTGGGTGGAAATGGTTGATTCTGTCTTGGCTTAGGTTGGTTATTTGATGGACGAAAATTAGGCATTGGATTGTTCGGTTTGTG
>WBZO01004920.1_pt1 | contig 14012 bp, 10 predicted proteins | sample 5204261 | NCBI WGS metagenome assembly WBZO01 (sample SAMN12412400, study PRJNA552823) | activated sludge metagenome | isolation source: activated sludge from anammox sidestream of wastewater treatment plant... | place: USA: North Carolina | collected 2017-09
TGGAGCGTGACGGCGTGGTCGCGCAATTTCACGGACGAGGCCTACCTCGCCGAGATCATCCCGGCGCCGGAGTTCGGCGGCTCGTTCATCCACAATGCACCGGGACGCTCGTACGGGCTCGACGTGAGCCTGCGCTTCTGACAAAGCCTGGTGCCGGGTTTTCGGTTATTCGGTTATTGGCGTGCTCCGCCCCAATAACCGAATAACCGAAAACCCGGCACCAGTTAGACTACGTGGCCGTGAACCGCCACGACATCCAGTTCCCGCCGAAACACGAGGCGCTGCGTGACGACGTGCATGCGCTCGGCGGGCTCGTCGGCGAGATCCTGCGCGAGCAGGGCGGGGATGCGCTCCTCGATCTCGTCGAGCGTGACCGGGTGCTCGCCATCCGTCACCGGGCTGGCGAAACGGCAGCGGGCGAGGAGCTGGCCGTGCGCGTGCGCGGGCGGCCCCCGGCGATGGCGCGCGACCTCGTGCGTGCGTTCACGGCCTGGTTCCAGGCGGTCAATCTCGCCGAGAAGGTGCACCGTATCCGGCGGCGCAAGGAGTACTTCCTCGCGGACAGCGGGCGCCCGCAGCCGGGCGGCGTGGAAGATGCGCTCGGTGCACTGAAGGCGGGCGGGGCGACGCTCGCGGACGTGCTCGCGCTCCTCGGCAAGCTGCGCATCGAGCCCGTGTTCACGGCGCACCCGACCGAATCGACCCGCCGCACGATCCTGCGCAAGCAGCAGCGCGTCGCGGAAATGCTCCTCGATCGTCTCGACCCGACCTTGACACCGCAGGAAACGCGCGGCCTCTGGGGTCGCGTGCGTACCGAGATGACGACAGCATGGCAGACGGAAGACCATCCGCGCGATCGCCTGACCGTCGCGGACGAGCGCGAGCACGTGATGTTCTACATCGCCGAAGTGCTCTACCGCGTGCTGCCGGCCTTCTACGACGAGATTGCGCTCGCGCTAGAGAAGCTCTACGGCGCGTCGGCAGAGACGATCGAATTGCCGGTGCTGATCCGCTTCGGCAGCTGGGTCGGCGGCGACATGGACGGCAACCCCGACGTCAACGCGAAGACGATCCGCGAAACGCTCGCACGCCAGCACCAGGTCATCATCAACGCCTATTTCGGCGAGTGCCAGAACCTCGCGCAGATCCTCTCGCAGAGCGCAAGCCGCATCGGCGTGAGCCCGGCGCTCGCGAAGCACATCGAGCGCTACATGTCACTGGTGCCGGCGGCGCAGGCGGCTACCCCGGCCCGGCACGACCGCATGCCCTATCGCGTATTCCTCGGCCAGATCGCCGAGCGCCTGCGCGCGACCTACGACGGCCGCGCGACCGCGTACGAGAATGCACGCCAGCTGCTCGACGACCTCGGACTGATCGCGGGCAGCCTCGCGGCGAACAAGGGGGGCCACGCGGGGCTCTATCTCGTGCGCCGACTGATCCGGCGGGTCGAGACCTTCGGCTTTCATTTCGCGACCCTCGACGTGCGCCAGCACGCGGACGTGCATCACCAGGTGCTCGCCCGGGGTCTCGACGACGTGAAGTGGCTCGAGCGCCCCGGTGCCGAGCGCCACGACCGGCTGGTTGCCGCGATCGAGCGCGACCTCGGGCCGCGCCGCGAGCTCGACGCGCTCGGCAAGCGCGCGGTGGCAGTGTTCGAGGCGATCATCCAGGCGCGTCACCGGTACGGGCGCGATGCCATCGGCTATTACATCGTCGGCTCGACCCGGTCAGCCGACGACATACTCGCGCCGCTCCTGATCGCGCGCTGGGCCGAGGCCTACGACAAGCATTCGGGCGAAGTGGCGCTCGATTTCGCGCCGATGTTCGAGAGCATCGAGACGCTGGCCGGTTGCGCCGGCGTGATGCGCCAGCTGCTCGACGACCCGCTCTATCGCCGCCACCTCGAGGCGCGCGGACGCCGCCAGTGCGTGATGGTCGGCTACTCCGACACGAACAAGGACGGGGGCCTGTGCGCCTCGCGCGTCGCGGTCTATCGCGCCGAGCAGATGCTCGCGACGACGCTCGCGGGCGCAGAGGAGCGTCACGTCATATTCCGGGGCCGCGGCGGCAGCGTCGCGCGCGGCGGCGGGCGCATCGACGCGCTGGTGCGCGCGGCGCCGCCCGAGTCGCTGAACGGCGTGCTGCGCCTGACAGAACAGGGCGAGGTCATCAACCAGAACTACGGCCTGCGGCCGATCGCGCTGCGCACGCTCGAGCGCGCCTTCAACGCCCTCGCTCTCGGCACTGCGGCGACGCTGCGCGGCACACCGGCGCAGGTGGCACCGGCATTGCTCGATGCGGCGCAGCACCTCGCCGACACGAGTCGCGCCGCCTATCACGCGCTGGTGCGCGACAGCGCCGGGTTCTTCGAGTATTTCCTGGCGGCGACGCCGATCGACGCGATCGAGCGCATGCAGATCGGCTCGCGCCCCGCCTGGCGCGACGAAGGGCACGGGTTCGACGCGCTGCGTGCGGTGCCCTGGGTGTTCGCCTGGACTCAGTCGCGCTGCATGCTGCCGGGATGGTATGGCGCAGGCACCGGGCTCGCGGCACTGATCGAGGAGTCGGGTCTCGCATTCGTGCGCGACGCCTGCGACAGCTGGTACTTCTTGCGCAACCTCGTCGACGACGTCGAGACGATGCTGGCGCGGGCCGACATGGAGATCGCGCGCAACTACGATTCGCTCGCGCCGGGCCCGCAACCCTGGTTCAGCGCGATCACGACGGAGTACGCGCGCGCGCGCGACGCGGTGCTCGCGATCAAGGACTACGGCGAACTGCTCGACGGGGACCCGACCCTGCAGCGCTCGATCCGGCTGCGCAACCCCTACGTCGACCCGATGAACCTGATGCAGGTCGACCTGCTCGCACGCTGGCGCGCGACGCGGCGCCAGGACCGCGATCTGTTCGACGCGCTGCTCGCGAGCATCGGCGGCATCGCGCAGGGCCTGCAGAGCACCGGCTAGCTAGCCGGCGGACCGCTCGAGGTCGAGAACCATCCGCACGAGCTGCGCGAGCGACGCGGCGTCCATCTTCTCCATGACCCGTGCCCGGTGGATTTCCACGGTGCGCTGGCTGAGCCCGAGATCGGCCGCGATCACCTTGTTCGCCTTGCCGACCACCACGAGATCGAGCACGTCGCGCTCGCGCGGCGTCAGCGTGGCGAGCCGCGCGCGCGTGTCGTGCCGTGTGCGCAGCAGCGCGCGCAGTTCGGCGTCGCGGGCGAGCGCCTTCTGCACGCGTGCGAGCAGGTCGTCGTCGCGGAACGGCTTTTGCAGGAAATCGAACGCGCCGGCCTGCATCGCCTCGACCGCCATCGGCACGTCGCCGTGGCCGGTGATGAACACGATGGGGATGGTCGCGCCCTGCGCATTGAGCCGCTGCTGCAGCTCGAGCCCGCTCATGCCGGGCATGCGCACGTCGAGCACGACGCAGCCGGGGCGCGTCAGGTCGTAGCTGGCGAGGAATTCGTCGGCCGATGCGTGCAGGACCGCCTCGAGGCCGTAGGACTTGAACAGCAGGCGCAGCGAACTCCTGACCGCATCGTCGTCGTCGATGACGAAGACCGTGGGGGTGCCGTTTTTCATGACATTTCCGGTGCGAGTGGCAGGTTGAACGCGAAGCGCGCGCCGCGCGGCTGATTCGGCAGGTAGCCGAGCTGGCTGCGGTGCGCTTCGAGGATGGTGCGGCTGATCGCGAGCCCGAGACCGGTACCCTCGGCCTTCGTCGTGAAGAACGGCTCGAAGATCCGCGCTTCGGCACCGGCGGCGAGTCCTGGCCCGTTGTCGGACACGCTGACTTCCACCTGGCCGGACTCTCCCATCGCCGTGCGGATCACGATCTCGCCTCCCGGTTCGCCCGTGCTGGTGAGCGCTTCCGCCGCATTGTGCACGAGGTTGACGATCACCTGCTCGATCTGCACGCCGTCGACCAGCACGCGCGGCAGGTCGGGCGCGAGGTCGAAGCGCAACGTGCTGCGGGATGCGCGGGCGTCCATCTCGAGGAGACTCATGACGCCGCGCACGAGATCGTTCGGCGCGACGACCGTGCGATGGGTCTCGCGATGGCGGATCATGCCGCGCAGGCGGTGGATGATCTCGCCGGCGCGCATCGCCTGTGCCGTGATTTCGCCGAGCGCCGCCGAGACCTCCGGCATGTCCGGCTGCGGCATCGCGAGCAGCCGCTCGCAGGCGCGCGCATAGTTGGTGATCGCCGCTAGCGGCTGGTTCAGCTCGTGGGAGATGCCGGCCGCTATTTCGCCGAGTGTCGCGAGCCGGCCCACCTCGTTCAGGCGGGCTTGCGCGAGGCGCGCCGCATCTTCCGCGGTCTTGCGCTCGGTGACGTCGTGCAGCGTACCGACCGCACGCAGGCTGCCCCCCTCGGCGCGCGACAGGCGGTAACGCGCCTCGATATGACGCGCCGAGCCGTCGGCGCGCACGAACCGGTAGCTGAGTTCGAGGCGGCCCGTGCCGCGGATCGCGCGCGACCACGCGATCAGGCAGCGGTCGCGGTCCTCCGGGTGCAGACCCGCAAAGATGCGGGCATGCGAGGGGCGCTCCGAAGGGTCGATGCCGAGCATGCGGTAGACCTGCGGCGACCAGTAGTTGACGCCGTTGTCCGGTACATAGAACTCGGTATTGCCCAGCTGGGCAATTTCCTGGGCCTCGCGTAGCAGGTCTTGTGCGTCGCCGGGAATGGGGCTCAACCTCGCGCCACCGTTTGCAGTAGGCTAACGTGTCCGGCGATCCGTGACGAGGGCAGGGTCTTGGGCGCAAAGCGGCTCTGGTGTTGAGGGGTGTCTCCCGCGCGCTTGGCGCCTGGCCACTCGTGCCGTTGCTGGCGGCGTGCCAGAGCCTCGATCTGCACGCGCCGCGCGCGGCATCCATGGCCGTCGACGACAGTACCGTGACGGCCGTCCACCGCATGTTCTCCGGGCTCGCGCAAGCGCAGCCGGGCGAGTCGGGCCTGCGCCTGCTGCCCGACGGCGTCGACGCGTTCGTCGCCCGTGCGCTGCTCGCGCGCGGCGCGGCGCGCACACTCGACCTGCAGTACTACATGATCAACGCCGACGACACCGGGCGGCTGCTCGTCGGCGAGCTGCTCGCCGCGGCCGACCGCGGCGTGCGTGTGCGCATCCTGCTGGACGACATCTACGCGGCATCGCACGATCGGGCCATCGCGATCCTCGACTCGCATCCGGCGATCGAAGTGCGTCTCTTCAATCCGTGGACCCGGCGGCGCGGCCCGGTCGCGCGCGCGGTCGATTTCCTGCTGACCCGCCGCCTGAACCGCCGCATGCACAACAAGCTGTTCGCGGCCGACAACCATGCCGTGATCATCGGCGGGCGCAACATCGGCGACGAGTATTTCGATCTGAAGAAGCAGCTGAATTTTCGCGACCTCGACGTGCTCGCGGTCGGGCCCGTGGCCGCGGAGGCTTCCGCGTCGTTCGACGAATACTGGAACAGCCACCTCGCGGTGCCGGCCTCGGCGCTGCTCGATGAGGCGCCGTCCGCGGCCGACCTCGCATCGGTGCGCGCCGCGCTGGCTGCGCACCGCGCGCGGCTGCGCGATTCGCCCTACGTCAGCGCGATCGAGAACTCGTCGATCGCGCGGGAATTTGCCTCGAACACGCTCGGCCTGACGCTTGGCACGGCCCGCGTGATCGCCGATCACCCCTCGAAGGTGGACGCGCCGGCGGCCGATCGCAGCAGCTTCCTGATCGAGCGCCTGCAGCGCGAGGCGCAGGGTGCCCGGCGCCAGCTGCTCGTGAGCTCGCCGTACTTCGTGCCGGGCGAGCGCGGGGTGGCCGTGCTGACGGCGCTGGCGAAGGACGGCATCGACGTGTCGGTGCTCACGAATTCGCTCGCGGCGAACGACGTCGGCATCGTGCACAGCGGCTATGCACGCTATCGCGCCGCGCTGCTGCGCGGTGGTGTCACGCTGCACGAACTGCGCGTGACGTCGGACCTGGCCACCCGACGCCAGAATCGCCGCCTGTTCGGCTCGGAGTTCGTGAGCCTGCACGCGAAGTTCTTCGTGATCGACCGTCGCGCGCTGTTCGTCGGATCGATCAACCTCGATCCGCGTTCGATCGAGCACAATACCGAGATCGGGCTCCTGATCGACAGCGAAGTGCTCGCACGCGAGGCGGCTGCACTGTTCGAGCGCGCGATCTCACCTGCCTTCAGTTATGCCGTGACGCTGCGGGACGGGCCGCAAGGTGCATCGGACGCGCTCATCTGGACTGCCGAGGGCACGGACGGCGCGATGCGGTACGATCACGAACCCGATACGGCATGGTGGAAGCGCCTGATGGTGTGGCTCGCGGGACTGTTGCCCTTCGTCGAGAGCCAGATCTGATGAATCGCCGCAAGGCACTCGCCCTGGCAGGAGCGGCGGTGGCCGCCGGAACGGCGGCGCTCGTCGCGCAGCGACTGCGCGGCAATGGGCCGCAGCGCCCCGCCGGCGTGCCGCTCGGCCCGTACGGCGCGGACTCGACGGCCGAAGAGGTGACGGCGGGGCTCGATCTCGGTGGCCGCGTGGCCCTCGTCACCGGCGTCACGTCCGGGCTCGGTGCCGAGACCCTGCGCGTGCTGACGCTGCGCGGTGCCCATGTGTTCGGCACGGGGCGCACGCTCGAAAAGGCCGCGGCGGCCTGCGCCGCGGCGGGCGACAGGGCCACGCCGCTCGCGCTCGAACTGACCGACTTCGATTCGGTCGTCGCCTGTGCCGAGGCGGTGCGTCGCGCGGGAGTCGCGATCGACATGCTCGTCTGCAATGCCGGCATCATGGCATTGCCGACGCTCGAGCAGGTCGGCGGCCTCGAGAAGCATTTCGTCACCAACCACCTCGGCCATTTCCTGCTCGTCAATCGCCTGCTCGACCGCGTCGTCGCGGCACCCCGGGGCCGCGTCGTCGTGCTGTCGAGCCGTGGCTACATCTGGGCGCCGCCCGAGGGCATCGAGTTCGACAATCTCTCCGGCGAGCGCGGCGAGTACGACGCGAACCGGGCCTATGGCCAGAGCAAGCTCGCGAACGGGCTCTTCTCGCTCGAGCTCGCGCGCCGGCTCGCCGGCACGAACGCGACGTCGAATTCGGTGCACCCGGGAATCATCAAGACGAAGCTCGGCAGGCATTTCCCCGAGTGGAAGAAAGTGCTGAGCGAGCTGATCGGCTGGACTTTCATGAAGAGCGTCCCCGAGGGGGCGGCGACCCAGTGCTACGTCGCGACGAACCCGCGGCTCGCTGGCGTGACCGGCCGCTATTTCGCCAACTGCAATCCCGAGATTCCGGGCGGGCGCATGGAGGATCGCGCACTCGCCGCGAAACTGTGGTCGGTCTCCGAAGGTCTCACGCGCCCCTGGCTCACGTGAGCGACACACGCGCAAACCTGCCTGCCCTCGTCGGCGCGCTCGGCGTCGTCTTCGGCGATATCGGCACGAGCCCGCTGTACGCGCTCAAGGTTTCGCTCGACGCGACCGGCGCCGATGCCGGCGATGCCGCCGCCGTGCTCGGCGTGCTGTCGCTGATCTCGTGGAGCCTGTTCGTCGTCGTCACGCTGAAGTACGTGACGCTGATGCTGCGCGCCGACAACCAGGGCGAGGGTGGCATCCTCGCGCTGTTCGCGCTCGTGCAGAAACACATCGATCCGCATTCGCCCCGCATCCGCTGGGTGGCAATCCTCGCGCTGGCCGGCGCGGCGCTGTTCTACTGCGACGCGCTGATCACGCCCGCCATCACGGTGCTGAGTGCGGTCGAAGGCATGGAGCTCCTCGATCCGGGGTTCGAACGCATCGTCATACCCGCCACGCTCGGCATCCTGATCGCGCTCTTTGCAATCCAGCGGCGCGGCACCGAGCGCGTGGCACGGCTCTTCGGGCCCGTCATGCTCGTCTGGTTCGTGACCCTCGGTGTCACCGGTGTCATCGCGATCGCGCACGGCCCTGCGGTGCTCGCGGCGCTCGACCCGCGCTGGGCGATCTGGCTGCTCGCGAGCCACCCGGGGCTCGGGTTTGCGATCCTCGGTGCGGTGTTCCTCGCGCTCACCGGCGGCGAGGCGCTCTACGCCGACATGGGTCACTTCGGCAAGCGCCCGGTACGCAACGCCTGGTTCGCCCTCGTGTGGCCCGCGCTGATGCTCAACTACTACGGCCAGGGTGCGCAGCTGCTCGAGCAGCCGGCATCGATGGCCCACCCGCTGTATTTCCTCGTGCCGCACGAGGCGCTGCCGCTGCTCGTGCTGCTCGCGACGGCGGCGTCCGTGATCGCCTCGCAGGCCGTGATCACCGGCGCATTTTCCGTCACGCGCCAGGCGATGCAGCTCGACCTGCTGCCACGCATGCGCGTGCTGCAGACCTCGGCGCTCGAGCACGGCCAGATCTATGTGCCGGTCGTCAACGCGCTGCTGCTGATCGCCGTGATGGCGTTCGTGCTCGGGTTCGGCACGTCCGGTGCGCTGTCGGGCGCGTATGGCGCCGCGGTGGTCGGTACGATGTTCGTGACGACGCTCCTCGGTGCGGTCGTGGCGCATACGGAATGGCGCTGGCCGGTCGTGGCGACGGCACTGGTGTTCGGCAGCCTGCTGATCGTCGATGCGGCATTCGTGTGCGGCAACATGACGAAGCTCGACGACGGCGGCTGGGTGCCGATCGCGCTCGCTGCGGTCCTGTTCGCGATATTCTGGACTTGGCGCGAGGGCCGCTTGCGGCTGAGGCGGGCGCTGGCGCGCCAGGCCGTGCCGCTCGACAGGCTCCCGCAGCTGCTGACCGGTGCGACGCGCGTACCGGGCACGGGGATCTTCCTTGCGAGCCACTCCGGCGTCGTGCCATCCGCGCTGATCCGCAACCTCGAGCACAACCACGTCGCGCACGAGCAGATCGTGATCCTGAACGTGACGATCACGCGTACGCCCCGCCACGATCCCGTCGACCGCCTGCGCATCGAGACGCTGCAGCCCGGCGTGTATGCGCTGTATGCGCGATTCGGTTTCATGGAGACTCCCGACCTGAGCGAAGCGCTGCGACGCTGTCGCGCGCTCGGCCTGCGGGTGCAGCCGGACCAGGTTGCCTGGTTCCTCGGCCTGCACTTCGTGCGCCCGCGGCCACGCACGGGCCTGCCGGGCCTGCGGATGCGCTTTTTCGCGTGGATGCAGCGGCGCAGCACCCAGGCCGCCGAGTTCTTCAACATGCCGTCGAAGGGCGTGATGGTGCTCGGGACCGAAGTGGAGGTCTGAAGAAGGCGTATCAGCTGTCGGCGCCGTGCCCCGTCGCGCGAACCGGAGGCGCAAACGACGGATACCTCCCCATTGTCAGCAGCAGCGCCGCGCCGATTCCGAATGCGATCGCCGCGGCGATCAGGATCGCGTCGTAGCTGCCGGTGGCGTCATACACCTTGCCGAAGAGCGGCGGTGCGATACCCGACGCGAAGCCGAAGACGGCGTACTGCGCGCCGTAGATGCGTCCGTAGTGCCTGAGACCGAAGTAGCGGGCGCTCAGGTATGCGACGAGGTCGGTCTCTGCGCCGGAGGCGAAGCCGACGAGCACGGCGGCGAGTATCGCCGCACTCGCGCCGAGGCCATGGTTCAGGAGGATCAGGCAGGCGAGCGCCGGCAACAGCAGCATCGGCAGCGCGACGCCGGGCGCCCAGAAGCGGTCCATCAGGAAGCCCGCAAAGACACGCCCGAACATGATGCTGACGCCGACAGCCCCGGCAATCTTGCCGGCCTCGAGCGCCTCGAAGCCTCGATCCTGCAGCAGCGGTACGAGGTTCGTGATCGTGCCGCCGATGCCGGTCGCGACGAGGAGGATCGACACGATCATCACCCAGAAGCGGTAGGTGCCCACGGCTTCGCGCAGCGTGACGCCGGCTTCGGTGTGATGCAGCGATACGGCAGCGTCCGCGGAGGCTGTGCGGTGATCGGGTTCCCGGAACCACGCGATCGCAACCGGCAGCGCGATCGCGAGCGGCAGCAGCGAGATGCCCGCAAAGGCCCAGCGCCAGCCGAAGTGCTCGATCAGCCAGATCGCCATGGCCGGCAGGAACGCGGCCGTGATGCCGGTGCCGAGCAGCGTGATCGCGAGTGCGAGGCCGCGGTTCTCGACATACCAGCTGTTGACCGCGCGCGTCCAGGTGACTGGCGTGGAGCCACCGCCCAGCAGGCCCGCCATGAACCACATCAGGTAGAACACGCCGATCGAAGCCGGCGAGAGCGCGAGCGCGGCGAACGACAGACCGAAGAGGGCCAGCGTGAGAAGCGCGAGGCGACGCACGCCGTAGCGGTCGGCGAGTGCGCCGACGATCGGCACGACGCAGACGACCGCAATCGTGAACCACAGGATCGCGAGCTGGAACTCGCCGCGGCCCCAGCCGAATTCCTCGGTGATCGGCCGGGTGAACGGACCGAGGGAATTGTACGGAATCGGTGAGGCGCCGAACGCGACACCGAGCGAAGAGGCGGCAAGCACCGTCCATCCGCGCCGGAACTCGGCATACGATCGTGTCATGGTGTGATGCGGCCGTCCTTCAACAGCATCCGAAGGCATGTTGCCCGAGTGTACTGTGGAGCGCGCGCGCTCGTGCGGCGATCACTGCGGTGTGGACGCCGTGCGCCGGTCGGCGAGCAAGACCCGCCAGCGCACGAGTTTGGCCGCCGGCGTCAAGGCCGCGTACGCCGGGCTGGTCGAGGGCAGCACGACATGGTGCAGGGTTCGGCGCCGGCTCGCAGGAAGGCGCGGCAGCACGAGGCGCGCGTACAGGCGCCGTGCGGCACCGCCGTTGAACGCCACGAGGGTGATGGTACGGTGGCGCAGCAGCAGGCCACGGATGTCGTGCGCGCGGGCACCCGCCACATCGATATCGGCATCGGCGCTGCCTGCGCGCGCGGCTTCCGCGAGCACATCCCACACGCCGATTCCGGCCGCACGCAGCACCGCGACGCGACGCGGGTACGGAAGGTCGACGGAGGCCCCGAACAGCGCGCCCATGATCGGCCAGAACTGGTTGCGCGGATGCGCGTAGTATTCACCGGCGCGCAGCGATGCGACACCGGGCAGGCTGCCGAGGATCAGCAGGCGCGGGCGCGGACCGAGGATCGGCGCAAATGCGCGTACCCTGGGTGCCGGGGTCCGTGATATTGCGGCCTGCCTCACTGCCACTCAGGTCGTGAAGAGCGCGTCGAACCACACCATGGCGGCGAACCCGGCGAGGAGGCTCGCAGTGGCGCCTCCCGACATGCCCTGGCGGTGCGTTTCGGGGATGACCTCGGCACTGATCACGTAGAGCATCGCGCCCGCGGCGAAGGCCAGCGCCCAGGGCAGGAGACCGCCGGCGAGATCCACGGCGCCGGCACCCACGATGCCGCCCGCCGTCTCGATGAGGCCCGTCACGACACCGAGCGCAAAGCTGCGCCCGCGGCCGAGGCCGCTCGACAGCATCGCCATCGCGACGACGAGGCCCTCGGGCAGATTCTGTACCGCGATGGCCGTGGCGATGCGCGGCATGAGCGTCGGATCTTCCGCGCCGATCGTGACGCCGACGCTCAGGCCCTCGGGAAAGTTGTGGAGCGCGATCGCAGTGACGAGCAGGAACGACATCGAGTGATGATTGCCGCGGCCGTCGTGGCCCTTGAACTGGTGCTCGTGCGGGAACGTGCGGTTGGCCCAGGCGACGCACCACGCGCCGAAGCCGAGGGCAGCGAGCGTGAGCGGCGTCGACCACGCGTTGTGCAGGCGGCGCGACGCCTCATCGAGCGCCGCCGGCAGCAGCGCATAGACGCTGGCGGCGAGCATGACGCCTGCGGCGAGCGCGATGCAGTGGTTCGCGAGCCTGTCTGGCAGGCGCTTGAGCAGCAGCACGGGCGCGGCGCCTGCCGATGTCGCGACGGTACCGGTGAGGAACACGATCCAGACGGCCGACCACAGGCTCATGCGCAGTCCCCTGAAGCACGGCGCCCATTATGCCGCCGGACAGACGTGGTGCCGGGTTTTCGGTTATTCGGTTATTCGGGCGCTCCGCCCAAATAACCGAATAACCGAAAACCCGGCACCAGTTGCCGTCTTAGAAGCGCATCGTGGCTGCGGTCAGGCCACCGACGTAGTAGTCGAGCAGGCGTCGGCGGAACTCCACCTCGTAACGGGCCGACACCTCGGCGCTCGCCGCCTCGACCCGCGTGGCGCGCGACTGGGTGAGTTCGACCAGCGTCGCGGCGCCGACGCGGTAACGCTGCTCGGTGGCCTCGAGCGCACGTTCCGCGGAACGCAGCTGCGCGCCGGCGGCCGCGAGCTGCGCCTGCGCCGAATCGAGGTCCAGCACGGCGGTGCGCACCTGGGAACCCACGTCCTGTTCGAGGCTGTCGAGGTCGACCTGTGCACTGTCGGCACGGATCTCGGCGCGTCGCGTCGCGATCCGCGTGGCGCTGCGGTCGTAGAGCGGCAGCGCGATATTGAGGCCGATCGAGCCACCGCGCGCGTCGCTCAGCTGGTCCGACCAGCCGGCGTCAATGGCGCTTGTGTACGACGAACCATAACCCGCCGACAGCGACAGAGTCGGCCAGCGTGTCGACTTCGCGACGCGAATGTCTTCCTTCGCGGCCTCGAGGCGCGCTTCACTCGCACGGATGTCCGCGCGCGCGCCGAACGCGCGACCGATCAGCGTATCGAGGTCCGCGACGCTGATCGTGGCCGGTGTCGTGACCTCGGGCGCCACGAATTCGTAAGCGCCGCGCGGATCGAGCCGCAGCGTGCGAATGAGGTCGATGCGTGCCAGTTCCGCGGCACGCTCGGCCTGCACGACGGCGAGCTGCGCGCTCGCGACGTTCGCCTGCTGCTGGTAGAGGTCGGCGATCGTGCGGGCACCGGCTTTCACATAGGTTTCGATCTGTGCGGCGAGCGCGCTCTGCGCCGCGAGATTCTCGCGCTGCACGCGCAGCTCCTCGCGCTGCTGCACGAGGGCGAGGAACTGGCTCGCGACCGTGAACACGACTGTCTCGCGCGCCCGCTCGAGATCCCGCTCGCCGGCGAGGCTCGAGTATCTTGCGCTCTTCAAAGTCGCGGTATTGGCAAAGCCGTCGAACAGCGTGACGCCCGAGCTGACGCCGAGACTCGTCGTGCGCGTCGTGTCGTCGTCGGCGCGGGCGAAGGCGCGCGTCGTCTGGCTCGTCGCCCGCAGGTCGGGCAGGAAGTTCCTCTGCGCATCCTCGACATCGAGCTTGTCGAGGGCCGCCGCATTGCGCGCCTGGCGCAGCGTGTCGTTCTGCGCGAGCGCGATCTCGACCGCCTGGTCGAAACCGATGATGCGCGTGTCTTGCGCGCCGGCCGCGGTCGCGGCGGCGGCCAGCGCGACGCAAAACGCGAGAGAACGCATCGTGGACATCCTATTCATGGCGCAGTGCCTCGATCGGGTCGAGCGCGGCCGCCTTGCGCGCCGGGTAGAAGCCGAAGAACACGCCGACGGCGGCCGAGAACAGCACGGCGATCACCGCCGCCTCGGGCGGCATCGCGACGGCCCAGCCGGTCGCGCGGGCGAGCGTGGCGCCGGCAAGGTAGCCGAGCACGATGCCGATCAGTCCGCCGGCCACGCTGATCACGATGCTCTCGACGAGGAACTGCGCGAGTACATCGCTGCCGCGTGCGCCGATGGCCATGCGGATGCCGATCTCGCGCGTGCGCTCGGTGACCGAGACCAGCATGATGTTCATGATGCCGATGCCGCCGACCACGAGCGAGATCGACGCGATCGCGGCGAGCAGCATCGACATCACGCGCGTCGTGCCGCTCGCCGCGGCGGCGATGTCGTCCTGGTTCCTGATCGTGAAGTCGTCGTCGTCGCCCGGCGCGATCTTGTGGGACTCGCGCATGATCGAGCGGATCTCCTGCTCGGCGGCCGGTATGTCGCCGGGCGACCAGGTGCTCGCGATGATCTGGCCGATGCGGCTGTGGCCGGCGAGATGTGCCTGCGCGGTCGTATAGGGAATGATGACCACGTCGTCCTGGTCGTTGCCGCCGGCGGTCTGT
>WBZO01004922.1_pt1 | contig 14007 bp, 9 predicted proteins | sample 5204261 | NCBI WGS metagenome assembly WBZO01 (sample SAMN12412400, study PRJNA552823) | activated sludge metagenome | isolation source: activated sludge from anammox sidestream of wastewater treatment plant... | place: USA: North Carolina | collected 2017-09
ATATTGCCCGCCGAATCCTCGGGAGAGGATTTCAGGACGCCGGCTCGCGAGTAGGCAAGGGCGGTCACCGGATCGCACTCATTGGCGGAGACGACCAGAACAAGACCCCCGTGACCGGCTGCGAGCAGGAGCCCGGCTGCGGCCAGCGCGGAAATCGAGGCGGTGGCATCACCGACGAGGGTCTCTGCGTCATGGTCCGATCCACACCACGCAGCAATATGGCTGGCGGCCGCATTGTAAACCGTTTCCGGGAACAGGAGCGGACTGCCCGCTCCGGGATGGTCCGCGAGGATTCCCTGATAAAACCGTCGGGTGTATTCGACACCTCCATCTGTCGTTGCGAAAACGATGGCGAGCCGAGCCCTGTCTTCCCGGGAGAGACCGGCCACGGCATCCTCGGCAGCGGCAAGGGCCATCCGGGAAATCCTTCCCGAGCGGCGCAATCGGGGGAATGTCACATCGATATCCGTTTCCGCGACCCGGAAGGCGGGCATGCGATGGCCGGACAATTCCAGCCAGGAAATCTCTGGTTGGGCACCGGAGCGCACCGCGGCCAGGACATCAGGAATGGAGTGCCCCAGGGGTGTCACCCATCCGCTGCCCAGAAGTGAAAGGCGCGTCCTCATTCCCGTCCAAAGGCCACCGTGGCATTGGCACCGCCAAAACCAAAGGAATTTGACAGAGCCCGGGTGAATGATCCCTCCCGCGCCCGACCATGCACAATATCCAAATCCACCCCGGGATCCGTCGAGCGGAAATGAAGGGTCGGCGGATGAAATTGTCCCCGCAGGGCCATGAGACAGAAGGCGGCTTCGATTGCGCCTGCCGCTCCAAGAGCGTGACCGGTCATGGCCTTGGTGCTGACCACCGGCGCTCCCGGACAGACCGCCGCAAGGGCAGCCGCCTCGCAGGCGTCATTTTGGGGCGTGGCTGTCCCGTGGGCATTGACGTGACCCACGGATTCCGGGTCCCAACCGGCTGCCGCGAGGGCGCGTCGCATGGCGGTTGCGGGACCGACGCCATCCGGGCGCGGCTGGGTCAGGTGATGGGTGTCTGTTGCCGCGCCATAGCCGGAGAAATCAAATTCCCCCTCGCGCTCGATGAGAAAAAATGCGGCCCCCTCTCCGAGGGCAAGCCCCGAGCGGGCGGCGTCAAAGGGCCTGCACAATTCCGGCGTTGCGACCTGCAGGCAGTCAAAGCCGGAGAAAACCAATGGGGAGAGCACATCGTATCCCCCGGCCACGACCCGCCGGGCCTGCCCGGTACGCACCATCCGCCAGGCCATGCCCAGGGCATTCGACCCGGAGGCGCAGGCATTGGATACGATCCGCACGGGAGCGGACACACCGAGGACGCGCAGGGCATCCCGGACGGGCGCCTGCGGCGGGTAGCCGCGGATTCGACGCATCACGGAATCCAGCGAACGCCCCTCGAGAGCCCTACGGAAAAATTCCTCGCCGAGCGTCATGCCGCCACTGGTCGTTCCCACCACAACAAAGTCCGGCTGAAAATCCGGACGGGCAGCCAGCGCCTCCGCAAGAGCCAGCAGGACGGTCTGCGCCGCGCGGGACCAATGTCCGGCCCGAGGCGTAACCGCGACCGCCGCATCCCGCAGGCCCGCGGGGATTTCTCCAGCGGTTCGACAACGGCATCCGTCCGTCGGGAAGAGCGTCACTGGTCCGATGCCGGATTGCCCCTGACGGAGGGCTTTGGTTGTGGCCTCGACTCCGAAACCCAATGGACACACACAACCAAAGGCGGAAATCCTGATGGGAAAAATTTCAGAACTCACAGACTGTCTTCTGGTGCGTCCGGGACGGGGCTTGGCGGACTCACCTCCGGGACTGGCGCTGGAGAGTCCGCGGGGGTTTCCACGGGCACGGGGGTTTCCGGGGTTTCGCTGGGCGCAGGGGCTTCCGGGAGCGCGGGCGCCTCTGGCGTGGGGGTCGGTACAGGCGTCGGCGTCGGCCAGGGTTTCACGAGGTCCTCCCAGACATGCAAATTGACCGAGGTGAGTCCGATTTCCGCGAGCAGGGTCTGGCAGCGTTCACGCCAGCGCGCCAAATCCGGCGGACCGGGCTCGTCAGCCGTACCAGGGAAGACGAGGTATCCGACCTTCAGCTCGCTGACCGGCCTGCCGATTGCGGAGGATTTTTCATTCAATTCCTTGCAGAGGCGGAGCGAGGCCTCGCCAAATTTGAAGGAGGGTCCCGCGTCACCGACGATGGCCGGACAGGCCTTTCCATTATAGAAAACGACGGCGTAATCTCCGATTGCGGCCAGGGGAGGGCCCTCCTCGCTACCACGGAGCAAAAAGCCCGGCAGGACGATCGAGGGGTCGGTCGCCGCAGCCAGAAAACTCCACGTCTTGAGATCGTAGGCCCTCCTGCTCAATTTCTCGATGCCCGCCTTGAGTTCCGCGTTGCGCTGGGGCGTCAGACCCTTGATTGCGTATTCCGCCTTGAGTTCCGCCAGGCGGTTCTCCGTGCGCTCGAGGAAGGGATTCACGCGCTCCGTGCGCTTTTTCCAGCGGTAACTCGTCTGGGGCTGGAAAAACGGGGATGAAGCATCCACCGCGATATTGCGGTCTCCATCGGAGCCATCCGTGTTCACGTCCATGTCCCCCTTGAAAACAAGGACCTTTCGGCCGGTCCCAGGCGCGGAAAATTCCAGGATTGTCTCGCAATCGTAGTAATTGTGGCGGCTAAGGAGTTGGTCGAGGCGTCCGAGCTGGTTGCGCAGCCATTTCTCCTTGAGATCGTAAAATTTTTCAAAGGCCGGGGAGACCTTTGCGCCGTCAGGGAATCCCGGGATCGCGCCCAGGATCTCCGCCAGGTAAGCGTCATTGGCGCGAAAGTCGTCCAGGGTGGCTGCCGGGCGGGGCTTTTTGACGGACACCTTGATTTCGACGACGTAACTGGCGGGGTTGACGCGCTCCGCTGAGGCCAATTCCTTGGTCGGGGTGGTGGCGAGGGTGTTGGCGTAGGTGATGCCCTGGAATAGCTGCGCCACAGGAAGTGGCTTGCGTGGCAACGTGGGAATGGGTGTTGGCTGGGGAGGGGGAATGACGGACGTTGGTTCCTGCCCAGTCGGGGGTTCCGCTGGAGGAAGTGCCTCCTTTTTGCGCCCGCAGGATACCAGTCCGGCAAATAGCGCGCACAGCATCGCCCGGCGCAGGATCGGGAGGCACGTCTCGAAAATCTGCGGATGAGAGTGCATGCGGCGGATCCGTCAGGTATACTGAAGAAAGGCGCTGATGACTTCCTGGGGGATGTCGATCATTCTGTAGTCGCTCGAGGAAACGTACAACAGACTCTGCTTGCCGTGGCCCAGAATATTCCCGCCTGAATCGGAAATTTGGTGTTCGAGGGTCACGAATTTCCGGTTGTAATTGGCGATGCGTATTCGGACGCTTACGGTCTCGAATTCGCGCGTCTCGCGGGTGAATTTGTGCTCGAAGGACCGCGTGAGGATGTAGAAGGGCGTATTCTTGATGTTGAATTTGGGCATGACGCGGTTGAAGAACAACTCGCGCGTCTTGCCGACCCACATGGCATACATTCCGAAGTACACATTGCCGACCGAATTGGTGTCCGCGTAGGTGGCCACAAAGGAATGGACGAACCACTTTCCCTCGAAATGCCCCCCGACGCTGTGCGCGGGCTCCTCCTCCGCTGCGCGCGGAGGGGCCGTGGTCGCCACAGCCGGGGGCGCCGCAGCGGCGCCAGCCGCCGTGAGGGGTTCCCTGGCGGGCGCAGCGAGTTGCTCGCCGTCGCTCACAAAATCCTCGCCAGCGCCCGGCTTGAGCAGCAGCCAGGCAATCGAGACCAGGGGCAGCAGCGAACCAATCCCCATGAAGAGCGGATACCTCAGGAAATATCCGTAGGCAAAAATCACCACCGCCAGGCTTCCTATGCAGAACATCTTGATTTGTGGGATCGCATTGGCGGGCGCCACCAAGTAGCACCGCGCAATGCCCAGGGCCGAATACCCCACGAAAAACGTGGCGTAAAAAATCATGAAGTACTCGAGTTCGAGTTTGAGGATGGCCGCAATGAAGGCCACGAATCCCGCAGCGAGGATGGCCGGAATGGGAGAGGTGAGGACTTTCTGGGGGATGAGCGCAAAGATGGGATTGTTCGAGCGCGAGGCATTGTCCTGGAAAAACCATTTCAGGGCGATGTAGCCGCTGTCGAGGGTGCTCAGCGCGCACACACAAAGAAAAACGCAATAGGCCACAAAGGTCCACGGCAGCCCGGCCGCCTGCTCGTAGAGGAATTTGAGGATGGTCTCATGCCCATAGGAATATCCGGCGAGGCCCTCCCGCAGGAATTTCCCCGCGCCATGATTCAGAGCCCACAGGGCGAGAGTGCCGTGGAAAAGGAGCAGCCCGAAAAATTCCATGGAGCCGATCCAGTAGGCGGCGGCAATCGAGACCCGCTCGCGGTGCATCTGGATCGCCCTCTGCCACTGCTGCAAGTCGAGCCAGGGTCCGACCAGGAAGCCGATAATGATTGGCACGGCATATCCCCAGTAGTGGGCGTCATTGGTCGGCAGCTTCGGAAAGACGAAGGGCCCCGTTCCGCTCCGGAGCGCGGCAATCCCAATCCATGCCACCGCGGCGGCGACCAGAATCCCAAAGACGCCGTGGCTGAATTTGATCCGGCGAATGTCGAATTCCTCGCCGAAGAGAATCGTCGCAGCCAGCACGATGAGGAGGGTCAGGGGTAGATACAGGATCCACGGCTCGTAGCCGAGGCTCTGCCAGCCATAGCGCAGGAACGCAAAAATGGTCAGCGAGATCGCCAGGAATTGATAGAGGAAAAACACGAGCCGGAAGGGCCTCGACCAAGTCGCAAAAAATCGGGCGAGAGATTCCGATCCCTGCGCGCGGCGCGCGATGTGGTGGGTCACGAGACCAAATCCCAGCAGACCGATCATGTTGGGGATGGCAAATGTGAGCAGGCCGAAGAGCCCGAATTGGATGGTGAACTGGACCGAGAAGAACAGCCCGAGGCCCCACATCCAGGACAGCGCAATGGAATTCCCCCACAGGAGCGTGGGAAACCAGGTTTTATTCAAGGGCAAAGAAGGCATGATCTCAGAGAAGGTAGTGCGTCCGATGGCTTCGGTAAAGCGGCATGGAATCGAATGCCATAAAGCACTTTCTAGTGGCTGCCACTGAGGCGGTCATCTTCATCGAGGAGAGCCTGCCACTGGGCTTTGAATTCGGGCTCATAGCGCTGGTCCTGGAAATCGAGCATTTTTTTGCGATGGGACACGAGCGCGGCCACAGCGTCGCGCATCCCGTCCCAGGCTTCCCGCAGGATGCGGAGGGCGCCGGATTCCCTGTCCCAGAGTCCCGCGTAGGAATCGGCGAATTCCGAGGCGTAAGCCGGCTCGGCCCGGTCGCTGGGCAGCCACAAGATCCGCGTGGGGGGGGGCTCCTCGAGGAGCAGGGGCGCAATGTAAATATTCCGGAGGATCCCCTCGTGGTATTTTTTCCGCGCAGCGGCCTCGTCGCCTCGCAGCGAGAGGCTGAGCCCCCACCCAAAGAGGAGGGCCGGCTCCAAGTAATCGCCCGGATAGGTGGCCTGGTAGGAAGCAAAGGCGGCGGCAGCGGCATCCAGATCCCCCGCAAGCAAATGGATCATGGGAATAAAAAAACGCGCGCCCTGGTTGTCGCGGGGGTTCAACGCCAACAGGGCCTCGAGTTGCGCCGCGGTTTCCGTGTAGTGTCCGCGGTGCCAGAGGGTCATGGCCCGTCCATAGAGCGCCCGCAGGTAGGGGCGTGTTGCGGGATCCCGCCACCAATCCGGGGATTGTCCCTCCCAACGGCGCGCCTCGAGGCTGATGATCCGGTCATAGGCCTCAAGACCGGCCTTCCAATTTCCTTTCTGGAATTCGGCGTCCGCCAATTCAATGTACGCGCCGGAGCAATCCGGATCGTGTTCCAGGGCGGCGCGGAGGTGGGCTTCGCGCCTGCGCGGCGAGCGCATCCGCAGAGCCGCGCGCAGGAGCCCCTGCGCGATATCCTGCGGCGTGGGGCGCGGAGCGGTCTCCTCGCCGGAGGAACGCCGCACAACGGAGACCGCCAACGCTTTGACGTCACCTGGAATTTCTGCCGGAGAGCGATGGAATCGGATTTCGATGTTTTGTTCCTTGGAAAATGCGCGCCAGGCTTCCTCGTCCCAATCTTCGCATGCGGCGATGTGGATGCGGTCCGGCGCGCCTTCCGTGTCAAAGAGGCGGAGGAGGTGGCTCTCCACGCGCTGTTGGTCCAGTTCCTCGAGCAGGATGGGGGTCGAGACCGGCATTCCCCCCTCGCCACATACCATCAAGAGGATGGGCAGAATGTAATCCGCGCCCGAAGGAATCGGATCCTGAAGCTCCACCCAGTGCAGAGCCCAGGAAACGCGGGACGGTTGCAGGGGTTGAATCATTTTCTCCAGTCCACGGGGATTTCCTGTGTTTGGCCAAACCGGTCGAGAAAACAGACCTTCCCATGAGCCGCCCCAAATTCATGGACCATGCGGGTGACCTTCACATCATAGCAGCAATACTCCGCAATCTCCAAAAGGCGTCCCTCGCGAAACCAGCGGATCGCATCCAGCCCATCGGCAATTTTTCCAACCCCGAGGCTGCCCTGCGCGATGTCCTCGAGTTTAAGGCGGCGCCCAAGGCTCTTCTCGATTTCCACGAGGAGGTCCAGGGAAATCAGCGAGTGGGCGAGATCAATCGCGACGTAACCCATGAGGACTTCGTAATCGAAATTCACCGTGTTGTAGCCGACGACAAGGTCCGCGCGCTGGAGCCTCTTCACGAGATCCCCAACCCGCGCCTCGGAAAAAATTTCGTAGGCATTGTCCGCGGTGCTGAAGGTCACGCCCACGGACATGCCCATGGCGGCCTTTTTGTCGTAGCCGCCAACATCATTGAAGGTCCTCTGGGTTTCCAGGTCGAAATAGACAATATCCATTGCGGGCGTCAAAAGCGGATGGGAGGAGGCGTCGGAGCGGCCACGGCTGGAGTGACGCCAATGACCTCCGTCTCCTCCGGGCTGACCGCCTCCGCGCGGCGCACGGGAAGAGCGTCCGTCCCAGGTTCCTCCGGTGAGGCCGCCGGGGTTGATTCCTCCGTAATACCGAGCGGGGGAGGAGCCGTGTAATCATAGATGGGGGCGGGCGCTTCCGGCGCGGATTCCCCGGACGCTGAAGCCACAGGGATGGCGCGGGCCACGGGTACTTCGGTGTCGCGCCCGCCCGCCCGCACCGAGCCATACACGTCCGTGAGCCCAAGGAGCGCCGGCGAATTCACCGCAATGGGGCGGATGCGCGAGAGATCCAGGGCGACCTGGGCGCGCGGCCAGTCGCCCTCAATGAATTCTTTTGCGAAGACGCGGATGCCCGGTCCGTGAATATCGCATGGGATTTTGGGAATTTGACTCTCGAGGGCATATTCCTTGACGATGCCGGGGTGGGCGGCGTCCTGCCCACAGCGCGGCGTGGCCAGCAGTCCGGACATCCTGCAAATTTCCACCTCCTTGAGGGTGTCGGGCCGGTTGAATTTCACGGCGGGAAATTCCCCTGCGGCGGCATTCATGACCTCGGTCCAGATCGGAAGCGCGAGGTCCTTGCCGAAAGCTCCGCGAAAGATGCGCGTGGGCTTGTCAAAGCCGACCCAGACCGCGCAGGTCACCGAGCTGTCATAGCCCGCGAAGTAGGTGTCCGTAAAATTGTAGGCGGTGCCTGTTTTTCCCGCCGCCGGGAAGTCGCCCAGCCCGTAGGAGGCTGAAATGGCGCCCGTCCCGGAGTGCAGGGCCTCCTCGAGGCCCCGATGGACCTGATACGCCGCCTCGGGACTGATCGCCTCGACCCTCTCCGGCTGCGTTTCGTAAACGGGCTGGCCATCCGCGTCAGTGATGCGATGGATCAGGAATAATTTCCGGGGACGCATCCCACCTCCGGCGAACACCGAATATCCCAGCGTCAATTCCTCGAGTGTCACCTCACTACTCCCCAGGAATGTATTGGCAAATGGACGCAGCGCCGAGGCAATGCCCGAGGCTTTGGCGACCTTCTGGACGGCCTCCATGCCGGCGCGGAGACCCACGCGGACCGCCGCCGCGTTTTTTCCCTTGGCCAGAGCCTCCCGGAGGGGGATGTCTCCCTCGTATTCATTGTCCGGCCGCTCGACCCCCCACTCCCCAAGAATCCCCGATTCGCCGCCGACCATCACATAGCGGTTGTCTATGCAGGCATCCTCGACCAATTCCCCAGGGAAAATGCCGCTCTCGTAGGCCGCCGCAAAAACAAAGGGCGTGAAGACCGTTCCGGCGGGACGCCGCGCCTGCGTGGCCCGGTTGTACTCGTTGTGCCGAAAATCCCGTCCGCCGACCATGGCGAGAATCCCACCCGTGGCCGAATCCACAGCCAAGACCGCCGCCTGCAAATATCGCGGTTGCGGCATCCGGACGCTCATGTCGCCCTGATTGATCCGGCGCTCGATGTCCTTCACGCGCTCGCGAAATTGCGCGAATGTCTCGTGCTTGTAGCCTGGCATCCCCTCGATCCGCGAGAGCGTCGCGCGAACAGCCTCGTCCGCCGCCTTCTGCATGGCCGAATCCAGCGTCGAGTAAATCCGGAAGCCGCCATTCATGGCGCGGTCGAATCCCAGCGCCGCAATGGCTTGCTGACGAATCAGGTCCACCGCGTAGGAGACCTTGAAGGGATTGGTGCGCTGCGTGACATGGAGCGGCTTTTCAACCTCCGCGCGATATTCGTTCCGGGTCAGGAAGCGCATTTCGCGCATGCGCCTCAAGACAAAATCCCGCGCCTCGGTGGCCGCCTTGGGATTATTCCATGGAGAGAGAGCCTGGGGGCTCTTGAGGAGCCCCGCGAGCGTGGCGGCCTCCCCGGGAGTGAGGGTCGCCGCGGTCTTCCCAAAATAGCCGCGCGCCGCGGACTCGACGCCGTAAAGGCCACTCCCAAAATAAACGCGGTTCAGGTAGAGGCGCATGATTTCCTCCTTGGACAAGGCGTCCTCGATGCGGCGCGCCAGGAAGACCTCGAGCAACTTGCGCTGATAAGTCCGCTCTTTGAGGTCAAAGGTGTTCCGCGCGAGTTGCTGGGTGACGGTGCTGGCGCCCTGATTGATCCTGCCACTGCGGTAGTTCGCAAGGGCCGCGCGCGCGATGCCCAGCCAGTCCGCCCCCTTGTGCTTGTAAAACCGGTTGTCCTCGGCGGCGATGATGGCATTGACCATCGTGGGGGAAATTTGGTCCCAATTGACCGGGTTCCGATTCTGAATAAAAATTTTGGCAATTTCCCGGTTGTTGCGATCCAGGATGACCGAGGCCGCCTCCATGTCCTCCATGAGGGAGAGGTCGTATTGCGCGGCTTTGCGATTGTAGTGCGCGCTCAGAAGTTCCCACCCGATCCAGGCTCCGACCGCGCCCAGGAGACAGAGAATCAGGGGCAGGACCACAAGCCACTTGATCAAGAATCGCCTCCTCCGGCGATCCTTGGCGCGCTGCTCCCAACTGTAGTACCGTTTTGCGATAACCGCTTATTCTGCCTGCGGATGCCCGTGGAAGCAAATGGGAAAATCTGTCCGATGCGGGTATGGGCGCATCTCCGAAAAATGCAAAAAAAAGAAACGCGCTCCGCGTTCCTTTACGACGTAGCGGAAAATGGAACATTTTTCGTTCGTCCGCTCGCGGTTTGCACTTAACGGAGATGCGCCCTGCGGATACCCCCCATCAACCCCATCATTCATAGCAAATCGCAAAATTTCTCAACCGTCAGGCCGGATTGCTCGATCAGCCCCTTCAGTGTCCCCGTCCGCAACTCCCGGTGCAGCGGAATCGCCAGCGTGACGCCATCCCTGCGGGCAATGTAGTGAGAACCTGTCGTCCGTAAATGGACAAATCCGATCCGACCAAACGCCTTGGCCACATCCTTGCCAGAGACGCCTCGCGGAATTCTCACGCAGGAACGAGAAATGTCGGTTTTTCGGTAAAGTTCAATTCCACTCGAACTCGCCGCGTCGGAGGATCAAAGTATCCCTCCACCGCATCCCTTACCATCTCCATCAATTCATTGAGGGAATCCCCCTGGGTTGTGATTCCGCCACCGACAGGATCATCCCAGCGGGCCACATACCCGCCATCTTCTTCCGCCGTTACGCTGAACTCAAGAGTCTGCATGCCCTCTACTCCCTACCACTCCCCACCCCACAAATCAATCTCAGACAGCCTGACCTCTATGGTATGGACGAACACTGGGGCATCTTGTCCGCGTTTGTCGTCGTCAAATATCGAGGCGGGCATTGAGGGCGTTGTCCTCAATGAATTGGCGGCGCGGCTCGACGACATCCCCCATGAGAATCGTGAACATGCGGTCCGCGTCCACGGCATTGTCCTCGGTGAGGTCCACCTTGAGGAGGCGGCGCTTTTCCGGATTCATCGTCGTTTCGAAGAGTTCCTTTGCGTTCATTTCGCCGAGACCCTTGAAGCGGTCAATCGTCAATCCGCGCTTCCCGATATCCAGGACGCGCTCGAGGATCTCGGGAATGGCCAGGACGGGGTGTGTCTTCTGTTTTTCGCCCTCGCCCTCGATCACCTCGAAGAGAGGACGGTCGCTGGCCGAGTAGTGGGCAATATGGAGGCCCTTCTTTTCGAGCTCGGCGATGAGCTTGAGGATGGCCGCCGACTCGTGGAGTTCGATGAGGCGCGCGCGGCGGCGGGGTCCCTCCTGACGGCGGGCGCGCTCCCTGGACGCGCCATTCCCATTGGGTGCCTCCCCGTTTCCGTTGGAGTCGCCATTTTCGGATTCTGATTCAAAGAGTCCGAGATCCTCGTTGGCCTCGTGGAAGGCGCGAAGAGCGGCCTCATCCGCGAAATAGCGGACCTGTTCCTCGTTGCCCTCGCGGATGTGGACGCAATAGGCGGGCAGGGCGCCGGTCTTGGCATTGCGGTGGCCAAGGTAATCCTCGAAATCCCCACCCCGACGGCGAATCGCGTCGGCAAATTTTTTCAGGCGCTCGAGGAGTCCCAGGATTTCCTTGAGTTGGGCCGGAGCGAGTTCCTTCCCATCAGAGCAATTCCTCAGGCGCACCTCCTCGGCGCCGAGGCCAATAAGAATTTTATTCAGTTCGGCGTCATCCGCGACATATTCCTCGCGGCGCTTGCGCTTGATGCGATAGAGCGGCGGACAAGCCACATAGATATGGCCCCTGCGGAGGAGCTGGGGCATCTGACGGTAGAAAAATGTGAGCAGGAGCGTCCGGATGTGGGAGCCGTCCACGTCGGCGTCGGTCATGATGATGATCCGGTGGTAACGCAGGCGCTCGAGGTTGAAGGCGCCCTCCTGGTCGCCATCGCCAATCCCGGTTCCAATGGCCGTGATCATGGTCTGGATTTCCGTGTTCTGGAGGACCTTGTCCAGGCGCGCCTTCTCGACATTGATGAGTTTGCCCCGGATGGGGAGGATGGCCTGGTAGCGGCGGTCGCGGCCCTGCTTGGCGGAGCCGCCCGCCGAATCGCCCTCGACGATGTAGAGTTCGGTCAGGGAGGGATCGCGCTCCGAGCAATCCGCCAATTTCCCTGGGAGCCCCCCTCCCGAGAGGGCGCTCTTGCGCACGGTCTCGCGGGCCTTGCGCGCGGCCTCCCGCGCGCGCGCCGCCATGAGCGCCTTCTCGATGACCTTCTTGGCAATCGCCGGGTTCGAGTCAAAGAACGTCATCAATCCCTCATAGGTGATCGAGCTGACGATGCCCTCGACTTCGGGGACGACGAGTTTGGCCTTGGTCTGCGATTCGAAGCTGGGGTTCGGGTGCTTGATGGCGAGGACGCAAATGAGTCCCTCGCGGACATCGTCACCGCTGATGGCCGGATCCTTGTCTTTCAGGAGGTTGTTCCCCTTGGCGTATTGGTTGATGGCGCGCGTGAGCGCCGTGCGAAAGCCCGTGGCGTGCGTGCCGCCATCCGGATTCGCGATGGCATTCGTAAAGCACAGGAGCTGGTCGTTGTAGCTGTCATTGTACTGCAGGACGACATCCACGAACATGTCATCGGTGATTTCAGTCTGGTCCTTGTTCTTGAAGGTCACCTGCCGCTTGCCCGCGAGGACAATTGGCTTGGGATGGACGACCTGCTTGCTCTCGCCGAGTTGGCGCACAAATTCCTCGATGCCGAGCTTGTAGAGGTAGGTTTCCCTGCGCGCGGGCTCCGGGCGCTCGTCTGTGAGAATGATTTCCAGGCCGGGATTCAGGAAGGCCAGCTCGCGCAGGCGCCCCGCGAGACGCGGGAAAAGGAATTCCGTTGTGATTGTGAAAATGGTCGGATCGGGCAGGAAGGTGATGAGAGTCCCGGTTTGCTTTTTGTTTTTGACGTCACCGATGACCTCGAGCTTGCGCGTGGTGACCCCCCGCTCGAAGGCCATGCAATAGACCTTCCCGTCGCGGGTCACCTCGACCTTGAACCAGTCCGAGAGCGCATTCACGCACTTCGCGCCCACTCCATGAAGGCCACCGGAATACTTGTAGGCGCCCTGACCAAATTTCCCGCCCGCGTGCAGGTTTGTGAGCACGAGTTCGAGCGCGGGAATCTTGAACTTGGGGTGAATATCCACCGGGATGCCGCGCCCATTGTCGCGGATCGAGCACGATCCGTCCTCATGCAGGGTCACCTCGATCCGGGAACAAAAACCGGCCAGGTGCTCGTCAATCGAGTTGTCCAGCACCTCGAAGACACAATGGTGCAGACCGCGCTCATCCGTTGGACCGATATACATCCCCGGTCGCTGCCGGACCCCTGCCAACCCCTCCAATTTGTCAATTTTCGAGGCGTCGTATCTGTCCTGGTTCGGCGGCGGTGAATTCTTGTCGTCCATTCTTGAGTAAAGATAGGACCATAGCTCATCCTTGGCCAGACAAACAACACTGAAATCCTCCAATTTTGCGGAGGGCGCCCGAGGCGAATAATTGAATCTCGTCACCGTTGGGGATGACCCTGGAGGGCATGAAGACATTGCCGACAAAGGCGCGAAAGACTTCCGTGTCAGTCGCCTCCCCGATAGCCATACAGGCTGTGGCGCCGTCCCCACGCACGACGCCAATGATCATGCGAAGCGGTGCAACGCACTGCTCTTTATCCATAAATTGTGTGTAAAAAACCAGCTAATAATTCTGTATAATGTAAATACAATGTATTCTAAAAGAGGATGCCTAAGCATCACAAAGCGTCCAAGAACTCCACAACAACAAGCCGCAACCTCTGTATTAGTGTGCTGGGGTGAAGTGTGTTTGAACACTTGGATGCCAATATCTGGGTGAGAGATGCCCGGAAGTTCAGAGCAGTTCCGGCCGGAACGCACAACCGCCAACCCATCGAAGAAAAAGAAGGCTTCCGCTGGTTGCAGAGTTGGCAGTGCGCTCAGGAACTCTATGAGCGTCTTGGGGGCTAGGTTGAACTTGCAGCTCCCGCGCTGATGTGAGAAAGGAGCGCATGGGACTTACGACAAGGAGTTCGAGTCGGACTTTGACCGGGTGATCAAGGCTCTGCCAGAGAAAGGGGAGGAGGATGCCGACCCACCTGCAGGCATTTTACACCGTCCAGGCCTTAATAAACCGGGCGTGACGAGATATTTACCCCATACCAGGCCAAGGCAGTGCCTGTCTTCTGAGACGCTCAAACACACCCCTCAATGTCAGGCCTATCTCCTCATTCCATCCGTAGAAGATGTTCCACGTTCGTGTAGTTCGTGTTTTTCGTGGTTCAAGGAAGGCCTATCTCCTCATTCCATCCGTAAAAGATGTTCCACGTGGAACATTAGGATGGCTGTGGGGTCAATCCAAACGATTCCGCATGGAAATTATGAGCCTCCTGGATATGGAGATCCCACTGGGTAGAGTAGGGAAGAAGCCATGTGATGGGAGCTTGGGGCGTCGCCCCAGGCTGGAGTTTGGACATTTTGGGAGCGATGCCGGAGGCATCATCAGCAACAT
>WBZO01000463.1_pt3 | contig 14005 bp, 12 predicted proteins | sample 5204261 | NCBI WGS metagenome assembly WBZO01 (sample SAMN12412400, study PRJNA552823) | activated sludge metagenome | isolation source: activated sludge from anammox sidestream of wastewater treatment plant... | place: USA: North Carolina | collected 2017-09
CACCAAGAATCTCTCGATGGCGACGGCTGCGATTCTCTCGATCACGCTCGTCCCGGCCATCATTCTGCTCTTCATTCGCGCGCGGAAGTTCGAGTTCCGCCCGCGCTGGCTGTGCCGCGTAGTCAACGCCGTCGTGGTCGGCAAAATTCACAGCGAGGAGAAGCACCCGATCAGCCGCGCGTTGATGCGAATCTATCAACCGGTTGTTGAGTTCGTGCTGCGCCATCAATGGGGCACGATCATCGCCGCCGTCCTCGTCGTGCTACTCACAATCCCGGTTTATCAAAAGCTCGGCTCGGAATTCATGCCGCCGCTCGATGAAGGTGTGTTGCTATACATGCCGACAACGCTGCCGGGCATTTCCGTCACCGAAGCGCAGCGCGTGCTGCAGGTACAGGACAAGATTATGAAGTCCTTCCCCGAAGTCGAGCGAGTCTTCGGCAAGGCGGGAAGGGCTGAGACGGCGACTGATCCGGCGCCCTTCTCGATGATGGAGACGGTCGTCGTACTCAAGCCGCACGACCAGTGGCCGAAGTTTCCGCGCTGGTATTCGGGCTGGGCGCCCGAATGGTTGCAACGACAATTGCGCCGCGTCTGGCCCGATCACAAGAGCACGCAGGAGTTGATCTACGGCCCCGGCGGGATGAATGAAACGATGCAGATTCCCGGCGTAGTCAACGCCTGGACGATGCCGATCAAGGCTCGCGTGGACATGCTCACGACGGGCGTACGCACTCCGGTCGGGATCAAGGTGCTCGGCCCGGACTTGAACAAGATTCAAGAGATCGGCCAGCACATCGAGTTCGCGCTGAAGGACGTGCCTGGTACGGCGAGCGCGTTCGCCGAACGCACGGCGGGCGGTTACTTCCTCGACTTCAACCTCAAGCGCGAGGAACTGGCGCGGTACGGCCTGACGGTGGATCAGGCCAATATGGTAGTGATGTCGGCCATCGGCGGCGAGAACGTCGGCACGACCATTGAAGGGCGCGAACGTTATCCAATCAATGTGCGCTACCTGCGCGATTACCGCAGCGCAATTGACCGGCTCAACCGCACGCTCGTGCCGACGATGGATGGCAAGCAGATTCCGATCGCTCAGATCGCCGACCTCAAGCTGCAATCGGGGCCGGGCATGATCCGTGACGAGAACGGGCGGCTAAGCGGTTACGTTTACGTGGACGTGTCGGGCGTGGACATCGGCACATATGTCAACAACGCCAAAGAAGCCGTGCGGCAAAAAGTTCAGATGCCGCCCGGCTACACGCTCACGTGGAGCGGGCAATATGAAAACATGCAGCGCGCGGCGGAGCGGCTGATGGTCGTTGTGCCGGTGACGATCTTCATCATCTTCCTGCTGCTCTACTTCAACACACGCTCGCTGATCAAAACGCTGATTGTCTTCCTGGCCGTGCCGTTCTCGGCGGTGGGCGCGGTCTGGCTGCTCTACTACCTCGATTACAACATGAGCATCGCGGTCTGGGTCGGCCTGATCGCGCTGCTCGGCGTGGATGCTGAAACGGGCGTCTTCATGCTGCTTTACCTGGACCTCGCCTACGACGAGCGGAAAGCCAAAGGATTGATGAGTACGCGAGCAGATTTACGCGAAGCGATTGTCCATGGGGCGGTCAAGCGGTTGCGCCCGAAGTTCATGACCGTCGCGGTGGATTTCATCGGCCTCGTGCCGGTGATGTGGGCGACGGGCACGGGCGCGGATGTGATGAAGCGCATCGCCGCGCCAATGGTGGCGGGCATGTTCACGTCGTTCGTGATGGAGTTGGTCGTCTATCCGGCAATCTACTCGCTTTGGAAATGGCATGCCGAGGTCAAGCGGCGCCCGGCGCTGGCCGTCGCACCGACACCCGCAGCAGGCTAAAGGAGAAGCGGCGATGAGAATCTCAATGAGGAACAGACTGATTGATAGACCCGCGCTTCTGTTCTTGCTCGCGGCGCTGCTTGCGAGCGGCGTGGCCGCGCAGTCCGCGAACGCGGACGACCCGGTCAAGCGCGCTCAGGAAAGAATTGCTGCGGCCGTTGACGGGCGCGCAGCATCAGCAGATCGCGCTCTGGCCGCGTCGCACCTCGTCAATAAAGGCGTTGAAGCAAGGAAGCAGGGGAAGGGCGCTGAGGCGCACGCGGCGTTGCAACGGGCGGAATTGATGATCGCCGCTTCAGCGCCCGCCGAGCGAGGGCTGCTGACCGAAGAATTGCTTCGACGCATTGCCGAGGAACAGGCGGCGCTCAACCCATCGTCCCCGGCGCCGAAGGCGAAACGCGGCTGGCCGGGCTTGACATCAACCCGCGCCGCGCCGCGCATCGCGCTGGCCCGTTACAACATCTACCGCGACAGCCTGACGCGGATTTTGATTGAGGAGAAACTGCCGGTTGAGGTCTTGTCGGTAGCGCTTGTCGAGAGCGGTTTCAACCCGCTGGCGCTCTCGCCCAAAAGCGCACTCGGCATCTGGCAACTGATGCCGGACACCGCGCGGCGCTACGGTCTAACGGTCGAGCCCGGCAACGATCATCGCACACATCCTGAGCACGCGACGCGCGCGGCAGCGCGCTACCTGCAAGACCTTTACCGGATGTTCGGCGATTGGGAGCTTGTGATCGCGGCCTACAATGCTGGTGAGGGTCGCGTCGCGCGCGCCATTGAGACGGCTGGCGTTCGTGACTTCGACGAGCTGGCGCGCCGCCGCCTGCTGCCACTCGAAACTCGCAACTACGTGCCCGCCGTGCTTGCGGCCTGGGCGCAGATGAACTCGGCGCAAACGACGCGGCTTGCCCTGAAAGAGAGATAACGATGAAAACGTCAATGCTTATATTTGTCCTGTTGCTGTTCGGATCGGCGCTTCCCGCCGCAGCCCAAGTCCACGAATTTCCCGTAGAGCACGACCACGCTTGGCGCAGTTGCCGCGGCGCGCTGGCCATCACGCCAGAGGGGATCGAGTACAAGACGGAGGACAAAGAGCACGCCCGCGCCTGGACTTACGCCGAGTTGAAGCAGATCAAGGTTGTGTCGCCCACGGCGTTGGAGTTGACCAGCTACGAGGATCAAAGGCTAATGCTCGGGCGTGACCGCGTCTTCGCGTTCAAACTGTTGGAAGGCGAAATCACCTCTGAGATCAGCGCGCTGCTGATGGAGCGGACCACGCGCCCATTGGTGACGAGCGTTATGCCAACCAGCGAGGGCGAACCCCGTTTTGCTACGCCGGTCAAGCACCTGCACACCATCGGAGGCTGCGCAGGCACACTCAAAATCTATCCAGACCGCATGGTGTTTGAAGCGGCGGAGAAGCCGGAGCACACGCGCTTCTGGCGCTACGCGGACATTCAGAGTTTCAGCCAGCCCACGCGCTACCGCTTCGAGGTCACTTCGTTTGAAGGCCAACTCGGCGGGGCAGGCCGCAGCTTCAACTTCCAACTGAAGCAGGAACTGCCGGCGGCGGCTTACGATTACGTGTGGGCGCGCGTCTACCCCTCAAGGCTGCGCCGCGACGAGAACCTGGCGCAGCCGCTGGTGAGTGCCCGCCCACCGGCGAACAAATGAATGGCGACTGGGAATTGTTATACAAGGGGCGCTTGTCCTATGAAGATCGTGCTGCTTTACCAAGAACCATCAGCGCCAGAGCCAAATCTGCTGGCCGAACGGGCGCAGTAAAACAGGCGCCCTTCGACCATGCGCGAAAGGAGGAAGAGATGAGATCGAAAATTTTGAAAAACATAACCACGGCAATGCTGGCTGCGGTGATCTGGTTCAGTCTGACTGCGTTTGCTCAAGAGCCTAAGCGCGAGCCAGCGCAGGACACCTCAACCCTCAAACTATCCACGGAATTGGTCTCCCTGAGCGTGATGGTGACAGATCAAAAGGGGCAGGCGATTACCGGGCTGAGGAGAGGAGATTTCAAAGTCTACGAAAACGGCGTCGAGCAGGCGCTTAGCTTCTTCAGTACCGAAGAGATGCCGGTCTGTTGGGGGATCGTGCTGGATCGCAGCGGCAGCATGATGGAGATGATCGGCGATGTTTATCGCGCCGCCGTCCATGTAGTGGATGAAGGCACCGAAGAGGACGAAGCCTTTATCGTCACCTTCAACAAAAAGGTCGAGCTTGTCACTGACTTCATCTCGGATAAGCATCGGCTACAAAACTCCATTCTGGGACTGCGCGCCCAGGGACAGACAGCGCTCTGGGATGCGGTCAGCTTTGCGCTGGATCATCTCAAGCAGGCCAGGCATCGGAAGAAGGTGCTGGTGGTTATCACTGACGGGGAAGACAACAGCAGCCGCACCGCATTTCGGAATCTGGTCACGCGCGCTGAAGAAGAGAATGTGCTGATTTACACGGTCGGCATGTTTGAGTCGAGCGGCATGCTCAGTTTTGGAATGCGCGGCGGCTCCGCGCGCGAGGAGCTGGCCAAGCTCGCCGAAATCACCGGAGCGCGCGCGCACTCCCCGGCCAACGTTGATGAGTGCCGGGAGACGATGCGGGCAATTGCGGGCGAGGTCGGCCACCAATACAGCCTGGGCTACTACCCGAACAATGCGAAGAATGACGGGAAATGGCGCAAGCTCCAGGTTGTGGTCAGCCAGGGCGATGGCAAGGCCAAGTACGTGGTCCGGACGCGCACTGGCTATTACGCGCCAAAAGCAGAAGCGGTGAAAGAACCATAAGGAGGCAATTATGAACGGAGAGAACGTTGAACAACCGCAAAAGAAGTTGATTAGCGATGAAGAGGCGCAGGCGAAGATTTCGCTGCGCGCCTACGAAATCTATCTCAGTCGCGGCGGTGAGCCTGGTCACGAGATGGAGGACTGGCTTCAGGCCGAGAATGAGGTGCTTGCATCGCTGAGCGAGGAACAGTCGTAATGCTCACCGGCAGGCAAAAGAAATAGAGCAAGCCGATATGACCAATAGCCAGATCAGTGTGGATGCTGTTCGTGATCTTTATGACCGCATCTCCGGCGCTTACCATGCTTGGTTGGGCGAGCATTTGCATCACGGCTACTGGGAGAACGCCGAATCGTTTGCCGCTGCGCAAGAGCGGCTCGTTGAGCGGCTCGCCGAGCGCGCGCGGATTCCGCACTTTGCGCGCGTGCTCGATGTAGGTTGCGGGCTGGGGGGCGCGTCGCTGTGGCTGGCGCGAAAGCTGGACTGCTCGGTTGTGGGAATCACCAATAGCCCGGCGCAGGTGATGATCGCGAGGAAGCGGGCGCGCAAGGCGGGTCTTGATCACGATGCAAGGTTCACAGTTATGGATGCGAACCGGCTTGACTTGCCGCGCGAGAGTTTTGATGTTGTGTGGGTCATTGAGTGCAGCGAGCACCTGGCAAACAAGCCAGGCTTCATCCGAAATTGCGCGCGCTTGCTGAAGCCTGGCGGCGTGCTCGCCTTATGCGCGTGGCTCGCTGCTGACGATATCGCAAAACCTGAACTCGCACAGCTTGTCTCGGGTGTGTGTCGGGGCTTCCTCTGTCCGCCGCTTGCGACTATGCGGGATTACACCGGTTGGATGGCGGCGTGCGGATTTGATCAGATTGAAGCCGAAGACTTGACGCATCAAGTCGAAGGGACTTGGGCGCATTTTGCGGCGCTTGCAGACCGCTGGCTGACGAAAACGATTCTGCGTCTGAGCGATGAACGCACGCGTCGTTGTGTCAAAGCCTTCAGTACGGTTCGCCAGGCGTATGCCGAAGGCGCGATGGCCTACGGCATGTTCACGGCTAAAAAGCCTGTCCGACAGTGTTGGCCGCCTGAAAAAGTAAATGTGCGCGAAGATGGGAACGAAGAATTGTATGGTCACTGATCCGGTCTGCGGCATGCAGCTCAATGAACAAAAGGCAGAATTCGTTCTCGTCTATGAGAACGAGACGTACTACTTTTGTTCCGAAGGCTGCCGGTATGAGTTTCAAAGACACTCCGAGGATTACGTGAAGGGCGCTCAAACAAAACCGGAAGGAGAGACGGATGTGTAGGTTCCTTTGTTACATCGGTTCCCCCGTGGCGCTCGCCGATCTGCTTTATCGGCCAGCGCATTCTCTGATCTTACAGAGTTACAAGTCCAGAGAGCGTAAGGAGCCGCTGAACGGAGATGGCTTCGGGGTAGGCTGGTACCTGCCGGAGGTCAGTCCAACGCCCTGCGTCTTCGCGAGCCTGACACCAGCCTGGAGCAATCGGAATCTGCAGCGGCTGGCGGAGCACATCAAGTCGGCATGTTTTTTCGCGCATATCCGCGCAGCTTCTCCCGGGATGCGAGTGGCCGAGGAGAATTGTCATCCCTTTCAGTCTGGCCGGTATCTCTGGATGCACAACGGCGCCGTTGAAGGGTTCAGCCGGATCAAGCGTCGGCTGCGGCGGTCGCTCCCGGACCACCTTTATCACGCGATTGAAGGGACGACAGATTCCGAGCATGCCTTTGCCGTCTTTCTCAACTTGTTGGGAGACAACGACCGCCTCATCCAGGCCGAAGAGATGGGGCGGCTTCTGGTCACGACCGTCAAGCAGCTTGAGCAATGGACTGTGGACGCCGGCGTTGTTGGGCCTTCGTATTACAACTTCGCCGTGACTGATGGGCAAAGCGTCGCCGCACTGCGCTACGTCTCCGACCAAAGGTTGGAGCCGATCTCGCTCTACTACGCGGCCGGCCGCAAATATCAGTGTGCCGACGGTATAGGTAGTTTGCGCGAGGGGCGTCCGAGCGAGCAGGCAGTAATCATTGCTTCTGAACGACTGACTGAGCAGAGAGGCGACTGGGTGCGAGTGGCGCCGAATCACCTCGTGACTGTGGCGGCCGACCTTAAGGTGACAGTCAGCTTAATTGAGGTGGAGCGGCGTTAACTACCGCTGCGTGTGGATAGGCGGATTGAATGGTTCACAGGAGGGCGGGCCGATATAGCGATACCGACCGCAACTACTGAGGAGGCATTATGTCGCAAGTAACGATAACTGAAGCGACTTCCCACATAAAGCCGGCGCGCGACCCGTTCAGCGGCGCGCATATTCACATTGGCGTAATGGGGTCGGCAGGCGGCGAAGTCGAAACGTCCGTAACTGAACTCTGCCGCAAACTCGGGCAGACCGTAGCCCTGAACGGCTGCTGTTTGCTGACCGGAGCCTGTCCTGGACTGCCGCACGCCGCTGCGCTTGGAGCGAAGGAGGCAGACGGGCACGTCGTTGGCATCTCGCCCGCCGTCAGCCTGAAGGAGCACGTCGAAGTCTACAACTCGCCGTTCCGGGAATATGATGAGCTGATCTATACAGGTCTCGGCATGATGGGGAGGGAATTGATCAACATACGCAGCAGCGACATCGTGGTGATAGTCGGCGGAAGATCGGGCACGCTCGGCGAATTCGCCATCGCCTACGAAGAAGGCAAGCTGATCGGCGTGCTTACCGGCACGGGCGGCATCACCGAAGCGCTACCCGCGCTCGAAGCCAGCCTCAGCAAAAAGACCGGAGCGCAGGTCGTCTACGATTCCGACCCGGCGCGGATCGTTATGCGGCTGCTGGAGAGGTATGTGTCGGGCAGTTATGTCTGCCCCTGCCGACCTGAAGCGCAATGTTTGCCGGAAGGGGGCTTCTGATGGAAACCGAAATTCTATCACTACCTTGGCACAGCCTGTCAGCGCAGCAGGTTTGCGAAACAGTAAAGGCCGAACCGACAGGTCTGTCGGGGGCAGAGGCCGAACGACGGTTGCGCGAGTATGGGCCGAATGCGCTGCGCGAGACCACGCCGGTACGCCCGCTTGCGATCCTGGTCAGCCAGTTCCGCAGCCTCGTCGTCTGGATTCTGATCGCCGCGGGCGTCATTTCCGGGCTGCTCGGCGAATGGGTAGACAGCGCGGCCATCCTCGCCATTGTTGTCCTTAATGCGGTCATCGGCTTCTATCAGGAGTACAGCGCCGAGAAGGCCATCGCCGCGCTGAAAAAAATGACCGCGCCACGCGCCAAAGTTCGGCGCGACGAGCAGGTCAGCCTGCTCCCTACCGCTGAAATTGTTCCAGGCGACATTATCGAACTCGAAGCGGGCGACTTGGTCCCGGCTGACGCCCGCCTGCTCGAAGCCGCCGCGCTCAGGAGCGTCGAGGCCGCGCTCACCGGCGAGTCCGAAGCCGTAGGCAAGCGCTCCGCCGCCATTGCCGAAACTGACACGCCGCTCGGCAACCGCAAAAACATGGTCTTTATGGGGACGAGCATTGCAGCAGGCGCGGGCCGCGCAGTGGTCGTAGCGACGGGGATGCGGACGGAGTTCGGGAAGATCGCGGGACTGCTTGAAGAGGCCGCTCACGACGAAGGTACACCGCTGCAGAAACGGCTTGAGTCCGTCGGTCGGCTACTTGTGTGCAGTTCACTCGCCATCATCGGCTTCATTTTCGTCCTTGGCTTCCTGCGTTCTATCCCGACAGTCGAACTATTCCTCACTTCGGTTAGCCTGGCTGTGGCAGCCGTCCCTGAAGGCCTGCCTGCCGTCGTGACCGTCGCGCTTGCGCTCGGTGTGCAGCGCATGGCGCGCCGCCGCGCCCTCGTCCGTAAACTCCCGGCAGTCGAGACGCTTGGGTCAACTAACGTGATCTGCACCGACAAGACTGGCACACTCACCGTCGGCGAGATGACCGTCCGAGCGCTCTTCGTCGCCGGCGAAACATTCACTGTTATAGGCGAAGGCTACGGCCCGGAAGGAGCAATTCAACGAAACAGCGCTCAGTTGACGGAAGAGCAGGCCGAGTGTGTATACCAACTGCTTGAACTGCTCATCGGCTGCAATGGCGCTCACCTCGCGCAGGACGGGGACAAATGGCAGGTGATCGGCGACCCGACCGAAGGCGCTTTGCTCACGGCTGGGTTGAAGGCGGGGATAAAGCAGGAACGGATCGAAGTTGACTTGCCGAAGTTTCGCGAGTTTCCGTTCGATTCAGATCGCAAGCGCATGACCGTTGTGCGCCGAGCAGCAAATGGTCAGTTGCGGGCGCTGGTCAAAGGCGCGCCCGACATCCTGCTCGCGCGCTGCACACACCTGCTCGGGTCGGAAGGGGTGCGTCCGCTCAGTGAGGAAGACCGCCGCGCAATTACGTCTCGCATTGATGTGATGGCGCAGGGCGCGCTACGTGTGCTTGCGGCGGCTTACCGGGAAATCGGCGAGGACGAAACAAAAGAAGCGGATGCTGACGCGGTCGAACGCGATCTGGTTTTCGTAGGGTTGGCTGGGATGTATGACCCACCGCGTCCCGAAGTCAGAGAAGCTGTGGCGCGCTGCCGAGACGCGGGCATCCGCGTAGTGATGATCACCGGCGACCATCCAAACACGGCTCTGGCTGTTGCGCGCGAGTTGTCCATCGCAGGGCAGGACGATCTCGCCATCACCGGCCTGGAACTCGACCGGCTCTCGGACGAAGATTTGCGGCAGAGGGTCGCTCGCGCGGCCGTCTACGCCCGAGTGAGCGCGGAACACAAGCTGCGCATTGTGCGCGCATGGAAGGCGGAAGGCGGCGTCGTGGCGATGACCGGCGACGGAGTGAACGACGCCCCGTCAATCAAGGGCGCAGACATCGGTGTAGCAATGGGCCGCACCGGCACGGAGGTGACGAAAGAGGCGTCGGACATGGTCATCACTGACGATAACTTCGCATCGATCACCGCCGCCGTCGAGGAGGGACGCGGCGTTTACGACAACATCAGGAAGACACTCCAGTACCTGCTGGCCGGGAACCTCGGTGAACTGTTGCTGATGACGGCGAGCGTCGTGATCGGCGTCCCCGTACCACTGCTGCCGATCCATTTGTTGTGGATTAACCTCGTTACCGATGGGCTACCTGCGCTCGCACTCGCCACCGACCCGATTGACCCGGAGGTTATGCGGCGCCCGCCGCGCAGCCGAGGCGCTACTTTCACTGATCGAGGTTTCTTCGTCACAATGATCCTGACGGGAATACTGACTGCCGGAGTATCGCTAGCCGTCTACTTGTACTCGTTGCGATACGAAACGCTGGAGATGGCGCGAACGAATGCGTTCGCCACGCTGGTTTACGCCGAGATTCTGCGAGCGTTCGGCTGTCGCAGCGAGACGAAACCGGTCTGGCAGGTCGGCCTCTTCTCGAATCTCAAACTGACCTTGGTGGCTGTCGCGGCAATCATATTTCAGCCCTGGACTCACCATAATCAGATTCTGGGGAGATTTCTCAAGAGTTCGATGATGCCCTGGTCTGAGTGCTTCGTCTTACTTGCGGTCGGCGCGATTCCCCTGGTTGCGCTTGAAACGGTCAAAGTCTTCCGGCGCCACGGCAGGGCCGCCCCAACGTGAGGTATTTATGACCAACCCAGGTAAAGAAAAAGAGTGGCTCTTGATACTATTTGCGCTAAATGTTGTCGCAATCTTGTTCCACTTTGCCGATAACATTCTGCGTCTCAAAGTGTACCCTGACCTTCCCACGACAACGGTTGCTGACATCGAGATGTTTTGGGTTGTGATGATGCCATTCGGCATCGCTGGCTGCCTGCTCTACCTACACGGCAAACGCGCCTTAGCGTTCTATGCCTTCTATCTATATTGCCTGCTAAACCTCGCAGTGCTCGGGCACTATCTCAGGGCGCCATTCTCAACTATTTCTTTTGAAATACACGCGTTCATCATCATCGAGACAGTCACGGCAGTCGCCCTTGCAGCGTATGTCGCGAGAATGCACTGGCTCGATCATCAAACATAGAGCCGGAGAGATTGCTATGAACGGGACAATAACAGATCCGGTTTGCGGAATGAGCGTTCAGCCGGAGCGCGCCTTCAGCGCGCTCTATAACGCGCACACGGTCTATTTCTGCTCGGAAATGTGCCGGCGGCAATTTCTTGAGCAGCCGGAAAAGTACTTCTCCGCGCTGTTCAAGCCAAGCTATGAAGAGGCCAGGGAGGATCGGCGCATTGCCTATTTCTCGATGGAAGTGGCCGTCGGATCAAGCATGCCGACTTACGCTGGGGGCCTGGGTGTGCTGGCCGGAGACATGTTGAAATCGTGCGCCGATTTGCGCGTGCCGGTGGTAGGAATCACGCTACTGACGCGCAAGGGTTACTTCGAGCAGACGCTGGACGTAACCGGATGGCAACGCGAAGCAGACGCCAACTGGGCGCCGGAGTTCTTTTTGCAGCCGCTTTCCGCGACGGTTCAGGTGGAGATTGAAAACCGCCCTGTGCGCGTGCGGGGCTGGCGGTATGACATCGTTGGTCAGGACGGCTACGTCGCGCCGCTGATTCTGCTCGACACCGATGTCGAAGAGAATTCGGATTACGACTGCAAATTAACCGATCATCTCTACGGCGGCGATGATCGCTATCGGCTGGCTCAGGAGATAGTGCTGGGCATCGGCGGCGTGCGGATGCTGGAAGCCGCCGGATTCAGCGGTATCCAGAAGTTTCATCTCAATGAAGGCCACGCCGCATTGCTCGCGATCGAGCTGCTGCGCAAGCAACGCGAGCAACCGCCCGGCGAGTGGGATTTCGACGAAGTCAGGAAGCGGTGCGTGTTCACGACTCACACGCCTGTCCCCGCCGGCCACGATCAATTCGGCTACGACCTGGTCGAACGCGTGCTGGGCAGCGCAATTCCCTTCGACATGTTGCGGATGCTGGGCGGGCAAGAGCGTTTGAATATGACGCTGCTGGGACTGAATCTCAGCCGCTACGTTAACGGCGTGGCCAAGCGGCACGAGGAAGTCTCGCGCGAGATGTTTCCGGGCTATCCGATTCATCACATCACCAACGGCGTGCATTCGTGGACGTGGACGTGCGACAGCTTCAGAGCGCTCTTTGATCGTTACATCCCCGGCTGGAACAACGATCCGGCGCTGTTACGGCAGGCCGTCAGCATCCCGAAAAACGAAATTTGGTTGGCCCACGAAGCGGCGAAATCACAACTGTTGGCGCTGATCAAAGAACGCGCCGGCCAGACGCTTGCGCCGGATGCGTTGACGATTGGCTTCGCCCGCCGCGCCACGCCGTACAAGCGCGCAGACCTGATCTTCAAGGACGTGAACCGCTTGCTGGAAATCGCCAGGCAAGCAGGCCCGCTTCAATTTGTTTTCGCGGGCAAGGCGCATCCGCGTGATCACGCCGGCAAGGAACTGATTCAGCGCATCGTGTCTGCGGCAAAGCGGATGCGTGAGCAAATCCCGATTATCTATCTGGAAAATTACGATCTGGCGCTGGCGAAGTTGATCGCGTCCGGCGTGGACCTCTGGCTCAACACGCCGCAGCCGCCGCTTGAGGCTTCCGGCACGTCAGGGATGAAAGCTGCGCACAACGGCGTGCCGAGCTTCAGCGTGTTGGATGGTTGGTGGATCGAAGGCCATCTTGAAGGCATCACCGGCTGGTCAATCGGGACGAGAGACCATACGCAGGACGCTGATGATCTGTATCGCAAGCTGAAAGATGTGATCGCGCCATTTTACTACCGGCAGCGCGAGCAATGGATTGAAGTGATGCGCAGCGCAATTGCGTTGAACGCCTCCTATTTCAATACGCAGCGCGTGGCGCAGCAGTACGTGACGAACGCGTATTTCGCTTAGATGTATACCGTGCACGGGTATCTGGCTATGTACGCTTACAGACTGAGAGGTAGGCCGATGAGGGGTAAAGTAGTGATCTTTCTCATTTATTATTTCAACAATCAAGGAGGTCAATTTTGAGCTACGATCATGCACACAGCCAGGTTGCAAAAGCGCATGGCTTGTCACTGATGATCGAAGTGGACATAAGGAATTCTCACGACGCCTCTGAGTGACTCTCCTCTCCCCGCCGCTGGTCTTCTTTTCGCCGATTGGGGGAAGCCTCGACCTGCCTGGGACACCGCCTTTCGGACTTTCATTGGGACTATCTTTTTGTGTTCGTCATCCGTGCGGCTGCGAACCACGACAGGCGCCGATAGTGATCTAACCTTTGTGGCGTTTGCGGCGCCGCGCGAAAATTGGCCCCGAAAGGGATGCTGCGATGAGACTGGGACGATCTCACAAGTTAGTGGCTTGCGTGTTTGTCGCGCTCTCCCTGGTGAATGGGAACGTTTGGCCGCAACAGGCTCGCCTAAGGGTCTCATTGCCTGCTAATTCCGGGACTGGCGATCCGCGCGCGCACGAAGCTCTTGGGGCTGAATCGGCGCAACTTGCGGCGCCCGCTGTCTCGCTCAGATCAGTGGTCGAAGAGGCGCTGAGGCGTAATCCCGAAATCATCGCGACGCAACGCAGATTCGATGCGGCGCGCGCGCGCGTCCCGCAGGCCAAAGCGCTGCCTGATCCGACACTCAGTTACGGCTACGTTGGCAACCCCGTGCCTATACCGCCATTCGACATCCAGAAAGGCGATCCGGCGAGCTTTCGTATGCTCAGCTTCACCCAGGAGTTGCCCTATCCGGGTAAGTTGTCGCTTAAAGGCAAGATAGCGAACGCTGAGGCCGAGGCCGAACGGTGGACTTACGAACAGACGCGGCTGAACGTCGTTGCGGAAGTCAAAGATGCTTACTTCGATCTCTACTTCATCCATAAAGCCATCGAGACCGTGACGAAGAACAAAGAGCTGATCGAGAAGTTCGCCAAGATCGCTGAGGCCGGCTACGCCGTAGGCAAAGGCATCCAGCAGGACGTATTGAAGGCGCAGGTAGAGATTTCCAGGCTCATAGAGCAACTGTTGCTGCTCGAACAACGCAAGCGAACGGCCGAAGCGCGGCTCAATAGCCTGCTTTTTCGTGATCCAGGGACTCCGGTCGGGACTCCGGAAGAGATCAAGCCGCGCGATTTCACCTACGGCTTGGCGGAACTCAACCAGCTTGCGTTCACGAATTTCCCGACGCTGATGGCGCAACGGCGGAAGATTGACCGTGAGCAGTACGGCGTCGAACTCGCCAGGAAGAATTTCTATCCAGACTTCTCGGTGAGCTTCACTTACTACAATCGTCCGGAACTGCCGGAGATGTATGGCCTGACCGTGGGCGTGAAACTCCCGCTCTATTACAAGCAGAAGCAGCGACCGGCATTGGT
>WBZO01004925.1_pt1 | contig 13995 bp, 11 predicted proteins | sample 5204261 | NCBI WGS metagenome assembly WBZO01 (sample SAMN12412400, study PRJNA552823) | activated sludge metagenome | isolation source: activated sludge from anammox sidestream of wastewater treatment plant... | place: USA: North Carolina | collected 2017-09
CGAAGGATTGGTCAGGAAGACCGCGAAGATGAGCGACATGGCCGTCAGCGCCTGCTCGCCGCCCGAAAGCAGCGACATGACCTGAAGGCGCTTGCCCGGCGGGCGGGCATAGATTTCGAGGCCCGCTTCCAGCGGATCTTCCGATTCAGTGAGCTTCAGATGCGCCTCGCCGCCGCCGAAGAGATGGGTGAAGAGGCGCGAGAAATTCGCGTTCACCTTCTCGAAGGCTTCGAGCATGCGCTCGCGGCCTTCGCGATTGAGGCTGCCGATGGCCTGGCGGAGCTTCGCGATGGCGCTGACGAGGTCCTCGCGCTCCGTGGTCATGGTGGTGAGCTGTTCGGTCAGTTCGCGGGCCTCTTCCTCGGCGCGAAGATTGACGCCGCCGAGCCCCTCGCGTTCCCGCTTCAGCCGCTCGAACCTGGCGTCGATCTGCTCGATGGTCGGCAGTTCCGCGCCTTCCTCGAGATTGGCCTGGGCGAGCGCGTCGGCGGGCTCGCATTCGAGCGCCTCGCGAACCCGCTCCTCCGTTTCCCGGAGCCGCTCGCGCGCGCCTTCGACAAGGCCGTCGATGCGGGCGCGGTCCTCGCGCGCCTCGCCGAGATGCGCCTGGAACTCACGGGCGAGTTTCGCGCATTCCGAAAGCCGCGAATCGGCGGCCGCAAGCGCGTCGGCCGCGCTCGAGCGCGCGGCTTCCGCTTCGGCGATATGGTCGATGAGCGTGATGCGCTTTGCCTCGATTTCGGCGGGAATGCCCTCGACCAACTGCAACTCGCCCAGCGCTTCGTCCTGTCGCGTCTCGAGCGTCGCGATCTGGTGTTCGGCATTGGAAGCTCGAAGCGCCCATGCCTCGCTCTCCTGCGCGATGGCGGCGAGCCGGCGCGTGCGCGCCTCCGCCTCACGGCGAATGCTCTCATGCTGCGCGCGGGCCTCGGCAAGTTCGAGGCGAAGCGATGACACAAGCTCGCGAAGCTCGTTCGCGCGAAGGCGGAGGTTCTCGTCGGACGGCAGTTCGGAGAGCTGGACTTCCGCTTCCTCCTGCGCGCGGGTCGCCTCCTTCATGTCGCCGGTGAGGCGCTCATGGGCTTCGGCGAGGGCGGCAAGCCGCGTAAGCTGCGCGGACGCCGCGCGTTCGGCGGCAGCCAGAGCTTCGCGGATGCGGTTCTGCTCGGCCTGCGCCTCGCGCTGGGCGCGCCGCGCATCCTGCTCGCGGGCAAGCGCGTCTTCGGCGGCAAGGCGCGCGGCCTCGAAGGCGGCGCGGGTCTCGGCGGCGAAAGCGCGCGCTTCCTGAAGCTGCGCCTCCACATCCGCGAGGCGGTTGCGCTGCTCGAGGCGGCGGGCGGAAGCGGTCGGCGCATCGGCCGCGGCCGTGTATCCATCCCAGCGCCAGAGCGCGCCTTCGCGCGTGACGAGCCGCTGGCCGGGCTTCAACTCACTCTGGAGCCTCTTGCCCTCGGCCGCATCGACAACGCCGATCTGCGACAGGCGGCGGGAAAGCGCCGCGGGCCCGCGCACGAATTGCGACAGGGGAAGCGCGCCCTGGGGCAGGGCGGGCGTGACCTCGAACTCCGGCAGCGCGTCCCAGTGGACGGGAGCGGCGACATTGCCCGGCACGGCGAGATCGTCGCCCAGCGCCGCGCCCAACGCCGTTTCGTAACCATGCTCGACGTGAACCGCGTCGATCATCGGCGGCCAGAGATCGCTCTCGCCGACGGCGAGAAGGTCGGCGAGCGTCTTTGCCTCGGCGGCGAGATCGCCGGCCTTGCGCTCGGCGACCTGCATGGGCTCGCGTGAGGCCTTTTCAGCGTCCTGCGCTGCCGCACGGGCTTCCTCGGCATCGAGCGCGGCATATTCGGCCGCCTCGGCGCGCGCGGCGGCGGCATCGAGTTCGGCCGATTGCAGTTCGATCTCGGCCTGCTTTTCGGCGGCGTCGGCGAGCGAGGCCTGCTCGCTCGCGATATCCTCGATCTGGCGGGCGACGCGCTCCATCCGCGCACGGCCGGATTCGATCGCCTTTTCGAGGCTTTGGCGCTCCGCAGTGAGCCGGGCGATCTCGCGATTGAGCTGGTCGAGTTCGCTTTCGCGCGAGGAAAGGGTCGCCTGCGTCTCCTCGACGCGCGCCTCGGCGATGGCCTGCGCCTCGGCCTGTCCTTCTTCCGCGCCGCGAAGCTCCACCGCTTCCGCCTCGAGCCGCGCGATGGCGCCGCGCGTGTCCTCGATCAGATGGCGCTCGCGGGCGAGGTCGTGGCCGATCTGCTCGATGCGGGCGTTGAGGCGCTGGGCTTCGCCCCTTGCGCGGGCTTCCTCCGCATCGAGATTGCCGCGCTCGATGGTGAGGCGGTGAAGGCGCGCTGCCTCCTGCGCTTCCCGGTCGCGCAGCGCGGGCAGGGTCTCCGCCGCATCGGCCTCGGCGACGCTTGCGGCCGCCGCCTCGCGCGTCAGTTCCGCGACACGCGCATCGGTAGCGACGAGGCGCTCTTCTTCATGCTTCAGCGCGTTGACCGCATGGGTCCATTTGAGGTGAAGCTGGATCGCCTCGGTTTCGCGGATCTGGTTGGAAAGGTTGCGGTAGCGCACCGCCTGCCGCGCCTGCCGCTTGAGGCTCGCAAGCTGGGATTCGAGCTGGGCGACGACGTCGTCGAGGCGGGTGAGGTTCGTTTCCGCCGCCTTCAGGCGAAGCTCCGCCTCGTGCCGGCGCGTATAAAGGCCGGTGATGCCGGCTGCCTCTTCGAGAATGCGGCGGCGATTGATCGGTTTCGACGAGATGAGCTGCGCGATCTGCCCCTGCCGCACGAGGGCGGGGGATTGCGCGCCGGTGGAAGCGTCGGCGAAGAGAAGCTGCACGTCGCGCGCGCGCACCTCGCGCCCATTGATGCGGTAGGTCGAGCCCTGATCGCGCTCGATCTTGCGCGAGACCTCGATCACCTCGCAATCATTATAGGCGGCGGGCGCCGAGCGATCGGCATTGTCGATGAAGAGCGTGACTTCCGCGTGGTTGCGCGCCGGCCTCCCGGTCGTGCCCGCGAAGATCACGTCTTCCATGCCCGAGCCGCGCATGTTCTTGAACGAGTTCTCGCCCATCACCCAGCGCAGCGCCTCGAGCAGGTTCGACTTGCCGCAGCCATTGGGGCCGACGACGCCGGTCAGCCCGGGCTCGATGATGAGATCGGTCGGATCGACGAAGGACTTGAAGCCTGAGAGACGCAGCCGGTTGAACTTCACGTTGAGCCCGATTCTGGATTGGAGGCCGAAAGAGGCCCGGGCGGCGTCCGCCCGGGGTCGCTGCTGGTTATTGCCCGGGTGCGGGCGTCGTCGGTCCCGATGAGGGCGCGGGAGCTTCCTCGCCCTTCTCGCCCGAGAGCTTCTTGTTCAGGATTTCCTCGAAATCCTTGTAGGGGATCGCGCCTTCGACCTTCTCGCCATTGACGAAGAAGGTGGGCGTGGATCGAACGCCGAATTGCTGCGCAGCTCGCTGCGCCACCGTCTTCACATGGTCGAAGATGGCCTGATCCTTCATGCAGGCGTCGAATTTCTCATCCGAGAAGCCGCCCTGGCGCGCGAGCTTCTTCAGCGCCTCCATCGGCGTCTCGACGAAGGCCCACTGCTCCTGCGAGCGGAACAGAACCTCGATGAAGCCGAAATAGCGATCCGGCCCCGCGCAGCGCGCCAGCATGAAGGCGGCGGTCGCGACGGGATCGAAGGGAAATTCGCGGAAGACGTAATAGACCTTGCCCGTGTCGACGAAGTTCTTCTTCACCTCGGGAAAGGTGTCCTTGGCGAATTCGGCGCAGTGCGTGCAGGTCATCGAGGCATATTCATAGACCGTGACGGGCGCCGACTTGTCGCCGAGCGTCATCTCGCCAAGCGGGCCGGGGACCGCCAGTTCCTTCTCAAAGGCCGTCTTGTCGGCGGTGGTGACGATCGCGCCCGTCGGCGCTTCACCCCTCTGGCCGAAAATCCGGTAGGCGCCATAGCCAAGCAGCGCTACGGCCAGCACGGCCGCCGCCGCGATTGCGATAACCCTATTTTGATTCACTTTTAGCAGTCCCCACTAGATGTTGGGGCATTATGGCCTTGGGCCACCGCCCTCTCAATCAAAGCTTTCTCTTGCGCGGGCCCGAGAATCGGGACTCCGGGCACTTGTCCCCAGGATTCTTTCGCCCAGCCTCTCGAGCGAGGATCTGAGCGCCGCCTCGCCGATGGGCTCGAGGCTCCGGGCAAGAAGGGCCCGCTCGTCCGGCCTGAGCGGGCGGATAAGCTTCCGCCGCGCCCGTGGGCGGGCGGGCAGGGGGCCTTGCACGATTTTCAGCCGCAAGACGGCATTGTATCCATAATATCCGTTGATCCGCTCCAGGATCTGGGGTTCGAGATGGCGGATCTCGAGGGCCACGGGCCCGTCGACCCTGACGGTCAGCGTCGCCCCGCCTTGCGCGCCCGCGCCGTCGCCGGCTTTGCGGGGAAAGCTCAGCTTCTCGGGCGAGGAATATTCGGCGAGGTCCGCGCCGATGATCTCCGGCCAATGGGCGAGGATATGCGATTGGGCAAAACCGCGCTTGCGGAAGATGTCGCGGGTGAGGCCCGCCACCCGCGCGCCAATGGCGGGCACGACAAAGCGCTTCGGCGCCAGCAGATGGTCCCTGTCGTCGGTCATGACCCATTCTGCCCCGAAACGGCCCGGGGGGCGAGATGGATTGACGGAAAGCCGCCCCTCGCGCCATGACTGGCGCATGACCCGACGTCCAGCCAAATCCGGGAGCCCGATGAAACTCGGGGAAAGCGAGGCGCAGACCGTCGCCGGGCGGCTTCTCGCCTGGTACGACGCCCATGCCCGGGTGCTGCCTTGGCGGGCGCCGCCGGGCGAATACGCGGACCCTTACGCGGTCTGGCTTTCGGAAATCATGCTGCAACAGACGACGGTGGCGGCCGTCGGGCCCTATTTCCGCGCGTTTCTGGAGCGTTGGCCGAACGTCGGGGCCTTGGCGGCCGCGCCCCTCGACGATGTGATGCGCCAATGGGCGGGGCTTGGCTATTACAGCCGCGCCCGCAACCTCCATGCCTGCGCGCAGGCGGTGGCGGGGGAGCATGGCGGGCGCTTTCCCGATACGGAGGAGGGGTTGCGCTCGCTTCCCGGCATCGGGCCCTACACGGCGGCCGCCATCGCCGCCATCGCCTTCGGCCGCCGCGCGACCGTGGTTGACGGCAATGTCGAGCGCGTCGTCTCGCGGCTCTTCGCGATCGAGGCGCCGCTACCCCGCGCCAAGCCCGAGATCCGCGCGAAGGCGGAAACGCTGACCCCCGACCTGCGCGCCGGCGATTTCGCGCAGGCCATGATGGATCTCGGCGCGACGGTCTGCACGCCGAAGCGGCCCTCCTGCAACCGCTGCCCGATAGCCTCGTTCTGTTCAGCCCGCGAGGCGGGCATCGAGGAGACGCTGCCGCGCCGTATGGCCCGGAAGGAGCGGCCGGTGCGGCGCGGCGCCTGTTTCGTCCTTACACGGAGCGATGGCGCGATGCTGCTGCGCAAGCGGCCCGCGAAAGGGCTTCTCGGCGGCATGATGGAGGTGCCGACGACGCCCTGGGCGGAAGCGGAGATAGACGAGGCGGCGCTCTCGCTCCATGCGCCGGCCACGGCGAAGTGGCAGCGCGTGCCCGGCCTGGTTGAGCACACTTTCACACATTTCCATCTGGTGCTGACGATTTTCGTCGGTGAGGTGAGCGCGAGGGAGGCGGCGAAGGCCGAAGGCGTCTGGATCGCGGAAGAAGACATTGGCGGCGAGGCGCTGCCCTCGGTCATGCGCAAGGTGGTGGCGCATGCAAGGCCGGATGCGGGGCCTCTGTTCCGGCAGCCATAACTCGGCTTCCGCCGTCATCCCGGCCTTGCGCCGGGGTGACGGGTCAATGGGTGACGGGGAAAATCGTGCGAGACTTACGCCTCGCCCATTTCGGCGCGCACCTTCTGGCGCAGAATGTCGATGGGCTTGAGCTTCCCGTCGGTCTTGAAGTGCCAGTAGGTCCAGCCGTTGCAGGCATCGAGCCCCTGCACATGGGCGCCGATCTTGTGGATCGAGCCGGTGGCGTCGCGGCACACGATGGAGCCGTCGGCGCGTACACGCGCGGCATGGCGGCGCGTCGGATCGGTGAGCACGGTGCCCGGTTCGAGAAGCCCGCGCTCCACGATGACGCCGAAGGGCACGCGCGGCTCGGCCTTTTTCGACGTCGTGACCTTCAGATCCTCCTCCGCGCCCGGCAGCACACGGGCGATGCGCTCGCGCGCGACCTTGAGATAGCGCTCGTCGCGCTCGATGCCGATGAACTTGCGGCCGAGCTTCTTCGCCACCGCGCCCGTCGTGCCGGTGCCGAAAAAGGGATCGAGCACAACGTCGCCCGGATTGGTCGTCGCCAGCAGCACGCGATGGAGCAGTGCCTCGGGCTTCTGCGTCGGATGCGCCTTGCCGCCATCCTCGTCCTTCAGCCTCTCATTGCCGGTGCAAAGCGGGATGAGCCAGTCCGAACGCATCTGGAGATCGTCGTTCAGCGCCTTCATGGCGTCGTAATTGAAAGTGTATTTCTTCTGGTCCGCGTCACGCGTCGCCCAGATCAGCGTTTCATGCGCATTGGTGAAGCGCGTGCCGCGGAAGTTCGGCATCGGGTTCGACTTGCGCCAGATCACGTCGTTCATGATCCAGTAGCCGAGATCCTGAAGCGTCGCGCCCACGCGGAAGATGTTGTGATAGGAGCCGATGACCCAGATCGCGCCCGTATCCTTCAAGACACGCCGCGCCGCGGCGAGCCACTCGCGGGTGAAGCGGTCGTAAACCTCGAAGCTCGCGAACTTGTCCCAGTCGTCGGTGACGGCATCGACCTTGGACTGGTCAGGGCGCGTGAGTTCGCCGCCGAGCTGAAGATTGTAGGGCGGGTCGGCAAAGATGAGATCGACCGATTTCTCGGGCAATGCGTTCATCGCCTCGATGCAATCGCCCTCGATGATCCGTTCGGCCGGAATCCTGGCCGCCTCACTTGAAGTGCGCCCCACGACTATCCCCTTTGAGTGACAAGGACGCGATCATGAGTCAGAGGCGATTCTGCGTCAAGAATCAAAGGGTTAAGGGATTCGGAGCCACTAGATCGAGTCCTTCGGGAATCCCGGGACTCAACATGTTGCGTATGGGCGCGAAGCTTCTGCGGTGATGCGCGGTCGCGCCGAGCCGTTTCAGCGCATCGAGATGCGCCGCGGTGCCATAGCCGCGGTTCTTTTCCCAGCCATAACCGGGATACGCGCGAGCGAGGTCGTCCATCATGCGGTCGCGCGTGACTTTCGCGGCGATGGAGGCGGCGGCGATGGAAAGAACGCGTGCATCGCCTCCGACAATGGCGCGTGCGGGGCAGGCGAGCGCCGGCAGGCGATTGCCGTCGACAAGCGCGAATTGCGGCGCGCGTTGAAGGCCCTCTACCGCGCGGCGCATGGCGAGCATCGTCGCCTGCAGAATGTTGAGGCTGTCGATTTCCTCGACGGTCGCGATGCCGATGCCGATCTCGGCGCATTGCGAAAGCGCGGCGAAGAGAGCTTCGCGCCTTGCCTCGTCGAGCTTCTTGGAATCGTTGAGCCCTGCGGGGCAGTTCGTCTGGTCGATGATGGCGGCCGCCGCGACGACGGGCCCTGCGAGCGGCCCGCGCCCCGCCTCGTCGATACCGCAGACGCGCAAGCCCGGCGCGCCATGCTCGATCTCGAAACGATAGTCGGGCCTTGCCGCCATGCGCGTCTTTCGCTCCGCTGCGGGCCCGGCCGAATCTTCTTTCGGAGAACGTGTCATCGCGCGAGAGTGCAGCATGCCCGCGCGACGCTCAACCTGATCGTGGTGGCTTCAATACCAGATGCGGCGAGTGGATCCCGGCTTTCGCCGGGATGATAACCAAGTGAACGGTCATCCCGGCGAAAGCCGGAACGATGGACCTAGAGAAGCTCGAGCTGGTCGCCCGGCCGCGGCGGCACGCGGAACGCGGTGCAGTCGAGCGTCCGGCCGCCACGGTCGAGGCCGAGGCGCTTCTTCGCGATCTCGAAGCGGCGCGCGATCTGCCAGGCATAAGGCCCGGTGCCGCGCATGCGCGTGCCCCATTCGGCGTCGTAATCCTTGCCGCCGCGCATCGAGCGGATGAGCGACATCACATGCGCCGCGCGGCCGGGCTCGTTCTCCTCCAGCCATTCGCGGAAGAGATCCTTGATTTCGAGCGGCAGGCGCAGGAGCACGAAGCCTGCCGATGTCGCGCCCGCATAGGAAGCGCCGGTCAGGATCTTCTCGATTTCGCTGTCATTCAGCGCGGGGATCACCGGCGCGACCATGACGCCCGTCGGAATGCCCGCTTCAGAGAGCAGGCTGATCGCCTCCAGACGGCGCGTCGGCGTGGAGGCGCGCGGCTCCATGGCGCGGGCGAGTTTCGCGTCGAGCGTCGTCACAGAAAGCGCGACCCTGGCGAGATTGCGCCGCGCCATGTCCGACAGAATGTCGAGATCGCGCGTGACGCGCGCCGACTTGGTGACGATGGTGACAGGGTGATTATAGGCCGAGAGCACTTCGAGAATGCTGCGCGTGATGCGATAGCGCTGCTCGATCGGTTGATAGGGGTCGGTGTTTGTGCCCATGGCGATGGGGGCAACCTCATAGCCCTTGCGCGCCAGCTCCTTTTCGAGAAGCGCCGCCGCATTGGGCTTGACGAAGAGCCGGCTCTCGAAATCGAGCCCCGGCGACAGCCCCATATAGGCGTGGGTCGGCCGCGCGAAACAATAGATGCAGCCATGTTCGCAGCCGCGATAGGGATTGATCGAGCGATCGAAGCCGATATCGGGCGAATTGTTCCGCGTGATGATCTGCCGCGGGTTTTCGTTCGTCACATGGGTCTTGAGCGGCGGCGGCGCGTCGATCGTGCCCCAGCCGTCATCGAGAAGAACGCGCCGCTCGCTTTCGAAGCGACCGCTCTCATTGGTGAGCGCGCCCCGGCCGCGCCGGCCATTATGGGGGACCCCCGGGGGTACGAGGGGAACGGGGTCCACCAGCGGGGCAGGCCGGGCGCTCGCCGGGCCGGGCGGGGAACCGGCTGCCAGGCGAGCGTTGCGGATGGGGCGCGCTGTGTCTCGACTCGTTTTCATGATGAAAATTTATCGCGGACACACGAACAAAACAAGAACAAATACGATCCCCCTCTCGCCTTCGCAGATGCAGCAGATATGATGCGGCGCATGGTGAGTGTCATCATCCCGACCCTGAATGCCGAGGCGACCCTGCCCCGGGTTCTCGCCGCCCTTGTACCTGCGGCGGTGAGCGGGCTCGTCCGGGAGGTCGTCATCGTTGATGGCGGCTCGAGCGATCGCACCTTCGATATTGCGGAGGCCTCGGGGGCGAAATTTGTCGAGGCGCCGCGCGGCCGGGGGCCCCAGCTCGCGGCGGGCGCGAATGCCGCCAAGGGCAACTGGTTCCTCTTCCTGCATGCCGACACGGTGCTCGAGGCCGGATGGGAGGAAGAGGTCGAAAAACTCTTCGAGCAGATTGCGACCGGCCGGATTCCGACGGCCGAGCTTGCTGCCGCCTTCCGCTTCAGGCTCGATGATTTTTCGCGGCGCGCGCGATTTCTCGAACGAGTGGTGGCCCTGCGCTGCGCGGTTCTGAAACTCCCTTACGGCGATCAGGGTCTGCTCATCAGCCGCCGTCTCTATCAGCGGATCGGCGGTTTCCGTCCCCTGCCGCTCATGGAGGATGTCGATCTCATCCGCCGCATCGGCAGGCGCCGCCTGGTGATGATGCGCGCGCGCGCGGTGACGAGCCCGCAACGCTATCTCGAAGATGGCTTCTTCCGCCGCATGTCCCGCAATGCGCTCTGCATCGCCCTCTATTATCTGCGCGTGCCGCCACACCTGATCTCGCGCATATATTCCTGAATGGGCCTGACATCGCATCTCGTCGTGATGGCGAAACATCCGGCGCTCGGCCGGGTGAAGACGCGGCTCGCCGAAGGCGTGGGCGCGGTCGAGGCGATGCGCTTCTACCGCCATGCGAGCCGCGAGGTTTTGCGCCGGGTCGCCCATGATCCGCGCTGGCGGACGCTTCTCGCCCTCACGCCCGACGCCGCCAGGCATGATGCCGGTATCTGGCCGGATGGCATGCCGCTGATCGCGCAAGGGCAGGGCGATCTCGGCCGCCGAATGGGCCGGCTCATGCGCGATCTGCCAGCGGGGCCCGTCGTCATCATCGGCAGCGACATTCCCGATATCGGCGCCGCGCATATTGCGCTCGCCTTCCGCAAGCTCGGCGATGCGGATGCCGTTTTCGGCCCCGCCGATGATGGCGGCTACTGGCTCGTCGGTCTGAAGCGCCGGCCGCGCGTGCCGGAAATATTTGACAATGTGCGCTGGTCGGGCGAGCACGCGCTTGCCGATACGCGCGCCAATGCCGAGCGCGCGGGCCTTCGCGTCGCCATGCTCGGCGTGCTCGCCGATATCGATACGGCGGAGGATCTGAAGCGCTGGAAACGGGAACGGCGGGCGTGAGCGAAATCGATCCCTTCAAACTCTTTCTCGAACTGCAACTGGGCCTGCCGCGCAATGCGCCGAGCAGCGCGAGAGCGACGCGGGAAGCCTTTTCGCTCCTGCCCGCATTGCCGCCCCGGCCCGAAATCGCCGATCTCGGTTGCGGGCAGGGGCCGGAGGCATTCGATCTTCTGCGCCTCACCGATGGCCGCGTCACGGCGGTCGATCTCTTCGAGCCTTTTCTGGAAAGGCTCGGCGAGCGGGCCGAGCGCGGGGGCGTTCCCGAGGAGCGGCTGCGCGTGCTGCGCGGCGACATGAACGATCTCCCGTTTCACGACGGCGAGTTCGATCTCATCTGGTCCGAGGGCGCGATCTATCTTCTCGGCTTCGAGGAAGGCTTGCGCCTCTGGCGCCGCTTCCTGAAGCCCGGCGGCTTCGCGGTCGTCTCCGAACTCACATGGCTGACGGATGCGCCTTCACCCGAGGCGGCAGGGTTCTGGGAGGAGGCCTATCCCGGCATGGGCAGCGTGGCCTCCAATGCAGAGGCGGCGGCCAGAGCCGGCTACCGCCTCATCGGCAGCAATGTTCTGCCTGCGGAGGAATGGTGGCAGGATTATTACACACCGATGCGCGCGAAGCTCGCCGAGATGCGCCAGACCTATGGGCCGCTGCCGGTCTTCACTGAAATGGAGCGCGAGATCGGCCTCTTCGAGCGCCATGCGGACGAATATGGCTATGTCTTCTACGCGCTCCGGCGCGATTAGCCGCGCGGCTTCAGCAGGTCGCGGATTTCCTCGAGCAGCACTTCCTGGCGCGGCGGCGCGGAAGGCGCGGGCGCCTCTCCCTTCGCGATGCGCTCCTTCAGGCGGTTCATCTGCCTGATGACCATGAAGAGCGCGAATGCGACGATCGCGAAATTGATGATCGCATTGACGAACTTGCCATAGGCGAGGACCGGCACGCCGGCGGCCTTCGCCGCGTCGAGCGAGGCGGGCGCTTCGCCCATGGTGAGCGGCAGGAAATAGTTGGAGAAGTCGACGCCGCCCAGAAGCACGCCGATCGGCGGCATCAGAACGTCATTGACGAGCGAAGTCACGATGGTCGTGAATGCCGCGCCGATGATGATACCGACGGCCATGTCGACCACATTGCCCTTGAGGGCGAATTCCCGGAATTCCTTCAGCATCGCGATCTCCTGAAATGCCTCGTGGCGCGCAAGCGCCGCCCGGGGGCAAGATTGACGCGCCCCCGGGTTTCGATCAATCGAATGTTCAGCCCTGCCGCTCCTGCAGGCGCGGAAGGATTTCCACGAAATTGCAGGGGCGGTAGCGATTGTCGAGCTGGTGCTGAAGGATTTCGTCCCAGCCGTCCTTGCACGCATTGGGAGAGCCGGGCAGCGCGAAGAGATATGTTCCGTGCGCGACGCCCGCTGTGGCGCGCGACTGGATCGTCGATGTGCCGATCTTCTCGAAGCTGACGCGGTGGAAGATCGCCGAAAAACCGTCGATTTCCTTTTCATAGACGCTCTTGAACGCTTCGGGCGTCACGTCGCGGCCGGTGAGGCCCGTGCCTCCGGTCGAGATGACGATGTCGATCCTGTCGTCCGCGATCCAGGCGAGGAGCTGGTTGCGGATCATCTGCACGTCATCGGAAACGATCGTCCGCGCCGCGAGCTTGTGGCCCGCCTTCTCTATGCGCTCGGCAAGCACATCGCCTGAACTGTCCGTTTCGGGCGTGCGTGTGTCCGAAACCGTCATGACGGCTATGTTGAGCGGAATGAAGGGTCGCGAAGTGTCAATTCCTGGCACGTGGGGGCACCTTTCCAGTAGAGATTGCAAGTGATGGACGGCAGCTTCGCGACTAGCGCAGCGAGAGCGGTCCGTCCCGAAGTGCGGCCGGCTCATAGACCGGCCAGTTCCCCGATGCCGTGGCATCGAGAGATTGCATGGGCTGACCCAGCCTTGCCCGGTAGATCCAGAAATTCGTGAGCACGCGTTCAATATAACCGCGTGTTTCCGGTGCGGGAATGCTTTCGATGAAGAGAAACGGGTCGCCCTTGAAGTTGATGCTGTCGAGCCAGCGCGTGAGATTGCCGGGCCCGCCATTATAGGCCGTGGTCAGCATGAAGAGATTGCCGCCCGGCGCGTTCGCCCCCATCAGCGTCTCGAGATATTGCTGCGCGAGGGTGAGATTGAACGACGGATCGAGCAGCTTGTCCTTGTTGGCGCTGGCAAGCGTCGTATCGCGGGTGATGTGGCTCGCCGTGCCCGGCATGATCTGCATCAGCCCGCGCGCGCCGGCAGGGGAAGTCACGTCGGGCCGGAACTTGCTCTCCTGCCGCATGAAGGCGAAGAAAAGCGCGCGATCGACGCGATAGCCGTTTTGCGGCTCATAATCCGGGATCGGAAAGAGGCCGGAATTGAGCGCGATCGTGCCGTTGCTCTGCCGTGCCGGCGGCAGGCTCGCGGCGCTTGCGACCTGAAGCTCGACGGCCGGGAGGTTGAAGGTCGAGGCGAGCGCGATCAGCGCTTCGTCGAGGTTCGGTTCGAGCCAGCCATGCGCGCGCACAAGCTCCTGCTCGGCGAGGTCGCGGCGATTGATCTGCGCGAGCGCGACGGCGCGCGCCACGGCGGGATCGCTGACAAGCGCTTCATATCCGGTGCGGTCGAGCTTCGGTTCCACCCATACGAAATGGGGTTCGCGGCCGAGTTGCCGCGTGGCGAGAAGCCCGTAGAAGGTCGCGCCCGTTTCGGCGGCGAGTTCGAGCATGTCCGCCACCCGCTCCGGCTGGCGATTGGCGAGATAGGCCCGCGCTGCCCAGAAGCCGCCCGCCGCCTTCGACCAGTCAGCCACGGTGCCGGAGCGCGCCAGCCGCTCGAAATGATAGGCGGCGTCCGAATAGCGTTCCATCCGCCAGGAGGAGAGCCCCGCATACCAGTCCGCCATCGGAACCTCGCGGCCATGGCGGCGCGAGATCTCATCGGCGACCTGATAGGCGCGCTCATTGTCGTTCTCGACGAAATAGGACGTCGCGACCCGCTCGCGCGCCTTGTCGTATTCGACATCGGAAAGCGCCATGCGCACGGAAGCGGTGTTGAGATAGTTGAGCGCGTCGGAGGCTTTCGCGTTGCGGACAAGCTCGCGCACGCGCGCGTCAATCTTGGCGAAGCGCTGGGAGAAGAGCGGCTCGCCGCCATCGTCGACCGCATAGGCCGAATGGGCGGGCTGGCGGAAGCGCTGGGCGGCGGGACGATCGGGCGCCGCCGCGCTGCGCGGTTTCTTCTTCAGGGCGAGACGGTAGATGTCGTTGGCGCCCGGCACGCTCGAATAGCTGGCCATCCAGCTTTTCAGTTCGGCATATTTGGATTTGTAGTGCGGATGGAGATAGCGGTCGGCGAGCACATAGGCGAGAAGGCGGCGGTCGGCGAGCTGGGCGATGAGCTTGTCGGCCGTCTTCCAGTCGGCGCGTTTCTGCGCAGCAA
>WBZO01004926.1_pt1 | contig 13995 bp, 14 predicted proteins | sample 5204261 | NCBI WGS metagenome assembly WBZO01 (sample SAMN12412400, study PRJNA552823) | activated sludge metagenome | isolation source: activated sludge from anammox sidestream of wastewater treatment plant... | place: USA: North Carolina | collected 2017-09
AGCGGATTTTATATGCTGATGTCCGGCAAAGACAATAAAGGCAATAAAAAACAGATTAACTTTGAAATTTTTGCCCAACATGGCGATGGTCTTTACATACCAAGCACACCTGCAATAATCATGGCAAAGAAATTTGCCGATAATAAAATATCTGAAACTGGCGCAAAACCGTGTCTGGATATCATTAACTTAGAAGAGTATCTATCTGAATTAGATAAGCTAAGTATCCAATATAGGATTAAATAATAGAGAATATATATTCTATTTATTTTTTTACCAACCTGAGGCTGATTCTTATGACTTTAACTAGCGGAATTATTGTTGCAATAAAAAAAGCAAATAAAATTGGGGATATAAACAGCCTAATAAAGCCAATTGCATATGGTGATACACCTACAATAAATGCAAAAAACAACATAAAAATCACGCAAGAAATGTATACAAATAATAACATATTAACCGTGTAGACAAAATTTCTCCTTCTAGACAAATAGTTAAACAATAGCCCCAATATAATAAGCAAATCACCTATCGCAGATGCAAGTGTTAAGAAATCCAATATTATTAAGAACAATTCCATTTTTGCTTCCAAAATCTATTATTATAAAGACAATATAACCAAAACTCTACCCAACCTCTTTTGTTACCCAATCAATAAACGGCAGGAAGCCCGATTCTACAGGCAGGGACAAGATACAAGGCAGTTCATAGCTATGCAGATCTTTGATGCGTTCTATGGTTTTTGCAGCCCTATCGGCACTGGTTTTTGCAAATAATATCGCTTCCTGCTCCTGCTTGATTTCACCCTGCCAGCTATAAATTGAACTTGAGCCATCCAGCACATTGGCGCAGGCTATCAGTTTTTCGGAAAGCAATTTATGGGCGACATTAACAGCCTCTTCTTTACTGCCAAAGGTAACATATAGAAGTTTTATCATATTTTATACCCTCACCCTAACCCTCTCCCAAGGGAGAGGGGATTTATTTTATTTACTACCCTTCAACCTTTCCATCACTATGGTGCGGCAGTGCAGGATGTTAAATGCAAAACTAAAGCCCAGATACACAGCGCAACCGGCACAGGAAAGGATTATTAAGGCAGAAAACCTCCATAACGATAAAGAATGGCGCTCCATATAAGGGGAAAAATAAGGTGTGGCAAGCCACAACACCACCGCCATAAACAGGCTTGCCGCCAGCATTTTTACTACCTGTACGATTAAGCGTTTTTCAATCACCAGCCAGCCGCGGATTATAAGTGTGCGGGCAAGTAGGACAACATTAAGCCAGCTGGCGATGGAGGTGGCAAGCGCCATGCCGACATATTGCAACGGGAACATCAGGATAATATTAAAAATAAAATTCACCACAATACAGGCAGTTGCGATCTTAAACGGAGTTTTAGTATCCTGATTGGCATAAAAAGCCGGGGAGAGAATTTTTACCAGAATAAAAGCAGGAAGCCCTAAAGAAAACGCCATAAGTGTACGAAAAGTAGCGCTGGTATCAGCTGCTGTAAATTCCCCCCGCTCAAACATTACGCTTATTATTGGCTGGGCAATGACAAATAAGGCAACAGCAGCAGGCAGGCTTAAAAACAATGCCAGTTCCATGGCCCGGTTCTGGCTGTGGAAGCTTTCCTCGCGCTTTCCTTCGCGGATCTGCCGGGAAAGCAGGGGAAGAAGGGCAGTTCCCACGGCAATACCTATTACCGCCAGCGGCAATTCGCTGATCCTGTCCGCATAATATAAATAAGAAACGCCGCTGGCAAATTGTGAGGCGATAATCAAATCAATAAATAAATTAATCTGGGCAACCCCAGCCCCCAAAGCAGCAGGGGCAATGAGCAGCAGCAGCTTCTTGACTTCCGGAGTAAGGCGCGGACGCTTAAGCCGTGGCAGCATATTCTGCCGCCGGCAAAAACGCACCAGCCACAACCATTGCATCACCCCGGAAATAGTAACAGCTATCGCCAGTGCGTGCGCTCCGGTTGGTGTGATCCCGCCAATAAAATATGGCACAATTATAAGGCAAAGATTCATGATAATCGGCGTTGCCGCAACCGCCGCGAATTTATCACCGCTATTTAGGATTCCGCCCAAAAGCGATACCAGCGAGATAAAAATAATATAAGGCATGGTGATGCGGGTGAGGGTAACGGTCAGGGCGAATTTATCAGGATTATTAGAAAATCCGGGAGCCAGCACATACATGAGATAGGGCATGGCCAGAATAAATAAGGCCGTTACGATAAGCAAAACCAGCAGTAAAAACGACATCGCCTCACCAGCAAAATCACGGGCTTTTTCTTTGCCGTCAACCGCCAGCATCCCGGCGAAAAGCGGGACAAAGGCCGAGTTAAACGCCCCTTCGGCAAACAGGCGGCGCAAAAAATTTGGCAGTTTGAACGCTACAAAAAATGCATCCGAATACATGCTCGCGCCAAGGCTTGCGGCAATGGTCACATCACGCAGGAAACCAAGCACCCGCGAAAGCAGCGTATAAATACCGATTGTTGCTGTGGATTTAACCAGAGACATAAAATTTCTTCCCAGTTTCCTTCATATTTTCACTGGCAAGTTTTACAAAAATATCGGTTATCTCGTCAGGATGGGGCAGGGTTTCAGGATCTTCTCCCGGAAAGGCCTTTGCCCGCATGCGGGTACGCACGGCGGCTGGGTCAATTATATTAACCTTAAGGCTGGTTTTGGCACTTTCCGCGGCATAGGTTTCCACCATCTTTTCCAGAGCGGCCTTGCTTACCGCATATGCTCCCCAATAAGGATACGCCCCTTCGGTTACCCCGGAAGACACAAACATAGCCCGCGGTGCAGCAGATAATTTAAGCAAAGCATCAAAGCAGCGTATCAAGTGGAAATTAGCGGTAAGATTTACCGCTATTACTTTATCCCAGTCCTTAGGGTCGATATGCGAAACAGGGGATAAATCACCAAGTATCCCGGCATTGCCCACTAAAATATCCAGCTTACCAAAACGGTTGAGAATTAAACCGGAAAGCATCTCTATCTTATCAATTTCCAGCAGCTCCATCTGCACTATGCTCACTGCCCCACCGGCTGCTTTTATTTCATCATCTAACTCCTCAAGCCCGGCAACATTACGCCCCACAGCAATGACATGTGCGCCCTCAGCAGCAAAGCGCTTGGCAACAGCATAGCCAATGCCGCGAGTTGCGCCTGTGACAAGAGCTATACGGTTTTTAAGATCCACTTAAACGTCCCTTATTTCAGAAAATAAATCTTTTTGTGAGCCGGTAGCTGTATTTTCCGCGTCAGTAAGCGGTATCGGGTAATCACCGGAGAAGCAGGCATCGCAGAATTGCGGAGAGCTATTATCGCGGTTAATACCTGCAACCGCCTGATACATTCCGTCCAACGAAATAAAGGCAAGGCTGTCCACCCCTATCAATTTTGCCATTGATTCCACGCTATGGTTTGCTGCCAGCAACTGGTCACGGGTCGGCGTATCCACCCCATAAAAACAGGAATGGGTAGTAGGCGGGCTGGCAATACGCATATGCACTTCGGTTGCCCCTGCATCACGTACCATGGTAACAATTTTCTTGGAAGTAGTGCCACGCACAATACTGTCATCAACCAATATAACCCGCTTACCTTCCAAAATAGCGCGGTTACCATTATGCTTTAATTTTACACCCAGATGGCGGACATGATCCGACGGCTCAATAAAAGTACGCCCGACATAATGGTTGCGGATAATACCCAACTCAAACGGCAGCCCGGCTTCCTTGGCATAGCCGATTGCCCCCGGTATGCCCGAGTCAGGCACGGGAACAACCACATCAGCAGCTACTTTAGTTTCCCTGGCCAGCCACGCGCCAATGCGTTTACGCACTTCATAAACATTATGTCCCTCACTGATAGAATCAGGGCGGGAAAAATATACATATTCAAAAATACAAAAACGTTTTGGCGTTTTAGAAAACGGTTTTAGTGAACGGATTCCCTGCGCGTTTATTATTACAATCTCGCCAGCCTCAATATCACGCACATAACTTGCACCGACAATGTCCAGAGCACAGGTTTCTGAAGCAAGTATATAAGCATCTCCCAGCTTGCCCATAACCAGCGGACGTACTCCTAGAGGATCACGCACCCCGATAAGCATATCATTACTGGTTACTACCAATGAATATGCACCTTCCACCTTAGAAAGGGCATCGATCAACCTGTCTTCAACCGAAGACTGTTTGGAAAGGGCGATAAGGTGAATAATCACTTCCGTATCCGAGGTCGATTGGAACAGGCACCCGAGATTTATAAGCTGCTTACGCAAAGTCATGGCATTGGTAAGGTTACCGTTATGTGCTACACCAAGGCCGCCAAAGCTGAAATCGCCAAATAATGGCTGCACATTGCGCAATAGAGTATCACCGGTTGTAGAATAACGGTTATGGCCGATTGCAGTATGTCCTTTAAGTTTACCTATTACCTCAGCCGAATTAAAATTATCACCAACCAGCCCTAGCGCACGGTGGGTATAAAAATGCTTCCCGTCATAAGAAACTATCCCCGCCGCTTCCTGCCCACGATGCTGGAGGGCATGCAAGCCTAAAGCCGCCAGGGCTGAAGCCTCGCCATGCCCAAATATTCCAAATATTCCGCATTCTTCATGTAGATGATCACTATCAAAAGGCGTCATGCTTTGTTCGCTCCAATCGCATAATATATATATACTGCATTTACTGCAAAATAAGTCCATCCTGATAAGGAAAATGTAAAGACCATGCTTAACAAGCTTAATGCCATTGCTGGTGTGGTCGCAACAGAAGCAAAGCGCACACACTCGGTATAAGAAAATCCTGCCCGCAATATCAAACTTATCACCTTAGCCAGAAGGCCATAAAAAAACATCGCTATAATACGCGCTATAAAAAACACAGCAATAAATATTAATGCCATAAAAATTACGGCGACCCAGGCATAATTTACTATTGTTTCAGCATATTCCCGAGCGGTGCTGCTGGTTACAACCATATCCACATCTTTACTGACATCATATAACCTCTTTTCAGAAGATGATGAATTTCTGGTCATAAGTATCTGGTTTTTTCCTATAACTATAGGGGCTTTCCCATCATTCATACTTTGTGACCAATCAGTCACCGGGCGGGTGGTGTCTATTATAATTACAGGATCACCGGTGGTTTTATCCTTAATATAATAAGGCATCGCTGCTTCTGTTGAAATTTCGCCATTTTTTATAGTAATTTGCGGAACCTGATTAATCATGTAATTAAAATCAAACGGCTCGTCTAACGTAATGGTAGAACTATAAATAACAGCCGCTAAAGCTAAAGGCAGGCTGAAAACACTTATTACAAAAAACAGATAGCCAAACCCAAACCCCTGCCATTTAGTGCCCACTTCCCGATAAAATTCCTTGGAATAAAAAGAGCGCAGAACAGATTTAAACAGATATGCAATATCCATATATTTTCCTAATTATTTCTTATCTAAATTCTTAAGTAATTTATTAAAACTATCCATAGCGTCTTTCTCGCTAACTTCACCACCACGGACAACTTTAGGTGCGCTTCCTGTAAAATTTTCTTTCATTTCATTATTTACACTGTCCTTTGCCTTGCTTTGCAGATCACCGATTGCCTTAAAACGATCCGGCGCAATAGAAACCATCATTATGGTTACTTTTTCAACATACGGGCGGGTTTTAGCTTTTTCCAACCACTCAGGGCGGTTCTGCTCGGTTATTACCAGAGATATCATAAAAAATGCCAGCGACACAATAAAAGCGCCGCGCAACGCACCAAAAGCAAAACCCAATATGTTATCGAATATACCTATCTCATTGCCGGATTTCAATATCTTAATGATAAAATGGCTGATTATGGTAAAAGTAAGCAATGATCCAAAGTATAATATGCCAATAGCAAAAAGCGTAGCGACCATATGCTCAGTAAAATGCGGCTGCAATTTCAGTGCGAAATCCTTGAAAAAAGTAACAGTAACAATGGCCGAACCAACCCAACTTGCCAAAGACAGGATTTCTTTTACAAACCCACGGAAAAAGGCAAAGGTGCAGGAAAGGAACAAAACACCGATAACCGCCATGTCAAAATAGTTTAAATGTGCTTCAATCATATTTTTGCCTCTACAGCTATAAGATGTGCCTAGGTAAATGCACTGTAAACAACATTATGCCTTGTTTCTACAGGTTTTATCAGTAGCGTCAATGCTTCTTAGACTTTACCTCTTATTTTTCTTGCCGCTGCCAGCCAAACCGGTCTTTTTCCCGTCATTTTCCAACTTATCAATTATATTCCGCAACCTTGCTGCTTCCTCAAATTCCAGATCTGCTGCGGCTTCCAGCATTTTTTGCCGGAGTTTTTCTATATATTTTACTTTATCCTTGCCATCATCCTTAACATCATATTTTTTGAGGGTAGTAGCCACAGTATAATGATCATGCTCATAAACCGATTCTATAATTTCCCCAATTTTTTTACGTACAGAAGCAGGGGTAATGCCATGTTTTTCATTATATTCCATCTGCACCTTGCGCCTGCGCTCGGTTTCACCTAAAGCCGCCTTCATAGAGTTAGTCATTTTATCGGCATATAATATAACCTGCCCGTCAACATTGCGCGCTGCCCTGCCGATAGTCTGGATAAGTGAAGTTTCTGAGCGTAAAAATCCTTCTTTATCAGCATCTAAAATAGCAACCAGTCCACATTCCGGTATATCCAACCCTTCACGCAGCAGGTTCACCCCTATAAGCACATCAAATTTTCCAAGGCGCAGGTCGCGGATAATTTCTATCCTTTCTAAAGTATCCACGTCAGAATGGAGATAGCGCACGCCGATTCCCGCTTCATTCATATATTCGGTAAGCTCTTCTGCCATACGTTTGGTCAGGGTTGTAACCAGAACACGCTGTTTCTTCTTTATTCTTTCATGACATTCCGCCAGCAGGTCGTCAACCTGTGTTGCCACAGGGCGAACGTCACAGGGCGGGTCTATAAGCCCTGTAGGGCGGATAATCTGCTCCACGAATACCCCACCAGAAGCTTCCAGCTCCCATTTTGCCGGTGTGGCTGATACAAAAATTGACTGTGGTCGCATCGCGTCCCACTCCTCGAACCTGAGCGGACGGTTATCAAGCGCCGAAGGAAGGCGGAAACCATACTCCACCAAAGTGCTTTTGCGCGCCTTGTCGCCGCTCGACATACCGCCGATTTGCGGAACTGTCACATGGCTTTCATCAACAAACAGCAAAGCATTCTCAGGTAGATACTGAAACAGGGTAGGGGGAGGTTCTCCTGCCTGAGTTCCCGCCAGATAACGCGAATAATTTTCAATACCCCGGCAACTACCGGTTTCCATCAGCATTTCCAGATCATAAGTGGTTCTCTGCTCCAAACGCTGCGCTTCCAGCAGCTTCCCTGCTGAGTATAACTGTTCCAGACGCTCTTTAAGTTCTGCTTTTATCTGGATTATTGCTTTTTCCACCGTAGGGCGGGGTGTAACATAGTGGCTATTGGCATAGATAATTATTTCATCCAGATTTTTATTAACTTCTCCGGTCAACCAGTCAAACTCGTTTATCAGTTCTATTTCATCACCAAAAAAGGAAATACGCCACGCCGCATCTTCATAATGGGCAGGAAAAATATCAATCACATCCCCGCGCAGGCGAAAAGTACCACGGGCAAAATCCAGATCATTACGCCGGTATTGTAACTCAACCAGTTTTTTTATCAGATCACGCTGGTTTATAATTTCTCCCTTTTTTAAGGTAAGCGTCATCTGCGAATACATTTCCGCCGAACCGATACCATAAATACAGGAAACCGAGGCAACAACTATAACATCCCTGCGCTCAAGCATGGCACGGGTGGCAGAATGGCGCATCCTGTCTATCTGTTCGTTAATAGAAGAATCTTTTTCGATAAAAGTATCACTCTTGGGAACATAAGCTTCCGGCTGATAATAATCATAATAAGAAACAAAATATTCCACAGCATTATGCGGAAAGAAACCCTTCATCTCAGAATAAAGCTGGGCAGCAAGGGTTTTATTATGCGCCATAATCAGGGCAGGGCGCTGCGTTTTTGCTATTACATGCGCCATAGTAAAAGTTTTACCCGAACCAGTTACCCCAAGCAACACTTGGCTACGCTTATCACCACCAACCCCATCAACCAACGCTTTAATAGCAGATGGCTGATCACCTGAAGGCTGATAATCAGAAATTAAATTAAAAGACGCCATGTATTGACAATTAGTCTATTTACCAGAATTTTTTGGATCCACACTTTCACCACCAAAAATACCACCCTGAGCTTCTAGTTTTATATGTATAGGGCCAAGTATCACTATGAAAAGAGCCGGAAGTATACAAAACATAAGCGGCAAAGTAATAAGGGCGGGAAGGCGGGCTGCTTTCTCTTCAGCTACCATCATCCGGTCTGAGCGTTGCTCATCTGAAATCATCCTGAGTGTATCAACAAGGCTGGTACCAAATTTTTCTGCCTGGATAAGGGAAGAAACAAGCGAACGGATAGGAGCAAGCCCGGTACGATCGCCAAAATTCTGCAGCGCCTGAACACGGTCATTAAGCATAGTTATTTCAAAACGTGTGCGTTCAAATTCAGCCGCAACTATAGGGTGGGAATCCTTCATTTCCTTACATACACGCGCAAGAGCCGCATCCACACCAAGGCCGGATTCTACGCATATAAGCAATAAGTCCAAAGCATCCGCAAAGGTTTTAGACAGTTCCTTGGTTCTTTTATCTACACTGTTTTTTATAAATAATTTGCTTCCAAAGCCTCCAATTACAATCAAAACCAAACCAGCTAAAAATACTGCCGGGTTATCTCCGGCCGTGGCTTTATCAAATATATATATTTTTGCAAAAAACAGAACGCCAACAAGAAGCAATGCAGGTTGTATAAAACGCATAAAAAACAAAAAATATATCAAAGATGATTTACTGCTATAACCAGCCTTGGCTAACTGCGCAGAAACATCGCGTTGCTTGTCCAGGTTAACCCCGGTCAGTATAAGGAAAGGCTTAAGGAGCAAAGCCAAAGGTTCTTCGTCCCGCTCTTCATTCGGTAAATCATAACCACCTGTTACAATTTTTTTCACCCGCAATTCGTTTTTATCCCTTTGGAATAAGCCCCTAATTGCAAAATACGCCGTTGATAACGCAACCAAGAATAAAACAAAACTTAAATAATATTTCATTCTTATATCTCCACATCAACCATTTTACGAATAATAGCCATACCCAATAATACCATCATAATAATCATTATAATAAGCACATGACCAGAAGGCTCATTAAATAACGGAAGCAAATAGTCCGGCTGCATGGTATTAATCCCAAGTGCCAACAGAAACGGCAAAGCTCCAAGAATCCAGCCAGTAAAGCGCCCTTCCGCTGTAATTGCATAAACTTTCTTTACCATCATCCTGCGTTTGCGGATAAGAGCAGATAGATTGCTAAGAACTTCAGCCAAATTACCGCCAACCTCCTGCTGCAAGGTGAGAACTACTATAAAAAACCTGATATCGGGAAAATCCATCCTATCTCCGAGCCGGTTTAAAGCATCCACCAAAGTGCTGCCATGCATAACTTCCGTAGAAATCTGCCTGAATTCTTCACTGGCAGGAGCCACCATACTCTCAGCCACCATATTTACTGCCGCATTTAAGGGAAAACCAGAACGGACGCTACGTACAATGATGTCCAAAGCATCAGGGAACTGATCGACAAATTTACTTATACGCGAATTTATATTTCCCTGAATTATACGCCAGCCAACAAAATAAGCAAAAGCCACAGCCACCACAAAGATTACGATAGGATTTTTACTTACATGCGCAAAAGGCAACAAGATAAGTGCTGCTATAAAAACACCAAAACATATCAAAAACAGCCTATCTACATCACCAGCCATTCCGCCCCGTACCAGATAAATATGAGAAAATTTCCCTAAAGGCAGAGAATAATATATCCGGGCTAAAAGACCTGTTGACTGGTAGCGATCCCGCAATACGCTATCCCCATCATCAAAATCAATATTCTCCCTGTTCTGCTCAAGAGATTTCAGCTGTTTTTTAGTAAAACCGGTAATATTGGAAGATAGGGCTTTTGGTAGCATGAAAACACCAATCATGAACACTAAACACCCAACAACTATAGAAACTACTATCGGTAACATACTCATAAACAATCCACATTAAATCTAATAATTAATATAATTATCCTAAACCAAGACTTGCTAACATTTTATCTCCACATCCAAAATATTCTGCCTGTTCTAAAAATCCTGGCTTTGCATTTGTACAAATAAACTCGCCTGCAAGCACCCCATCTACTCCCATTTTTCCGGCTTTGAATAAGAATAGGGGTTTGGTCATAATTTCACCATCAGCCATTCCTGTTACTTCTTCTATATGGGTGATACGCCTTTTACCATCCCTCTGGCGGGCAACCTGCACTATCAAATGAACGGCACTGGCAATCTGATTCCTAAGGGAAGAAGTTGCCATATTAACCTTAGACATACCAACCAAATTTTCAATACGGCTAAGTGCATCACGTGGGGTATTGGCGTGAATGGTTGCCATAGAACCGTCATGCCCTGTGTTCATGGCTGTCAATACCTCTATTATTTCCTCACCACGTATCTCTCCTATTATAATACGGTCAGGACGCATACGCAGAGCATTTTTAACCAGTTGACGGGAAGTAATTTCTCCCGCACCCTGCATATTGGGAGGGCGGGTTTCCATACGCAAAACATGCGGCTGCTGCAACTGAAGCTCTGCTGCATCTTCAACTGTAATAACCCGTTCCTTATGGTCGATACAGCCGGACAAAGCATTAAGCAAAGTAGTCTTGCCACTGCCGGTACCACCGGAAATTAATATATTAAGCCTTATATTCCCGCAGATACTTAAGAAATCCACCATCTGCTGATTCATAGAACCAAAATCAATATATTCCTTAAGCGAAATTTTTTGTCTGCGGAATTTACGGATTGATACCAAAGATCCATCCAGCGCCAAAGGAGGAACTATAGCATTAAAGCGCGACCCATCAGGCATCCTTGCATCCACCATAGGGTTTGCTTCATCAACGCTTCTGCCGACAATAGAAACAATTTTCTGGATAATATTAAGAAGATGCTTCTCACTACTGAAAGTAACATCGGTAAGTACGATCTTTCCAAATCTCTCAATAAAAATCCTTTTGCTGCCATTTATCATGATATCAGAAACATCAGGATCAGCCAGCAACACTTCCAAAGGGCCAAAACCAAGTAAATCATCTATAGACTGGGATTTAAGCAGCTCTACCTGGGCAGAAGTAAGTGGAACAGATACTTCTTCACGGATTATCTGATCAGCAACATCACGGATACGGGATTTTTTTACCTCGTCAGTCATTTGCTCTAAAAGGCCAAATTCGATCCGGTCAACTATTTTTTCTATTACAACAGCTTTAGCTGCAAGATATTCTTTATTTTCAAGATTTGCGTCTTTGAATACGGCCTCAACCTTATACCAGTCGGCATTACCCAGATCTCCTTTAACCTGGTCTTGCTGCTCAACACTTATAAATTTATTTTTTAAAACAATCTTCTCAATTTCCTGGTTTTTTCTTATATCAACCAGCTGATTGCCATCAGATATTTTTTTGCCGAACATACTACCAGCCCTTTTTACCTAATAAGCCAAGTAAATTCTTCTTTCCGCCAGATACACTATCAGATTCATCAGATTTTTTTACCACAACACCATTACGCACCAGAACAGATTGCGTAATTTGGCGTAGTTGCTGCTGCAGGGAAGTATCATAAGATATCTCGAACAAGGTTTTCCCCTGAGCCTCAGCACTAACAACCGCTTTAATGTCATTATTCAGATAAGCATCTATTTTATGATGTGAAATACGTTCAAAATCCTGTGCGCTTATAGCCTCTTTGAACTTTGCCCCGCTACGGTTAATTACAATGGAAACATTGTCTTTTGAAATACCTATAGCCTGCCAGGCTGCCAGCAACCGTGAAGAATGGGTAAGCGAGCGCAGCCATAGCTGGGCAACCATAATAACCTGATCAGAATAGCTAAGGGATGTTGCTGTCCATCCTGTCCATATATGTGGAATATCAAGTATAACAAAGCTGAATTTCGTGCGTAATAAATTTATCAGATCACGTATTAATTCTGGACGGATTACAGGTAGCTGATGAAGCTCATGTGGTGCAGAAATAATGCTCAGGTTACGGCCATATTTAACCTGCATCTTTTCCACCAGCATATCATCAACGCCGCGCTCCTGATAATCAAATAGCTCACGGATACCGAAAGGAGCGGTAAGATCCAGGCTCTTGGCTATAAGCCCAAACTGGTAATCCATATCAATAAGCACTGTAGACTGGCCAAATTCTTCTGCAAGGCAATATGCCATGTTAACTGCAAAAGTGCTGGCACCATCACCGGAGGCAGCACTTATACAGGAAATAACCGTGCCTTTCTTAGAAGAAGATTTTGTTTTTTTATTATCCGCTTCAGAACTAAGCAAAGCAGAGCGCAAATCACTTAAATTAACCGGTCTGGCACAATATTCTACTATACCACGCGCCTTCAGGTCACGGTAAAAACCAATATCATTAACCGAGCCAATTACAACCACCCTTACTTTAGCCTCACAGTGCAAAGCCAGCTCATCTAAATCAGCAAATATTTCCCTGGATTTATTGCCGATATCGATAATCAGGTAATCTGGAGAAACGCTACGGGAATTAAGAGCCGCAACAGCTTCATCCACCCCGCCAATTACAATCTGAGCATCAGGATAACCAAGACTTCCAGCCAAATTAATTAAATTAGAATGCTCGTCAAAATCATAACCAATAATTAAAAGCGGGCTAAGAATGTTCATGTATTATCTCGTAAGTAAAAATAAAATTAAAACAGATACCCCAACGCTCTTAAATATTAAGAGCCAAACATTACCTGCTAACAGCGCTTTGATTATTCCACTGAGGACTTTTTTCTTCACGTTTAACAGAAAGCTTCTGGTACTCGCCATAAGATTGAGCCGCTTTTTCAGCATCTGGAAAATCCATAAGGTTAGGCTCTGTAAACTGGCGTTTGTTAGAAACCATTTGCACAACATTAGATGCTACAGCACACCCAAAGGAAGGGTGGTTTTCTACACCGCTACCGCCCATATCATCTATATATTGGGTACTGCAATCACGAGCTGTAACTTTTTTATACGAAAGGATAACATCATTAGATTTTTCACCAGAAACAGAGAACGGTATGCTGTTACGTTCCAGAATTTCTTTAGCCTGGGCACAACGTGTGCTGGCAAGTGAACATCTCAATTCCGCAGATGAAGGCCTATATTCTGACACCATCTTAGAAAGATTACTTACAGAATTCTTTTTAGCCAGACTAACATTGGTAGTTTCCAAAGAAACATCCATAAGATTCTCTGGACTGCCAGCCCTTACCATTTTTGTCGAAGGCTGAGCACAAGCAATCAAAAAAAGGCACAGCAAAAAACTATATTTATTTGATCCACTTAAGAACACCTATAACAATGCCAACTGAAACTGCCATCATGCCGCCTACACGCAAAACGAGACGATACTCTAAGTTGTGTAGTTTTTCATCTAAATAATTTCTTGAAACTAACTGTTCTTGAACAAGAGTAGCGATAATTTCTGTTTGTGTTTCTGCTTGTTTTTCGCTAAAGCCTGCTTTACGCAATTTTTTTACGGTCTCGTGCGTATCAATGGGCAATGGGCTTAACATTCGTCTATGGATGGTACCTATCGAACTACCTTGTCAAGCGCTTTATTGCCCAATGTATTTCTTTTTTGCCACGTTATGTTCTTTGTACGTCTTTGAAAAATAATGTGCGTCGTCGCCTTTAAGGACAAAAAATTTATAGTCTGTTTTT
>WBZO01001754.1_pt2 | contig 13986 bp, 18 predicted proteins | sample 5204261 | NCBI WGS metagenome assembly WBZO01 (sample SAMN12412400, study PRJNA552823) | activated sludge metagenome | isolation source: activated sludge from anammox sidestream of wastewater treatment plant... | place: USA: North Carolina | collected 2017-09
GCCAAAATTCTGGCACCCCGAGTTTTTAAATGCGTATGCCTCTTTTCAGGCAAAGCTTTCCGCCCTTTATGACAATGTTCCCGAGGTGAGAGAGATTGTAAACGGAGGCACCGGCGCTTTATATGGTGAGGCATTCATCAGGTATGCGGGGAATGGCGGGCCAACAGGAGCCAATTCTACCAGTTATATCAATGCAGGATGGACGGCAGAGAAAGACCTTGCAGCAATACGAAGTACCATTGATGCGATGAAAGTGTGGAAGAAGACAAGAATCAGCATGGCATTTAATGAGTTTATTAATATAGCCTTGCCACCCGGTGTAACCAGAGATGCGGCTCCAACTAAATCTGTGATTGATTATATGGTGGCTACATTGGGTAAGCAGACCGTGTTAGGCAATAATGCCTTGCGTGATGATAATGCTCAAGGTGCCGATGATTGGTTACCGGGCGGTTTGATGTACGATATAAGCGGATACATGAAAACTGTCCACAATATACAAGGGGTACCCATTTACTATCAGACAGCGACTATTGATAAATTGTCCGATTTAAGAAGTACAATAGAAAAAGGGATTGCATTGGGAGCAGGCGCCATTGAAACACCCGTTCCGCCTAATCAATTGACCAACTATATTTCCCTGAATGAGCTACAGTCTTATGACAGCAGGCTTGAAGCACAGGCTGGCAAATAGAAATCATTACTTTTAATTACTCCATTTTATGAGTAAGGTCAAAATAAATTTTATCATAGTTAGCTTTAGTGTTCTTTTAATCATTTCATGTAAAAAGAATTCGCCAATTAATCCATCCGATAAAACCACCTTTTCCAATCCTTTCGGAGTATTGGTAAATGACACGACTCCTGGTACCAACAATACAACTTTTAAACTCGCAGTGGCAGATCAATATCGCGTACCTTATCTACGCTATGCCATTTTATTGTCCACCTGGAATGGCGTAAACGATGCAGGCTACGATGCACGAATAGCGAAAGGTTATAAAATGATTTTAAATGTGAATAATGATCGGGCTGTAGCCGGAAATCCTGCGCCATTTCCAACAGACATTGCAGCATACAAGGCAAAGTTGTCCAATCTTCTCTCTGTTTATCGCCCTGAATTGATAGCAGTGGAAAATGAAGAAAACACCTATCAGTATCACACCGGACCTTTGAGTGATTATATTTCCGAGTTACAGGCTGCAATTGATGTAGCCCACCAGCAGGGGCTAAAGGTCACCAATGGCGGAATTACATCTGAGATCGTCTTTCTGGTCTGGAAAGATTATTTGGCGAGGGGATTGACAGACTCTGCAGCAAACTTTGCATCGCGGACTATGTCGCCGTCTGTTATTGCAGATCTGCCGGCATTAGCCAACCATCCATATCTGGCCGGAAAAGTGAGCAATGCAGAATATCTGATTTCGCAGTATAAAATGTTGAAACTGGATTATGTGAATCTGCACTGGTATGAACCCATCGCTGACAATTTTTCTTCCACCGCTTCATTTTTGAATATGGATGCCTTTAAAGAAACGGTGAATTATCTGAAGAGAGTGACCGGGAAAAATGTAATTACCAATGAATACGGGCAGGACAATATGGATCCGGCGATAACTTCGTCTATGATGCAGGCCATATTGGACTTAAAAATGCCTTATGCCATCTGGTATGATGGCGACGGCACTTCAGCAAGGGGACTGCACGAAACGGGTACTACAACATTACGGAGCACAGGAATAGCATTTAAGAATTTTATTGCGGAACATTTTTGAAGCAGAATCTTACCAAACCATTTTTCTTGCCTATATCCGGCCAGGCCAAAATGATTAGGAGTATGCCAATTCCTGATACAGTTGACAGCTTCACCGGTCAATTTTATTGAATCCTTTCCGGTGTCATTAAATATTTATTGCACTATATTCCCTCTATGCGGGACATTCTGTCCCGCATCAGTATTATATCGCTTTAAGCGATGAAACGATGTTGACAAAAATGGAAATGGAATTGCAATTACATAACGACAAGTCCCTGCGGGGACTCAGCTATTCCGGCGGATATCTTTGGGCAAGGCTTTGCGGGAACTTATATTTGTAAATCATTATGAGACCTACCGAAGATACTTACCGGCATAAAGGATTGCGAAAAAAACTTACGGATGGCATACGTTCCAAAGGGATCACGGATGAAAAAGTACTGGAAGCCATTGGCAAAATTCCCCGCCATTTTTTTCTCGACTCCGCTTTTGATGAAGCGGCTTATGAAGACAGGGCTTTTCCAATAGGAGAAGGGCAGACCATTTCACAACCTTATACAGTGGCCTATCAGTCGCAACTGCTTGAAGTGAAGAATTTCGATAAAGTGCTGGAGATCGGCACCGGCAGTGCATACCAGGCTTGCGTGCTGGCCGAAATGGGAGCTCATGTTTTTACCATTGAGCGGCAGAAAAAACTTTTTGAAAACAATAAGACATTTCAGTTTCTGAAAAAATATCCTACCATAAAATTCTTTTATGGCGATGGATATGAAGGCCTTCCTAAATTTGCCCCCTTTGATAAGATCATCATCACGGCGGCAGCGCCGGAGATTCCGCAAAAACTTATAGAACAATTAAAACCCGGGGGGATGATGATCTTGCCTTTGGGCAGCGGCGATGTTCAACAAATGATGCGCATCACCAAACTGGAGAACGGTTCATTGAAAGAAGAAACATTCGACCGGTTTTCATTTGTGCCAATGATAGAAGGGAAGAAGTAAGAAAGAATTTTTTCCGAAAGCTCCCACGTTTTTTATACAAACTGCTCCAGCAATTGTATTCTTTTTTCAATAGGAGGGTGGGTGTCGAAAAGGCCGGCAAAGAATCTTTTCTTTTTCTCCTGCGGATTGTCAATAAACAACTGGGCCACATCTTCACTGTGTACCGCTTCAATCAGCGGGTCGCTGTCAATTTTCCGCAAAGCGCTGGCAAGGGCATAAGGTTTTTTGGTCATCTCCGCCGAGCCTGCGTCTGCCATGTATTCCCTTTTCCGTGAAATGCCGAACCGAAGGAAGAGTGAAAGAAAATAACAGATGGCCGTCACGGCAACGGCAATGAGTATGATATAGCCGCCGCCGTCTCTTTCCCTGCTGCTGCTCCTTCTGCCGCTGAACTGGAGGCTCCTTAAAGCCAGTTGCGCAAGGAAAGCAAAGATTCCCACGAAAATGATGGAGATGATCAGCAGCCTGGTATCCTTGTTTCTTATATGCGTCAGTTCATGCCCGATGACGCCTTCCAGTTCATCATCATTCAGCTTGTCAATGATGCCTCTCGATAAAGTGATGGCATAAGATTTTTGATTAATACCGCTGGCAAAAGCATTCAGCGAATTATCGTCAATGATGTAGATCTTAGGGGTGGGCATGCCCAGTTGGATGCAGAGGTTCTCCACGAGATTATACACCCGCATATTGTCTTTTCTCTGCAAGGGATACGAGGATGTGGCGAGTCGGATAAAAAAAGAATGGCCGGAATATGCAATGAGAAACCAGATCAGAACCGCTGCCAATACAAAAGGGAGGCCTTTGAGAAAAGTGCTGATCACATCGGGGCTTACTTTTACAAGGGGCTGTCTGACACCGGTGTCATAAGGGTAAACTGAAGTCTCATGTCCCACCGCGAAAAGGACAACGGAAAAATAGAGCAACAGCAAAAGCGCCGGGAAAGCGATCAGCAATAAGATCGAATAGGTATTATTACGGCTTATCTGTGACTGGATACCGACGTATTGCATGGCTTGACCTCATGATTTCTGATTGATTAATTGAAACTGATCTTGGGCGGCTCATCCAGTTGTGCCCGGCCTTCTGTTCCCAGGTCGAATAGTACCTCACGCTGGAATCCGAAATTCCTTGCGATAAGATTTCCGGGGAAAGATTCCACTGCATTGTTGTATTCGGTGGTGGCGCCATTGAAGAAACGGCGTGCCGCTGCCAGCTTGTTTTCAATATCACTCAGTTCATTCTGCAACTGCAAAAAGTTCTGGTTGGCTTTCAGGTCGGGGTAAGCTTCCACGGCAACTTTCAATCCCTGCAGCGCTGTGCTCAGTTGGGTTTCGGCAGCAATTTTATCGTTGATAGACTGGGCGCTCATGGCTGCCGAACGTGCTTCCGTGATCTTGGTAAGCAATTCCCTTTCATGAGTGGCATATCCTTTCACTGTGTCCACCAGTTGCGGAACCAGGTCATGTCTTTGTTTGAGTTGCACATCAATGTCGGCAAATGCATTTTGCCTGCGGTTGCGAAGGCGCACCAGGCCGTTGTATAAACTCACCACCCACATGGCAATGAGCAGGATGACGGCTACAACTATTATTACTGCTGTCATATTGGTTGAAAATTTAAGGATGAAATTAATAAAATAAAAGATGTGAACAGTAAAAATTTCATCTTTAACCGCTACTATGGAGTTCCCTGTAAGAAAGCCTGTTCTTCAGGAATGATAAAAGAAAAAGTGATGCACAGTACCCTGACGGCTGCGCATCACCTTCCGGAAATTGGAAAATTATTTTTACAGATGCTGGTTGATGATCTGCTCCAGGTAATTGGCGGGCACCACACCGGATTGCCTCCACAGGATCTCTCCGTTTTTGAAGAGGATCAGCGTGGGCACTCCCTGTATATGATAAACACTGGATACCAGCGGGCTTTCATCCACATCCACTTTGATGATGGTGGCTTTGTCACCGATCCTGGTTTTCAGTTCTTCCAATATCGGCTTCATCATTTTACAGGGTCCGCACCATTCGGCGGAAAAGTCAACCAGTACCGGCTTATCTGACCGGATGATCTCTGAAAAGGTTTTTTGTTTTTCTTTTGTTTCCATGATCAGGCTCCTTTGATTTCTTCGTACCCGGTCTTTACCGGATCCGTTTCCTGGGTTATTGAAATTTGTTTTGAACTCATTGGATCATTGTAATTCCTGACATAGCAACTGCCCGAAGCGCAGGCCATCCCGAACAATCCCATGACGGCGAACCAGCTTCCCAGCAAGGCACCCACCCATTCTCTGATCATAATGGACTGTATCACCACCGAGATGCCGAGAACCAGATAGATTACCCTGATCCAGTTCCACCCGCTTGTCAGTCTTTGTTTTAAAGCTCTCATGTCAACGGATTTTATTCTGAAGACGCATCCAGCCTCCGCCGTTGTACACTTCGGTAAAACCGCGTGACTTTAAAATATTTTTTGCCGAAGCGCTGCGCATGCCTGATGCACAGCAGGTGATCACCGGCTTGTCTTTTTTCAGTTTTTTCGCAAGGCCGGGAAGTTCATACAAAGGCATGTTCATTGATCCTTTGATATGCCCGCTCTGAAATTCTCCTTTAGTTCTTACATCCACTATCTGTGCGCCGTTCTCCACCAAAGCTTTGAAATCTGTTTTTGGTCCTGCTCCGAAAATCTTTTTGATCAGTTGTATCATTTCAATTTTTATTTATTGGTTAAAAACTTACATCCAGCCAGCTTCCCCCGTTGTTGCACTCTATACCCAGCCTTTTCAGGTAAGTCATTGCCTGACCGCTGCGATTGCCGCTGGCACAGCAGAGGATCAGCGGCTGTTCCATCTTTTTGATCTCCGCAAGACGATGCGGAATTTCATGCAGGGGAATATTGATGCTTCCTTCAACATGGCCAAAAGAAAATTCTTCTTTGGTCCTTACATCCAGTATGGTCTTTTGTTCTTTCATTCTTCCGTTGTTTTATCTTTTTGTGGTTCTTTCTTTTTTTCTTTTTTGAATAAGTTTAAAAATAATCCTCCCATCAGGGCGCCGTACAGTGTGCTGTTGACCGGGCGGGAAGTGATGGGGCAGGTGCCCGACATGCATCCGACAAAATGATAATACAGGTATCCGCCGATGGCGCCCAATGCAATGCCGATCACCCAGAGTTTATGTTTGATCAGAAAATTCATCATTAAAAAATTTTTATAGCTTCTCCAAGGTCATACACTTTTGTTACTCCGCCCAATCTTGAATGTACAATGCTGCTTCCTGCTGCACTGCGGAAGCCGGCAGCACAGTGCACCACGATGGGTTTATCGCCGGGAATTTCTCCCACACGCTCTCTCAGTTCATACAAAGGAATATTGATCGAATTCTGAAAGACCTTGAGTTCTTCCACTTCAGATGGGTTACGTATGTCGAGTATGGTGAAAGCCCTGCTGTTTTTTTTCAATTCTGCAGAATCGAAGTATTCCATTTTTACTTCACCGATATTTCCGGCTATTGCCAGAATGATCTGCCGCTCATAACCTATTTTGGACACACGGGCAATAAACCGGTCAAGCTCCGCTTCATTGGCAGCGATCAGGTAAAAAGGCTCTCCGGGTGCGATGATGCTGCCCAGCCAGGTCTCGAAAGAATTATCTTTTACAAGATTGATCGCATTCTTCAGGTGGCCGTTCCTGAAATCTGCCTGCGGCCTGGTGTCAATGATCGTAATGGAAGAATCCATTTGCATCACCTTTCCGGCAGAGATCTTTTTGATCTTTGAAATACTTTCTTCAAGATCTTCCGCACCTTTTTTATTCAGCCCCACTTCAAAAGGAAAATATTTGGGAATAAAAGGCTGGCCTTCCAGTAATTTTTTTACAAACTCATCTTCACTCATTGGCTGAAGGCTCCAGTTGGAAATTTTTTCTGCGCCTATCGTGCTGTGATTCGCTTCGCTCAATCCCTTTCCGCACAGGCTTCCTGCTCCGTGTGTGGGATAAACTTTCACAGCATCGGGAAGCTTAACCAGCTTTTCGTGGAGGGAATGATACATCTGCCTTGCCAACTCTGTTTTGGCGGCAGTGATCGCACCTGCTTTTTCTCTCAGGTCGGGGCGACCGCAATCACCGATAAACAAAGTGTCGCCGGTGAATATCGCTTTTTCTTCTCCTTTTTCATCCAGTGCCACAATGCAAATGCTGTCCGGAGAATGGCCCGGAGTGTTCAATGCTTTAAGAGTGATATGCCCCAGGATGATCGCATCGCCTTCATCGAATGTCTGATGTTCATATTCTGCACCCAGCAGGCGGCTCACATAAATGGTAGCGCCTGTATGCCGGGAAACCTCCAGGTGGCTGCTCACAAAATCGGCATGAGGATGTGTTTCGATCACGGCAACGATCCTTGCCTTGTTCTTTTCTGCAAAATCATAATAGGGCTGCGGATCACGGGCGGGGTCTATCAATGCTATTTCTCCATTGCTGAGAATAGCATAAGAATAATGCGCCAGGCTTTTATCTTCAAACTGCTTTATTTGCATAATGATCCTTTCATGAATTAATGGTGTGCAAAGGTAAAACGATGATCATGCCTGAACAGCAACTTTTGTTACACTCCGGTTTTATCCTTTTTCTTTTTGGTGTTAATGCCCAGCATGGCCCATATAGGGCAAAAGTTGATCAATGCCGTCAGCAGCAGGATCACACCGAGTGCCAGAAGAATGATACCGGGAGTGCCGGAGATCACTTTGGTGAAATATAAAACTGCAATGACAATCGCCAGCAGTATCCTGACGATCTTATCTGTGGTGCCGATATTTGATTTCATAATGTTTGTATTTATGAATGAACAATGATCTGTTTGCAAAATTCGATCAAGGCGGCTTTATGTTCAGATACTAATGTTACAGAACGGTGATCTTATTGCGGCCCAGTTTTACCAGTCCTTCATCTTCCATTTGCTTCAGCAGGCGGGAAACCACCACCCGGGCAGTGCCTAACTCGTTGGCCAGTTGTTCATGCGTCACATACAGGGTTTTTGCCCCGGTGATCTCCGATTTCTTTTTGATGAAATTCATCAGCCGTTCATCCATTTTGCGGAAAGCAACTGCGTTCACTACGTCCAGCAGTTCTTCAAACCGTTTATGATAAAGCCGGAAAATATAATCCAGCCATTCGGGATATTGTTTGATCAGTTCACTGACCTTGTCAACCGGCAGGAATAAAACTTCAGCTTCTTCTTCCGCCACAGCTTTCACCTTGCTGGTGTCCTGATGCAGGCCGCCGAGAAAAGACATGATGCAACTTTCTCCCGAACGGATATAGTACAGCAGGATCTCTCTTCCTTCATCATCGGTGCGTATCACTTTCACGTTTCCGCTCATCACTATCGGGATGGATCTTATATAAGCATTTTCATTCAGAATGGTTTCTCCTTCAGAAAATGTTTTAACGGTACCATATTTCAAAAGTTTTTCCTTGATCCCCGGAGAGGCATCGAACTCAGTTAATTTATCCGTAGCATTCATTCCGCAAAGTTACAGAGGTGAAGGGTAAAGACGGTTTCTGAAAGGCTAAGCCCTGAATGAAAATCAGTATTTCAATTTTATTTTGAAGTGGAAAATCTGAAAAAAGGTAAGGGCTCCTGGAAAGGAGCCCCGAAACCATTAAACCTTATCCTATGAAAATTCATGACTAAGGTAAGTGAATTAATAAGACTTAAAAAATAATTTCAATTCCTGTTTTCAGTAACTTAGAAAATTATTAATAACAGATTATGAGAATTGTTCCATTTATTATCTCCACAGTAATTACGGCAGGCCTTGTTTTCGCATTGAATAAGAAATGGGGTTCTGTTCCTCCTATGGGGAAATTCTTAAGCCCGCAACAGGGATTCTGGCAAAATGCCGAAGCCACTGACTATGATTTTTCAAACGATATCAAATTATCCGGTTTGAAAGGCAAGGTGGAAGTGTATTTTGATGAACGCCTGGTGCCGCACATTTTTGCCGACAATGATGATGATCTTTATTTCGCTCAGGGATACATACACGCAAAATTCCGTTTATGGCAAATGGAGTTTCAGACCTTTGCTGCTGCCGGAAGAATAAGTGAACATCTGGGCAATGATCCCAGGTTCATCCATTACGACCGGGAAACAAGGAGATTGGGAATGGGCTATGCTGCCGAGCAGGCATTGAAAGAAATGGAATCGGATCCGGTGAGCAAGAGTGGCTGCGATGCATACACAGCAGGTGTGAATGCCTATATCAATTCCCTCACCTATGCCACCATGCCTCTTGAGTATAAGCTTTTGGATTATCAGCCGGAGGAGTGGAGCAATCTCAAGATCGCTTTATTCCTGAAACAAATGAGCCGGACTCTTGCCGGCTTTGAAACCGATCTGGCAAATACCAATATGAAATCGGTATTCAGTTTTGATGAATTCATGCAACTGGACAAACAGGTGATGGATTCTTTGGAACCTATAGTTCCGAAAGGAACAAAATTTGATCCTCCGGGAATTATTCCTGTTAAGCCTGCATCAGCAGATTCCTTGTATTTAAATAATAAAAATATTCTGGGAGACGTGACGGAAACCGGAATGCCCAACCCTAACAATGGGAGTAACAACTGGGCAGTGGCCGGTAAAAAAACAAAAAGCGGCGCACCCATTCTTTGCAATGACCCTCACCTTGAGCTTACCTTTCCTTCCATCTGGTATGAAATGCAATTGACTTCACCTACTGTGAATACTTACGGCGCTTCTTTTCCGGGATCACCCAATGTCATCATCGGTTTCAATGACAGCATTGCATTCGGATTTACCAATGCGGAAAGAGATGTAAAAGATTATTATGAGATCAAATTCAAAGATGACAGCAAGCAGGAATACTGGTTTAATGGGAAGTGGGAAAAAACAAACCTGCGGGTGGAAGAAATAAAAGTCAAAGGCGCCGGTACGGTTTATGATACTGTTGCCTACACCGTGTTCGGTCCCGTGATGTATGATAAAAGTTTTGCCACTGATCTTTCCAAAGGCAAAGCGATCGCCTGCCGATGGTCGGCACATGATCCGTCCAATGAAGGATTGATGTGGTTTTATCTGGACCGCGCCAAAAATTATGATGACTATTATAACGCCATCCAAACTTTTCAATGCCCGGGGCAGAACATGATCTTTGCTTCAAAAAACGGAGAAATTGCGATCTGGCAACAGGCAAAATTCCCTGCACGCTGGTATGGGCAGGGATTGTTTGTGATGCCCGGAGAAGACAGCAGCTATATGTGGCAGGGATTTATTCCTCAAAAAGAAAACCCGCATGTCATTAACCCCGAGCGTGGATTCATCGTCAGCTCTAATCAAAGGCCTGTAGATTCCACTTATCCTTATTTTATTCCGGGAAATTATATTACCATGCGGGGACTCACCATTACAAGAAGATTGTCGGGAATGGAACAGATCACGCCTGAAGACATGATGAAACTGCAGCTTGATTATTTCAACACTTTTGCCCAGGAAGCAAGACCATTGATGCTGAAATATATCAAAGAAGATGATTTGAGCACTGACGGAAAGAAATATCTGGGCATGGTAAAAAACTGGGACCTGGAAGCAGGTCCTAATTCCACAGGCCAGACTGTCTTTACATCGTGGTGGGATAGTCTGAAGGTTGTGGTATATGGCGATGAACTGGACCAGGTGAAACCGGCAGGAGTGATGCCGGAATCGCAGACCTTGCTGGAAGCATTGCTGAAAGATCCTGATTATAAATATGTGGATAACATCAACACACCTCAGAAAGAAACTCTTTATGATGACATGACCGAGGCATTCAATAAAGCGGTTCCGGTATTGCAACAGGAAGACAAAGAAGGAACACTGACCTGGACCAAACATGAGGACCCCACCATTTTCCATCTGCTGAAAACGATAACAGCATTTGCCTGGCCACACATTCCTGTCGGTGGAGGTGGAGATATAGTTAATGCCACCACGCATACGCATGGGCCAAGCTGGAGAATGATCGTTCAGCTGACATCAGACACAGAAGCATACGGAGTATTCCCGGGCGGTGAAAGCGGTAATCCCGGAAGCCGGTTCTATGACAATTTTGTTGAGAAGTGGGCGCATGGTGAATATTATAAACTTTGGATGATGAAACGTTCCGAAGCAAATGATAAACGGGTACAATGGACATTGAACCTGAGTAATTAATTTGTGAACATTACAAACCTGAAAGATGAAATCAATAGTTGCCATTATCTTAACTGCTTTGCTTGCTCTTCTCGGCGGGATCTACTTGCAATGGTGGAGTATAGCTCTTGCTGCTTTTATCATTGCTCTACTTATTCCCCAGAAAGGAGGCAAGGCGTTTTTATCCGGGTTTCTCGGAGTGTTCCTGCTTTGGGGAATTCTTGCCTGGTGGATAGATATGAAGAATGAAGGCATACTGGCAAAAAAGATCGCTGCCGTCTTACCATTGGGAGGAAATGAATATCTGCTGATATTAGTGACCGCTCTGATCGGAGGACTTGTGGCGGGATTTGCTGCGCTCAGCGGATCTTTTCTTCGTGCCTCAAAAAGTTGACACAGGTAAAAATGTGAACGGGGATCAGTTCACGCTTATTTTTTTGCTACCTTTTTTCCAGATCACATAGCCGGCCACTGCCATGACAATGGTAAATGCCATACGGAATACCATGGCTTTGACGGTCTTTGCTTCATGGATGCCGCCGTTGTTTATATAGATCATCAGGCTGATGAATGCAACGACCAATGCGACAGAAGCAATCACAAGAAGAAAAAAACTCAGCTTCGGATGTCCCCGGTTCATAAATGCAGCGATCAGGTAAATGATGGCGCATGCCATGTTGGTATAAACGATGAAGGGTACATAGTTGCCTTCTTTTTCCCGTATGCCGAAAAGGTCGAAGACAACAGAGGTGGTCATAAATAAGGAAACGGCGCCGATCAGCACCAGTAAAACGGTTTGTATGATCCTCAGGTATTTCATGGCACTTAGTTGTTTTGGTTGAAGCTCAGAGGCAATGTAGCATTTTCCGGGCAAAATAGTTTTCGTAAAAAGCAAATTCCGTCCATATCAACGAGGCATCAAAAATAGTTCACTTCAATTGAGCTACCTTTGCATTGAAATTTGGTTCAGCATGCAACTGACCAATCAGTTAAGATTATCCCGGAGTTCAGGGATTCAAATTTCAAAACCATGTCAGTATTACACAACCGTATTTCCAACGAGGAGTTGAAGCAACGTCTTCTGGAAGAAAAAGAACCCCGCACCACTATTTCCTTTTACCGCTATTTCAAAGTGGATGACCCGAAAAAATTCAGGGATGAACTTTACCGGGCATTGAATACACTCAAAGTCTTCGGACGCATCTATGTGGCTGAAGAAGGCATCAATGCTCAGATCAGCGTGCCCAAATCAAATTTTGAAGCATTAAAAAAATATTTGTATTCGATAAATCCTCTTGATGGCCTGCGCCTGAACATAGCCGTGGATGACAATGGAAAATCGTTTTGGGTGTTGCGGATCAAAGTGCGTGAAAAAATTGTGGCAGACGGAATTACGGATCCCTGCTTCGATATGTTCCGAAAAGGGAAATATGTAACGGCTGCGGAGTTGAATGAAATGACAAAGAATCCCGAAACGGTAATCATTGACATGAGAAACCATTATGAATATGAAGTGGGGCATTTCAGGAATGCAATTGAAATCCCATCGGATACTTTCAGGCAGCAACTTCCTATGGCAGTGGAGATGATGAAGGATAAAAAAGAGTCGAACATCATCATGTATTGCACCGGTGGCATCCGGTGTGAAAAGGCAAGCGCCTGGATGCTGCACAATGGGTTCAAAAATGTTTTTCACCTGGAAGGCGGTATCATTAACTATGTGAATGAGGTGAAGCAGCAGGGCCTTGAAAATAATTTTATTGGTAAAAATTTTGTTTTTGATGAAAGGCTGGGAGAGAGGATCACCAATGATGTCATTGCCACCTGCCATCAATGCGGGAAACCGGCCGACACTCATGTGAACTGCGCCAACGATGCCTGCCATCTTTTATTCATTCAATGTGATGAATGTCAAAAAAGATATGAAGGATGCTGCAGTGAAGAGTGCCGGCACATGATCCATCTTCCGCAGGAAGAACAAAAGATAATCAGGAAAGGGATTGATAAGTGTAAAAACATATTCAATAAATCAAGGCAAAGACTTAAAACACTGACCGGCCACGATTGACAGATAAAGAAAAAACTGAAATTGATATGGTAGCTTCTTTTATGCGTATTTTAGCTGATTGAACTGTTTGTGAAGAAAACTTTTTCAGCCATACTGATACTTGCTTTGTTCCTGAACGGCTCGGGCTATTATATCTTTTATAAGATCAGAAAGCAGGAATTAAAATCCGCAATGAAAGAGTACCTGCTGGCAAGCCCGGATCCGGGGAATCTGACCGAATTTCATTTTGATATGAATGACAAGAAGTCATTGAATAAAATGGAATGGGAAAACGATCATGAGTTCTGGTATGAGAATGAACTTTATGACCTGATAGAAAAAAAAACGGAGGGTGACCGGATCATCATCCGCTGCATCAACGATAAGAAAGAAGGAGACCTGATGAAACTGATGCAGAAGATCAGTAATGATAACCAGAGCAACAATTCCACCAAAGGCAGATCGGTTTTATTTCTGACACTGATACAAACTTCTTTTATAAAGTCAGAAACGCCGGAAATACTTTCTTTCCCAACGCATCATTATTCCATTCCTTATTCCGTTTCTGATACTTTTAATGCATATCTTGAAGTGATGACCCCTCCACCCCGTGAGTCATAGGTAATTTTTTTATGCTGCAAGCAAAACCTGCAAGGGCTTTTTATTCTTACTTATCAATCAAGAAAATATTTTATGAAACGTATTATACTATTGATGATCTCATCATTAGTTGTGACTATAACTGTCAATGCACAACCGATGATCAGCGGAAGGGTGACCGATGCGCTGAAAAACAATCCTCTTTCAAAAGCCACCATATCATTATCAGGAAAAGGAGTGACGCTTACCGATAATGATGGGCGGTTTAGTGTGGAGTGTAAGAAAGGCGCCACACTTACTGTTTCTTTTGTAGGATATGAAACTTATTCTCATGTTATAAAAGATTGCGGAGAGTATCTGGCAATAACCCTGGAAACTTCAGGACAGACGCTG
>WBZO01002928.1_pt1 | contig 13982 bp, 8 predicted proteins | sample 5204261 | NCBI WGS metagenome assembly WBZO01 (sample SAMN12412400, study PRJNA552823) | activated sludge metagenome | isolation source: activated sludge from anammox sidestream of wastewater treatment plant... | place: USA: North Carolina | collected 2017-09
ATTGAGCCTGCCGACAACAGCCTGCATTTCCTTCAGCAGCATCGGATATTATCCGATGGAGTGGTTGTGAGCATGTTACAGGATAACAGTCATAATTATTGGATTGCAGTTGACAAATCGCTGGTAAAAATGAGTTCCGACCTGAGTCAGATTCATGTTTTCGATGCAGCCGACGGGCTTCAAAAGGGTGATTTTAACAATAAAGCCGCTTTATTGGGTAAAAGCGGACGGATGTATTTTGGCGGTAGCCGCGGCCTTTCGTATTTCTTGCCTTCATCCATCCGACTCAACGAACGGCCGGTCAGGGTGTTGCTTACCAGTTTGAAGTTGTTTAACCAGGCATTGCAACCACAGGAAGGAAGCCCGCTAGATTCGTCACTTATGGAAAAACGATTGTTAGTTTTGCCATATAAGCATCGCGAACTGTCTTTTGGCTTCACCGGGATCAATTTCACCAATCCCCTAAAAAACCAATATGCATTTAAAATTGAGGGCCTGCAACCGGATTGGGTCTATGTGAGCGCCGAAAATCGCGAAGCAAACTATTTTCACCTCCCTCCCGGCAGATTTACCTTCAAAGTCAAAGCTGCAAATAATAGCGGTGTTTGGAACGAAGAAGCCACGAGCCTGAATATTTTGGTTTTACCACCCTGGTATATGCTCTGGTGGGTTCACCTGCTGGGAACTTTGTTGCTGATTGGCATTGTTCTTTCGACCATATTTATTTGGACCGGTCGCCTACGCAAACAAAAAGCCGTGCTTGAACAGAAAGTGAAAAAACGCACCCAGGAAATAGCGGCTCAAAAAGAAGAAATAGAGCGAAAAAACAAACAATTGGAAGAAGCCAGTCAGGCAAAATCGGAGTTTCTGGCCAATATGAGCCACGAAATCCGTACACCGCTCAATGGCGTAGTTGGTTTTACTGACTTAGTACTTAAAACCGATCTGAACCAGACGCAGAAAGAATACCTCCAGATTGTGGGTCAGTCGGCCGAAATACTGTTGAATATCATCAACGATATCTTGGATTTCTCCAAAATCGAAGCCGGAAAGCTTGACCTTTTTATTGAAAAAGCAGATCTGCTCGACATTGCCAGTCAGGCCATTGACCTGATTACTTTTCAGGCGCAGAAAAAAGGCCTCGAAGTGTTGCTTGATTATTCGCCTCAACTTCCACGTTTCATCTGGACTGACACGGTACGACTCAAACAGGTATTGGTCAACCTTTTGAGCAATGCCGTGAAGTTTACCGAAAAAGGTGAGATTGAGCTTAAAATCGAAATGATCGCCAAAGGCAGCGAACCTGAAACGGGTATTTTCCGCATCGGAGTGCGCGACACCGGTATCGGCATAAAACCGGAGAAAAAACATTTGATTTTTGAGGCTTTTACGCAGGAAGACAGCTCCACCACAAAACGATACGGCGGCACAGGCCTCGGGCTAAGCATATCCAATAAGCTGCTCGGTATGATGCACTCCCAGCTGATGCTCGAAAGTGAGCTGGGAAAGGGGAGCCGGTTTTATTTTGAAGTGCCTTTTCGTTATGAGTATGACGACAGCGAAGAAGTTCATGAGTTGGCACAGATTCGCAGGGTGCTGATCGTGGACGACAACGACAACAATCGGGCAATTCTCAAAGAAATGTTATCTTTCTTTGGAATTCAATCTATTGAAGCCAACTGTGGTACCGCTGCTTTGGATTTATTGACCAAAGACAACCATTTTGATGTGGTCTTTCTCGATTATCATATGCCCGACGTGGATGGCTTGGATACCTTAAGCATTATCCGTGAATCGAAACTTTTAAATTCCACCACCCAGGTCATTATGTGGCATAGTTCAATTGACAATCAAGAGTTTATCAATGGTTGCGAAGAACTCGGCGTAGCCCGCAGGATGAGCAAGCCGCTCAAGCTGCATAACCTCGTTGCGGTTTTGCGTAGTCTGTCACTTGATTTTACATCTGAGATTCCTGTTGTCAAAAACGAGACGAAAGTCTATACCGACGAATTTGAATTGCTTGTTGTTGAAGACAACCCGGTGAATATGATGCTGGCAAAATCAATACTTCGGAAAATTGTTCCAAAAAGCCGGGTTCACGAAGCACACGATGGCGGTGAAGCGATCGCTTTCTGTGAAAGACAAATTCCTGACCTTATTATGATGGATATTCAGATGCCGGTGTTGAACGGATACGAAGCCACAAAAGCCATCCGCGGTTTGCAGGGATTTTCAAAGGTGCCTATTATGGCATTAACAGCTGGAACCGTAAAAGGCGAAAAGGAAAAATGCCTTGAAGCCGGCATGAACGATTTTGTGGCTAAGCCCGTGGTTGAAGAAACCATTTTGACTATGCTTGAAAAATGGCTTCACCCACAACAATTGATTTCTAACGAGCCGGTGGTAAAGGTAGCTCCGAAAATCGTTGAAACCGTCACCTACGAAAGTATTTCGATGGAAGGCCTTCGAGAAGACCTGGGCGATGATCCTTTATTTTTGCGCGAGTTTATGGTGGTATTGAAAGATAGCCTGATCCGTTCAAAAGCAGATATCAGAACGCATTATGCACATCAGGATATGGAAGCCCTTTCGGCTTCGGCCCATAAGCTCAAAGGAACGGCTTTCTCCGTCAGCCTGAGTTCACTCTCACAATTGGCTGCCCGTATCGAAAAAACAGAAAATGTCATGGATGCGCAAGTCGAACATCTGATACAGCAGGTCGAAGCGCACATTGACCATTTGATGCCGCAAATCGAACAGGAGCTTGCCAAGCTTGAAGACAACGCTGAATAATTGGAAATTTGCTGCTTAAGTCAAATCTGGCGTCTTATACTATGATGAAGATCAGCTTTTTAGTTTTGTTTGATTGGCTGATCGTTAAAACGGGATGTTTATTGACACCTTCGATGGAAAATAGGGACAGGCTTTTTGAGAACTAAGCCTTGATGAGTTTTTTTGGATAAGCCAATAGAAAAACGCGCCGCACTGCTGGCTTTTCGTTATTTTTGACTGTTGATTAAAACCGGTTGCATGAAATTAACACGCCTTCCGTTGCACTGGCTTATTTTGGCCGGATTGGCATTCGGTATTGTTTTTGGTTTAATAGCCGTATTGGCAGGCTGGAATGAGTTTACTAATCAATGGATTAGCCCTTTTGGCACGATTTTTATCCGATTGCTCAAACTCATTGCTATCCCCTTGATCATTGTGTCACTGATTAATGGAGTTTCGGGGCTCAATGATATTTCACGGCTTACGCGCATTGGGCTCAGAACCATTGTTCTCTATTTGTTTACAACCGTGATGGCAGTTAGCTTTGGCCTTGTTGCAGTGAATTTATTGCAACCCGGGCATTATCTTTCGGATGAAAAATCGGCTGAGTTTAGAGCAAAATTTGCTGCCGAAATGATTGAAAAACCGGAGACACAAAACGGCCCGTTGCAGTTTCTTGTGGATATTGTTCCCGAAAATATTATCCAATCTATGTCGGCCAATACCAATATGTTGCAGGTTATCTTTTTTTCTCTGCTTTTTGGCGTGGCAATGGTGATGTTGCCCAATAGCCGGGTAACACCCGTGAAACAATTTATCGAAGCGCTGAACGATATTGTGATGAAAATCGTGGATATTATCATGATGGCCGCGCCTTTTGGAGTGTTTGCCCTCATTGCTTCCATCACAACCCAGCTCGCCGGCGACAATATCCGCGACACGCTTCAAATTTTTGGAACCCTTGGCATGTACGCTCTAACAGTGATCATTGGGCTTGTGTTTATTATTCTTGTTTTTTACCCTTTATTGCTCAAAATTTTCACCCAAAAAGGCCCATTTGGATTTTTCAAAGGCATTGCACCGGCTCAACTTTTGGCTTTTTCTACCAGTAGCAGTGCGGCCACCTTACCTGTGACAATGGAATGCTGCGAACAGAATCTTGGCATCCGCAAAGAAATCAGCAGCTTTGTTCTTCCGTTGGGAGCTACGGTTAATATGGACGGGACAAGTCTTTATCAGGCAGTAGCGGCTGTTTTTCTGGCGCAAATTTATGGGATGGATCTTACGATAAGTCAGCAGTTGACCATTATTCTTACTGCCACACTTGCTTCCATCGGCTCTGCAGCAGTTCCAGGAGCAGGGATAATCATGCTGGTGATTGTCCTGAATTCCGTGGGTGTCCCAACAGAAGGTATTGCATTGATTTTTGCCGTTGACAGACCACTCGATATGCTTCGCACCGTAGTGAATATCACCGGAGACTGCACTGTGGCCTCCATTGTTTCGTGTCAAACTAAAGAAATAAAACCATGAAAAAACTGATACTCATATTGTTGCTTCTTGTTTCGCTCGGACTTCGCGCTCAGTTTCTGAATGTGAAAATCGGAAATTTTTCGGGCCCGAATGAACCTTCTATATGCATCAATCCCAAAAACACGAACGAGATGATGGCGGGATCAAACCTGAATTTCTGGTATTACTCCGAAGACGGAGGCTACACCTGGTTGTCAGGAGTACTCAGCTCGCCGGAATATGGCGTTTGGGGCGATCCGGTGATCATTGCCGATACTGCAGGCGATTTTTACTTTTTTCACCTCTCGAACCCGGCCGTTGGCAACTGGATTGACCGAATTGTTTGCCAGAAATTCGATAAGCAAACCAAAACCTGGAACAATGGCTCGTTTACCGGCCTCAATGGTGCCAAAGCACAGGATAAGCCCTGGGCTGTTGTTGATCCGGTTAGCAACAATATTTATGTGACCTGGACACAGTTTGACAGCTATGGAAGCACAAACCCCGATTGTCAGAGTAATATTTTATTCAGTAAATCAACCGATGGGGGCGCCTCATGGTCGCAAGCCGTAAAAATCAACGAAATAGCAGGAGATTGTATTGACAGCGACCATACCGTTGAAGGCGCTGTGCCGGCTGTTGGCCCTAATGGCGAGATTTATGTGGCCTGGTCAGGGCCGGCTGGTATCGTGTTTACCCGTTCTTTTGATGCCGGACTGACCTGGCCCGAACAAAATATTGCCGTGACTCCCCAGCCCGGCGGTTGGGATATTGAAATTCCCGGCGTGTCGCGATCCAATGGAATGCCCATCACTTTGTGCGATCTGAGTCAAGGGCCAAATCGAGGGGCAATTTATATTAATTATGCCGACCAGTCCAATGGTTCAAACGATACCGATGTGTGGTTAGTCAAATCAACCGATGGCGGAAACACCTGGTCCGAACCGTTGAGGGTGAACGACGATGCCCCGGGTAAACATCAGTTTTTTACCTGGATGGCAATTGACCAGTCGAATGGAATGCTGTATTGTGTGTTTTACGACCGACGAAACCATAATAACAACGCTACCGATGTATATATGGCCGTTTCGGATGACGGTGGGCTCAGCTTTCAGAATTTCAAAGTAAGCGAAGAACCTTTCACTCCCAGCAGCAGTGGCTATTTCTTTGGTGATTACAACAATATTTCGGCTGCAAACAACGTCATCCGGCCAATTTGGACTCGCCGCGAAAGCAATGGATCGCTCAGTATCATGACAGCCATCGTGGACATGAATGTCGTGTTGCCCGAAAATAAAGCTATGCTGCACGAACTTGAACAAAATTACCCCAATCCGTTTACTAACCTTACGTTTTTTTCTTACCGAATAAAAAAACCTTCATATGTCAGGTTGTCGGTAGCTGATATTTTTGGCCATGAGCTGGCTTTGCTCGAAGGGGGTCGGAAAGAGGCCGGAAAATATGAAATGATTTTCGATAACCGGCTATATCACCTGGCACCAGGTGCGTATTATCTTATTCTGCAAACACAAGATCAACTGAGCCGGAGGAAAATGGTTCTTACAAAATAAAAATAACACTCCTGTTTGTTTTGCTGGTTCTTCCACTTTTTTAAAAAAATATAATGACTTTTATACTCTGACAACCCCGGCTTTCTGACAAGATTTTTGTCAAGTTGCAACCTAATAGCTTGTGTTGACGTCTTTGGCTGAAATTGGATAGTCAATCTCAACCATCCTGCCTGTATGATTTATGCACAACTTCGACCAATTCTCGACTTTACCAGAAATAAAGCATTGGAAATGAATGACTTTGATTTCTCTTTGGAATCACTCGAGCAAATACCCGAATTTCCGTTTCGTCTGTTGAAACCACATGCCCGGACGATGGATGATTTGGCCAAGCTTTTGATGGAATACGAGTCGGAAAAAATCAAGATGATTGTGGACAAAGAATTCGAGAATGAAAATGCCATTGATGCCATGTTGCATGTGTCGAAGGAGATAGCTCGCCAGTTCGACAATATTTTCCCTTCGCTTTCGCCACAGATTCGATCAAAATTTCCTGCCCTCTATCACGAGCAATTCCAAAAACGGTTGGAGATGGTTTCCGAGAGGATTCGTTTCAACCTTCAGCGCGGCATTGCACAGGGCTATTATCGTAGCGACCTGAGTGTTGAGCTCATTTCACGCCTTTACCTCAGTCGTTTGATAGACATTCATAATCAGGATTATTTTCCCCCCGAGTCGTTTTCGTTTGATGTGCTTTTCAACCAGATGTTCGAAAATCTTATCCGTAGCATTGCCACGCCTAAGGGTTTGGCTTATTTCGAGAAACAGCTTCAAGCACATTATCAATAAAAAAACAGCTAACAAATTGATTAGCTGTTTTTTAAATGTGACCCCGGAGGGACTCGAACCCCCAACCTGCAGAACCGGAATCTGATATTCTATCCATTGAACTACGGGGCCAATGGGTTGGCAAAATTACAGCCTTTTCCTGAATTGAGAAAATCGTTTTTTTGATTTGGTTTCTTTTGCTCAGCTAAACGACTGCAGGTCGTGAAGTCGTTTATAGACACCGCCTTTTGCAAGCAAATCATCGTGTTTTCCGCGTTCCACGATTTGTCCTTTTTGCAGAACAACAATCTCATCGGCATGTTGAATTGTGGACAGGCGGTGGGCAATCACCACCGAAGTGCGTGCGCTCATTACCTGTGCAAGTGCTTCCTGCACAAGTCGTTCCGATTCGGTGTCGAGCGAAGAAGTGGCTTCATCGAGGATGAGAATTGGCGGATTTTTAAGCACTGCACGGGCAATGCTCAGTCGCTGGCGTTGTCCGCCTGAAAGATTTAAACCCCGATCGCCAATGGTGGTCTGATATCCTTTTTCGAGCTGCATTACAAAATCATGGGCATTGGCTACTTTGGCAGCAGCCACTACCTCTTCCATCGTTGCATGACTACTCCCGAAAGCAATGTTGTTGAAAACGGTGTCGTTAAAAAGAATGCTCTCCTGTGTCACAATTCCCATCAATCCGCGCAAATCGTCAATGCGATAATCACGCAAATCAATGCCATCCAACAAAATCTGACCTTCGGTGACGTCGTAAAATCGTGGGAGCAAGTCAACTAAGGTTGATTTGCCACCACCTGATTCACCAACCAAAGCAATGATTTTCCCTTTTTCGATGGTCAAATTGATGTTGTGGAGCACTTTGTCGCGCTGGTAGCTGAAACCAACATCGCGATATTCGATACGATTGGAAAATCCATGAATCGGTTGAGCGCCAGGTTTTTGAACGATCACTTCTTCGGCATCTAAAATTTCGAAGATACGATCGGCCGAAGCAATGCCTTTTTGAATGTGGTAATAACCCTGTGCAAAAGTTTTGGCCGGTGGAATAATCTGCGAGAAGATGATGATATAAGTGATGAAGTCGGCAGCACTGATACTGGGATTGTTATCCAAAACCATTCTCCCACCAAACCACAGGACGATGATAATGACAACAGATGACAAAAATTCGCTCATTGGAGAGCTTAGGTCGCGACGCCGGTAAAGACGGATCATCAGATTTGACAACAGGCTGTTTTGTTCTTTGTATTTTCGGTCGGAATACTCAATGGCATTGAATGCCTTGATGATACGAAGACCCGAGATGCTTTCTTCGATATGCGACATCATCTCGGCCATTCGTGCTTGTCCGGCTTTGGAAGTTTTGCGCAGGCTTTGCCCGATCAAACCAATGATATAGCCCGTTCCCGGCAGGATAACCAAGACAAAAAGCGTGAGTTGAACGCTCATTGAGAGCATGAAAAAAAGAAAGGCGAGAATTGTAATCGGGTCGCGTACAAGCACTTCTAAATAGTTCATGATCGAGTATTCCACTTCCTGCACATCACCGGTGATGCGAGCCAGAATATCGCCTTTTTTATTCTTGCTGTAAAACGAAAGAGGCAAAATCAGGAGCTGCCTGTAAATGGCATTGCGCATATCTTTCACAGCGCCAACCCTCACATTGGCCATGAAAAAACTCGACATAAAACGGGCTACATTGCGCAGGAAAAATGCCGTTACAAGCACAAAACAAATGAAAAGTAAGGCTTGATGTGTGCCACTTTCAATGATGATGCGGCTGATTTCGTAGTTGAGATACTGAAGCAATGCATCGGAGCTCAAGGCAAACTCGGGTTGTTGGGTAACCAATGCCTCTTTGCCAAACAAAAGATTAAGGAAAGGAACAAGCAGCGCAAACGAGAAAAGCGAAAAAACAATCGTCAAAATATTGAAGAAAGCATTGAGCAGCGCATAACCCCAATAAGGTTTTATGAATGAAAGAACACGGATAAACTTCCTCATAATCAGTCGTTTAAAAGTTGAACTCCGGTATAGGAATCTGGAGTTAAGCGGGCAAGCTCTTCTTTCACTTTTGTGCTTACATTCAATTGATTGATAAAATGAGCCAACGATTCGGCATTGATTCCCTGATGTGTGCGTGTGAGGTTTTTGAGGAGTTCATAAGCTCCTTCAACCTGTTCGCGCCGCAGAATAGTCTGAATGGCTTCGGCAACCACTGCCCAGTTTGCTTCGAGATCGGCCTGAATGCGGCTTTCGTTGAGCAAGAGTTTGTCGAGCCCGCGTTGTAGCGAGGCAATGGCTAAAAGCGTATGACCTATCGGTATTCCAATATTGCGTGTTACAGTGGAATCGGTCAGGTCGCGCTGGAGGCGGCTTACCGGAAGTTTACTGCTGAGGTGTTCAAACAGGGCATTGGCAAGGCCCAGATTACCTTCGGCATTTTCAAAATCAATGGGATTCACCTTGTGTGGCATAGCCGAAGAGCCGACTTCGCCCGCTTTGATGCGCTGTTTGAAATAGTCGAGCATGATATACATCCAAACATCGCGGCTCAGGTCGGTGAGGATGGTGTTCAACCTTTTGATGCCATCAAAATAGGCTGCCAAAAAATCGTAATGTTCAATCTGTGTGGTCACCTGCTGGCGGTGAAGATTTAACTGCCCGCCGATGAAGCTGTTGGAAAAATTAACCCAATCTATTTCGGGATAGGCAATAGCATGGGCGTTCAGATTGCCGGTTGCACCGCCAAATTTTGCCGAGAACGGAATGGTCTCTAAAAGCTGAAGCTGGTTTTCCAAACGCTCCACAAAGACGTATATCTCCTTCCCTAAGCGTGTGGGGCTTGCCGGCTGTCCATGGGTTCGGGCAAGCATGGCGACATTTTTCCATTGAACTGAAAGTTCATTCAGCTTGTCTTTCAGGCTGATAAAAGCCGGAAGTAGTTCGCTCTGATGGGCATCGCGCAGAGCAAGGGGTAGAGCCACATTGTTGATGTCCTGCGAAGTAAGTCCAAAATGAACAAACTCTTTGAAGGCTGAAATCCCAAGTTGGTCGAAACGGCTTTTGATGAAATATTCCACCGCTTTTACATCGTGGTTGGTCACTTGCTCGATGGCCTTGATTTCAACGGCATTTTCAACCGTAAAATCGAGATAAAGACCACGCAACAGTTGAAAATATGCTTCATCGAAACCCTCAAGTTGAGGTAAAGGCAGCCTGCACAATGCAATGAAATATTCGACTTCGACCATCATCCGGTAACGGATGAGGGCAAACTCAGAAAAAAAATCCGAAAGTTTTTTGAGCTTGTTACGGTAGCGTCCATCAATGGGCGAAACAGCCGTTAGTTCGTTCAGATTCATATATAAGGCGAAATATTAAGCAAAAGTACAAAATAACCCCGCTTCCATACGATGTGTTGTGATTTTGATCATTGTTGGCCATAGGGGGTCTCAATCCCAGTCAAGACGTTTGCCTTTTTAAACTGTCTGTCACCGTTTGCGATGCTGATGGATTGGCCGGGCGGGTTGGCCGCTTAAAACGTCTTCATCAGCTCAAACACTTGATAATGTTCGCCGTTCATTCCTATTTTTTGGTAGGTGGCTTGAGCACCGATATTGCTTTTGTCCACATAAAGCCGCAGTCCGCCAACTTCTTTATCTTTCATGGCAAGCGCATGCACGTGTTCGAACAATGCCCTGAAGATGCCTTTTTTGCGAAACTCAGGTTTCACATAAACCGACTGAATCCACCAAACGGTTTGATTGCGCCAGTCGCTCCATTCATAGGTGGTCAGCATCGAGCCGACAATCTCGTCATTAACGGCTGCAACATAATATTTTCCTTTCGCAGGCTCGTCAAAAACGCGACGAATTCCGGCGGCTAAGGTTGATTCATCAAGTCGGAGCGACTCGGTTTCATCGGCCATCTTTAGCTGGAAATGTGTAAGAATTGGGATGTCAGCAAGCTGTGCAAATCGGATGAGAGGCTTCATGGTGTCAACTCTTTTTTGTTACTTTTGCGACTTTATTGCGGACAAAGTTAAGCTGTTTCGTCACACCTTTCTGAGCTATGAGCGATCAAATCAAACATGAATGTGGCATTGCCATGATTCGCCTTCTCAAGCCTCTCGAATATTATTTAGGTAAGTACGGCACTTCCTTTTATGGTTTGAGCAAGTTGCATTTGCTGGTACAAAAACAGCACAACCGTGGCCAGGATGGGGCCGGTATTGCCGGCATCAAATTCGATATGCCTCCTGGTCAAAAATACATCAGCCGTATCCGTTCAAACTCAAGTACACCCATCCGTGATATTTTCAATCAAGTGTACGACAGCCTTTCATTGATTAAAGAGAAAACCCCCTCGCGCCTGAATGATGTCCAATGGCTGAAAGAAAATATTGATTTTACGGGCGAACTGATGATGGGTCATTTGCGATATGGCACTTTTGGACAAAACAACATCAAGAACCTACACCCTTTTGTGAGAGCCAACAACTGGAAAACTAAGAACTTAGTGTTGGCAGGCAATTTCAATATGACCAATGTGGACGAGCTGTTCAACAAATTGGTGGAGCTGGGACAATATCCAGTGGAAACTTCTGATACGGTGACGGTGTTGGAAAAGATTGGTCATTTTCTCGACCAGGAAAACGAACGTATCTATACAAAATACCGCAGCTCGGGATACAGTAAGCGTGAAATTACCCATAAGATTGCCGAGGAACTTGATGTGTGCTCTATTTTGGAGGAAAGCTCACAATATTGGGATGGCGGCTACGTCATTGGTGGCATGTTCGGACACGGCGATGCATTTGTGATGCGCGACCCGAACGGCATCAGACCTGCTTATTATTATGCTGACGACGAAGTGGTGGTGGCAGCTTCGGAAAGACCTCCTATCCTTACGGCTTTTAACCTTAAAGCACGGCAAATAAGCGAATTAAAGCCCGGGCACGCCTTGATCATCAAAAAAAACGGAAGCTGGTCGGAGCAGGTTTTCAAACAGCCCGGCGAGAAAAAAAGCTGCTCTTTCGAACGTATCTATTTCTCCCGTGGAACAGACCCCGACATCTATCAGGAACGGAAAGCTTTGGGCAATTTGATGACCCCTCTTGTGCTGAAAGCCATTGATTATGACCTGAAAAATACCGTTTTCAGCTATATTCCCAACACGGCTTCGGCCGCATTCAGAGGAATGGTTCAGGAACTGAACCGCTATAGTCATGAAATAAAAAAAGATCAGATTGTGGCTTTGGGTGGGAAGCTGACCAAAGAACTCCTTGACGAAATTTTTGAAGTTAGGTTACGCGTTGACGACATCGCCGTGAAAGATATGAAACTGCGAACCTTTATTACCCAGGACAACCAACGCGATGATCTTGTGGCACATATTTACGACGTGACCTACGGCGTTGTCATTCCGGGTGTGGACAATCTGGTGGTACTCGACGATTCCATCGTCCGGGGTACAACATTGCGCAACAGTATCGTGCGAATACTCGACCGCCTTGAACCAAAACACATCATCATTGCCTCTTCCGCACCCCAAATCCGTTATCCGGACTGCTATGGTATTGATATGACCAAGCTCAGTGATTTCATTGCTTTCAGAGCGGCCATCTCATTACTTCGTGATACCCGGCGCGAATCCGTTATCAACGAGGTTTACCGTTTATGCAAAACACAGGAAAAACTTCCAAAAGAAGAAATGGTGAATCATGTAAAAATGATTTACAAACCTTTTACAGCCGAACAGATTTCGGAAAGAATTGCAAAGATGATTACGCCTTCGGGAGTTAAAGCCAAGATAACAGTGGTTTATCAAAGTATCGAAAACCTTCATACAGCTTCGCCCGATCATCGGGGCGATTGGTATTTCACCGGAAATTATCCCACTCCGGGCGGCAACAAAGTGGTGAACCGCTCTTTTATCAATTTTATCGAAGGACGAAACGAAAGAGCTTATTAAAAGAGAAAGGCTATTTTTTATTTTGGGCGACAACAGCAACCGTCAAGGCAAAAATAATGAGCAACAAAAAACCGATGAGTGAATTACGACTAATCATCTGATGTTGGTACTGTCGGTTGATACTATCCCAAAAAGTGTGTAAAGTGAGACTTTTTCCTAAATTTAAAGTTGAAACCAGAAAAAATTTAGGGCATGAAAAATCTACACTTTACACCGGAGCAAGTTACACAAATTCTTGAAGAAATAGCAATTCAAGAAAATGGTCTTCAAGATTTATTACGTATGAGCATAGAAGCGATGATGCGAGCCGAGCGGGAAGAATACAATTCCATTACAGGTGACATGAGTAATGGTTTCCGTCCCCGTAGGACATTTGGTCGTGGCAAGGTTCTTGAATTAAGAGTACCACGTAGTCGTAAAGGCCATTTTTATCCGATGATTTTAGGGTTATTACGAGATGAGGAAGAAGAATGCCGCAAGCTTGCATTCAATCTTTATGGTGCCGGGTTAACCACAGAACAGGTAGGACACATTTTTGGAGACATTTACGGTAAGCAATACAGCACGAGCCAGATTAGCCGTATGTTTAACTATGCACGAGATGATGTACAATCATGGTTGCACCGTCCCCTGGAACCCTATTACCCTATATTGATGATTGATGCGACATTCATTTCCACCCGCCGCGTAGATCATGTTAGCAAGGAAGGGTATTATACTATTTTGGGCGTCAGGGCAGATCGTAGTCGAGAGGTGATTTCAATTGTAAACTTCCCAACAGAGAGTGCCAGCGCTTGGGAAACAATGTTAAGTTCGTTAAAAGAAAGAGGAGTAAAAGAAATAGGTTTGATTGTGTGCGACAGTCTCACTGCGATAGAAGAATCAATTTGGAAACAATTTCCCGGTGCTGAAGTTCAATTATGTACCATTCATTTACAGCGCAATGTAAACAAACATATCAAGCCAAAGGACAAAGCACTGGTAGCGGAAGATCTTAAGGATGTTTTACGAACAGGCGACCGATATGATACTCCGTCCGATGGCTGGCAGCGTTGGCAATTGTTTTGTAAAAAATGGGGCAAGTATTATCCATCTATCAAGAAGATGGGTGAAAATGAACGGTATAAGCTTCATTTCACTTATCTGGGGTATGATTACCGAACACACAATATGCTTTACTCAACAAACTGGATAGAGCGCCTTAACAGGGATTATAAACGGACCACACGAATGAGAGGAGCTCTGCCGGATCCTACTGCAACAATACTTTTACTGGGATATGTGGCCATGACAAGATCAGCATATCAAAGAAAGATACCAAAGATAGATTATGAACAAAAGAAATTCCGATGGGAAGAATGACTG
>WBZO01004929.1_pt1 | contig 13979 bp, 8 predicted proteins | sample 5204261 | NCBI WGS metagenome assembly WBZO01 (sample SAMN12412400, study PRJNA552823) | activated sludge metagenome | isolation source: activated sludge from anammox sidestream of wastewater treatment plant... | place: USA: North Carolina | collected 2017-09
TAGAATACTTGCTATTGAATCTGCAATCAACTATTCCGTTCAAGACGTTCAAGGATCGTCTATGGCACAAGAACTGCGAACTTCGTGTGGTTTCATTCGTTATGAACCTGTTCGCGCCATGGTTCGACCATAAACAAGAAAACCACCCGGACGGGTGGTTAACATTGTCTCACAGCAAGAGATTCATCTGGCGGAGAGGGCGGGATTCGAACCCGCGACCCCTTTCGAGGTACACGATTTCCAATCGTGCGCACTAGACCGGACTATGCGACCTCTCCATATGTCAGGCCATGATTATAACCCACTGCCCGCCACCTGCAAGCCGCGCGACTATCCCCCCGCCGGCAATCTACCGCTGACATTGCCCCCCATTTTTAACTCTCTTGATGATGCAGTGCGTCAAAAAATCGTTATAATATCAGGTACCGGAATCAGACGGTTGCGCGCAAGTTGCCTCAATCGCTCTATGCGTTAGACTTCCCAAACCGTTCAACCGGCAGTTAGAAATATATCGCCGCCGAGCGCCGCCCGGAGCCGGCGACACAAGTGAGGGAGAGAACATGCTATCACCATTCGAACGAATCATGTTCCTGTTATTAGTAGCGATATGCCTGACGGCGGTGGTCAACACCTTCAGCCTGATGGCCCGCGTTATCGGCCGGGGTACAAAATCGTTGTACCTGGATGAGTTACCGCGCCGGGTTTTCGCCGGCACGGTCGCCCTCTTCAGCCAGGGCCGCATCATCCGTCACCGCAAACTAACGTCCATTTTTCATTACGGTGTGGCCTTCGGCTTCATCTTCTACGGCCTGGTCAATCTAATCGATGTGCTGGACGGGTTCATTCCCGGTTTCCATTTTCTTCCGAACAGTATCCTGGGCGACCTATTCCGATTGGCGGCCGACCTGTTCGCCGTAGCCGTGTTGATCGGCGTGATCTATTTCCTGGCACGGCGGTTCGCAGCCAAGGATCAAGCATTGTCGATCCGCGATAATGTGAAGTTGATGGACAAGGCGCGCCAAGGCGGCATCGCCATCGACTCGCTCATCGTGGGGTTGTTCATCCTGACTCATGTCGGATCACGGCTGCTGGGGGCGTCATTCGCCATTGCTCAGCATGGTCCGGACGTCTGGCAACCGACGGCCAACTTCATCGCCAACACTTTCCTCGGCGGCCTGTCGCCCGTCACGTTGGAATTCGGCACACATCTCTTCTGGTGGCTGGCGGTGGGGCTTATCCTCATCTTCTTCCCCTACTTCCCGTACACCAAGCACGCCCACCTGTTCATGGCGCCCCTTAACTATGTGGTTAGTCCCAAACGTAACTACCTGGGGCAGATGTTCAAGCTCGACCTGGATGACGAGACGATCGAGCAGTATGGCGCCGATAGCCTTTTCGATTTGCCCAAGAAGCATGTCCTCGACGCATTCGCTTGCATCATGTGTAATCGCTGCCAGGAGGTTTGCCCTGCCTATAATACCGGCAAAGAGCTATCGCCCTCCGCCTTGGAAATCAACAAACGGTACTACATTCGCGAGAATATGTCGGCATTGGCCAGCGGTGAGATGACTGGCATACCATTGCTCGATTTTGCCATCAGCGAAAGCGCGGTGTGGGCCTGTACTGCCTGCGGTCATTGCATCGAAGTCTGCCCGGTGGATAACGTGCCCATGCTTGACATTATGGAGATCCGCCGCGACCAGGTGATGATGAAGAGCGAGTTTCCCGAACAACTAAAGAGCGCCTTCATCGGCATGGAACGAATGGGGAACCCCTGGCAGGCACAGCAAAGCCGCATGGAATGGACCGAGCCGCTGCCGTTCGAGGTGCCCACCGTAGAAGAAAATCCTGATTACGAATACCTATTGTGGGTTGGTTGCGCCGGAGCATTTAATCCTGACGCACAAAAGACGGTTCGCGCTCTGGCCACCATCATGCACGAAGCAGGCGTCAGTTTTGCTGTTCTGGGCGACGACGAAACCTGTACCGGTGATCCGGCTCGCCGTGCGGGTAACGAGCCGCTCTTCCAGGCGATGGCTGAAGCCAATATTGAAACGCTCAACGCAGCCAAAGCCAACGAACGTCGCATTGTTACCAGCTGTCCTCACTGCTTCACGACAATCGGCAAAGAGTACGGCGAGCTTGGCGGCCATTACACCATATTCCATCATACCCAACTGATCTCCGATCTGGTCGGGCGTGGCCTGTTACAGATGAACGGGGACGTCCTGGAGAAAGTCACTTTCCATGATCCGTGCTATCTCGGCCGGCATAACGGCATCATCGAGGAACCTCGTACAGCATTAGCTTCAGCCGGGTTCACGCTCATGGAAATGCCTCGTCACGGCAAAGATTCATTCTGCTGTGGCGCGGGCGGCGCACAATATTGGAAGGAAGAAGAACCGGGCGTGACGGGCGAGAAGATCAATATCAACCGTTACCGCGAGGCAGAAGCCACCGGGGCGGAGATTCTAGCTATCGGCTGCCCGTTCTGCTACACAATGATGGGCGACGCCAATCGCGAGGAAGGCAACCACATGAAAGTCATGGATGTGGCTGAGCTCGTGGTCGAAGCGATGAGCGTGTCGGCTACGACAGATTAAGAATATAGAACTTAGCCTACGCTGACACGCTTTAAACCGACGTGGATGGGATCATTCCCTATCCACGTCGGTTTCATTTTATCTCTCGACGATCAACTTTCCCAAAGACAGGCTATCCGCACCTTCAACCATCAGCCGCACCTGAGGATCAAACGCATCGTACAACCCCAACCGCAATTCATACGATCCCGCGGGCAAGTCAAGCGGTAATAGTACACCATGGTTATCCTCTATCAACTCCCCCGCACCCCAACTTGTCGTAGGGCGTGAGCCCCCCACCGGCTCGGCATCTCGCTGCGCCACCACAGCCCCCGTGCCATCCAGAACATGAATAAACACCTTATATGGCTGGGCGGGTGTCGCCTCTGCTTGCCATATCAGGCGCACCTCTACTACATCCCCGGGATGCGCCGGCGTCGATCCCACGGCAAACGATTCCAGGACAATCGCCTCGCCATCCAGTCCGGTGAACCGCGCGCCTTCGGGTTGCATTCTCTCTGACAGATCGCTCTCACGCGCTACGGCATAAACCACAAACCGCACATCGCCCACCCATTCTTCGGCGGCCTTAAACGCATGCGCATCCAGCCAGCGTTCTACTACGTGCTCGGGGTCGCGCTGCATCTCCCCCCAAAACAAGGCATAGATTCGATCATGGCTCGCAACGATCTGTTCCAATTCAGCCGACAGGATCTCCGGGTCGGGGCGGCCGCGCGGCAGCGGATACACGGGGGCGCCCTCACGATGATAATAGGTGAATGCCTCCCACTGATTAGGCGCCACCAATACAATTGCTGCGTTTGGATGCTTGTCAGCTTCGATTCGCGCCGCCATCTGACGATAGTCCGCCCGTGCGAACGCTGGATCATAATACATATGCCCCAACGACAAGAAGCTGCCTGCCAACACGGCAACTGTCAATACCCCTGGAATAACCGGCCACCCGCGACAGAGCGACGCAACCCACGGCTTGCGGCTAATCGTCACATTCTCCGCCCATGCCAGCCCCATCAATACTGCCAAAAACGGAGCTGACACCAGCAGGAATTTAAAGAACGCGGGATCGGTCGCCCCTAACGCTGTGGCCGCGCCTACGGGGATCGCCAACATCATCAATGCCACAACCGCGCGGCGGCGGCCGATTATCGTCCCTACCAACGCTAGTGCCACGGCCGCCCACAAAGCCCAATTAGCCTCACCCACCGGCATCGTACCGCCTGCCACCAGCCATCGGCCGGCAGAGGCTAGAAACACGCTCGCTTTTTCTCCCGCTCCTTCGCGCCCGCCTATCTGTCGGGCGAAGATTGGCAACCATGGGCTATAGAGCGCTACCGCAACAGCCACCATCCCGATCCAGGCCGTTAGCCATCGTCGCGCCTTCCGGCCGTCCATTCCTCGGGTCCCCCCCCAATACAGGGCCACGATCAAACCATGGGCTACGATCACCGCCGGGAAAAAGTAGTGGGTATAAAGCCCAGCCGCCACTAAACCCGTATAGGCCACCGTCCAACCCCACGGCCGCCCGGTGTGGTTATCGGCTTGCAACCCATTCAACAACGCCCATGTTGCCGCCACTGCCAGCAGGGCCAACAAGGCATACATTCGCGTCTCCTGGCTATAGTAAACGAGGGCGGGGTTAACGGCCGCCAATACAGCAGCCATGATTATGACGGGTACAGAGCGGTACCCGCCCAATCCCGCTTTCTGCTCTATGCGGCTGCCTACTGGCGTCCTTAGTGCCTGCCTTGCGAGCGCCGCCGTCATGGCCACCACCAACACCCCGGCATAGGCTGAGAACGCGCGTAGCCCAAACTCTGTCGCGCCAGCCAATTCGCGCCAACCGTGCAGCAATAAATAATATAGCGGAGGGTGAACATCGCTGGCCGTCCCTTCAATGATCAGCGCAATCGACCGCTCGCTCAGTCGCGCGCTGTTACCCTCGTCATTCCAGAAGGACTGTGCCCCCAGCAGGTGAAAGCGAAGGAAGGTCGCCAGCAGCAGTACGAGCACGGCTGCAGGCAAAATATCGCGACGACGGCTCATCGCTTGGTTCGCGGAGATAGCCCCCGCAATAATCCAAAAAACAATACGGCCGCCCCGAACGTGGCCAATCCTGGTCGCGCCCGCATCCAGTCATTCTTCCAGGGCGGCCGCGGCGTCAGAGCCGGCTCGCTCGTCGCATACTCGGCGACGGCCTCATATACAGGTAGCGGCGTGAAGTCCGGTTCCAACATCCGGAAGTAGTACCAGGCCTGATCGATCTCCCAGTCGGCCGGGCGCTTCAGGAACCAGTAGCTATTAACCCCAATCCACGGCCACTCCTCCTGTGCGCGCCGGTATGCTTCCACAGCATAGCGCGCCTGCTGCTCCTCTGTCACTCGTCCGAAGTCGGGCCGGACACCTTCGGGAGCCACGTTCCAGCCCATTTCGCTGATCCAGAGCGGTTTCACGGTGTCACCGTTACGCACCATGATATCGCGCAAGAACAAATTGTGAGGATAGTTAATCACCGTGGGTCGCAGGCGTTGGTCCGTCGGCCCTGACCACAATCCATAGCCCTGGGCCGAAAACAGGTCAAAGCAGTCGCCTGCCCCGGCGTCATACATGCGTTGCAGATAGATGAGGTCGTTCATGTGGCGGCCGTCATTGGCGACGGTTGGCGTCAATGCCCCTGCCAGCACCACCGCTTCCGGATCAACCGTCTTGATACGCTTGTAAGCTATACATAACAGATCTGTGAACGCCTCAGGGTTCACATCTTGCAAGCCCCACTCCTCATTGCCGTTCGGCTCGTTCCACACCTGATAATAGCGAATCCGCCCGCGATAGCGCTCGGCTACGGCCGCCGCGAAATCACCGAAGTCATTGAAGTCGTCAGGTGGCGCATTGGTGCCGAGGTCGTCGCCCATGGCACGGCTCCAGGCTGGAGGATTGCTCAACCGGGCAATGATCGCTACGTCTCGCGCCGCAGCCAGGTCCACGATATGGTCGTACTTGGCCCACGCGTCTACCCCGGTCGGATCGTTACGGCGGTCGACAAAATCGCCTCTGCCGTGGATCTCGATATCTTCCCAGGTGAATTCCTGCCGGATGAAACGCAACCCGGCTCCGCTCACCAGGTCCAGGCTACGGGCACGTTTAATCTCCTCGGCTTCCTGTTGCAGGAATGTATTAACGCCAAACGCCGAGACCGATGGAAAGGTGAAAGGTGAACCAGCCACAGTTTCCGGTCGCAGGTCGGGCTGTGGCCTCACGGCCGTATTGAGCCAATGAACGATACCCGCGACCTGTCCTCGCAGCTGCTCCTCGCCCGTCAGATCATAGAGCGAACGAGCATCGGGCCACAACCCCACTAGTAGAGCTAGTCCGGCCGCTACGAGCAGAATCCGCCAGGCCCAATGTTGCCAATTGCTCTCTTCGTGAAATCTCATTGCTGCCGATTATACCGGGCTGTTGTTAAAACAAACGCCGCCTACCCTATGCAACACCTATCATTCATCATTTACCTTACCAACCCACGACCGCTCCGTCATTCCGGGGTTCGGCGCCACCGATGTACACGCCCGACTCCCGATCACGCAAGATGATTTGACCACCGCCAAAGAACAATGGTTCGTTCATCGGATGAAACACGTGGCCTCGTCGTACCAGATCGTCACGCACTGCCTTCCCAATCCCCGGCTCCAGGGCCACTTCCAGCCCTTCTAACCAGTTGAAGCGCGGGGCATCCAGGGCCGCCTGAGGCTCCATCTTAAATTCCACCAGATTGATCCCCACTTGAAGATGCCCCTGCGGTTGCATGAAGCCGCCCATGACCCCAAAGCTCGACCACGGCTGTCTGTCTCGGGTGATGAAACCGGGGATAATCGTATGATATGGCCGCTTGCCCGGAGCTACTTCATTAGGATGACCCGGCCTGAGCGAAAAATTCGCTCCCCGGTTCTGTAATTGGACGCCTGTCCGACCGGCCGTGATACCGCTGCCAAAGCCCATATAGAGGCTCTGAATCCAACTGACCATATTGCCCGCCTCATCGGCTACCGTCAGATAGACAGTGTCGCCATGGCTATCGGGTTGCCCAGGTTGCGGCCGCAAAGCCCTATCGCGGTTGATCAAGGCTCGCCGCTCGCGCGTATAACGCTGACTGAGCAATCCGGCCATAGGGACATCTGCTTGTCGCGGATCAGCCACATAAGCATGGGCGTCGGCAAAGCCCAACTTCATGGCTTCAATCAGGATGTGATAATAATCGGCCGATCCATACTGAACATTCCTCAAGTCAAAACCACGCGCGATGTTGAGCGCCAGCAAAGCTGCCAATCCCTGGCCGTTAGGCGGTATCTCATGGAAAGCGAACCCGTCACGATAATCAATGGAGATCGGCTCCACCCATTCAGCCCGATAGTCAGCCAGGTCGCTTTCAGCCATCACGCCGCCATCGGCACGAACAGCGGCGACGATCTGGGCTGCGATATCGCCAAAGTAGAAGGCCTCATAACCTTTATCAGCCAACGCCTCCAATGTCACAGCGAATTCGGGATTGCTGAATATCTCCCCGACGCGTGGTGCGCGCCCTCCCGGCAACCACACCCGCCGTGAATCCGGCAGGCGATTAAGCAACTCGGTAGAGTTTGACCAGGCGCGAGATATAACCGGGCTAACCGGAAAGCCACCGTGAGCATAGTCGATCGGTCGGGTCAGGATCGTATCCAGACCCATCGAACCGAATCGCTCCAGCGCCAATTGCCAACCCCGCAAGCTGCCGGGCACAGTGACCGGCAACCCGCCCCGAACTGGAAATGATGAATAACCACGCGAGCGCAGTGAGTCAGCCGTCAGCGCCGCCGGGGCCGGACCACTGGCATTCAGACCATATAAACGTTGTTCGTCGGCCGACCAGATAAGAGCGAAAGCATCCCCACCAACTCCGGTCGAGCAAGGCTCTACAACGCATAAAGTAGCCACCGTGGCCACGGCCGCATCAACAGCATTGCCCCCTGCCTTCAGAATATCCAAGCCGGCTTGAGCCGCAAGCGGCTGGCTCGTTGCCACCATGCCGTGCCGGGCAACCAAAGATGAGCGACGTGATGGGAAGGAATAATTGGAAAATAACATAATATGCTCAACCTATTGACAGCGAACATGTGTTCGTGTTATACTCCGAACAAATGAGCGGATTCCCGACCCTTTGCTATATCCGCTGCGAGGACATCAGGAGCAGAATCCATGAGTGAAAAGCCTTTATCTAAACGTCAACAGGATATCCTTGAATTCGCGCGTGATTATATGAATAAGCACGGGCGTCCACCCACCATCCGCGAGATCGGTAAGGCCGTCAACATAAATTCCACATCAGTCGTGAATTATAATCTCGGTAAGCTGGAAGAGAAAGGATATCTTGACCGTGACCCGGACGTTTCACGCGGACTGCGCCTGACGGACAAGGCCGGCGTCGCCGCCAACACGCTTCGTGAAGCCATCGATCGACTCATTAAAGTTCGCCTTGTCGGCGACATCGTCGCCGGTCGACCGGTAATGACGGGTAATGACAGCTTCAGCACCTACGACGAAGAGGATATTATCGAGCTAAGCCCTTCGATGCTACGTGAGAAACCGGAAGATTTATTTGCCTTGCGGGTTCGCGGAGACTCAATGATCGACGCAATGGTTAATGACGGCGACATTGTCATCATGAAACAGCAATTCGAGGCGCGTAATGGTGAGATGGTGGCCGTCTGGCTGCGCAATGACACTACAACCCTCAAATATTTCTTCAACGAAGGCAAACGGATCCGGCTACAACCGGCTAACCCAACGATGGATGCTATTTACGTCGATCCGGCGGAAGTTCAGGTCCAGGGTCGAGTGCTAATGGTGCTACGACAGACCGCGTGATTCGGGCAGTCCGTTAAGGCGATCTATCTCGATCGCCTCTTTTTTCAACTCGATAACGAACATATGTTCGCGCCATCAACAGAATAACACTTACATGCAAACGAAATCGCCTTCCGAGGCCAGTTTACGTCATCAGCTAGACGTTCAGGCGAAGCAAATTGATCGAGTGTTTAGTCACCATCAAATCCCGTCTAAAGTGACTGGCGGCTCGGTGCAATCACGCATTATTAGCTTCGACTTGCAACCACGGATCGCATTGGGATTAGAACGCGCCCGCGCCCTAAAGAACGATCTGATGACCTCGCTAGGCATCAGCAACGTCGCCTTCGTCGACAAGGGTGATAACTGGCAACTGCGCATACCCCAACCTGATGATGCTCCTGTGCCTTTGCTCAAATTATTAGCGGCTGTCCCTACATTGCCACACCTGGCAGCGCCGATCGGCGTCGCCAACGGTGGCACGCCGGTGCTGTTACCTCTTTCAACCAGACGCAGTGGCCATACCCTCATTACCGGTGAGGTTGGCGCGGGCAAGACATCTTTACTCCGGGCCATTGGGGCTGGGTTAGCCCTGACCAACCGTCAATCCGAACTACAACTTCAGATCATCGATCCCGGCTATCGGGAAGTTACGTCAGAGCGGTCGGCTTTGCTGCCGCTAGCCTATCTCCCCCACATGATGGCTGACCCTGCGCTGGATTACGACTCATGCGTGGCCATCATCCGTTTTCTGGCTCAAGAGATGATTTATCGCCGCCAAGGCCGAATTCAAACCCCGCGCATCATCGCACTCATCGACCATATTGTTTTCTATCTCGAAAGAGCCAACAACGAGGCAAGGGACGATCTACTTCGCCTATTACAATATGGGACGCAAGCAGGTATCCATCTGATCCTCGCCACAGATCGCCCTGATTCACCTCTGATCGATTCAACCTTACGGGCGTGCCTCTCGCCGCTCATCATTGGCCGAATCAAGAATATCGCCGTCACACGGCGACTCTCCGGCAGGAATCTTGACCAAGCTCCCCTCTTATACGGCAAGGGCGATTTCCTGTTTGTCGAGGGTGAAGATGCAACCTATTTTCAGGCCGCTTTTATCGGCGACTACGACCTACACCTGAAGTTAACCGAAATGATTGGAGCGCCTCAGCCCAGGCTCCTGGCTCGCTCCTTCAGCCCCCGACAGAGAATGCCTCGGGAAGCTCGCCAAGATCATAATTTTACAATCCACAATAAAAATACCGTGGAACACGAGAATGGATCTACGGTCGTTCTCAGTGGGGATGAATAGGCATCAATCGATTCATTCAGTTATGGACGAAATACGGAGTACATCATGAAAACAGGAATGCTTTGGCTCGATGCTGACACACGGCGCACGTTTGACGAGAAAGTCCAGCGCGCTGTCGATTATTATCAACAGAAATATGGCGTCACGCCAGATCTTTGTCTGGTCAATACCATCTCGCTTACGGACGATGAGAAGCACGTCGGCACGGTTACAATTCAACGAACCCGGACGGTTTCGCCCCATCATTTTTGGGTAGGGTTAAGTACAAACTAGGCCCACGACTACCGGGGAAGACAGGTTATCGCCAAGAGGTGATCGTAGCTGGAAAACTTGTTAATATCCCCCTCATGGACCTATGGCATGAATTTCATGGGCCGAATGCCGGCTATGTACTTGAGCTCTACGAACGGTATAAAAACAACCCTGATAGTGTCGATGCCGCCACGAGAGCGGCATTTGATCAATGGCGGCCGCCCGACGGGGTCGATGGCCGCGGCCCCACCCTAGAAACGGTCGCACCAGGGTTCTCCGCGCCGACCGCCGAAAAAGTTACTGGCGCGGTTAACCTGGCGACGGCTATCCGTGAATACGGCCACCTCGCGGCCACCATCGATCCGTTGGGATTAGCCAACCCACCCGGCGATCCCGCACTACATCCATCCGCTCACGGCATTAGTGAAGCCGATTTAATCGATCTGCCGGCGTCGCTCATCGGCGGCCCAGCCGCCATTGGTGCGGCTAATGCACACGAAGCGATCGGCCGTTTGCGTGAGGTTTACTCCTCGACCATCGGCTACGATTATGATCATATCCGACTACCTGACGAGCGAGACTGGCTGCGAGAAGCGGCCGAAAGTCGCCGTTTCCGCCCACCCAATGATCCAATGGATCCGGCGATATTGCTGCGCCAGTTGACCAAAGTCGAGGCATTCGAGCATTTTCTGCATCGCATCTTCCCGGGCAAAACACGTTTCTCGGTCGAGGGTTTGGACATGATGGTCCCGATGCTCGATATCATACTCGGCGAATCAGCCGGGGCGGGCATCTATAATATTCTGCTCGGCATGGCCCATCGCGGACGGCTGAACGTGCTGGCTCATATCCTGAACAAGCCCTACGCCGAAATCTTGCAAGAGTTTCGCGATACCGTTGGCGAAGAACACAGCGCACGTGAGTATCTCGGCTGGACGGGCGATGTGAAATACCATGCCGGGGCGATTCGTTCCATGAACGAGGGCAGCCCGGTAGACCTTGTCGTGACCATGGCCCCCAACCCCAGCCATCTGGAATACGTCAACCCGGTGATCATGGGGATGGCCCGAGCCGCAGGCACACGAACCAATGAATCAGGCAGGCCGGTCTTCGACCCTCACGTCATCTTGCCTGTGCTCATCCACGGCGATGCGGCTTTCCCCGGCCAAGGTATCGTGGCTGAAACGCTGAACTTGCAACGGCTGCGCGGTTACCGTATCGGCGGCACGATCCATGTTATCGCCAACAACCAGATCGGTTTCACCACTTCGCAGTGGGAAGGGCGCAGCACGCTCTACGCCAGTGACCTGGCTAAAGGGTTCAAGAACCCCATCGTACATGTAAACGCCGACGACCCCGAAGCTTGCGTTGAAGTAGCACGGCTGGCTTTTGCCTATCGTGAGAGGTTTCAGACTGATTTTGTCATCGATCTCGTGGGCTATCGACGTTATGGCCATAACGAAGGGGATGAACCTCGATTCACACAACCACAAATGTATGCGCACATCGACGAGCACCCAACAGTGCGCAAACTGTGGGTCTCTACGCTGGAAAAACGCGGAATTATCGGACCTGGTCGGGGCGAACAATTACTCGAGGAACAATTGGACATCCTCAATAATATCTATCAGGGCCTGCCTAACGAGCCGGCAGCCACCTCGGAACCGCAGTTGCCGCCGCCGCCGGGTGGGGCTGCTCGCCACGCGAAGACCGCGGTGCCATCTGAGCTGCTGGTTGAGCTAAATAACGCCCTCCTCGCCCGGCCCAACGGGTTCGCTATCAACAAGCGCCTGGCACGCATCCTGGACCGCCGCCAGGACATCTTCGCCGATCCAAATGAAGCAACCGTCGACTGGGCCACAGCAGAAATGCTGGCTATGGCGACTATCCTCGTCGATGGGACGCCTATCCGGCTGACCGGCGAGGATGTGGAGCGCGGCACATTCAGCCAGCGCCAGGCAGTGTTGCGAGATGAAAATACAGGGGCCGTCTACATTCCCCTACAAAATATCCCTCAGGCTCGGGCTGCCTTTGAAATACGAAATAGTCCGCTATCGGAGGCGGCGACGATCGGTTTCGAATATGGCTACACCGTTCAATCTCCCGAGCGACTGGTCATCTGGGAGGCGCAGTATGGCGATTTTGCCAACACAGCCCAGGCGATCATCGATGAATTTGTCGTCTCCGGCAACGCCAAGTGGGAGCAGACATCCTCGCTGGTGCTTCTCTTGCCACACGGCCACGAAGGCGCTGGGCCAGACCACTCGACAGGGCGGCTAGAGCGCTTCCTGCAATTGGCGGCCGAGATGAATATACGCATCGCCAACGCGACAACGGCAGCGCAATATTTCCACCTGCTTCGACGCCAGGCGGCTCTGCTGGAGGTCGATCCCTTGCCGTTGATCGTCCTGACGCCCAAGAGCCTGCTCCGTAACCCTAAAGTCTACTCATCACTACACGAATTGGCCGAAGGAAGCTGGCAACCGGCGATTGACGACGCGCAAGCGGCAAAAGACCGTGCGGCCGTCCGGCGGATCATCCTGTGCAGCGGCAAGATCTATATCGATATGATCAGCGATCATCGGCGCGAGAAGCGCACTGATATCGCCTTGATCCGGGTGGAGCAGCTGTACCCACTACCAACTGACGAGCTCGCCGCTATTATCGCGAGCTATCCTCATGCAACTGAACTGGTTTGGCTGCAGGAAGAACCGGCCAACGCCGGCGGATGGGATTCAATCAGTCAGCGCCTGCAACGATTGCTCGATGGAAAATTAGCGCTGCGTCTCATTGCCCGGCCGCGTCGCGCCAGCCCGGCCGAGGGCTCGATGAGCATGCACGCCATGCTTCAGGCAACGTTGCTGGATCGAGCATATGAATTACCCGAAGAGGTGACGGATTAAATGACTACTGAAATTGTTGTGCCCGAATTAGGCGAATCGGTCGTCGAAGCGACGGTCGGCGAATGGCATGTGCAAGTTGGCGACACGGTAAAGATTGGCGACATCGTTGTCGATCTGGAAACGGACAAGGTCGATGTCGAAGTGGGAGCCACGGCCACCGGAGTCATTACACAAATACTTCACCCGTCGGGGAGTGACGTGAAGATCGGCGATGCATTGGCTATCATCGACGCTAATGGGGCGGTGCCAGCCAGTCATCCGACCGAGCAGCCAGTCACTACGGCCACGCCGGCTCGAGATTCCGATTCACACGAAACGATACCTGCGCCAGAGAAAGAGAGCGCCACGCCTGTCGCTCGGCGAATGGCGGAAGCCGAAGGGGTAAACTTAAAACAGATAGCCGGCAGTGGCGCAGGCGGCCGCGTTACCAAGCACGACGTCGCCGCCCAGATAGAACCAAAGGGGAAGCCGGAACTGCCACCCGTGAAGAGCACGCCGTCGTTACCGCAGCCATTCGTTCCGCCACTACAACCGGCTATCCTACCGACGGCAGAAGCCGGCAGTCGCGAGGAACGAGTGCGCATGTCGCGCCGCCGCCGCACGATCGCCGCTCGACTGGTAGAGGCCCAACACACGGCCGCCATGTTGACCACGTTCAATGAAATCGACATGAGCGCGGTCATGGATATGCGAAAACGACGGCAAGAGGAGTTCGTCAATCGCCATGGCGTCAAGCTGGGTTTCACTTCTTTCTTTGTCAAAGCGACGATCGGCGCGCTGAAAGCTTTCCCGCGGCTGAACGCCGAGATTCAGAGCGACGACATGGTGCTAAAGCAGTATTACGATATCGGCATTGCCGTCGGCGCGGAAGAAGGCCTGGTCGTACCAGTCATCCGTGACGCGGACCGCAAGTCGTTTGCAGCTATCGAAATGGAAGTCCGGGACTTCAGCGCCAAGACACGCGACGGGTCACTATCCCTTGAAGATCTACGCGGTGGGACGTTCACCATCACCAACGGGGGTGTCTTCGGG
>WBZO01000984.1_pt1 | contig 13968 bp, 12 predicted proteins | sample 5204261 | NCBI WGS metagenome assembly WBZO01 (sample SAMN12412400, study PRJNA552823) | activated sludge metagenome | isolation source: activated sludge from anammox sidestream of wastewater treatment plant... | place: USA: North Carolina | collected 2017-09
TCGGAAGAATTTGTGTTTTTAAATTGGAGATAGACATTTCCATTTTTCCCAAATGCAGCTGGAAAGATTTGTTCCTCAAAAGAGCCAGGGGATGCAATAAGCGCAGGAAACACAGATTCTGGATCAATTGGATGAGTGTATTTTTTAGCTTCTTTCATATCTGTAATTAAAATTTTAGATAGCCTGCGATCCGTAGCTTTAGCGAAAAATAGTGAGCCAAACGGGTTTGGAACCAGATAGGCCTTATAACTCACATTCTACATCCTTATAACACACAAGAGCAACTGTCTCACAGTTGTGGCTAAATGAGACAAATGAGACAGTATAAAAAGAGAGTGTTTCATTTTACCAATCGAGGCTAAATTTACAAACTGACATAATTTGATATAGATATTAGCAGTTGACGTATTTGTCTGCTAACCATATACTCCGAGCAGGTATTTCTAATTAGGGAAATGCTTATTCCAACAGGCCAAAGGGAGGAATAAGCGAGAACGCGTAAAATACTACTTCCACGTCCTCGATTATCACTTTCCAAACTGTCTTTGTGAAAATTATATGTCGATTTCAGATCATTTTGATAGATTCTATGAAAATATAAAGCTTACCGCCGCGCAGCGTGAGGATGCTCAGACTAAATATACCGGCGTTTGTAAAAAACTGCATAGTCACTACTACGAAAACGTCGAATATGATGGACAGACAAAGCTTTTGATCGGCTCGTATGGAAAACATACAAACATTCGCCCCCCTCGTGATGTCGACGTGATTTTTATCATGCCCGCAGAAAAATTTGATGATTACAACGATAATAAAACGAATCCTCAGTCACAATTGTTACAGGACGTTAGAACAGTCTTATCTGAAAAATATTCCACCTCTGAAAAACCAAAAGCATGGGGCAAGGTGGTACTCGTCACGTTCACAGATGGCACTCATAACGTAGAGGTATTACCGGCCTGGGAGAACGAAGATGGAACATTCCTAATTCCAAACTCTGAAGGAGGTGGAAGTTGGGAAAATTGGGACCCAAGATCAGAAATAAATAACATCCAGGAATTTGATAGCGATAACGGAATAACAAAAAAACTTATTCGCATGATCAAAAAATGGTCTGAAAACTGTTCGGTTGATATAAAAACTTACGAAATTGAGGTGACGATAATGGACTTTTTCTTTCAGAAACTACACGACGGAAAAACTTATCCATGCGTTGTCAGAGATTTTTTTAAGTTTTTCTACGAGAATCAGAAAGAGGAAAAAATACGAACTCACTTAAACACAGCGTGGAATCGTGCTTCAAAAGGATGCGATTTTGAAAAAGACGGCGAACTCGACTCTGCTATTGATGAATGGAGAAAAATATTCGGCGATGACTTTCCAAAAAATATTAAAAAGAGCGATGAATCAGAATTCGAAGCAAAGCTGGCAAAAATGCAAAGAGACTATCCCGCAGAAAAAGAGGAGTTTCTTAAATCAACGTACGGTATTGATATAGCATTAGATCCTCGTTACAGAATAAAAATTGACGCAACGGTTAATATGGATGGGTTTCGTCCTAAATTGCTAAGCCTATTCAACACGAGTCTATTGCTTTTACCCAAGAGTCGGACGCTAACTTTTAAGGTTATAAATAAAACAGTTCCCGCTCAATATCAGGTTATGTGGAAAGTCAGAAACTTTGGCGATGAGGCGCAACTAGCTCACGATCTACGAGGCGAAATTTCTCGTGACAAAGGATACGAAGAAAAAATTGAACATACAAAATATAGAGGTGTTCATTATGTAGAATGTTATATAATTCAAAACAATATATGCGTCGCGTTTGATAGGGTAAAAGTTCCTATCGGTGTTGATTCTGAATAATATATGGACACTATTAATCTTGCCATCGTGAGACAGACGTTCGCAAATACTGTTTTCACTCATAAAGTGCAGGAGGTTGCTTGTGAATTTCAGGAAAAAAATTCTACTGTAGTTAAAATCATCAATTTAATCTTGGTTCTTATAGTACTAACAATGCTTGTGTTACAAGCATATAACCCTAACAATCTTTGTTATTCATACTTGGGAGCAGGGATAACAATTGTTGAGATCATCTTCCTCATTACGCAGTTGAATTTTAATTTCGAACAAAAAGCCATTCTTCACAAAAATTCCGCTCTTCAATTTATGGGTCTGAGAGATGAATATCGTAGCTTAATTGCCGATATTATGAATCATGACAACTCAGCTAAAGAGGTGATTATTAAACGTGATCAGCTGCAAAATAAATATCAAACTATATGTAGCTTTTCTCCTCAAACTGGTCGGAAAGAATATCAAGAGGCACAAAAAAGATTGAACAAGCGCGGAATCGTTGAAGGCGAAGACTTCACATGGTCTGATGAAGAAATAGATCGATTTTTACCCAAAACATTACGATTAAGCAAATAGCTGAACATCCAAGAATTGGATAACAAGATTGCTTTAGCGTGAAATCTGATCCTTTGTTATTTCCATTAAGTCTTCTTCCAATTCCAGCCCTTTCAATCGCCCGGACAATACACCCAACCTTCCTCGTATCCCGTCGCTCATGAGCCGCCAGTTGGTACCCTCAAGCACTTTGATAATAAGTTTCTTCAATTGATTACTGCTATCGTATTCCATCCGATTTCCGTCTGTATCCTGCGCTGTAAACGGCACTTCCACGTACCTACCAATAACAGGTTGTCCGAGCGTAAACCGGATATATTTCTGTGGCGTCACCGAATCTATGATAAGCTTCTCCATCTCCACGATACTTAGCTTTTTGAGCTTCATCGCCTGCTGATATACTGGATCCGCCTGTTTTGCTTCCTGCTTTTTGAGTTCATCAACAGCAGCTTTTAACAGATCCGCACTCTGCACTGCTTCCTGCCCGTCTTTTTCGCTATAACAGAATTCATTCCGGTACTTCGCGAGCAATTCCCTATCCCGCTTCTCTTTAGCCTCCTGCTCTTTCCGGGATTTCCCAAAATCATCTACGTCCTTATGGGTATATGAACACGAAGTACATGCATATACGGTCGTCAGCACACCTTTCTTGTGTTTCATGGTGCTTTCCAGAGGTTCTCCGCATTTAGGACACCGAGGTACCTCATGGTGCCACGGGCGACCATCCGCATAAAGCGCCTGACGCTTATGACACTTCGTGCACTCAAACATGAAAATGACATACGGATGCGAGTCATACGCATCAAAGAGATCTTTGTGAATGAGATTGGTCTCCGAATGGCATATGGTACATCGAACCTCTTCCGGCTCCCGCGCGTTGTCATACGCATCCTGAATTTTATTGTCCCGATCCATCCACTCCTGTATTCGATCAGCACGGTGACGGAACCGTTCAATCTTTATCGCATTCATCATGTAGCTTAACGCCTTGTGGATATCGTTCTTGAACTCCTCATCCGTCATGTCTTTCAGCTCCGCCCGATGCGCTTCCATTTTCTTACGGATATTCCAATACCAATCCAAGCACTCCTCGATCGTATGAAGGTCATACTGATCTTCGTAAAATGATTTATCTTTTATGTAATCCATGAATAATGCGAGTTTTATACTTCTGAAATAGAATGAATATCATCGAAATAACAACAAAGGAACCAATGAATCGTGGTGTCAAATATATGAGATAAACGGCTATATTATAGAAAAATGAAAGAATAGCATTCACCACTTCTATTGTTTTGGGGACAATCCAAAAATACATCGCCAACATTAAACCCCACCACAATAATTGTTTGAACATCTTATGTAACCGAAATGCCCCCAGTAAAGTTATAAAAATAAAATAGATCAGTTGATACACGCGGATAAAATATAGAAAAGCGCCAACTGAGACATACGTCATAGCGCTATAGAGCACACGATCAAAGAATGTTGGTGCCGATAACACTTCGAGATTCGTCCACTCAAATGTTTTCCCAAAATTATAATGGGCAATAAGCAATAGGAGTGAGACTATCATGGCAAGTATCGCCGACGTAATCAGTTCTTTCTTAAATTTTGATAATGCCTTTTTATACCAAACCATAGATCGCTCCAAAATCTCCTTGATTATACTCTCCAAAGCCTTATAGTAAATTATGAGGGATGACAAATCTGAATATATGAATAATTTGGACTTATTCAATGCGCTTCTCCAGCTTATATTCTGGACCATCGAATTCTTACGGTTAGTTCTCGCCCTTCTCATCGTACCGTTTCAAATACTATTCGCCTGTTTCACCATGCATTTACCTGACGCGGTCGAATATAGCCTGTTCCTATCGCGTGCCAGATGGAACGCTTTCAAACGATTCGGATTGTCTTTCAATCTCACCATTAGCGAAAATAAGCCTCAGGTAGAAATGCGCTCGTACGATGAAGAGGCCAAGGCGGCTTCGCTCGAATTCAACAAGAAACCCCATACTTCGCTCCCCGCATGCCTCGCTGACGGATTACGGGAAGCCAAGAAGTATCTCTACGTTATCTTCCAAAATTCTGCAGCAGGTCCAATCTTTATACAGCTACGCGTCGACGCTGGCGTATATTTATTCGACTTTCCCCTCACCCCCAGGAGCCTTAATCGTGATTATGCAATTGAGGTTATCGACTATTTGCGATCAAAAGGCTTTGAAAAAACAAAAGCGTGGACGGGGTACAGATTCAAGCGGTATTTCATCGCCGCAGAAAATGATGAGTTGACGATTATTCAAGCGAATTTAGGGACCAACCATAACGAGGCGCTGGATATTTGTTCACACATTTTTACACGCATCTTTAAGACAAAATCTATTCCTGAGGTGATGTTTGGGTAAGCGAGCCTTTCCGTTTTAGTAAAATCCTCTTCCATATCTCCGAAAATGTCTCCATAGGGTGATGTCTAATCTTGGCTTTCTCGTACTCTGGGACAGCTTCAATATTAAAAGAGTAAAAAGATCGCCGGTCTGAAATTACCGACTGACGAATGTGGGTACGTGCGATATGAAGTGTGTGAGCAATATCTTCAATTATTCTATCAACCGGCATATGTAGACCATACGGCACTTCAATCGCAAAGTAGAGATACCCATCGGACGCGTGCTTGTCGACGAGCTTTCCTTCATATGCATCGTTGATACTGTGAAGAAGTGTGAACTCTGCCTCATCAGAAAATGCCTGAATATCTGGCGCAGCTTGTAGCGGTTGAACTTTATGAAAAGCTGAAATGGTTGCCGCGATAAGAAAAAATGGAAATAGTCCTAGAAACTCAAATGTATCTAACCACCCATATTTTCGTATAGAAAAAAAAGACCAAACGATAAAACCGATAATGAACGCATAATTAAAGATATCAGCACTAAGAGGATACTGTGGTGTAATCATTCCGAAGACGAAAAGAATGACAAACACACCGATTCCTATCTTTAAAAATCCCAAGGGTTCATTTGCTACACGATGAATATACATCGTAAACGATTGTTTTATCTGTTTCATGTATTGAAGCGATATACGGAAGGAATTCCGAATTGGTTCATGGGGTGTATCCTTACGTTTCATATTGCATGACTTCAAGTGGAGTCACAATATTTAACATGATTATTTGTTACGATATTGCATTAAATAGATTAATAGCTCCACTTCTCGTAGGACAATGGTAATTTATTTAATTCATCCTTATACATTCTCCATTTGGGCATGTATTTATTCATGAGATTTAAAAAGGCATCGTTGTGCCTTTTTTCTTTTAAATGACAAAACTCATGTACCAATACATATTCAATACAGGTCGTGGGCTTTTTAATTAACTCCAGATTAAGCCAAATTGTCTTATTGACTTGGATACATGATCCCCAACGGGTTTTCATATGTCTTATCCTAATCTTTGCAGTTTTAACCTTCATTTTTTTCTCCCATTTGGGAACGTATTTATCTACCTCTCTCCGAAGCTGTGATTGATACCAACTTGTTAATAATTCTTCTCGTTTTTCAACCGATGATTCTTTGGCAATCTGCATCACTATTTGAGTTTTTCCTTTTATAAATACATCAGGCTTTTTATCAATCATTTCAAGTTTAAAACGATACGATTTGCCCATGAAGTAATGGGTTTCCCCACTCACGTACTCTCTTATAGATTGTCTTTCTTGAGCTTTAAATTTAATCTGTTGTTTTTTGATCCATGGAATTCTGGATATAACTGCCATTCTAATTGCTTCATCTGTCATTTTGAGAGGAGCGGTAACTCTGACACGACCGGATGGAGGTAGAACTGATAAATGAAGGTTTTTAACGCTTCTCTTTAAGACCTGAACAGGGAGATCTCTGATGGAAATAATTTGTTTCTCATTAACGGTATTCATTTTGTTCTTTTATTAATGCGAAGATCCTGTCAAATTCCTCGTCAGGTAAGTCTGATAGAATTTCCTTTAAATTAATCCTAACCATTCTTTCTTTAATCTTATTGCCGATCCAGTCGTCTGGACGATTTCTCATTCCTGCATCGACTTTCAAGGCCAAATCTTCATCCTGACTCAAGTTGTCATATAATGCCTGTTTAGCACGAGTGTTGACACTGACAGAGTAGTGACCGTTTTTACTGGGATCGTTAACCTGTTTAGTCAGCTCGGTTATTCGTTTTAGGTATTCCTGATATTCCAGTGCTTCCTGGCGTCTGTCTTTAACTAACTGATCGAGAATTTCTGACATTCTCTGGAAATATTTCGGGTTGGTCGGCATTTCATCGATAATTAGTCGTCTGACATTATTTTCTATAGTTTCTGCCACGGCATCCTTGTTCTTTTTTATCTCGTCTGGCAGTTTATCTACAACCTCTTCACCTTTTGATGCCAACATGTCTACCAAAGACAAATCATCAAATGCTGAGATTTTTTCTGACTCACGAGCAGTGATATATCTATCAATCAGCATTCTCATATCAGGCTCGTATTTCTTCAGATCGATATAATCGCCACTTGCTAGCTTGATCTCGGTTTTAACCTGACTATAGTGTTCAATTTCTTGCCTGATTGAGTTTGCCTTAGTTTCATCAAATCCAGCCTGGATTAATTCGTTGGCAATTTCTGCAAAAATTCGTACTAGATGGGCAGTCATTCGGTACAATTTGACCCGCTTGAACTCGTTTTCCTTAAGAGAGTAGGGGTTCTCAATATCGCCACAGAAGTACTTAATGTAGTCGGCACTACTCTTTGGTGGAGCAACTGGCTCACAAAGTGCCCTAACCTGTTCTAATGCCTCTTCAAGGTCTTCCCTGCCTTTTCCTAGGCGGTCTTTGAGTAATCCTAAGACATCTTCTTTGTCATAGGCGGCAAATGCTTCACTGGTGTAGTCAGAAACCGCCTTTTCCAGTTTCTTAAAAAGATCGCGGTAGTCAATGATAAAGCCAAATTCTTTATCTTCACCATGTAACCTATTGACCCTACAGATCGCCTGGAATAGACCGTGATCCTGCATATTTTTATCAACGTATAGATAAGTTGCAGGTGGAGCGTTAAATCCGGTAAGCAATTTATCAACTACAATTAAAAGCTGCATCTTGGCAGGCTGTTTGACAAATAATTCCTTTACCTGTCTCTCGAAGGCATCTGTTTCTGTTTCGTTTGGCTTTTTAACAATTGCTCCAAAATTAGCCTTGAAGTTATCCAGCATCTTTTGATAGATAGCATATTCTCTATCTTCGGTATTCAGAGCACCAGCTTCGTAGGAGGTTACGATTGCGCAGTTTTTAAATCCTTTATTCTGGAAAATATCATAGTATTGACACGCTTCATAAATGGAGCTTGCCACTAGCATTGCATTTCCACGACCACTTGCCAGTCTTGGTTTCGTGTAATAGTCATCCAACACATCAAACACCACCCGTTCTAGTCTTGATCCAGAACTTAAAAGCGTTTGCATCGTACCCCAACGCTTTTTAAGTTCTGCTTTAGCTACATCTGTGAGTCCTTTTGTCCGCTCTTCAAACCAGGCATCGATTTTACTCTGTGAAGTAATATCTTGATCTACCCTTCTGGCTTCATAGCGCAGATCCAAAACTACTTTATCTTTTACGGCTTCGTCGTATTTGTAGGTATGAATAAAGTTTCCAAATGTAGCAATACTATTGTGTTTATCGACTGAAAGGAGTGGAGTACCCGTAAAACCAATAAAAGTGGCCTTAGGTAATAACTCCAGCATTGCCTCGTGTAATTTGCCACCATGTGTCCGGTGGCATTCGTCAACAAAGACAAAAATATCTCCTTTAGCTTTGAAGTCACTTGGTAGGTTATTCTTAATTTCGTTGATGAATTGCTCTACATCCTGATCATTTGCTCCTTCTCTTGCCCCAAACTTATGGATTAGTGAGCACATCAGCCATTTTTCTTCCTGATTGAACTGAGTGATTAAGTCCTTGGAGTTTTTGGTTCTATAAATTTTTTCACCGACTCCTTGAAAAACACGTTCTATTTGCTCGTCTAACTCTGTTCTGTCAGTAAGTATCAGAATACGTGAGGAGGTTACATTTTCTCTGATCCATTTTGCCAACCAAACCATTGTCAGGCTTTTCCCACTGCCCTGGGTATGCCAGATAATTCCTCCTTCATGACGTTTGACATAATCCTGAGCAGCTTTAACCCCAAAATACTGATTGTGACGGGCTAGTTTCTTGATACCGCTGTCAAAAACTTCAAAGTCATGAATAACTTCAAGTAACCTGCCTTTTTCGCAAAACTGGAGAATATGTCTATCCAGCCGGTTCTCGTTATCAAGACCTTTTTCTTTCCAAGTAAGATAATATTCTTCAGCCGTCTCTATTGTTCCGTAGCGCATACCTTCGGTATCATTTCCAGCCATTAATACTTGGACAGTGGTAAAGAAGTTTTTAATATATTCATTTTTCTGATTACCGATGTTCTGTCGTATGCCTTCCGATACTGACACGATGCTTCGCTTTAGTTCAATCACACCCAAGGCAATACCGTTCACATAGATGACTATATCTGGTCGTTTTGTCTTTTGACCCTTAACCGTAACTTCTTCAGCAATTGCAAAGTGATTTGCTTGAGGATTTGACCAATCAATCAGCCACACTGTTTCTATTTGTTCTCCAACTCCAGCCTTTACCTTAACGCCATACCGAAGCATGCTATAAACACTCTCATTAAGATCATAAAGACTTTGTATCTGATTAGTTGCGACTCGAGTCAGTTCAAATATTGCTTTATCAATAAGAGCATCACTATAACCCCTGGCTTTGAGATTATTTTTCAGAAGATCTTCTTCAATGTTGCTATTGCCCTCTTGATCTTCCCAATTGCCAAGATAATCGTAATGAAGCCGATCTTTAAAAAGGGCAACTATTCGGTTCTGAGTTTTTCTTTCAATTTGTCCGACTTTTGGTGATTCTGTATCCATATTAATTTTTGATCAATCTTATCTTTCCGGTTAATAAAACCTGCATCGCTCCCTGTTTAATTTGATTATACTTTTCAAGTTTTTGTTCAAGTTTGTTAATTTCTGAATCCATATCAACTAGTATTTTCGAAATTACTTTTTGCTCATTTACAGAAGGTAATTTAATCTCGATTTTTCCTAAAGAACTTCGTGCAATTCTGGATCTTGTTGAACCACCGCAAAGCTCGCTGATTAAATAAAACCAACCATCCTGTGAGAATGTTTGAACAAGAAAGTTTCGCTCTGCAAGACTATTTAAAGGTCTAAAAATCGTTACATCAACTGATGTAATCATTTTCCTATCTTCGATATTCGGCATTAAACATGCTCTTCCAGCAGGATCAGCTAATCTACATATAAGTATGTCACCGACTCTTACTTCTTTACATTTCAATGCATTAAATGAATCTTGAGATATATATTTTTTAGTATCATTGTAGAAGCAGCCAACCCCTATATTTCCAGTTTGAATTAGCCTGATACCATTTTTAGATAGATATCTAGCTTCTATCCAGTCACCATCATTAAATAAATCTTTTTGCCTATCTGCTAATTGAAATAATGAAAAATTATTCCATTCTCCACTAAATCCAGGGAGTCTTCGTTTTCCGGTCAGAAGTTCCTGCATCGCACCCTGTTTTATTGCTTTTTTCTTAACAATCAGTTTTTCAAGCTGTTTAATCAGTTTGTCAATATCTGACAGCACGGAATATATAACTTTCTGCTGTGGTTCTGGTGGGCAGATGAACTTTGCACTCTTAATAATACTGTTATATAGTCGTTGAATTGTTCCACCTTCTGTATTGTATTTTACGATCTGAAATACGTAGTATAAGTACTCATTAGTTAGTAACTTGCCATTATTATCAATCCATACAATATTTGAATCCTGAAAATATGCTGGTTTTCCATCATAAACAATTGTTCTGCCAATTGTCCCTGCCGCGGAAATTAAGATATCTCCTTTTTTGGGAAACGAAAATTTCCGTCGATAAAGCTCATATTGCTCTTCAGATATATAAGCATCTGGCTCTTTCCCAAATGTACCGATTTTGTAAAATGGGATAATTCCAGATTCTGTAGTTTCATGATTAAAAATTCTTCGACACATTTTAATCTCACCAACTTCACCCAAATCATTTACTTGCCAATCGTTAGGGATTACACCTAATTCAGTTTGTTTGTATCCATCTAATATAGATTGTGTTGGAGTTTTCATAATTACACTTCAAAACCCATACTCTTTAGATGCTCATTAACTTTTTGCTCTAGGGTTTTAACTTCTGAAGCAATTTGAGGAAGTGTTTCATCATAGCGTTCTGCCAGTTCTTTGACCCTTCCTGACAGTTTTTGAGCCACTTTTTCAACCTCATCTGTGATCGCTTGTTCTAACACTCGCAGCCATTTTTTATCTATTACTATTGACATTATTTCATCAAGTGAGAGCTTCGGATACTTTTCGATAACTTTCTTCTCTAATTGTGAGTATTTAGCTTTGATTTCCTTCTTAAGGTCAGATTCTTGGTCAAGTAAATTCTGATATTTTTCCAATATTTCTAGTTCATCAGCTGATTCTGGATCATGTTTGATTTCCTTTATTCGCTTAGTAAGTAGTCCCTTATTCACTTTTTCATTTTCTATGACTTCAGCGAGTAACCCATCTTCACCGGAATGTTCTTCTTTTATTTCTTCCATTGAAGCGGAAGCAGCTTCCAAATCAGATTCTAACTTATCGATTTCTGTCTTCTCTGATTGGAAATATTCATATATAAGAAGCGAAGGAGGAATCAACCGTCCTTCCAGGCCTTCCAGGCCTTCGATATCTTTCTTTTTCTTATCCTTATTCTCTTTCTGGAGTCTGATAACCTGGTTTCCAGCCTCCCAACCATCAGCCACTAAGGTGTACAAATCATCCTGCATTGTCTCACTCCAGTAGTTCATTAAGTGCTGATAAACATCATAGGAATCAATAAGCTGAGCATGCTCAAAAACAGAGAGGATTCTGTCACCAAGTTCATATATAAACGTTTTAGGATGATCATTTGTTTTGATAGCTAGCATTTTGGGTTTATTCATTTCCACCCATTTTTTAAATAAACCCATGATCTCAGTTTGGTATTTGGTAAATTCCTGGTGATTGTAAATAGTGTTTCTGATTTCGTCTTTATCTATATTTATTTTGAATGTTTTTGGTCGATCTCCTTTAGCAAATAGGGTGCTCTCAAGCGTGGGGATATTGTCCCAATAGGTTTGTAAGACAGCGACATCGTGTTGAGGAATACCGCCTTTAAGATGGGATTCGATATCCTGAATATCTTCTTCATCCTGCGTATCAATATAACGAGGAATATTAAGGTTGTATTCGTTTTTCTCGATCTCTTCATTAGTTACAAATCTGGAAAATTTTGGTACTGACGATTGACTGATAAATACGTCAATGATTTTTCGCATGTCCTGCTCACGCAGTCGATTCTTATTTCCATCTTTGATAAACCCTTTTGAAGCATCAATCATAAAGAGTCCTTTACGATTAGCAGCCCCTTCTTTATCCAAAACGATAATACAAGCCGGAATACCAGTTCCATAGAATAAGTTTGCGGGTAGTCCAATAATCCCCTTGATATATCCGCGTTTGATAATGTTTTGTCGAATCTCTGCTTCTGCATTTCCTCGAAACAGGACTCCATGAGGTAGAATGACCGCTCCTTTTCCAGCACTCTTCATTGATTTGAGAATATGAAGCAGAAAAGCATAATCTCCGTTTTTACCAGGGGGAATACCAAACCCGTCAAACCTCTCAAACGTGTCGTTTGATGGATCAAAGCCTGTTGTCCAGGCTTTATAGGAAAACGGCGGATTGGCAACTACATAATCAAATGTTTTCAAAGACCCATCAGGACATAAATGCAAAGGACTGGACAAAGTACTCTGTCCCTTTTTAATTTCAGCCAACGGGTTGTTATGCAGCCACATATTCATAATGGCTAAGGCTGCTGTAGAGTTATCCATTTCCTGACCATAAATACTTATTCCTTTTGGAGTTTCATCAGCAACTTTTAGAAGTAGTGAGCCGCTGCCACAAGTGGGATCATAGACAGTGTTATTTAAGCCTTCAGCATTTTCAGCTTTTATAATTCGCGCCATAATACGGCTTACTTCAGCCGGTGTATAAAACTGACCTTTGCTTTTGCCTGATTCAGTAGCAAAGTGCTTCATGAGGTATTCATAAGCATCGCCCAGGATATCGTCACCATCTGCTCGGTTTTTGGAGAAGTTTAAATCAGGATTCTGGAAAATACCCACCAGATTGGAAAGACGATCCACCATGTCTTTACCGTGTCCCAGTTTATCCTCATCATTGAAGTCAACCTGATCAATCACACCCTTAAGCTCATTTGCTTCAGCGAGTTTTGCAACCACTTTATTCATCCCCTCGCCAATATCCGATTTACCTTTAAGACCAATCATGTCAGAGAAACTTCCACCTTCGGGAATTTCGACCAATGCACCCTTTTTAGAAGCGTACTTATCCGAAACGTATTTAACGAAAAGAAGAACTAGAACGTAATCTTTGTACTGTGAGGCGTCCATTCCACCTCTGAGTTCATCGCAGCTTGCCCAAATTGAACTATAAAGTTGTGATTTTTTAAGTGCCATATATAGTGTTAATTATTAAAATTGTACTCCAATAACAAGCCAAATACGATACGATATACAGTTAATTCTCACGAACCAGTCAAACCTATAATATTTTGCTAGTCGTTTTTCAAAAAAACTTTCATCCCCGGACTGTATAATAGTACGTAGGGGTTAAAAAGCTAAATTCCAACACCCTGAGGCTGGAACAAAGCAACTTCTACACAAGAATTTGCCGCGAACCAGTCTTTTTTGTGGCCACCGAGGCAAAAATGTATAAGAATTTGCCCATTTCTCAGGATAATGGATAAGGAGGCCATATGAACAAACAATCTATTTCAGTGACAGAAGTGCGGATATCGTCGCTTAATCCCGCTCGCTCGTCCTGGTTGAACGACTCTTTAAACTCTAGTGATGTGGATTCTCTAGAACCAATTCTATTTCTTGCAACAGGACTCAAGATAAATATCCTGGAAAGAGCGTCATCATCGAACGGATTCGTGGTGGCTGGATTATATACCCTAAGGCCTCATAACAACAAAATCGTCACTCTCTAGGCTCTTAAAACGAAAAATGTTGCTCTTAGGCTAGTTCGGCAAGCCACAGCAAGCTATTTGGGAATAGTAAACGAGTCGGGTAGAACCCTGATACTTCTGCGGAGGAGACAGGACTCGAACCTGCGTGGGATTGCTCCCGCGCGCTTTCCAAGCGCGTGCCGTAGCCGCTGGGCCACTCCTCCAAGGAAATTTATTATACCATCTTTGGCGCTTATCACGGTGCTATAATCACCACATGAGTGTACGAAGAAAGGCATTTTTGGGACTAATACTTGTTTCGGTATTGTGGGGAACGGCTGGGGTTACGGCCAAAATGCTTATTACCGAGCTCCATCCC
>WBZO01004934.1_pt1 | contig 13968 bp, 10 predicted proteins | sample 5204261 | NCBI WGS metagenome assembly WBZO01 (sample SAMN12412400, study PRJNA552823) | activated sludge metagenome | isolation source: activated sludge from anammox sidestream of wastewater treatment plant... | place: USA: North Carolina | collected 2017-09
CGATCGCGTGGTCGCCGTGCATCGGGCCGATCCTCGGCGTGGTGCTGACGCTGGCGGCGACGTCCGGCACCGCCTACCACGGGGCGCTGTTGCTCTTCGCGTACTCGCTGGGCCTCGGCCTGTGGTTCCTGGCAATGGGGGCGTTCTTCGGCTGGCTGTCGCCGAAGTTGCGCCGCCTCAACCCGCACCTGCCGAGGCTGATGGTGATCAGCGGCGCGCTGTTCATCGTGGTCGGCGTGCTGATGCTGCTCGGTGAGTTCGAGCGGATGGCGGCGTACTTCCAGCGCTTCGGCTTCTTCTTCGACTCCACCGCGACGGCGGAGCAGGACCTCGCGAACGGGCTCGAGGGCTGGCTCGGGCCGCTGATCGCCTTCTTCGGCGGCGTCGTCTCGTTCCTCTCGCCGTGCGTGCTGCCGCTGGTCCCCGCCTACCTCGTGAACATCGCCGGCGAGGCGGTCCTCGGCGGCGCCGAGGGCGGCACGGCAGCGCGCGCGCGGGTGATGGGGAACGCGCTCGCGTTCGTCATCGGCTTCACCATCGTCTTCACGGTCGTCGGCGCCTCGGCCGGCCTCGTCGGGAGCATGGTGACGAGGCAACTCGACCTGCTGACGAAGATCGGTGGGGTGATCCTCATCGTCTTCGGCCTGCAGATGACCGGGCTCATCCGCATCCCGTACCTCGACCGCACGTTCCAGATCCGCTGACCGCCCGCCGGGGACACCGGCGCCCGCCGAGGGCGTAGACTGCGCGCATGGCCGGACGACCCGACCCCGAGGGCATCGATATCGACGCGATCCGCCGCGTGGTGGAGACCGCGGACGTGTTCGTGATCCGCTTCTCGATGATCGAGCAGCGTCTGCTCGTCGACTCGCGCCCGGACGATGACGGCATGCCGTACATCCGCCTGGTGCCGCCCGTGAGTTCCGCCGAGGAGCGCTACCGCTTCCTCCAGAAGGAGCGTCCCGGCATGGCGCTCCCCGACCAGATCACCGTGTTCCAGTGGCCGCGCTCATTGAAGGCGCTCCGCGAGGTCGGGATCTGGGAGGACATCGAGCGCCGCATGATCGCGATCGGTGGCGAGCCCGCCGCCGACCGCACCGCGCTCGCCTTCCGCGAGGGGATGCGGCTCGAACGTGCGGACCTCGTCGCGATGATCCGCGGTGGCGAGGGCTACCAGACGCTCTGGCAGCGCGACGCCTCCTCCTGACCGCCCACCGGCACACGTCCTGCGGCAGAATCTGACCGCCGCCGATGCTACGCTCGGCCTCAGCGCGCGTCCGTGACGGATGCCGCCTGGAGGGCACCCGTGGACGTCATCGACCTGCGTTCCGACACCGTGACCCGGCCCACCGCCGAAATGCGCGCCGCCATTGCGCGCGCGGAGGTGGGCGACGACTTGCTCGGCGATGACCCCTCGGTGAAGGCGCTGGAGGAGGCTGCCGCCGCGCGTATCGGCAAAGAGGCGGCGCTCTTCGTCCCCAGCGGCACCATGGCGAACCTCGTGGCGCTGCTGACGCACTGCGGGCGTGGCGACGACGCGATCGCCGGGAGCGAGTCGCACATCCTGAACCACGAGGGGATGGGGTCGAGCGTGCTCGGCGGCATCCCCGTGCGCGCCGCCCGCAACGACGAACGGGGTCGCATCGACCCGTCCGAGGTGCGCGGGCTGATCCGCGAGACGTGGCCGCGGACGACCGTGGTCTGCCTGGAGAACACGCACAACCGCTGCGGCGGCGCCGCGCTGACCGCGAGCGAGATGCGCGCCGTCGCGGACGTGGCGCACGAGCGCGGCGTGAGCGTCCACGTGGACGGTGCGCGCATCTTCAACGCCGCCGTGGCACTGGAGACGGACGCGAAGACGCTCGTCGCGGAGGCGGACACCGTCTCGTTCTGCTTCTCGAAGGGCCTCGGCGCGCCGGTCGGTTCGGTGCTCTCGGGCCCGCGCGAGTTCATTGACCGCGCGCGGATCAACCGGCGGCTCCTGGGCGGCTCCATGCGCCAGTCCGGCGTGATCGCGGCGGCGGCGCTGTACGCGCTGGAGCATCACGTCGAGCGTCTCGCGGAGGACCACGCGAACGCGCGTCGCCTTGCCTCCGCGGTCGCGGAGATGCCACACGTGCGGATGGACCCCGCCGGGGTCGATACCAATCTGGTCTTCTTCACCCTGGACGGGGTGGACGGCGCGGAGTTCCGCCGCCGGCTGGCGGAGGAGGGCGTGCTCTGCACCGGGACATCACCACAGCGGGTCAGGATGGTCTGTCACCTGGACGTGACCGCCGAGCAGATCGAGGCGGCGATCCCGCGCATCCGCGCCGTGCTGCAGTCGCTGCCGGCCGTCGCGTGAGCATCGCAACGCGCCGTCCGGCGTGGCTCCTGCCGCTCGTCGCGCTCTTCGGCCTGCTCGCCGCCGCCTGCGAGGGCGCGACGCCGAGCGCGCCGACCGGCGATGTCTTCGCCGGGGCGCCGTGGATCGGCGCGGAGCGGCTGGAGTACGACCTGCACTCCGGCACCGGCGAGCTCATCGGCCACGCGATCCTCACGACCACCGTGGAGGGCGACCGGCTCGTCCTCGGGCAGCAGTACGTGGAGGCGTCCGCGCAGGACGGCCAGACGCCGGCGACCGACACGGCGCGCGTGGTAGTGGACGCCGCCTCGCTCCGTCCGGTCGAGGGCTCCCGCGAGGTGATGCGCCGCACGGAGAGCGGCAGCCTGCAGCCCGAGTCGTACACCTGGACGTACGGCCTCGACGACGAGGGCAACGTCACGATGACCTCGGTGCGGACGATTGGCGAGGAGACGCGCGAGCGCACGCTCCGCATCCGCGACCACTACTACGACAACGAGTCCTCGCTCTGGCTGTGGCGCGCGCTCGCGTTCGAGGAGGGGTTCAACCAGAACTACGTCTCCGCGAACCCGGTGGAGCAGAGCCAGCAGACCGTGAACCTGCAGGTCCCGCAGCGCGAGACGATCACCGTGCCGGCCGGGGAGTTTGAGGCGTGGCGGCTGATCTTCCGCAACGGCCGGGCGGTCCGCACGGCGTGGGTGAACGCGGAGGCGCCGCACCAGGTGCTGCGTTGGGACAACAGCGACATCGTGTTCGAGCTGACGAAGGTCGGCGAGTAGCGGACGCTAGGGGATGCCCCACAGGCAGCCCACGCCCCCGGCCCGCGCGATGTCCTCGGACGCCATGATCTGCTCGCGGAGCGCGCCGTCCTGCGTCCACGCCACCCCGAAGCCCTCGAGGACGAGCGCCTCGTCGATCAGCGTCCCGTCCCAGGTATAGACATAACGCAACTCGCGGCCGTTCCGGTCGGTGAGACGTGCGTCCGGCACCAGTTGCACGAGGTCGCCCGCGAGCACGCGCAGCCGCTCGGTCGCTTCCGAGAAGCACGGCTCGCCCCGCTCTGGCGTGTCGACGCCGAAGAGGCGCACGCGGATCACCGTCTCCGCTGACACCACGTCCAGCGTGTCGCCATCGATGATCTCCTCGACTTCGACGGCGATCGCGCCGGGCACGGGCACGACCGGGTGGGGCGTCGGTGTCGCGGGGGCGGCAGCGGCGGTGGCCGTGGCGGTCGCGGCGGCGAGCGGCGCGGTAGACGTCGGCGGTGGGGCGTCCTCGCTCCCGCGGCTCGCGAGGCGCGTGAACGCGGTCACGATGAGGATGAGCGCGGCGACGACGAGGACGAGGCGGTTCAGCTGGCGCCGGGACCGGCGTTCGCTGGCTGTCGACAGCGGGTCGACGGCTGCCCCCCGCCGGCCGTCCGGCCGCTGTCCGGGCGGCCGCCCGCGGTAGACGGGGCCTTTCCCGGGCGGCTGCGTCACGCGCCCGGCACCGGTGCGAACGCCTCGACGACATGCTCGCCGAGGTCGCCCCAGGAGGGACGGAGCGCATCGAGGGCGGTGCGGAAGGCATCCGAGCCACCGGGGGGCACCGCGACCACGCCCCCGGCGCGGTAGCGGTCACGCTCCTCGAACGTCACGCCCGCGGCCAGGGTGCCGGGCAGCGCCTCCAGGCCGCGCAACAGGTCGCGGATCTGCCATTCGAAGACGGCGTCCGCGTTGCGCACGGCGAACACCCAGAGCGCCTCGGTGTTGCCGGGCGGGGCGGCCTCGGTCTCGGCGGCGGCACTCCACATCCCGCGCACACAGGGGGCCAGGCCGCGCATCACGAACGCCATGTGCTCCGGCGACGCCGCGAACACCTCCAGCGCCGCGCGGTCGCCGACCCAGGTCGCCGCCAGGATGACCTCCGAGGTGCGCGCGCAGATCGTCTTGCGCACGCCAGCGGCGGCGGACATCCCCTGGGCGCGCTCGACGGCGGCGTCGACGACCTCTGAGGTGACGTCAGGACGGAGGGTGGCGCAGAGGACGTGGACGACGCCGGTCATGCGAATCAGCGTCGCACGGGCGGCACATCCGTGCGAGGTCGCGCCTCGTCCGACCGACGCCGGTGGTGCTGGGCGACGATCGCGCCCTCGCCCTCCGGGAGCAGGTGGCCGTCCGACATCTCCAGCACGCGGTCGACGTGCTCCATCACGAACGGGTCGTGGGTGGCGGCGACCACGGTCACGCCCTGCGCGGCGACATCCCGGAGCATCCCGAAGATCTGCGCGCCGGTGGTGGAGTCCAGTTCTCCCGTCGGCTCGTCCGCGATGATCAGCGGCGGCCGGTTCGCCAGCGCCCGCGCCACGGCGACCCGCTGCTGCTCGCCGCCCGACAGCTCGTACGGCCGGTGGTCGGCGCGATCCGCGAGGCCTACGAGCGTCAGGAGTTCGCGCGTGCGCTCGTTCCGCTCGCGCAGCCCGGCGCCGGCGATGCGAAGCGCGAGGTCGATGTTCTCCGCCGCGGAGAGCAGGGGGAGCAGCCCGAACGACTGGAACACGAAGCCCACTGTCCGCCGCCGGAACGCCGTGGTCTGCGCGTCCGTGAAGCGGTGGACCTCCTGTCCGTTGACGATCACCTCACCCTCGTCGGGGCGGTCGAGGCCGGCGATCAGGTTCAGGAGCGTGGTCTTGCCCGAGCCGGAGCGCCCGACGACCGCCAGGAACTCGCCACGCGGCACGGCCAGCGTGACGTGATTCACCGCCGTCACGGCGGTGCCGGCGGAGCGGAAGACGCGGGTGGCGTCGCGCACCTCGATCATCGCGGGCTCGCGTGCGGTCATCGCCGGCGCTCCTCGTCCGCGCCGCGCTCCGGGCGCACCTCCACGCGGCCGTCCGCCATGGTCACGCGCGCGCGCCGTTCGATGTCCAGCGCATCGAGGTACTCGCGCGGGATCTGCAGGCGGCCGGAGCGGTCGACGACGGCGAACTCGTCCGCCCGCTCCGCCTCGTCCCGCGCGAAGTGGACGCGCCGCACGATCTCCGTCGAGGTGCGCCCGTCTCGCATCGCCACCACGCGGTCGACGCGGCGGGTGATCTCGCGGTCGTGGGTCACGATCACAATCGTCACGCCGGTCTCGCGGTTCAGCCGCGTGAGCAGCGCGAACACCTCGTCGGCGGTGGCGGAGTCGAGTTCGCCCGTCGGCTCGTCCGCGAGGAGGAGCGGCGGCTCGTTCGCCAGCGCCACGGCGATCGCCACGCGCTGCTGCTCGCCGCCGGAGAGTTCCGTCGGCCGGTTGCGCGCCTTGCTCGCCAGCCCGACCTGATCGAGGAGCATGCGCGCCCGCTCGCGCGCGACCTTCCGCGGGACGCCCTCCAGCGCCATCGGCACCTCGATGTTCTCGAGCGCGCCGAGATACGGGATGAGGTTGCGGCCGGTCTGCTGCCAGACGAAGCCCACATCGCGCCGGCGGTAGTCGACCAGGTCCTCCTCGCGCATCGTCAGCAGGTCGCGGTCGCCCACGCGGATGCGCCCGGCGGAGGGCTGGTCGAGGCCGGCGAGGATGTTGAGCAGCGTGGACTTCCCCGAGCCGGACGCGCCGACGATCGCCATCATCTCGCCACGCTCGACCCGCAGGTCGAGGCCGCGGAGGGCGACCACCTCCAGGTCGTCCGACTTGTAGATCTTGAACAGGTCCTCGCAGTGGATGTACGGCGGCGGCTCGGCGGGGGCGTGGACCATCAGGCGTCGCCAATCCTCAGCACACGGTGGACGGCGAGCCGGAAGTAGAGCGCCACCACCGCCGCGATGGTAGCGATGAACACCACGCCGAGGATGCCCCAGACCGCCACGACCTCCACCCAGGAGACGCGCAGCTGAAGTGGCGGCAACACCGCCGCCCCGCGCTCATCGACCGCGAGGAGCCCGAGCATGAGCCGCCCGAGGCGCAGCCCGACCGCCGTCCCGAGCCCCATCCCCGCCGCGATGATGAACAGGTGCTCGAACAGCACCACCCCGAACACCTGCGCGCGGGAGAAGCCGAGCGTCCGCAGGATCGCGAACTCCAGCCCGCGCTGCTGGGCCGTGAGGTAGGAGTAGACGACGAACCCGATCGCGGAGAGCAGCAGCACCGCACCGAAGGCGATCGCCAGAATGCCGGCCCAGCCGGCGGCAACCAGCGGATCCTCCTGCTGCGTCGCCTGCACCGCCGCGCGCTGGATGACCTCGCGCGGCTGGAGCGGTTCCAGCGCGGCCGCCGTCGCGCCCGGCTCGGCGGAGGTGAACCAAGCCTCGTTCGTCAGCAGCCAGCGGTCGGGGAGGCTGGCGTTTACCGCGGCGACCAGGCGTCCGGCGTCCGCGACCGCGATCCCGCCGCGCCCCTCCGGGTCGAACGTCGGGAAGTAGTCGACGGCGCCGGCGAACTGCAGGTCGATGTAGCGCCCGGAGAGCGACGCGCGGAACACGCCGCCCGGCTGCACGCCGAGTCGCTCCGCCTCGCGGCGGCTGAGGTAGACCGGCACCGGCGGTGCGGCGTACGCCGCCGCCAGTCCTCGGAAGGTGGGGGCGCCCGCCGTGTCCACCCATTCGAAGCGCAGCGCCGAGGCGACGCCCGGCGGCCCCTCGGTGGCCACGCGCGTCTGATCCTGCACCGCCACCTGCGTGAGGTTCCGAACGACGTCGAAGCCGGGCTGCGTGAAGTCGTGGACGAGGCGTGCGTCCGGCCACGCGGTGGCGCGCTCGGACAGGCCACTCACCTCGGTCTCCTCGATCAGGGACGATGCGGTCGTGACCGCCGGGCCGAACAGCACCACGCCGCGCTGCGAGGCGATCCGGCCGGCGGGGATGAACCACACCCCGAGGAGTTCGACCGGCGCGACCAGCGCCGGCTCGTTGGAGACGGCGCCGTTCCGCGTCCGCGGCGTCGCGAGGTCGGCGGCGAAGAGCGTCCACGTCTCCGTTGCGACGTGGTCGGGCCTCGTGGTGCCGAGCGCACGGTGGGAGACGCGCCCTGTCGCATCGCGCAGCGACACGCCGAGGGAGACGCGGCCGCGGATGTCCGGGAAGCGCGCCCAGATGCCGACCTGCGCGGCGTCCGCTGGCAGCACCGCGCCCCGCGCACCCTCCACCGGGCCGTCGCCGGCGATGCCCCCGAGGATCGCCGCGAGCGGCTCCGGCGCGAAGTCGTCGCGGAAGTAGGCGACGTCGCCGAAGGTGGCCGGGTCGACGCCGAGGAACTGGAGGTCGACCGTCTCCCGCCCGAGGTAGCCGAAGCCGGACGCGCGCACGACGGGCGACGTCGCCTCCGCCGGGACCGCCTCGATCGCGGCGCGCACGGCAGCGTCGCCCTGGAACGCGGGCGCGACCAGGCCGGTCGCGCGTACGTCGGCGCCGGAGACGTAGAGCGCGCGGTCGTCGTAGGAGCGGCTGAGCGTTGCGGAGAAGGTCGCGCCGAACATGCCGACGCCGGTCGCGAACATCAGCAGCAGCACGAGGCGCGTGTAGTGCGTGGGGTTGCGGACGAGCGAGCGCATCCCCGCGAGGATCGCGACGCTCCTCGTCCAGCCGAGCACCCAGGCGATGCCGCGCAGCACCACCGGGAACAGTCGCAGGAAGACGATGCCGACGGTGAGCATGAATACCGCCGGCGTCGCGAGCAGGAACGGGTCCACCTGCGCCTCGCCGAAGATCGACTCGGAGACGAGTCCGTCCTGCTGCGACAGCCGCCAGAACACCGCGGCGACCACGAGGACGAACACCACGTCCACGTAGTACCGGAGGACGAGTGGCACCGGCTTCGGCCTCGCCACACCGCGCTTGAACTCCACCACCGTGTCTCGCGTGGCGAACCACGCCGGCACCATCAGCGACAGGAACGCGATCACCGCGCCGGCGACCGCCAGCACGTACGCGGCCGTGCCGATGTGCACCTCCAGCGCGCCGCCGCCCGAGAGGGCGCTGAACGCAGGGGTGGGCCCCAGCGCGCCGATGATCAGCCCGGCGAGCGGTGGCCCGGCGAGCGTGGCGAGCAGCGCGAGCGCCGCGCCCTCCACGCCGTACATCGCCAGCAGTTGAGGCGTCGTGGCGCCGCGGCTGCGCATCGTCGCGATCTCCGCGGCCTGCCGCTCGATCAGCATCGTCGACACCATCACGAGGTAGTACGCGACGATGCCGCCGACCTGCAGCAGCAGCACCAGCAGGGGGATGCGCGTGAAGAACAGCTTCTCGTCGAACGTCCGCAGCACCGGCTCCAGCCCGCTCTCGACCGTCACGCGGTCGTCGACGGCGTTGAGGTTGCGCGTCAGCGACGCCAGCCCGGACGCGACCTCCAGCGCCCGGCGCGCGTTCAGTTCGTCCAGCCGGACGAGGTACTGCGTGCGGTAGTCCGCGCTGACCGAGGGCAGCGCGGCGACAAGCGCGCCGAAGAACGTCTGCTCCGGCACGAAGAGGCGGTAAGTGACCCAGTTCGGGCTGGATGCGTCCAGCCGCACCGGCGAGGCCCCCCAGTACCGGTCGGCGGGGTCGCGTTCTCTCGCGATGCCGGCGATGCGCACGCGCACCGGGCGCGCGGAGGCGTCCCAGAACGGGGTGAGGTCGAACTCCTGGCCGACCACCACCCCGGCCACCTCCGCCGTCGCCGCTCCCACGAGCACCTCGATCGGGCCGCCCGCGGGTGCCGAGGGGTACGCGCCCGCGAGGAGTTCCACGTGTTCATCGAGGGCGGTGCGGAACACAAGGTTGGCTCGCGGGCGGTCGGAGGCGGTGCCCGGTGCGGTGCCGGGCGCGCTCGGGAAGAGCGTCGCCGTGGTGCCCTGGCGGATGACCTCGCCCGCGGCGTCGCCCAGCACACGGCCCACGCCGGCGTCCTGGCGCGCGCGCGTGTCCGCGTTCCGCGCCGCCGAGACGGGGATGTTGCTCTGTCCCACGACGACATCGAGCGTGCGCGGGTCGCGCTGGCCGAGGGCATAGCGGAGGCCCAGGTCGCGGATCGCGTCCGCGTACACCGCCGTGGCGGAAAGGATCGCCGCCGCGACCAGCGTGCCGGCGACCACGCTGAGCAGCAGCCGCCAGTTGCGCGACATTCGCCGGAGCGCGAGCCGAGGCAGCGAACGGTAGCGCAGCATCGGCGGCATGATACGTGTGATGCGCCGGCGTCGCTGGAAGCGCCGAGGCGCGCTCGGGCGGCCGGAGGGCGGCGGCTATACTCGGCCGGTGATTACCTCTCCCACCACCGCTCGCCGGGCGCGGAGCGCGCCGGCCGCCGCCGAGGAGGAGCAGCAGCCGCTGCTCGTCATCCTCGACTCGCACGGCATCATCTTCCGCTCCTACTTCGCACTGCGGGACGTGCTCACCGTCCGGCGTACGGGGGAACCGGTCGCGGCCGTCTTCGGCTACGCCAACAGCCTGCTCACCGTGTTCAGCGAACTGAAGCCGACGCACGTCATCGCCGCATGGGACGCCTCCGAGGAGACGTTCCGCAAGGAGAAGGACGAGCGCTACAAGGCGCACCGGGACGCGACGCCGGACGACCTGGTGCCGCAGTTCGACCGTGTGCGACAGTTGCTGGCGGCGTTCCAGATCCCCCTCGTCGAGAAGATGGGGTACGAGGCGGACGACGTGCTGGGGACGCTGGCACAGCAGGCGAAGGAAGAGGGCATCCCCGTCGTCATCGTCACCATGGACAACGACATGGTGCAGTTGGTGCAGCCGGGCGTCTCCGTCTACATGTACCGCGCCTACCAGAAGGACTACGTCATGTACGACGTAGCCACGGTCATCGAGCGGTTCGGCTTCGAACCGGAGCGGATGGTCGATTACAAGGCGCTGGTCGGCGACACCTCCGACAACATCCCGGGCGTGAAGGGGATCGGCGAGAAGGGCGCGAAGGCGCTCATCGACCAGTTCGGCACGCTGGACGTGATGCTCGAGCGCGTCGAGGAGATCGAGCCGAAGCGCCTCCGCACCGCGCTCTCCGAGGGCGCACAGGACGCCATCCTCTCTCGTGAACTCGCGACCATCGTGCGCGACGTGCCGGACGTGGTGTTGGACCTGGATGCGGCCGTCCTCCGGCACTATGACCGGCAGGCGGTCGTCGACCTCTTCCACGAGCTCGAGTTCCGCTCGCTCATCCCGCGCCTCCCCGCTTCCGACCTGGTCTCGGAGGCGGAGACCCCCGCCGAGACGCCGGACGGGGCGTACGAGGTCATCCGCAGTCGCGAGGCGCTCGATGCGCTGGTGGCGGCGGTGCGCGCGAGCGGCCAGATGGCGCTCGCCGTCGTCGCGGACAGCGACCACCCGGTGAAGGCTGCGGACGGCCTCGTCGGCGTCGCCGTCAGCCCGGAGCCCGGCCGTGCCGCCTACATCCCCTTCGGACACCTCTCCGAGGCGCAGCCGCGCCTGCTCGACGACGGCGATGCCCCCGCGGCGCAGTTGCCGCGTGGCGTGGTGTTCGATGCCCTCGCCCCGCTGTTGGGCGACCCCGGGATCCGCCGCGTCGGCCACGACCTGAAGTACGCGCTCCTCGCGCTGTCCGAGGCGGACCCGCGGCTCTGGTTCGCCTCGGTGGATTTCGATACGCAGGTCGCCGCCTACCTGGCCGGCGACTCCGGGATGTCACTGCAGCGCCTCGCCTCCACGCGACTGCGGCAGGACACGGTCGACCCGAAGTCCTTCCTCGGCACCGCGAGCAAGGCGATCCCCTTCTCGAAGGCACCGGTGGAGGAGGTCGCCCGGTACGCCTCGATCAACGCGGACGTGGTGTCGCGCGCGGTCGCGCCGCTGCGCGAGGAACTCGCCGAGGCGTCGCTGACCGGGGTGTTCGAGGAGATCGACCTGCCGCACATCCCCGTGCTGGCGCGCATGGAGCACTATGGCGTCGCGCTCGACTCGCAGGTGCTGGCCGCCCTCGACCGCACGCTCGGCGACCGCATCCGCGCGGCTGAGCACGCCGTCTACGACTCCGTCGGCCACGAGGTGAAGATCGGCTCCCCGCTCGAACTCTCCCACCTGCTGTTCGAGGAGATCGGGCTGCCGCGCACCCGCAAGACCAAGACCGGTTACACCACGGACGCGGACGCGCTGGAGCCGCTGCGACCGCTCCACCCGGTCGTGAACGCGATCCTCGACTGGCGCGAACTGACCAAGATCAAGTCGACGTACATCGACACGTTGCCGTTGCAGGTGAACCCACGCACGGGCCGCGTCCACACCGTCTACTCGCAGGTCACCGCGGCGACCGGGCGGCTCTCCTCGAACGACCCGAACCTGCAGAACATCCCCGTCCGCACGGAGATCGGCCAGATGGTGCGCCGCGCCTTCGTCGCCCGCGACTGCGGCGACGCGCCGGTGCTGCTGAGCATCGACTACTCGCAGATCGAGTTGCGCGTGCTCGCGCACGTCTGCGGAGACGAGGAACTGCGCCGCGCCTTCCTCGAAGGGAAGGACATCCACACCGCCACCGCGGCGAACGTCTTCAAGAAGCAGGAGTCGGAGGTCACCCCGGAGGACCGGCGTCGGGCCAAGGTGTTCAACTTCGGGGTCCTGTACGGCCTCACCGCCTTCGGCATGGCGACGCGCGAGGGCATCCCGCGCGACGAGGCAGACGCGTTCATCGCCGCCTACTTCGGCGCGTACCCGCGCGTCCAGGAGTGGCGCTCGAAGGTGGTGGAGGAGGCCCGCGAGCGCGGCTACGCGGAGACGCTGAGCGGCCGCCGCCGGTACATCCCCGACCTGCGCTCGAAGAATCACGTCGTCCGCCAGGCGGCGGAGCGCGTCGCCGTGAACATGCCAATCCAGGGCACGGCGGCGGACATCATCAAGATCGCCATGAACCGCATCCATGTCGAACTGGAGGCGCGCCGTCGCAAGGGGGCGAAGGCGCGCATGATCCTCCAGGTCCACGACGAACTGATCTTCGAACTCCCCCGCGAGGAACTCGACGACGTCCGGGAGGTCGCCCAGCGGCTGATGCCGTCCATCGAGATGGCAGTGCCGCTCGACCTGGACGAGAAGGTCGGCGTCTCCTGGGGCGAGATGGAGTAGCGGCGCTCCCGTGCCCGAACTCCCCGAGGTCGAGACGATCCGCCGTGACCTGGCCCCGCTCCTCGCTGGCCGGGTGCTGCGCCGGGTCCGCATCCACCCCGGCGGTGAGCGGCTCGCCGTCACCCACGCCCCGCGGGACCTGGAGCGCGAACTCGCCGGGCGGCGGGTGGAGGCGCTGCGCCGCCACGGGAAGTACCTCCTGATCCACCTGGACGACGGCCGCGTATGGGTCGTGCACCTCCGGATGACCGGCTCGATCCACCTCGCACCGGCCGCGCAGCCACCCCACCGCTTCGAGCGCGCCCGTATCGACCTGGATGACGGGACGACGCTCCGCTTCAACGACCTGCGGAAGTTCGGCACCTGGCACCTGGTCTACGACCCGGCGGAGGCGATGCCGCATACGGGGCCGGACGCCCTCGGCGAGGCGTTCTCGCCAGCCTGGCTGGCCGCTCGGCTTCGAGGTCGGGCGGCGCCGGTGAAGGCGCTGCTGCTCGACCAACGCGTGGCGGCCGGCGTCGGCAACATCTACGCGGACGAGGCGCTGTGGATCGCCCGCGTCCACCCGGAGACGCCGGGCGGGGACCTCTCTGCGGCGAAGGTGCGGGCGCTCCATGCCGCCGTCCTCGAAACGCTGGAGGAGTCACTGGGCGACCGGGGCTCCTCCTTCAGCGACTACCGGGACGGCCTCGGCGGGGAGGGGATGCACCACGTCCGCGTCCACGTGTTCCGTCGCGAGGGGCAGCCGTGTGGCCGCTGCGGGACGACGATCGTGAAGTCGCGTGTCGCCGGGCGGGGCACCCACCACTGCCCGAAGTGCCAGCGCATCCCCCACGCCGTGTGGCGGGGCGTCGCGGGCAAGTCGCGCAAACCTAACTGACACATGTTGTCATAACGGTGCCCCCTCTTGCTTCCTGACGGCTCCGGTTGGTACGGTTCCCCTTGCTTCACCGGGCGAATGGCTGCCCGGCGGGCGGGGGAAGCGGACACCACATGATCCTGTGGCTGGGATTGGCTGTGGCGGCGGGCATGCTGCTCTCCGCAGGCATCGCCGCTGTCTACCTTGCCGATTCGTTCACCCGCTCGCGCCGGACGCGCGTGCAGGGGACGCCCGCCGACCTGGGCCTCCGCTACGAGGAGATCCAGTTCCTCACCGCCGACCGCCTGACCCTCCGCGGCTGGTTCCTGGACGCGCCGAACGCGCGCGCCACCGTGGTGCTGGTGCACGACCTGGGCGCGAACCGCGCCGAGCGTGCCCGCTCTCTCCTGTACCTCCAGCGCGACTACGTCCGCCGCGGCCTCTCCGTCTTCGCCTTTGACCTCCGTGGCCACGGCGAGTCCGGCGGCAAGCGCGACACCCTGGGCCGTGACGAGCGGCTCGATGTGCAGGCGGCCGTCGCCTACGTCCGCCGCCGCACCGGCTCCACCCCCATCGTCCTGCACGGCTTCGGCTTCGGCGCCGCGCTCGCCCTCGAGGCGGTCGCGCACGGCACCGAGGTCGCGGGCATCGTCGCCGACTCCCCCTTCGTCTCCATGCGCCAGTACATGCGCTCCGAGTACCGCCACGCGCCGGCGCCGGTCTTCTGGGTCGCCTCCTTCCTCGCG
>WBZO01004936.1_pt1 | contig 13964 bp, 13 predicted proteins | sample 5204261 | NCBI WGS metagenome assembly WBZO01 (sample SAMN12412400, study PRJNA552823) | activated sludge metagenome | isolation source: activated sludge from anammox sidestream of wastewater treatment plant... | place: USA: North Carolina | collected 2017-09
CCGTCATTTTCCAACGTGCCGCTGTACGTGCCGCCCTCGAACGTCCCATTCACCAAACGCTTGATGGCTTCGAATACCGCATTGTCCAAATTCTTGCGGATACTCGTCAGAATCACCGGACAATCGCCCGGCAGCGAAATGCACTGATCCGTGTCAACGCCGATGCCCAGCACATTCTTTTCTTTTGCCGCCGCAAACGTGCCGTTGCCCGTCAAACCCGCCACCGGCAAAATGATGTCCGCGCCTTCGTCAATTAACGACAACGCCGCTTCTTTGCCTTTGGCCGGGTCCGTGAACGTGTTCGTGAATACGCCTTTTTTATCTTTGGAATTCCAGCCCAACAATTCCACTTTGTCATTGTGCTTGGCATTCCAGTAATTCACGCCGGCTTCAAAGCCCCACATGAAATCTTCGACCGGCGGAATTTGCACGCCGCCATACGTCCCGACTTTTTTCGTCTTGGACACGCCTGCCGCCAGATAGCCACCCAAGAATGCCGCTTGTTCCGTGCGGAACGTCAAGCCCAACACGTTCGGCAGCACGCTGGCGCTCCCGCAGTCCTTGCCTTCCACCGCACTCCCAAAACAATCCGGATACGAATAATCCACAATCGCATATTTCATGTCCGGATTCGCTTTCGCCGCTTTCGCCGTGTCCAATCCCAACAAGAATCCCACCGTGATAATCTGGTTGAATCCTTGCGTCACGAATTCTTGTAGGTTCTTTTCGTAATCCGTCGGCTGCCGCGATTGCAAATACTTGGATTCCGGCGAAATCCCCAATTCCTTTACCGCCCGTTCCATCCCCGCAATCGAGGTCGCATTAAACGATTTGTCGTCCGGCCCCCCTACGTCCGTCACCAACCCGACTTTAATCGCCGCTGCACCGCTTGCCGCCGTGGGTTGTGCGGGCGCGGCAGTTGGCTGCGCGGGCGCGGCGGTCGGTTGCGCGGGCGCGGCAGTTGGCTGTGCGGGCGCCGCGGTCGGCTGCGCCGGGACAGCTGTGGGCGCGGGCGGAGGCGTCGCCGCCGGAGCGCACGCTGCCACAACCAGCAAGACGCCGAGCGTCAACAGCGTCAAAATTATTAACTTGGAACCTTTCATTCTGCTTCTCCTCCATAAATGTTCATGCGCGAAATATCCAGTCACGCGTCGCGTCGCGCCGCGCCGCGCGTGTCAAATGCAATGCGCGTTAAAGTGTTCGAGTTCCGAAACACCCCCTTTCGGAAAATGTCAAAGCGAGGATTCTCAACGCCATTGTTGTCGAAAAGTGGAAAAAGTGAGGTAGAACCGTCGTCCAATCAAAACGACGCTCGCCGTTGCGAGTTGCGTGATTATAACAAAGAACAAAAAAAGCGCAATACAATTCACGACGCCACAGAGCGCGGCAAAGTTCAATGTCTATCGCTTGAGACGCCGCGTCAATTCCAGGACTGCGCCCGTCAGGACGCCAATCAACGCGCCCAGCGCGATCCCCAGAGCGGCATTGCCCAAGAGCGAACCCAACGCGAGGCCGATGCTTGCGCCCAGTACAACAACCACCAAAATACGTCCGAGCAGCGCCGAAAACGTTTGGATACGACGTGACATGTTCGTATTGAAACACAAGGTGCGTGAAAGACCGATCTTTCAACGCACCTCGGCTATACGAGAAATCGCAAAATTTATTCGGCGGGCGGGGTCGCCTCGCCCGGCGTCGCGGGCTGCGGACGCGGCGCTTTTTTCACCGGCGCCGGTTTCGGTTCCGGTTTCGGCGGCGCGGGCGGCGGCTTGCCGGGGAATGTCTTGCCGCGCGAACCGCGAAACAGTTTGCCGCGCTTGGTGCGTTTATCGCCTTTGCCCATAAGAGCTCCTTTGTGCGAATTTAGAAAAAACCGCGCGCATTATAGATGCGCGCGCGGCGAGTGTCAAACAAAGCGGGAGTAACAATTACCCACATCTCATGCGTAGGGCAACATTCTCTAATGCGCCTAATGCGCCCGGTCAGCGTTAGAGAACGCTTGCTACGCACGGCATAAAATCGGACGCGCATTGGGCGTCTATCCACACCACGCGCATTAAACACATTCTCTAATGCTACGCCTCGCGCGTTGGACACATTCTCTAATGCGCCTAACGCGCCCGGGCAGCGTTAGAGAACGCTTGCTACGCATGACATGAAATCAGCGAGGCGGGTTCGTTCGGCGGCGCGTATGCTTATTGCGCATACGTTATATCATTCACCGCGCTGAACGGACTGAGGTATTCGGGCATTTCTTTGTTGCCGCGCACGACGCTGACGCGCCATTGATACGCGCCGGTATTCGGCCACCAGACCGTATCGCACGAACCGCCGCCGCGACTCGGATGCAAGATTACGCGCGTCTCTTTGGTCCAATCCGCCAACGCCGTCCAACGCGTCTTTTCGTGCGGTTTGCTTTCGATCAAAAAATATTCGTCGGGCGCGAGCGCGCCATCGAACGCCCACGCGAAAACCAATTCCCGCGCGCACCAATACCGCGCGCCATTCGTCGGTTCGCTCAAGAGCGGCGCGGGATATTTGAAATTCGCGTTTGCGGCGTTTGCAACCGGCGCGGTTGAATCAACCGCTGCGGGCGTTATCGTCGCGTCCGGGTTGGGCGCGCGCGTCGCCGCGCGCGTTGGCGCGCACAGCCAGCTGGAATGGATGTACGCAATCCCGTTCGGTAGATTAACCGCTGACCATTCGCCAATGACGCCGGTGACGACCACGCGCGCGCCGGATTCGACTTGTTGCAAAATAGCGAAATCATCGCCGGGACCTTGAAACAGCGCGGCGTTTTCCATACACACGACTAAATTTTTACGCGCGATATTCGTGATGAGCGCTTCGGGCGGCGGAGGCAAGGTTGGCGTTTCGGTGGGCGCTTTGCGCGTCCAACCAGCCGCCGTCGCGTCGCCCACCTCGCAAAACCAACGGTCTCCATTGGCAAGATTAATCCGCACGCCGCTGTAACCCGCATCATTTGGCAAATAAAAAAAGCGCGCGCCGTTTGGCTCGACATCGCCTTTGACCACACAACCCACGGGCGGAGTTTCGCAACCGCCGCGACAGCGCGGGTCAGGCGTCGCCGTCATTTGGGCTTGCGCGAGTTGCGGTTCGAAATGACCATCCTGCAAAACATACGCGCGCAGCTCTTGTTGGATTTGGTTCCACCACAGCCCAAAATCTACTTGCTGACTCAAACCCCATACCAGAATTGTCAACGCAAAGAGTAACGCCAACGCCGCCGCGCTCCGCACCAAACACGAACCGCTTTTCACCAATGGCGCATCCCATTCGGCAGCGGCGGACTGCGGCGTCGGGCGTGCGCTCGCGGGCGCCGCCTGCGGAATAAAGGCGTATCCCTCTTGACGCGCGCGGTCATACGCGGCGCGCTGCGCGGGGTCGCTCAAAATGCGCCACGCTTCATTCAAGTCGCGCAGACGGTCCAACAGCTGCGGCGACGAGCGCGCGGTCGGATGATATTTTTGCATCAACCGCCGATACGCCGCGTCAATTTGCGCCGCGTTCGCGTTCGGTTTGAGATTTAGCAGGGCGTAATAATCTTTCACGGGTTAATACGATAGCGCCATAACGCGTTAGCGATTCTCGATGCGCGTTGGCACGTCGGTCGAAGCGGCGGCGTCTGCCAACGCGACTTCGGGGCTGATTGTACAGCTCCATTGATTGCGCGCGAAATAAACGTGCGAGCCGCCCACCCAAAACGGATATTTGCACGCGACGCCGGTCGCGGGGTCGTCGCGCGCGATATTTTCGACAAACTCGTTGCCCGTCGCAAACGTCACTTCGTAACAATTGTGCGGCGCGGCGCGACATTCGTTTTGATGAAACCGGTTGTCGTTCGACGTGAGGTTGCCCTCGCCATTCATGTAAAAGCAATCGCCCGAACCGGTGCAAGCGTTGCGCGCCACGATATTTTTTTGGCACGCAATGCACAACCAGCCCGCCGCTTCACAACCGCTCGCCAAATAACTGCCATCGGGCGTCGTGCAGCTGCGATTCGCATAACTGAACGAATTGCCGGCAAACACGCTGTCCGTCACGGCAAAATTGTACGAACCCCAACCCGTCGCATTATCCAAACGATTGTTGAGCGCTTTCAAGCCGCGCACACGTTCCGCTGCAATGCCCGCCACGCCGCCCGCAATGTCGGAATCCATGACCGTCGTATCGGCAGCGCGCACCAAAATTCCGCCGCCGTACGCGACGCCGCCCGCCTGGCCGCGGCAATCGGGATACAGACACAATAAAATTGCGCCATCCTCCGCAGCCGTCGTCGCGCGAATCACAACGTTCGCAATCAAAATACGCGCGCCTTCCGCCACAATCGCAAAACCGCGCCCCTGCGCGCGAATCACGGCGTTCGCATTACCAAACACGCCGATATTCTCGCCGCGCACCGTGAACGGACGATATTCCGCGTCCGCGCACAATTTCACCGATGCGCTCACCACATCAGGCATCTGTTCCGGCGGCGTACAATTTTGCGGTTCGGGCGGAACATTGATGGTCAGCGCGCCGACATTTAACGTCGCAGGCAAAGCATACGCCAACGTGCGCGCCGGCGCGACCTTTTTTTCCGCAATCGGCGCGGCGGTCGGCGGCGGCGGCGCGGCTTGAGTGGGCGCAAACGTCGGAGCGCGCGTGCGACTGCGTTGACGCGTCGGCGTAGGCAGGTCGGTCGGTTGTTCGGTTGCGGTCGGTTCAGGCGTTGACGTGCGCGCTTGGACGGCGAGCCGGGTAGGCGCGGCGCGTTTCGCGGCAGCGACTGGCGGGCGCGGCGGAAAAAGCCAAGCCCAACCGAATCCAAGCGCCATAATTAAATCTATCGCGCCCAAAATCGCCATCGCGCGCAGAAAAAAACTGCGGCGGTCAAAACGCCGCGTATGCGCGAGCCCGTATGCCTGCCCCCACGTATCGCGCAGATACAAATTCGGCGTGCGGGACGAAACAGTTTTACGCGAACGGAGAAAATTCATCGAACCAAAAACTTTGGGTGGTGGACGTACGGAGCGGCAATTTGATTATAGGGGGAGTGGCGGCGAATCGCCAAATTAGCGCGCGCGCCGTCACTGCGCCAACGCCAATACTTTATTCAAATACGACATTTGTTCCTCCATCGCGCGTTCGCCCGCCGCGATAATGGCGGGAATTTTGTCCGTGTCGAACAAACCGATGTGTTGTTGAAACTGCGGGCGAATCGCCAATATCTCGCCGTGATGCGCCAACGCGTGAAAAGCATAATTTGCTTTCAACAAATTGTTGGACATGACGCTGCTGACTTGGAACGAGTAACGCATCAACGCGTTGATTTTGCCCTGATACGGACTCTCAAAGCCCAACGTCAAAATAACGTTCGCGTTTTCTTTGATGGCGATGCCGATGGGCAGCGGGTCGCTCAAAGAGCCGTCCACCAGCAAACGACCGTCCACGCGATGCGCTTGAAAAATGTACGGAATGGCGAGACTGGCGCGCACCGCGTCCACGATACGACCCTGCATCAAGACCACCTGCTCGCCGTTGTGAAAATCGGTCGCGGCGATGTACAAAGGAATGATGGTGTTTTCAATTTTGGCGTCGCCGTACGCGGCGCGCAAACGCTCCCACAACAACGTATCGTCCACCGTGCCAAAATTTTCATCAAAGCCAAATACGTTTGGCAATAAAATTTGCCACAGCGCGCGGCGCTTGTGTTTAGCTGTCAACGCGTGCGACCACAATTGCGCGCCCATGTCCGCCATCTGTTCCGGCGCGAGTCCCAACGCGAGCAGCGCCGCATAAATTACGCCGACGCCCGCGCCGACCATCATGCCAATTTCAATCCCTTCGCGTTTGAGCGCTTTGTACAAACCCAGCGCCGCCGCGCATTTGACTCCGCCCGAACCAATTACCAATGCCACGCGCGTTTGCTGATTCGCCATCTGCGTTTCTGTGATCCTTTTTACCTGATTAACCTGTCGCCCAGCGCCGCCACGCGGTTAGGCATAACTCGCAACCGCCGCCGCCACATCGGGAAAGGATTTCATAATGCTCATAAAGCCCGAAAGGTCCAGCACCTTTTTTACATTCGGCTGAACGGCGGCGAGGCGCAAATCGCCGCCCTTTTGACGCGCCGCTTTGACGCCATTCAACAACACGCGCAAACCCGCGCTGCTCGTGTAATCGAGCTGCGCCAAATCGGCGACCAGCTTGACGCTGCCCGCGTCCAGCTGTGACGAAATTGTATCCGCGAGTTCGGGGGCGCTCAACGCATCCAAACTGCCGCTAACCGCAAGAACCGCCACATCATCGCGCTTGTCTGTTTTCAAATCCATCGTTTGCTCCCTGTACAAAATAGTATGCCTGCCGCGTCGGTTCAGCTTTCGAGCGCTACCAGCGCGGCGGGCACGTCTGGATACATTTCAATATACGCGGGCATGCCCGCCAAATTCAAAACGCGCAATACATCCGGGCGCGCGCCCGCCAAAATCAATTGACGCCGATATCCCAACACGCCGGCGCGCGCCAAAACATTTTGCGTCTCCCACGCCGCGTCATTTTCGGCGCGTTGCAGCGCGCGCATGCGTTTCCAGAGCAGCGTCAGCGTCATCAAACCCGCGCTGCTCATGTATTCGCACTCGGTCAAATCGAGAATCAAAACGCGCGCGCCGCGCGTCACGAGCTGTTCGCCCTCGACCAAAATCTGCCCGTACGTCGCGCCGTCAAAACTGCCCTGCACGGACAGCACGGCGATATGACGCGGCAATTCGGCGCTCGTCAAATTCATGCGAGCGCAGCCAGCGCGCTCGCCATATCGGGATACAGCGGCAGCATCGTTTTGAGTCCGGCGAGTTCGAGAACGCGCTCGACCCGCGTCGTCGGATTGACCAACACAATCTGCGGTTTGCCGGTCATGCCGCGCGCGTCGTCCATCGTCTTGAGCACAGCCCAACCGTCTTCCAGATTGGGCAAACTTTCGCCGCGCAGCAATTTGGAGAGCGCATTCAGCGCCACCAAACCCGAACTGCTCATGTACGCACATTCGCTCAATTCCAAAACCATTTGCCGCGCGCCATCGGCATACAGCGCGCGCCCTTGTTGGATGAGTTCCTGATAATTTGAACCATCCACATTGCCCTTGATATACAAGATGGCGGCTGCCGGCAGCGCGGCAGGCCGTTCGGTGCGTAATTCCATTTGGGGTACCTCAATCTTTTGTCGCAAGAACACGACGCATTGTCAAGCGATTGCCTCGAACGGCGTCAAATTCAAATTGAACTTGGTTCATCATCTGACGCATAAAGTACAAACCCAAACCGCCGGCGGGGCGCTGTTCCAACGGCGCATCCAAATCTGGTTCGGGAATTTGCGCCGGGTCAAACGCTCGTCCGTAATATCCAATCGTAACCGCTATCGCATCCGCTTCACGCCACACATGAATGTCGAGCTCGCCGGTCTGTTCCGTAAAGGCATAATTAAAGATATTCGTCGCCGCTTCATCGCACGCCAACTCGAGCGCAAATATATCTTGTTCGCCGCAACCCAATTGGGACGCGGTACGCTGGATAAAAGCGCGCACATTCGCCAATTGTTCCAACGAACCGACGAATGTAGCTTGGGCGCGCAGCGGCGCGGGCAATGCCATATCAAAACGACGCTACCGCGCTGGCGACATTCGGATGAATTTCCAAAAACATATCGAACCCGCTCATCTTGAGCGTCTCCAGCACGCGCTTGGATGGCGCCGCCAATTTCAAATGCGGCGATTTATAGGCGCCCTTGGCGACGCCCGCGTTGATGTCGCTGCGCGTCGCGTTTTCATCGCGCAAGGAATTATAAATCACATTCAATGCCCGCAAGCCCGCGCTGCTCATGTACGGCGTCTGCGTCAAATCAATAACCACATCGCGCGCGCCTTGCGCAATCAAATCCGCCGCCGCGTTTTGGAATTGTTCAAAGGTCGTCGAATCCACATTGCCGTGCAGGTGCATTACCGTAACCGCTTTCGGACTTGCGGCTTGCGTAATTGTGATTTCCATTTTACCTCCTTGCGATTCGTCTCGCACCGGCGTCCTGTTGGCAAGACCAAATGGTTTCGCCGTGTTGCGCGAGGCGCCGAGGATTCGCGGTATAAAACAGCGTCTTGCCAAGTTCGGGTTGCAGTCCGCGTCAGACTGTCCTACAATATCACCGCTTGAATCAAGCGCGTCCGATTCTATTATCGTTTGACGTACGCTGTCAAGAGGAACGCCAATGTGACCCCTACGGAAAAGATGCTTGCGCGCGTACCATTATTTGCCAATTTGCCGCCGCATGAGATTCAAACGCTTGCCGCTACGCTAACCGTGCGCCAAGTTGCGGACGGCGCCGTTTTATTTTACGAAGGCGACGAGGGTCGCCATTTTTATATCGTGCGCGCCGGCGAGCTCCAAGTCGTCAAAAGTCTCGGCACGCCGGACGAGCGCATCGTCAATCGGCGGGGCCCCGGCGAATTTGTCGGCGAAATGAGTCTCTTTAATCTCGACGGCAAACGCACCGCCAGCGTGCGCGCGCGCGGCGATACGCAGCTGTGGGAAATGACGCGCGCGGAATTTGACGCGCTGTTGACGCGCGAACCGCCGCTGGCGTACGAGATGGTGCGCGTGCTATCGCATCGGCTCACCGACGCGCACAACCGGGCTTTGGCGGAACTGATTGAAAAAAATCGTTCGCTGGAACAAAAGAATGTAGAGCTCGCGCGCGCATACCAAGAGCTCCAAGCCGCCCACGCGCAAATCATCGAAAAAGAAAAACTGGAACGCGAATTACAGTTGGCGGCGGAAATTCAATTGAGCATTCTGCCGCGCGACTTGCCCACCCTTGAAGGTTTTCAGTTCGGCGCGCAGATCATGCCCGCGCGTCATGTCGGCGGCGACCTGTATGATTTTATTCCGTTGAGCGCCGACGCGCTGGCGATTGTGATTGGCGACGTGAGCGACAAGGGCGTGCCGGCGGCGATTTTTATGGCGCAGACGCACGCGTTGATTCGCGCCGCCGCGCGGCAAAATCGTTCGCCGCGCGAAACGCTCGAACGCGTCAATCAATATCTTTTGGAAATGAACGCGTCGGGTTTATTTGTCACGGTCTTGTACGGCATTCTTTCGCGCACGACGCGCGAATTTCAATATGCGCGCGCGGGACACGAATTGCCCTTGGTACGGGACGCGCACGGCGCAGTGTGGACGCCGCCGCAACGCGACGGCGCGCCGCTCGGCGTTCTCGATTTTGTCTTGCTCGATGAAGCAACATTAACGCTCGCGCCCGGCGCCACCATGCTCTTGCTCACCGACGGCGTAACCGAAACGTTCAACGCGCGCCGCGAACAATTTGGCGCGAAACGGCTTGAAGAATTTTTTCAGCGCGCGCCGCAAACCGACATGCAGGCGCTCTGTCAAGCGCTGCTTGCAGAAATCGCCGCGTTTCGCGGAACGGCGGCGGTGCATGACGACATTACTCTCGTCGCCGTACACGCCGCGTAAATGAAAAAAACCGCCTGGCGCTTGCAAGGCGGTTTTTGCATTGGCGGTTTAGGGACACACTGTAAAATTCAGATAATAGATTTGGCCATCCGGCTGCAAAAAGGGCGTGCGCGCTTTGGCGGTATTTTCGGAAATCGCGCGCGCCAGATATTGCGTACAAGAACCTTCGCGCACATTCCAACCGGTCGAAACGAATTCATTTGTCCCGAGCGGCGCCGTAATCGGACTGCACGCGCTGATGCCAACCGATTTTGAAACGTCCTGTCCGCGAAAAATTTCGACGCAGTGATTGAATTGCGTTTCGCCCTGCGTGTTCAATAGCGTGGTATAAAACGTGATTTGGTCGCCCGAACGCGGCACGGGCGGGTTCACGCGCAGACCGGTGACATAGACGCCCGGCGGCAGGTTCGGCGTCGCGCTCGCGGCGGGCGTCGGCGTAGCCACAATGCGCGTCGGCGGAAGATTCGTGTTGGTGGGCAGCGTCACAACCGCCACAATCGGCGTCGGCGGAACCGTCGGCGGAACCGTTGGTGGAACCGGCGTCGCGCTCGGCGCGATAACCTGAATCGTCACCTCGCGCGTCGTCTTGCCGCCGCATCCTTCCGCCGTCAAAATATATTTGGTCGTCTCTGCCGGCTGCACGGCTTGCGAGCCGCTGAGACTCACTTTGCCCAATCCCGGTTCGATAAACACATCCGTCACGCGCTGCGGTTCGCTCCACTGCAAATAGACCAACGCGCCGGGCGCGATGCTCGGCGGCGAGGCGGCGAATTGAATCGCGGGCGCGCCTTGGCAGGTCACCGCCGCCGCGCTCGTGCCTACCGCCGCCGCCGTTTCGCGCAGCGCCACAAACGTCGGCGGCACATCCGCCGCACCCGTCGGCTGCGTGGTGAGAATCGCTTGACTCAACGCCTGCGCTTCTTGCGCTTTTTGTTCCAACGCCTGTTGACTCTGATGCAAATTGAACCACAACAAACCGACCAACGCCGCGACGCCCAACACGACCGCGGCGAGCGTCGCGTACACGATGCGATTGCGCCGCGTTTGATAATAACGTCGCCGCCAATCCAACATGGCGGGCGCCAGCACATCGTGAAAAATTTCATAGCGCGTCGGCGCGTCCATCTGGTCCGGCGGCGGCGCGACGGGGCGCAAAATGCGAATGCCCGACGCGGACATTTTTTCCAACACCGGCAGTAAATCTTTTTCCTGATTGCCGGTGTATTCCGCCAAATCGCGCGCGGTGTGCGCGATTTTGGCGCCGGACGGCGTGACGAGATAATGAAACATTCCCGCCGCCGCCGCGCGTTCGGACGCGGGCAAGGTATTCATGGTCTTGTCCAGATGCGTCCGCACAATGCGTTCCGCGCCGCCCAAGCGGTTGAGCGTTTCCAGACGCAGAACTTGGGACCCCGCGCGCAATTCTTCATCCCACAAACGCGTCATGACCAATTGCAAAAACGGCGTCTCGATGCGCGCCGCCGCGTTTTCATTTTCGCCCGGTTCCAATTCATCTTTGACCGCGCCGACGCCGGTATCGCCCAACGAGACGCGCCCGGTTTTGGTTTCGTCCAAGACCGCTTCCACCAGCGCGGGTTCGATGCTGACGCGAAAGCCCTGGTCGCCGACGCCTTTGTTGTATTGCTCAATCGGTTTCACAATCGCGTCGCGCGCCGCATCGCGGTCGAGATGATCCACGCGAATATAATTGTCAAAGAGCGTGGGGATGCGCCCTTCAAACCGGTCCAGTTTCGCCAGCGCGTCTTCGCGGATTGAAATTACAAAATTGACGTGCGCCTGCGTATCGGTGACGACAAACGGAAATTCATACGCGAATGTGCCGGGGCCGTCTTCGTTCGGATGATACAAAAAATAATCTTCGAACTGGTCGAGCAAAATCAAGAGCGCGCCGTTGACGCGTTCCGCCCACGCCTTGAGTTGTTCGTCCAACGATTTCGCTTGGAACGCTTCGTCGTCGGCAAAAGTTTTGCCCAATAAATCTTGCACGGTTTCGCGCACGATGCGCAATAAATCGCGAATCGGATTGTCGCGCCACTGATTGAAATAAATCACCGCGAATTCGGGCGTGCCGCGTTTTTGCAGATTCTGTTTCGCGCGCTCGCGCAAAAAATGCACGACCCCCGCGCCGACGACGGAACTTTTGCCGACGCCGCTGGGCCCGTACAAGAGCGTGAAACGCGACGAACGCAGATTGGCTACGATGATAGCGCGTTCGGCATCGCGTCCGAAAAAGAGCGCGGCATCGTGGTCGGTGTACGGGACCAAACCTTTGTATGGCGCGGGCGGGATATTGCGGGCGCTTGGCGCGCTGCCGTTGGGTGAAGCGGTCATTCTTCCCCCTCCCCTTGCGGCAGCGTTTCGAAATAGGTTTGCAGCGCCTCGATGTAATCGTCCAGCGGCATTTTAACAAGGTCCACGTCGCGCAAGCGCCAAAATTCCTGTTCCAACGCTTGCGGTTTTTCGCCGGGCAGCGCGGTATCCGAAACCGTCCATGCTTTGTATTTGAATTTTTGTTCGCCCCAGATGCGATGCAGAATCACGCGCAAATTCCAGTCGCGCAAAGAATAACCCAAAAAGAGAAAATGATTCCAACTCATTTTTTCGAGCAATTGCGCGGGCAGCTGTTGGGCAATATCTTTGTGCGCGAGATAATCAATGTAATGGTCTTCGGTAATGACGTAACTATCGCGAGCGCGATTTTGACGATCCACCACGCCGTGAATTTTAAGAATGGTGGTGCGTTCGTCAATGTTCAAGCCGAGATATTTATTGGGTTTGTCAATCGGGCGCGTTTTACCGTCCGGCGCAATGTGGATAAATTTGCCGCGCGCGTCGCCTTCGGCGACGTATGTGACCAAATCTACCGGTTCGTGCGCGGCGCGAAACGCGCGCACCAGCGCGTCGTCGTAATTGGTAGTCACAATCATCAACTGCGGCGTCAAACCGCGTTGGCGCATTCGCGCGGGCAGCGCGGCAAAAAATTGATGCAGCGCGGTGGGCGGATAATCCGTTTTATAAATTTTTCGCAATTCGTCATAGAGGGGGCCGATGCCGGATTTGACGGCGACGAATTGCGATACGCGCACCAAATCGCGCGGCTCGTGCGGCGGATAATCAAACACCCGCGCGAGATGTTCCGCCACTTCCGAGCCAACGGGCAGAAAATCGCTCTGACCAAATTGCCACGCTTTATCCGGCGGGCGGCCGACCAAATTGACGTTGGGACCCAAAAACGGCACGACGCTATTTTCGCTCAACGCGCGCGCGACGGTTTCAAAATGGGGGCGATACGATTCCAACACGTTAAGCGGCGGAAATTCGGAAGGCAAATCGGGCGCGACGAGTTGATAAAGATGTTCGGGGATTTTCAAACCTTTGAGCCGGTGCTTGCCCATGTCGCGCAATGTCGCGCCCTCTGGCAGCGCGCCGTTCAACGCGTCCACTGCGTCGCCCGACACAAGAATTTCGCCGCCGTGGCCCGCGGACATGATGCGCGCGACGCGATTCAGCGTATGACTGACAGCGTAATCGGCGCCGAGCCATTCTTCGGGTCCGGTGTGAATGCCCATGCGCACGCGCAGCGCGCCGGTTTCGCCCCACGCCGCATCGCGCAGCGCGCGCTGCGCGTCGAGACTCGCCAACAGCGCATCACGCGGCGCGACGAACGCGGCTTGGAACGCGTCGCCGATTTGTTTGAATACAAAGCCGTTGTGTTTGGCGATTACCCTGTGCAGTAATTGGTCGTGCTGGGCGAGCGCGCGCTTCATGGCTTCGGGCATGCGTTCCCACAGCGCGGTGCTGCCTTCGATATCTGTAAACAAAAATGTGACAATGCCGCTAGGCGGCGTCGCGTTCGGCGCGTTGGTCATGTACCGGTCTCCATTGCAGATTGTGCGGCAGGATTCAGATTGCAAGCAACCTTACCACGATTCATCACGCAGAGGAAATAACAAGCAGAGGCAAAACAAACCGATGTATTTTTTCACGCGCGCCGTGATTTGTCAAATGCGGTTCGCAGGGCGGTTGCCAAGTCGCGCTAACTGTCATTACCAGCGTTTCCCGCGAGTGGTAATCGAATGGGGAGTGAGAAAACTCGGTCATGCCCGTGTGCGGTGAGTATTTCCGCAAACTGCGCTTTGCTCTGCACGGCGGTGTACCCGGCGCGGGCAACGCTCACGCACGTTTGCTTGGCCTGCGGTATCGGCGTGTCGGCCAGTGTCTTGATGGTTTGTGAGCGCGGATACGATTGTGCCGAGTCCGCTCAATCCGCAGCGTCGGATAAACTATATCCGATGAATCGGTTCAGTTACACGCTGAATAATCCGGTCAAATATATAGAACCGACGGGGCACACGCCGTGTTGTATAATAAACACGCGCGTTTTTTTACCGCCAATTTTTCCCAATTGGATTGTCTCAACGTGCG